>Ga0307517_10000509_pt1 | contig 66825 bp, 65 predicted proteins | sample 23_EM_MG_FD_194515 | JGI IMG/M metagenome (GOLD analysis project Ga0307517, IMG submission 194515) | Populus trichocarpa ectomycorrhiza microbial communities from riparian zone in the Pacific Northwest, United States - 23_EM | ecosystem: Host-associated > Plants > Roots > Unclassified | place...
TCATGAGATTACACCATCCCACTTAACTGATTAGCAGATTTTACTATCCCATTTTAGGCATTAATTCTCAGCCGATCCAATCTCTTGGGTCAAAAATTTTCAACAAAACCTTGACCTTGGCACCGGGGCCAAATGGCTCTAATGCTGCCACCCAGCGTTTTGTATGATACCTCAACAATAACTACGGGACCTAAATAAGAGAATAAATAAATAAATGCTATAATGTTGCCATACTCTATCGATTAGTTGATTTTGCATACATAGTAAATTGGTTTGTTCTATAGATAGGAGAAATTTTATTATTTCAGGTCAGATGAGAACATTTGTCTCTCTTTATATGGGGGAAATTTCCTTTAGTTTGGGTTCCTCAACATGAGCTTGAAATCCACACTTTACGTCACCGATATTGCCCCCTTCGACATCATAAGTCAATTGACTCGGTAGATTGAAAAGCGCATTCTGTCAGTTGATGGTGGGAGAGTGAACTCCCAAGCTCCTGCTAACCAAAGAGGAGTTAATCAGGTCTTGACATCTCGGCCACTGCACTAGCTAGGTATCTCGGGCAATATTGTCTTGGGGATGAATGGTTATCCCACCGGGAGGTGGATTCGGATTTTTTTCGCCGGGGGTGAAGATAACGGTCTCACGTCATTGTTCATTGAATGCATTATAAGGACTAACGCCTTGTTAAGAGAAGATATGTTATGGACATCCATCACTAATTGGTAACAACGGGATTCCTTTGTGTTTAAAGGAATGTTCGCAACCTAGATATCGGGGAGAGGGAGGGGGAGGGGAGGCTTTGCTGAGAGCAAGACAGGGCTTAGGTAGGCATTGTACATTGACAAGAGTATGATATAACATAAACTTAGGAGTATTACGGTATTCCGAGCTTCCTAACTTATGATAACCCCATTCAGGGCGTTGTACCCGACTTTGGAGTGGGATGCGCGGGTTCTACCACGTCCCTGTCAGGCCATCCAAACCGAACACTTTACTCACCCGAGATCCGACTAATCGTCTATGAATCCCCGCATGGAAAAGGGCCCAACTCAACCCTTCCCCATGATACATCTAAACGTAGCTATAGCTTAATTAAAACCGACCAAAATTCTTCCTCTGAAGGGGAAAGAAAGTGTACGGGGTGCCCTTAATTACTGCTAGGGGTTCACCAAAGAAATCTAAACTAAAAATTAAAACAAGTCTAATCTTACGTTTCGCTAGATCGGAACCCTTCGAAGTACTATCCCGGAAGAAAACCTGTCAGTCTGGTCCCAGTGTCTTACGTGGGGGGTCATTGGCCCACCTTTTTCCGAAACGAATTCAGTTCATCCGCCGTCGCCTTTTTGCTTCCATTTCTCTCCTCCCTTTCTCGCGTGGGCGGGGCTTGTGCACCGCCTTGTGTTCGCGAGTAAGTTATCAGCCTTCGTGACCCTAGTTGGGATGTTAGCTGGCGCTGGGAGGATATACGTGTAAGGGGGGGTACATTTATTAAACTCCTGTACGCAAACAGATACCAGTTGCAACTGCGGGTGACTAGGAATATCTAATTGCGAGAAGTCTTCGTTGACAGTAGGCATCCAGAAGCATAGCCTTCCATCAGGGACTAAGTGGTCTGCGGCGAACTGCATGATATCATCTAGCATCGTAAGGAAGCTGTAAGGTCGCTTTGGGGGGACGTAGTCGTCCTGCCTGTGGCCCGTGATCAGCACCCTAGAGTAGTAATGATATAAGTGGTCCCTGGGGACATACAAGTGTCTCAGAACCCCATTCCGAATAACTGGTTCCTTCCCCTTTTCCGGATCCCGGTTACCGAGAACCTTCAGCCCCTCCCGCACGCCATAGGGTGGATCGCACACAATCGCATCGATAAACGGGGTCTGGCGTATAGGCGTGTTGGTAAGGTCCGAGACGAATCCATCCAAGTAATTCCCCACGAGTTCATACTGCTGAAAATTACTCAACACACTCCTTCCATTCTTCCCCCTGATCTGCCGCCCATCGATATCAGACCCCAGACACAACCCGCCAAAGTGCGCACACGAAACCACAAAGGACCCAGTCCCAACAAACGGGTCGAAGGCAACCTTCCCAGGCGCAATGAGTGCCATATTCGCCGTCACTAGCGCCAATTCCGCGTCCATAGAAGTAGTCCCGATGTAATGCCTCTTCTTCAAATCGTACCTCTCAACAAGCGCTCTGCTCCCACTACCCACTTTCCGCCCGAAGAATATACGCGTAGGTGTCAACACTTTTTCTGGGAATTCCTCCAACACAGTGAAAGTTATTTCTGGGTCTTTCATCCTTATCTCCCCGTCAAGGCCGAGGTAAGCGAAGCTTTCAATTATCTCCCGCTGCGTGGATTGCTTGCGCTTGCCGTTGTAGCATTCTATTTCGAATTTGAAGGTATGTGACATGCATGAGGGCCAGAGGTACCGCGTTTGAGATTTGATGGTTTCATGGAGGTGATCGTAGTCTGGGCCTGTGCCCCAGAGCTCGTAGATGCCTTTTGCTAGGATTGAGCGTTCGATTAGGGCTCCTGCAGAGGAGTTGTTAGGGAGGTGGACTATTGCGAATGGAGACTATGAACCCGGGGAAAAAGTGAAAAATCATTAGCTAATTTCATCTCTTTTGCACCTTTCTTTTCTCGTGCGCGAGGGAACGCTCACAACATCGGAGTACTCCTTCCATTCGACTCCCACACCGGCAAGCTGGGACAGTGAGTCTAACTCTGCTTTCCTGAACGTCTCGTGAATCTGGGCAAAGTATATCAGGTATTCCCGTAGCTGGGACGGCTCTTGGGACATTTGTACCTTTTATATGTAGATTGGTGGGCTAGCGGGGCGAAATTTTGGGAGGGTTACAATAAGGTTTAGCCAAGCCTTTTGGATCTTCCGAGAAGGTGGGAGTAAATCTACGCGCGAAGAAGACATGGCTTCGTGGAGTAGTTCAGAAGACACTCCTCTTTTAATTCTATGTTTTCCCAATTTTCAATCAAAGAAATATTAGCGGAAATAGCAAAATTCCGTGTATGGTCATTTTCGCAATTACTTTTGCCAAGCCCCACTATGTATGTGTATTATGTAAGTAAAATGAATTACTTATGAGGGCTGATTTCAAATGCCCGGCACTAAGTTATACCTGAATATACTCGTTCTTGGTGTTCACTTCAGCCTCGTCGGCAACTCCACGCTGCTCTCCAGCCCATCATCCTCTCCCATCTCCGAAGAAAAAGAAGAGGAAAAGAAGAGGAAGAAAGAAAGAAAGAAAGAGAGAAGAATGACGGCCGTCCGTTTTGCTTCAGACCCCTCCCAGCAACCGCTTCCACAACCCCCTTCCGCCTCTACTTCACCCGCCGCTAGTCCCGCTACCGCCACTTCTCCAGACTCGAATTCATCGCGGTCGACTGGCAGAGCCCATTCCCGCAGGAAGCCTCCTCCAAGTATTTCCACGACTAGTAGGATTTCCGGCCTCCTCACGCCCGCCGGTTCCGCCGACAATTCTGGCACAGAGAGTCCTGACGAGGAGGTTCATGACCACGAGGAAGGGATGAGGCATGGCTTTGCGGAGGAATATAATTCCGAGGCCTATCTCGCTGTATTGGAACAGGTTTGATTCTCTTTTTCTTTCCTCCCTCCCTTCCTTCCTTTTTCTTGCTCTTTTGGTTTTTCTGACGCAATGGAAGCTAGGTTTTTTACATGTATTATACCGACAAGCGTCACGAGACAGGTGGAAACCCGAAGGAAGAGACACAGACCTTTCCACTGCAAGAGTGGAGAATGAGGGACCGACTGAAAACTGTCTCCGCTGCGCTGGTCTTGTGCCTGAATATCGGGGTGGATCCTCCAGGCATGTTTTCCTGATTTTTTGCTGCGCGTTGCATCTATTAATGTTCGGGCAGATGTCGTTAAGACGAATCCGTGCGCAAAATTAGAATGTTGGGTGGATACCACCGCTCACCCTGCCGCGAAGGCTTTGGAGCAGATTGGGAAGAATTTACAGCAACAATACGAGACGCTTAGCATTCGAACCAGGTATAAACAGTACCTTGACCCTTCGGTCGAGGACACCAAGAAGTTTTGCTGCTCGTTACGTCGCAATGCTAAAGATGAACGAATCCTGTTCCACTATAACGGTCATGGAGTACCAAAGCCAACGTCTAGCGGGGAAATATGGGTGTTTAATAAGAATTTCACTCAGTACATTCCCATTTCCCTGTACGACCTGCAGAGCTGGCTCGGCGCGCCGAGTCTGTTTGTCTACGACTGCAGTGATGCTGGAAATATAGTCGCCAATTTCAATCGGTTTATTGAGAAGCATGAGCAGGAAAACATGGAGCTACGGGCCAAGGACCCCAATGCTCTAGTTACCGCATCGTACAGCGATTGTATACAATTGGCTGCTTGCGGAAGTAAGGAGACTCTGCCTATGAATCCGGATTTGCCGGCCGACCTATTCACTTGCTGCTTGACGACCCCAATCGAGATAGCGATTCGTTTCTTTGTGCTTCAGAACCCGCTACCTTCCAATTTGACGGTCGAGCAGGCGATGAAGATTCCTGGGCGCCTTCAGGAACGCAGAACACCACTTGGCGAGCTCAATTGGATCTTCACTGCTATCACTGATACCATTGCCTGGAACACCCTTCCTCGACCCTTGTTTAAGAAACTCTTTAGACAGGACTTGATGGTGGCAGCATTATTCAGGAATTTCCTGCTGAGTCAAAGAATCATGAGAGTTCATCAATGCCATCCGATCTCCTCACCCCCTCTACCCGAGACACACCATCACCCGTTATGGCAGTCGTGGGATTTGGCGGTGGAGATGGTGCTGGCACAGTTGTCAGTGTTGAATAGAGCTGCTGATGGTGGCCCCGCATACGAATATCAACATTCCGGATTCTTCACCGAGCAGCTCACCGCCTTCGAGGTTTATCTCTCTCAGGGCGCGATTGATAGAAAGCCTCCGGATCAGCTTCCGATTGTGCTTCAAGTCTTGTTGAGTCAGGTGCATCGTCTTAGAGCGCTTATTTTGCTCAGTAAATTCCTCGATTTGGGTCCTTGGGCTGTGAATCTGGCGTTGAGCATTGGTATTTTCCCGTACGTGCTTAAGCTTTTGCAGTCGGCGGCGCAGGAATTGAAGCCTGTGATGGTGTTTATTTGGGCGAGGATATTGGCTGTCGATGCTTCTTGCCAGGCGGATTTGTTGAAGGATAATGGTTATAGCTATTTTATACAGATTCTCAGCCCAGCCTCTGGAATCCCCGTTGGAAACGCAAGCGAACACCGTGCTATGTGCGCTTTCATTCTCGCCATGTTCTGCAGAGGTTTTCACCAAGGCCAGGTGGTCTGCATGCCCCCGAATGTTATGGGCGCCTGTCTTGCCCACCTTGGAGACGAGAATCCATTGCTGAGGCAGTGGGCGTGTCTCTGTTTGTCGCAACTTTGGCACGATTTTGCCGAGGCCAAGTGGCAAGGCATTAGAGAGGGTGCGCACCTAAGGCTTTGTGAACTTGCTACGGATAACGTTCCAGAGGTTAGGGCAGCGGTATTGTACGCACTCACAAGTTTCTTTGGGATCCCCGAGATGAGTGAGGAGGTTGCAAAGATTGAGCAGGATGTTGCGGGATCACTTTTGATAATGACCGCCGATGGAAGTAATATGGTTAGGAAGGAATTGGTGATATTTTTGAGTATGTTTGTCAAGAGGAATGAAGGAAAGTTCTTGGTTGCGGCATTCGAGCAGATGGTCCAAGAGAGGGACAATCTCACTGGTGTTGCGCGGACGCAGGCGGCCGAAGGGATGAGGCCGAGTACCCAGCCATCTGAAAGACACCACTACAGAGTATCTTCTGGACCTGGAGCGCTGGGGACTGAGGGCGCAAACGGTTCGGCTGCAAAGGACACTCTTGGTGCCATTTCGCCTAATACAATTTTCTTAGCAATATGGCAAGCGTTGCTCATGTTCTCCGTCGATCCATTCCCGGAGGTTGGCCAGGCTGCCCAGATTGTTGTTGACTATGTTCACATCGCACTTTTACAGAGCTCGCTTGGCCAACACACCCAGGATATCATTGAAGAGATTTCCCGTGCCAACCTGCGTACCTTTAGCCTTACTCTGCCCACAAATTCGATTCCCGAGAGGAAGCGCCCCGTCTCACCTGGTCCGACCAAGGCTGAGGGATACTTTACTACCTCCCTGCGGAGATCGGCAAGTATTGCTGCCAGCTTGAAGCAGATGGCTTTGGGATATGCCAGTGGAGAGACAACCCCTACTAATTCTGCGCCCGCAGCTCCAAAGTCATTGAAAGGGAATTGGCTAGCTAATGGCAGCGCAGAAAGAAGTCCTGAGTGGAATAGACCCCCAGATGCAAACGATCCACAGAGCTCGTCCACAAGCTATCACACCGCGAAAGAACCAATCACTCGTAATTTTCATGCTAAAGGAGTTGACAAAGTTCCTAGTATTCCTCTCAAGAGCCAATTCATGGAATGGTCCATTGAGGTATGTTATCTGTGGCGATACATCCTAGGCCTGACTAACCTTGACCAGTACTTTCGCGAGCCTCAAATGAAACCGAATGAGGCCGATGAACCAGGCAGTGTTGATTATAACCAGCGCTTGTGGCGTAGAACGCGAAACGACAGGATTATTATTGACACACAGACTCAAAAGGAGCGAGCGAGTACTTCGAGATGGGATCATAATAAGGGTGTTTTCAATAATGGGAGTCTTCCTATGAGGCTGCTATTTCACCAATTCGAGAGCCACCTCATAGCTGTGGACGAAAAGGATGGCGTGTCAGTATGGGACTGGGCGAAGGGGATAAAAACTAACCATTTTTCGAATGGCAACCCAACGGGCACAAAGATTACCGAGATCAAGTTTCTGAATGAGGATGATGTTGCTTTATTGATGACCGGTAGCGGGGAGGGTGTCGTTCGTATTTACCGGAATTATGAGAATGACGGCGAGGTCGAGCTTGTCTCTAGCTGGAGAGCTCTTACCGATCTGTTGCCTTCTAGGAGAAGCTCTGGGTTGGTTGCTGAATGGCAGCAGGGAAGGGGGACAATGCTCGTCGGGGGAGATGTGAGGGTCATCAGAGTCTGGGACGCACCAAGGGAGATGTGCATGAGTGTGAGAATCCCTCTCTTGTTTTATCAGGAATGCGCTAACCACGGGCATAGGACATCCCCGCACGCTCTGGGTCCTGCATCACCAGCTTGACGTCTGAACAAGTTGCTGGCAACATCTTCGTGGCTGGTTTCGGCGATGGAGCAGTTAGGATATATGATCGCCGTCTGGCGCCTAGGGACTCGATGGTGAAAGTTTGGAAGGAACACAAAGCCTGGATTGTAAAGGCACACATGCAGCGAGGTGGCATGCGTGAGTTGGTATCTGGGAGTGCAACGGGTGAAGTCAAGCTTTGGGACATCCGTATGGACAACCCAGTCAGGGGGTTCCTTGCGCATACTAAGGGCATGAGAAGCTTGAGTGTTCATGAGCATGCTCCCATTATCGCCACGTATAATATCCCCGCTGATTCCCACCCTTTCCGTTATATTTCTGTTTTTATAAATGCTAATAATTCATCGACAGTGGCTCAACCTGGCACGATGTGAAACTCTGGAACACCTCTACTCCCAAAGATCTCTCGCTCTCAACAATAAAGCCTTACAGCAGCTTCCTGCACCAGAATCGCAGCAATCCCGTCACCGGACTCGCTTTCCACCCCCACCGGATGATGGTAGCCTGTTCCGGTGCTGGAGATAACCATATCAGTCTTTACAATTGCGATTCCAAAGGGGGCATATAGGGTAGCTCCATAGGATTCGGTTTGTTTTCGTTCCACCAGTTTCGCTTGTCATAACCATAATAGCTTTAACGTGGGCATTGACTGATCGGGTTTTTATCCGTTGGTTGGTTGATCGACTGAGGCGGTTCCCGGGGCAAAGGGAAAGAGTGAAGTCTGTATTCTAGATTAATTGAGTAATTAGGGAGGGGGAACTGGATGGGAGTTTGGTGCTTTCTTGCTTTATAACCACTTAATGGGTAATTTCTGTCACATTTCCTCTGAGTACTTGCTTGCTTGACTGCTCTATTTTTGCTCTCAGCCTTTGTCATGATAATTTGTGGGTGTCGCATATGGTGGTTGCCTATTTGATAGAGGGATGTGGTGAGATACTCTTATTACTAGCAGCCCCCCCTCGAGACCTCAAGGGCTTATTCCCTCCGATAGGTTATGGAGCGGGTGGCGTAGAGGAGAAAAGGTGGAGATGGTAGTGGCTGCGATCACATATGCTAGGCTCCATCAGGGCGAGGAAGGCTGCTGGCAAAGGAGGAACTTTTTGGAATTTGAGCGTAATCAATTGGTTGCTCCAGGACTCTATCTCATATTCATGGCAGATGAGACCGCTGCAAATCTGTACTGCCGGCAGACCCCGAGGCTTGTATTAACTTCATTCCTCCTCCATGTCCCCTCCTGGTAGCTTTGGGAGAGGAGCATAACACCGTGTTTATTGGACCTGTTGGGGTTGATTCCTTCCTGGTTTAGCAATAGCTTCACCAGTCTTTCGTGTCCCTGGGAAGCTGCCAACCAGAGTGGTGTTACATCATTCTCATCTGGCTGATTGGGGTTCACATCTGCCGGCCTCAAAAGTAATTTGACCACTCCTTCATATGCACAGTGAGCAGCGTACCAGAGCGAGGTTCAACTATGCTTATCTAGGCGATTAGGGTCAAAATCTTCTCGTCCCAGCAATAGCTTGACCACTCCTTAATGTTCAAGGATCGCAGCATACCGGAGCGGTGTTTCATCATCCATATCTGCGAGATTGTGGTCGACATCTTGTTGTCCTACGAGCTGCTTGACCGTTCCTTCATGTCCGTTGATAGTAGCACACCCGAGTGGTGTTACACCCTTCTCTGGGCAGTTGTGGTCGACATCCTGTTGTCCCAGGAGCATCTTGGCCAATCCTTCATGTCCCTCGGAAGCAGCCAACCAGAGTGGTGTTACACACTTCTTATCTGGACTATTGAGGTCTTCATCTTCCCACTCCAGAAATAGCTTCGCCACACTGCCTCCACATGCCCAGTTCTGGCCACCCACGAAAATGGTGTGGTACCTGTGCAATGTGGTTGGTCAATCCCGCAACTCGCAGCATTTATAATTGTAGCCAGGAGTTCAACAATCCCGAAGGACGATGCGCAGTGTAGCCAAGAGAAGAGCGGAGAATTACCGGCGTCTCCAATAGAACCGGGATGCATTACCTGCTTTAAAAGTGATGCAGCGGCCATGTGGTCTTGGTACTGCCCCAAAGGCTCCAGCGCAAGGGTTCTCGCGTTGTCTGAGAGTTCCCTCCTCACATGTGTTCCCCAGTATCTCGAGGAATATTTGAGGAATGGCATACTTTGATGGTTTGGGGAAAAATGGGGTATAGTACGAGATTCTTGATCCGTTTTGAGTTCAGATAGGTCAAGCAGGTTTCCGCGAGTATCAAGTGAGGTTCACTGAAGAGATCTGGGTAACTGCAAAGGCATTCTTGGGTGGTATAGTGGATTAACTGCACAGTCGAAGATTCCTTATTTGCCGTTATCAAGCCTTGACAGCGGTTTAGCGGAGTATCATACTGATCGAAATCTGTTGCCCTGTATCTACTGCCAACTCATTGTTAGCACTGTTAGCTCTATGGTTCTGGCCGTCTGTAACGAGTCTAATGCAACGGGGGGGCAGGCTTGGCGGAAAATAGTAGGTCAAATTTTGAAGGATTCAGGGGTTTTTTTTGTCATTTTTCATACAGAAGTTATTAAGTTATTATGAAATATCGTGTACAATAATAATAATATTATTATTATTATCACATTATTATTATTATTATTATTACTAAATAGCAAAAATTAAAACATAAACTCTATGATACAATAGCAAAATACTGAGAGTTTACCCTACAATTGCATGCCAAGCTTGCGTCCCCATTGCATTAGACTTGGTGAACGTTATATAGATGGCCAGAACCATACGATATGTTGAGATACGCCTACCCACTTAGGTCATGTCTTTGGGTTAGTCTATGCCCTGTCTAGGTTTGTGATTAAGTCTATCATTGGTTGTGTTGGAGTGGGGTATTTCTTCTTAAAATTATAATAGTATCATAGCTACAAGAATCTACTGATGGACCGTGGAAAATTGGTCAAACACTTTCGCGCCGTTTATCAGATAACAGTTGAGACGCTACCGTCTAGTACAGCCACCTATTACAAATTTAATTTTCAGAAAGAGACAGACAGTTGAAGGTACAGTATGCAAAGAAAACAGAACAGTGGCATGTTTAGCTAATATACTGTCTAGTATATAGGTGAAAGGCTGTTTATCTAACTGACTTTCTTTGATGGTCGGCACTGTCTCTGGCTGCTAGACGGCCGTCTGTAGGTAAACGGCCCCTTAGTCCAGAATTTGTTGTTTGGAAAGTAGGTCTTTGGCTTAAGGGGATCATATTGCACATTAAATATGTTGAAAAAAACCCAGATATGACCCGGTTAATCCTTACAGCAATTACGGGGTCCGGTAAGAAGTGATTGAACAGTTATTTAAAGTTGATCAGCTAAACATAGCCCTGTACGTTCAGGTTAACTATTCCCTACGCTTATACTATTATCGTGGTTGCGATATGATAATATCATAATATTACTTGTACCAATAGAACCTTTTTACCAATAACCCACTCATAACACAGGGCTTGGCGCTCAGATCCGCACAGCTACATGCAACAAATTTTTCCAACCGGTGCACATTTTGAATAGCACGAACCATACCTGATATACGCGACCCTCCCCAGAATGCCTCCCTGTGCACAGGCGAAAACCCCCTTTTCCGCCTAGCACGAGCAAAGCATGGCAAAGCAAAATAAGAACAAAAATCCCTAGCAAAAACACTTTTCAAGCTCCCGCCTGAATCGATTCAATAAAGCATTGCCCACTCACCTGCACCTGCTGGTAGTGTAAGTTACCAATGCCGTGCCTACAAACCTCAATCAGCATATTTCCCAATATATAGCGCGCACAAGAAAACGGGGAGAGGGGAGAGGGAATTCACATAAATCACAAACCCATCAAAAGCCCCAAGCACCCTCCTAACATCCTTCCTAGAAATCCCCTCCCGGACTGCAATCTTCTCGATAGCATGCTGCCCGTTAAGATACTTGTTAATCCTATCGAACAACGCCTTGATATCAGGCGGTTGGTCCCTAGTCATCATCTCCAGCCACGAACTCTCAATACTGCTCGCCTGATGCGGCTCGAGGATAATGCTATCCTCGTACTCCTCCTCGGAATCACTATCATTATTGTGGGATAAAAGGCTAGATATGGATGATGCCATCTTTGCCAATTCCCTCTCTCTTTCTCTCTCTCTCTCTTTCCCTTTTTCTTGCAATTGGGGATTGAGCGGGGAGTCAGTGGGTGGCTTTTTCGCCCGCCGCTCTTCGGCTGCTACCGCGCGCTTTATTTGCCGAGTTACACGGAGCCATGCAAAGTTACGGAGTTGGGTTGCGAGGCCGTGGCGGATTAGGAATGCAAGTATTTCGAGATAGGCGGGGCGATGGTCGCGGGAGGGGATGAAAGCGGAGAAGGTTTTTGGTTTGCCGGAGAGGAGGGTGAGGAGTTTTGGGAGGGGCTGGAGGGTTGGGAAGAGGGCATTATAGATTGGGATTAGTGTGTGGAGTCTAGGTTAGTTTGTTAGAGCTGCTGTGGTGAAGGGGGGAGAAAGGGAACGAACTTTTTCATGTCAGCGTTAGGAGATACAACATAGATGTCTCTCTGGTGTATAGGTGGGATAGCACGGGCTTTTCTCCAGTGCACAAGATGACGAGCCATGACCTGGATTTCGTGGAGTGGGATTCCGCATGAGTTTGATATTTGCAGGAATCTGTTTACGTTGTTAATATCATACCCTAATTTCGGTAAGAGAGGGAGCACATACGACATGGTCGGTTTGCACGCCTCGACGAAACGGGCCAATGATGTAGAGGAATCGGTTGCTTCAGCCGCAATATCTTTCAGAATGCCATCTACATCTTCAAGAAAGAGAAGAGTGAAGTGCTTCGCAAGCATGTTGTCCCCCTCAGTGTCGTCATCACCGAATGAATTAGCAGTTGTTAAGGGTCTGGAAGCGCAGATATTAGCCTATTGGTCTCCTCAAAAATAAACCGATCACGCACAGTCCAGGAACCTGTGGCTCCGTTATTGACGGCAAAACAGAGATCTGCGATATTATGGGCATTTGCAGCGACAGCCCAAGGTTGTTATTAAGAAACACATGAGCTATCTTTGATTGGGATATATCAATATAAACTCTAGAGATCGCATACGCAAGGCTGCTCTGATCCAGAATGTCTCTCCATAAATCTGCGAAACTGGTCCCTACATCCCATTAACAAACCCCCAATATCAAACCAACAAAATTTTATACCTTCATGATTTACCTTGTCCTTCAGTCGAACAATCCTCTCCGCCTCCCTCCAAACATACCCATCCTTGGCCTGCTCGTATTTTAGAGCCCGCGCAAACCTCTTGACAACATAGTCAAACATCTCCTGCGTCCGTGAATGGCACTCCAACTCCGGAGGGTTTAAAACAAAGACGACATGAAACATCGTCATGTTACCAAAACTACCCCCTTGAGAGCTCTCTCCATCCTCATCGTCCTTCTCATCATCGGCGTCATCTCCATGTCCTCCATTCCCCATAGCTATACCCCCAGCATCGGTATTCCCCCCTACATCTATATCGTCATCGCCGCCGCCGCCGCCGCCATTCCTCCCACGCCCCCTCTTCTTCCTCTGCTTCCTCCATGTCCCATCGGGCCGAACATGTAGTGGATAGCCAAGGAAAACCATATCATCAATCGACAGCTCAAACTTGGTCTTGCACATCCGCTCCTTCGGCGCCAATAGCCCGGCCAAAAACTCCTCCTTGAACCCTAGCACCCTCATATCCTCCCCTTTCTCATCCCCACCCTTCCCATCGCCCTCGTCTTCCTCCTTCAAGTGTTGTCTTCGGCGACTGCGCGTCTTACTCCCACTGTCACTTCGTTCCGTGGCGGTTCTGCCCCGCGCGGTTGTTCGGGACTGCCGGTCGTCGGCATCATCGTCGCTGGAGCCGGATGTGGATGGGGAGGAAGGGGATGAAGTTCCGGAGATGGTGTAGGCAGCGTATTGGGAGTGTAGTCGTGTGGGGGTGTATGTTGGAGTGGATTTTGGCTTGGGCGGGTAGTGGAAGACGAAACTCACGCCAGAAGAGGAGCGGACAATCAGGAGGATCGCGATTAGGCAGGGGTTGGGATTTGTGCTGCGTTGCATTGTGGGCGGTTGGTTGGTGATGTGGGGGAGGTGAGTAGACGGGTTGTTCCGTTGATCAACGGAGATGGGCAGTTAGCATGGCAGAGTCACAACATTGTGGATCATCAGTTACCAGTGTTCACATTGCTAACGAAATTGGTATCATCGTACAAACAGCGAAGGGTGCATGAGGTTTTGTGATAACACGCTAACTCTTCCCCGTATTCTTCTTCTTCAGCTCCCCGCTCTCCTGCCTCAACTCTTCCAGCCTACTGCTGCTGCTCCTCGTACCGACCTTCCCGCCCTCGCCCTCGCCCTCTGTCTTTGTTATTTTCTCCGCATCATCCTGAAATCCAAGATTCCGAAACTCATCTTTAGCCATTAGGTTGCTGCCCCCCGATAATAATTTAGCCCTATCTGCCAATCCATCCGCTCCCACAGAGCTACGAAAAAAAAAGAAAGGTTACCCACTGATCCATTCGGCACTTCAAGTAGGCCTTCGCCAAAGCCCTACACTCATGCGCGTTCGTCCCTCGGACCTTTTTTAGACAGGCAAGGTAGTCTTGCATCACAGGCTTACATTCACCTTATCCCCACATTAGCCTTGTATCGCACTGCAAGGGAGGTTCGGGGAGTGGTGGCGGAGGAGCAGGCACCATCATGGTCGAGTGGGAAGCTCCCGCGCTCCGGCCTATGATAGCCCGTTTGTTAGCAAGGACAATGGGGTGGGGGAAGAGATAGGGGAGGGTACGGTGTTGGAGAAAATATTATCGTGGAAGGAGGTCTGCCGAAGCCGCTCATTGTGAATTGTGGTTGGGTTAGGTTCGTGGCGGATTTTAAATCCTAGGGGTATGAGTATCGCGAGGTACTGTATGATACTGCTCTATGGCGCTTCTTGCTACTTGTGCTTATCTGATCAGATTCAGCGGTCTAACGACGGCAAGCAAAAGATAAAAAACGCACAAGCTACGATAAATCATATGATAATACTTTATCTATGGATTACCGTATCAGGCTGGCGCAGCGCTGTATTAGATGCAGTTGGATGGTTTGGTTTTAATTCGATAAATTTATCCTGGATAATCCTAAACAGTATCCTCTGGCTATAAAATCACAAAACGGTCACAAACACCGTCAGATGGGCATACCGGGGAGGTAGGCAATTGGCCCAAAAGCCTTAGTTGGATGCAATTGATCTACTGTTGCTGAACCGTGTGCTATAAAGTCCAAAATTCCCTTCTCTAGAAAGAAGGCAAAAAACAGACAGAAAAGAAAAAAAATCTTGACCTTATCATACTGAGAGAGGAAAGCCCAACGGCATAGCACACGGTTTAATTATTTAAGTTTCTGCGGCACACTTCGCTACCGGTAGCTAGCAAGATTTTTGGTCATGTGACATTGAATTAAAGATTCCGAATAGGAATACGGTGTGGTATTGTACATACTCGATTACAGGAGTCGGAACTGTTAAAGATTTGAGGGACGGATAGTAGCAGGCTCCCCCATACCTACCTGAGAAAGAAATGGAAAAAGTCTTCCAAAGAAACCCCAAGACCAAAAGGTCTCTTTGCCCTTGACCTACCGTGAATACGTACACCCCCCTCCCCAACAGATGAACAATCCCCCCGGCTTCCTTCTATCACTCCTCCCTCTTCACTTACCACTCTTCTCCAACTTGACGAATCAAAGCAAAAACCACCGAAATCTCCATAAACACCAACCATGTCTTCACGTTCCCTAGGAGGGGGGTCTTCAACTAGAGGCTCTGCCAACTACAGCACCGACATCAGGCTAGACGACAATGTTCCGGCCAATGTGATCATCCGTGCAGGAAAAAATCTGAGGGAAACTATCGATCCCACCGAAGAATTTCTGTTGCCTGCTGGCGAGGAGAGGTACCCCCTCCGGCATATACATTTTACCAATGAATCCAAACTAACAGAAATAGGGTGATTATGAAATGTGACAAAAGTAGCCTCCCCAAGAAAAGAAAGAGGGAGCACATAGTTGACCGTAATTCTTAGATGACCCAACAACCGCTATCTTCACTTTCAACCGTGACGGCCAAACCCTCGGCGGACTTCTCGTCAGTGCGCTCTTAGCACTCCCGTGCGTAACATTTGCAGCATACAGAGTTCCCCACCCGCTATTCTTCGTATTCGAATTGCGTCTTACCACGGATGGCGCTATGGGTCCGAAAGAAGCTTTACTTGAGGCCTCGAAGAATATGGTCGAAGACTTGGTTATGTTGAGTAGGAGGTTTACTCATGAGTGGGAGCTTCTTAAGCAAGCAAATATGACAGGGGTAGTGGGTAATGGCGATTTCGAGGTATCTGGGCGCGCTGCCTACAGTCGTGCTGTATCCAGTGCTGAAGAAGCAGTGAATCGAGGTAGAACCTTCCAAGGTCGTGAGCGCAGTCAGCAAGATACCACCTACCAATCTGGTGCCGGGAGCCCAGAGAGGTCGGGCTATCCAAACTGCGGGAGTCCCATCAGGGTGGACTATCAGGGCGATGATCAGCAAAGAATCAGATCCCAGGTTGGTCCGAGCAGCCCCGAGAGGGTGAGAGGTCAGACAGGGGGTAAACCTACAGGTTACCAAGGCAGAATCGGGGGCCCTGAAAAACTGGACAATCCGACCGGAATGAACCAAGATGGCAGCAGCTTGCAGGGCCACGGGATGAGTGTGTACAAAACTAGAGGTCTGCAAGGGGACGCCTACCAGGGTGTTAAAACCCCTCAGGGCGGACTTCAGGCTTCCTGGGGATCGGATCAGAAAGCTAGGAGCTCTGATAGAATGAATCATCAAGGTGACGTTAAGCCTGGAAGTCTTCCAGAAGAATCCTACCGGGCCAGCGACGCAGTCCCTGATAGATCCGTGAACCAGGGCTTCTGGGGCAGCGAGAAGTTGGAGCACCAGACAGACAGCCGGACTGAAGGATACCAAGGCTATGGTTCCCAAGGCATCGGACATAGCGGATATCAACTCAGAGGCCAACAAGCAAGCGCCACCGAAGCAGGAGGCGATTGGACACCAGAATATCAGCGTGTAGACAGCCAAAGCTCCAACTACCCAGACATTAAGCGTACCGTCAGACACCACGCCGGAGGCCAACAAGCCACTACCGTTCGGGGCGGCGATTGGACACCAGAGGATCGGCTTCTAACCAGCCAAGGCTCTGGCTACCAAAATCGCCCCCAGGGCCCCAATAGAGACTATCGCCAAGGGCGCGCAAACGACCAAGCTGAGAAAACCCAAACCATGGATCCCCAGACCCCAGGCTATCAGGGTTGGGGTGAGCACCATCGACAGGAGGATACAGGCGCCCCGAAGGATACCTCAATGCAAGATAATGACTGGTAAAGTGTGGGCGTCCAAATGCTCGATTTACAGTACTACTCTAGAGGGTGAGATGGACAGTTTAGCAGTTTAGGTTGGTGTTGTGAGAAAATTCAAAAATTGCATTGTTGTTATTGTGCCGAGTGACTCGTGAGAATTACTGTGCCGGGAATTACGCTGTTTGCTCACAGAAGGAATATAAGGGTGATGTGGTGCCATAGTAGCACGAAAATCAATGAGAATTGAAACACTTATGAAATACCGGTACCACTCGTGATTTCCTTTCAAGGTTTGGACACCCCTGCATTCAGGCCTACCTCCCATGACACTCCGCGGCGGGTCCTCACCCTCTCAGCTTGGAATGTGGCCTGGCCTACAGAAATACCGGAACGCCATTTGCTGATTTCGATATTTTCCTTATCATATCACACTGTGTGACAATCCTCCAATCACCCAAAATTATCATTTTGCAATTGATCCCGGTCTCCACGTCACACTAACTTAAAAAGGTACCTAAAAAGCTTAATCCAACGACTTGTAGCAAGCCCAAGTCACGAGTGTCACGTCTGACACAATCGCGCAGAGCGTCACGCTCAGTTCGTTAAAATTCTTTCCTTGGTTGGTTCGGCTATCACCCCCGCACAGTGCCGGTATCCAAGGAACTTTTGGAGCAGGGCTGTTTGTTTACCGTAGGGCCGAGCATTGACCTTGTTGTGGTACTTGTAATACCGTAGCCAGCCAGCCTCTCGTTCCACGCTCCATCCCTTTCTTTTACCCTCTTTTTTCTTCCTTCCTTACTCCACCTTCAAAAATGTCTCAAGAGTTGATAGAATTCGAGAAGCAGCGGTAACGTTCTCCCCAGCGTATAATTATTCCATACCGTATTTTTATAATATTAATTGTCCCTCCAGCGCCGCAAACATCGCCAGAAACCGGGCAGTCCTCGCAGGCCTCGGTCTCGAAATAATTGCGCCGAAGCCTCCAAAGAAGAGAGCCAAAAAGGAGGGCCCGACCGAAGGTGTGCGAAAGTCCGCGCGTGTCGCGAGTATCCCGAAGCGCAGGTACCGCGAAGGTGATGGTGGATCTGAGAAAGAGCGCGGGAAAGAACACAACAACGACGACGGGTACTCCGACGAGAGTGAGAGTGATGCGGATTTCTACTCTGACGATAGTCAGGTGCCCAGCCGGTCGAGCAAACGTAAGCGCGGAGGGTATAAGTATGCTCGTGATTATGGCGATGTTGTGCTTCCAGGTGATGCAGACGGGTTGCGTAGGAGGGTAGTAAATGGGAGGAATGTTCAACATATCGATCCTAAGAAGCGGAATGCGCGGCCGGATCCGAAGGTCTTTGGACCCATTCGTGGGATCAAGGTGGGGCAGTGGTGGCCCTCCAGATTGGCTTGCAGTGCTGATGCTGTTCATCCTGTATGTTTGCGACTCCCCACTCTCATTCTTGCTACCACACGGCCGCTGACACGCCCACAAGCCTACTGTCGGTGGTATTTACGGCAGTGTTTCAACTGGAGCATACTCTGTCGCCGTCTCTGGCGGGTACGAGGATGACGTGGACGAAGGATTCCGCTTCACGTTCACTGGCTCTGGAGGCCGTGATCTCAAGGGCACTGCGAAGAATCCTAAGAATCTTCGCACTGCCCCTCAATCCTCTAATCAGACCCTCACCGGCTTCAACCTAGCGTTGAAGGTTTCCTGCGACACAGGAAACCCGGTCAGGGTTATCCGTGGATACAAAGCTGCCCTGGGACCAGATCAGGGTTACCGCTACGATGGACTCTACAAGGTTCTGAAAGCCTGGCAGGAGACCGGCCTGTCCGGATTCAAAGTGTGGAAATACGCCTTCAAGAGAATCGACGGACAAGCTCCCTTGAATACCAGCAGTGAGCCCACTTATCGTCCTTTAGCTAAGCGTTGAACCGCGACTAACGTGCTATTAGTTGGGGATCCCGGCGACTATGATGACGAGAGTTCTGAGGACAACTCTGAGGACGACCACAACGTGGAGGATGAAATCGAGGAAGGGGCCGAAGAAAACCCTCAGTCTGACACGGAAAATGCAGACGAACCCAAAGAACAGGCAGAGGCAGAGGCCGAACCCGGGCGGACTCGCAGATCCACCTGCAAGTCTTACCGGGAATCCGGCGGTGAAGCCACCCCCATCTCCACCTCCGGAGACTCGACCGCTCCTGCGTCCAAGCCCGACGACGCCGAAACACCAGTCACCTCGGATGAGTCCGATGCTAAAAAGGGACCTGCTGTCATCGTCATCAAGAAGACCCGCACTAGGGCCAGGGCGAAGTATAAGAACCAGCCCTTGATGGACCAGTATCTCTCGCCTAAGGGTGGTGATAGGGGTGTTCCTCAGGCGAGTGAGAGTTCCAGAAGGGTTAGCGGGAGGGGGAAGATGTGAGTTGGAGAGGTTTCTTTTTGCCTGTGGCGGAGGGGCGATTGTAATGTAATGTAAAGTAATGTAGTGTAGTTTCGTTTTCTCTCATCTCACTTTCCTTCCTTGCCCACAAGCCTTGCCCGCAGCTGCGTGATATCTCCTTCCCTCGCTCTTTTACATAGCCTATTTCTTTTTTCTCCCTCCTTCCCGCAGTTCATACCCATACTCATGCAGTGGTCGCGTCTCTGCCTGTTTATTTTGTATTTCTTTCGATGTTTAGTTTGCGCGCCTGCTTCCTCTATGATGCTGGTGGCGATTCTGTGTTTTTAGCAGAGATAATCATGATTCGATAGAGCATTATAGTTCGGTAACCACAGCAGTATCATCGCGTTCTGTGTGCTGCGATGGCTGTAGGGTAGGTATGCTGGGTAGGTATTTGCTTCAACCACAGGTCAGAGATGGAATGAGGTATCATAATATGAGACAATGTAAGGGGTCATGAATCCTCGCTCGATGAGAATTATGGTTCAAATGGTAAGCTTACATAATGTAGAAGCGTACGATACGATGCAATACGATACGATACAGTTAGTACGGTAACTTGCCATAAACCTGCCAGACGCCGTTAAACGGTCCGGTACAAAACTCACTTTAGATCTCAATGGAGACGTTGGGGTTTACACATGGCGTCGGGGGGGTTTTTTTTTTAAGATCCCAAAATCCAATACATGATTAACCCCCGGCATTGGGGGGGGTAGAGCACCATGGATCGTGTCCAACTCACCATCGTAGTAGTATCGTCTTCCTGCGCACAATCCTCCTCATATGCCACCAAACACTCATCCTTATGTCCTCTGTCCAACCGTCCTCTAATCCCCGAGCGTCGGTTACCTAAAACTAGCTTGTTACCAGGAAACCTAATGTGTCTGTACTTTCCACAACACGAACTCATGTGGCCAGAGACAGCATTATCCGGTAGAAAATTTTATAGCACGGGATAGAGTTTTTCTGGTATTGTATCGTATCGTACCTTGCAGATGTAATTTACGGTAACTGCACGGAGTCCGTTGTTTACCATATCATACCTATTATGTACTGTACAACTTTATCTCCCTTCTGATCTACGTCTAGGTTCTGATGGTCTGATAATGCCTATAGATCTTCTGATTAGGTTATTAAAATTTCGCTTTTGACTGTTTTCACTATCAGACCCACACACACATCGTCGCTTTTCTCCCTCACACTCTTTATACACCCTCTTAACATTCAGGCTCGCTTCACCCCTCCTGAGTTGATTTATCGTAACTGAATCCACCTCACAAAGTTACTCAACAACCGATCCTCTATGCACTCAAATCAGCCAAAAAATACAGAATATCTCAGTACAACTTTAGCCGAGTGTTTCAAAAAACTTCCACCGCTCGGTCCGAACCTGCAGCACTCCAGTTCCATGCGTCCATCTCCTCATAAGACCGGATTCACAAATATTCGTACTGCAAACCACACTCGGATACCTAATTACGTATTCACTCACATCCGGCCCGAATGCTAGAGTCTACAAACCGAGCTTTGTTAATAGGCATGCACGACAGAACTCAATGGCGGTTGGAGTGGAGGCAGCTGTTGGTCCGGGAGGATTGCTTCTTGAAGTAGTAGGGGAGGCCGGAGGGGAAGGAAACTCTACGTGATATTTAGGATGGTTATCAAAGCTGATGCGGGAATTAGCAGTTTTGGCTATCCTGTGGCTATGAGGATTGAGACGGAGACTAATACTAGGCTTGAAATCAGGGTGTTAGCTCTCGACGATGAATTCATGGTAGCTACTATAATTATCGCCTAAGGCCCGGCAAGAGTGCATTCTTGGTCTTTTGGAGGGCAGTCGTTCTTGTTTCAAGAAAGAAACTCGACGTTGGTGATAACGAGAAAGATGAGGGAACGGAGGGGCGAGGGGCATTTGAGCAGGTAATTCGCTTTCGGGAGGGTTTGAATATAGAGATAGTGGGTAGTGACCCCGAAGACCTCATGTTTGATTCCGCGCTTCGATCAGATATGATGGGATCCCTCACTCCCGATGCAAGTCCAACTGGAGCAGGGAGGATCAGAAACCCTGGCATCATGCTTGTGGCCAGAGGTGCCGGTATCCTATGACTTGAAGTCTTTGACCTTGAACCATTCAAGAGGATCCAAACAGAGCCTGATAAGGTGAAGAGCAAGATTGAGCAAGCGGTCTTTTATCGTGTTAAAGAAGATGTACACTGACACCGTGACCCTAGGGATCCCCAGAAGCAACTACCAACGAATCCATGGAATTTATTAAATTTGAAAGGCCGAAAAGAAATCCAGTACGAAATACGAGAGTTTGAAGAGGCAGCATTATAGATCGGCCAAGAAATCTTGTTCTCAACCTCAAGAATACCTCCCGGCAGTCCTTCCATTACTCGACACCGACCTTTCCCTCTGTGCAGCTCATCTCCGCGCAGTCGCCGAACACCTCCAAGCCATCTTCCCTCCACTCTCCAAGAAAACAATGTGGCTCCTCCTCACTGATGCAGAGAAGTGCCATGCCGCTCGTGCAGTCTGGACCGTGCCAGAAGCTGGTCTCCTTCACGGTCAGGAAGGCAAGGGAGGAACCCTCAAGGTTATCATCCATGAATTATTATCCTCTGACTGCGATATGGGCGGTGGTGACCCTATCAGAACCTGGTTTCTGCGATACATAGGATCTATTGAGGATCTGATCTAGTGTTCGCAACGGGGCAGTCCGTCCGTCCCCCACCGTCCTCTGTCGTCCTCTGTCGTCCCCCGCCGTCTTCTGATGTTTTCCGATGTTTTCCAATGTTTTCCGCTGTTTTCCGCCGTCCCCTGCCGTCCTATGTAGTTACCTGCCGTCCCCTGACAGAAGTTGTCTTAGGTCGTGGGGCTCATCGTCCTTGCTAATAACGGCCGTCCTGGGAATTCAAGGACGAGGACGGACTACATTTTGCCGTCCCGTCTCGTCCGGGGGTCTTGGCAGTCCCCCTGCCGGGTCCTACGGGGGCCCCGGACGGCTGAGAACACTGATCTGATCTCGAAGGCCAAGCATGCAATGAGAAAAAACAAGCAAGGGTCGATACGAAAAAGTAACGATGGCCAAAATGGATACTGAGGCCAATGATATTGTCCTCGCGGCATTGATGAAGGCATGGGATTTCCGAGTCCGCTCTGTCAAATTATACAGACCTGACATTGTGAGGATGCTACAGACCACCACTTCTAAGAAACGCACCATTATATGCATCGACGCTCTGGACGAATGCATGCCAGGATATAGGGTCAAGGCCCTTGATTCACTAAATCAAATTCTCCAAAAGTCTCCAGGCACTAGAATATTCGTGACCGGAAGACCATACATTCAGGCTGAGATCGAGAAACGTCTTTTTGAGAGAGTAACAACCCTATCCGTCACCCCCAGGAGCGGTGATATCGTCAGATACCTCCGTAGCAGGCTGGGGGATGACAGAACCCCGGATGCGATGGACAGTACCCTAGAGGCAGATATCCTGAGGAAAATTCCTGAAGCTATTTCTGAAATGTACGTAGGAGCGACTGTACTGGGGAAGCTACCCCGAACTACCTACTGACAGATGCATATCTAGATTTCTGCTCGTCTCATTGAATATCGATGCGATCCTTCAAGAAACTACGATCCATCGTAGACGGCAAAGGTTCAACGCAATGGCCGATGGGTTGGGGTTGGGGGATGCTTACAGCAAAACACTGGCTCGGATAAAAGGGCAAGGTGGGGAGAAGGCGAGGCTTGGTATGGCCACTTTGATGTGGGTCTCTCACTCATAGCGGCCCTTGAAGCCCGATGAACTATGTCACGCCCTAGCAGTCGAAATAAGATCGCCGAAGCTTAATGCCGACAATGTTCCTTCAATAGCGACATTGCTAGCCTGTTGCCAAGGGCTCGTTACCCTAGACAAAGAGGCTTCTACTGTCCGGTTAATCCACTTTACCCTTCACGAGTACCTCCGGGCTCATCCCGAGCTTTTCAGTACAACCCATTCGACAATGACAGAAACCTGCTTAAGTTATCTGAACTCCCAGCAGGTCAAATATCTTTCGGCCACCCCCTCTCCCGAACTCCAGGGCACACCCTTTCTTAATTATTCTTCCTTATATTGGGGAATTCATGTAAAAAGGGACCTTTCAGACCGCACAAAATTGCTTGCACTAAAGTTATTTGATGATTAGAATAACCACATATCGATCAGGATCCTCTTGGAAACGCAGATACTGTACTCTTGCAGTGCTGGCTCCGGCAGAAATCTCCTCTTCGGTGGCCTACATTGTGCATCCATCTTTGGCATAGTCGAGATGTAGCTGGTTTGGTAGAGGTGGAAGGTTGTGACATCAACCAAGAAGACTGCACAGGTAATGCGCCTCTCGTGTGGGCTGCCTGTAGTGGGCAATGAGGGAGTGGTGGAGGCACTGCTCAGACGGAGCGATGTCAACCCCAAAAAACCAGATAAGTGCGGCCGAACACCACTCTGCTGTGCTGCTTGGAATGGGCACGAGGGAGTAGTAAAAATACTACTCCGCCGGGGCGAAGTCAACCCCGACAAACCGGAGAACCATGGCCAAACACCACTCTGTTCTGCTGCTTAGAATGGGTATGAGGAAGTGGTGAAAGCACTGCTAGGACGAGACGATGTTAACCCTAACAAGCCGGGCAGACTCGGCCAAACGGCACTCAGCTGGGCTGCCTGGTGTGGGCACGAGGGAGTGGTGAAAATACTGCTCAGATGGAGCGAGGTCAACCCTGACAAACCGGATGAGTATGGCCAAGCACCACTTTGCTGGGCTGCTTGTAAGGGGAATGAGGGAGTGGTAAAAATTCTGCTTGGACGGGACGATGTCAACCCCGACAATCTTGACGAGCAAGGCCGGACACCACTCTGGTGGGCTGCTGAACTTGGCTAGGTTGGAGTGGTAGCGCTACTACAGCCCCCAGCATCTACCACTCCCGGTGCGATCTAAGGCCGGGAAGACATCGCTCTCTTTGCCCCTTCCGATATGGGTAACCCATGCACTATTTCCGCAAGGACTGCAACAGCTCCAAAACATGTCTGCCGCCGCCGCCGCCTCCCTCCTTTCTCCCCACCTAACATCCACCCCCTGGCCCACGAGGTCACCTGTGGTAATTGCCGCCTTCCCCCCTCCCTCCGGGGCAAGCCCGCCACAGAAACTCAGTTCAAATATTTTTCCTTGGTCGAAGGAAACCATACGCAATATGAATGCACACATCTATCACATACCCGCCCAAATCTCCATACGAATCCTCTTATGTACCCGAGTTTGGATTTGCGAGTGTCTGGTGTAATCTGGAGTTTCGCGTCGGTAGGGGTTGGTTCTATTGCGTCGAGACAAACCGGATAACTCAAAACCTCCATCGTGTCTGTATTAGTTCAAGTTGTTTTTGTTGGAGTGCGGTCATACTCTATTAATCATATTTCTTGGCATATAAAATACTTCGTTTTTGAGATGGAACATGTATATTACTTTATCTCAGCTCTGGTCAAAATATTTATCTATATATACGGAGACCTCCGTTGTTGGGCCTTTAGAGGAAGCTTGGAATATTATGTACTTTAAGTCACTAATATTACATTCTTCAATGTCACACATCTACTAATTTAGTGAATTGAAAGGTCTGTTTTGTCAGCTTACGACACCGGGCTAAACAATAGTCCGCAATGAAATGGTGGACAAAATCTTCCTTGAGAAAATCAGAAATTGAGTTATAATTAAGTAATAATAATTTGCTACTACCCAACATAAGGTCTAAACGAGGGGCAGAGTGGCAAATGAAAGATACGAGGGATGAGCTGGGAACCCCAACCAACGGTCCGATAGTACTCAATGTACAACTCCCTATTACTAGGTCCTCCTCATGTTAGCGTTTGTAAGGCTCTCATATGGGAGCAAAAAAAGTTAGACATCCGAAAGGCCCACTGGTACTACATATAAGAATCGGCTGGGATCAAGGGCCTTTCGGGCCAGGGTAGGGCAAAAACCAATGGCAGCAAATACATTTTCTCAGTGGGTAGGGGCTAAGTTAGGGATTTTCCAACTCCCACCCCAAATCCAGGAGGGTGAGACGCATCTTTATCTATCTTGGCAAATCCTGGGAAATCGTCCGGAACGACAACGACAGATCTGGTGGAGCACAATCCGAGACAATAGGATGCGACTAGAACTTCCCCGGCTAGGCAGAGGAAACCCTACCAAGTCTTGGGACACTGCCAGTAGTGTTCGAATAATACCGGACGTTACCACTAGCAGCCCCCTTGACCGACCGGTCAAGCTCGGAGTCAATGTTGAAAGTATAATAGATGAAGGCGCTGTTAGAAAAGGTATCGAAAATTTGATCTCGACTATTATATTCATCTCTAATACTTGGGAGAAGCAAACTTCGTGGGTTACCATATGTGTAAAATACAGGTGCGATCTCTTCCAGTCCAAGTAATAATTTCACCACTTCCTGATATCCATGCCTAGCGGCATGCAACAGGGAAATTCGACCACGATTATCTGGCTTGTCAGGGTCAACCGCTTTCAGTCTGAATTGAATTTACACTACCCCCTCATGTGCACCTCTAGCTGCATCCAAGAGGGGTGTTCGGCCGCAATCATCTGGCTTTATATCGATCTCCCAATCCACGAGCTATCTTTCCTGGTTTTTCTCTTCCCTGGGAGGTTGTTGGTTTGTATGGTTACGTCGGTGCCTGGGATAGCCTATAGAATCTTAGATAGATAGCTATTAGTCGAGAGCTAAGTTCGTCAAAACCAAGTGCTATTCAACGGCTGGCCTAAGTAGTCGTTGAATATGTTGATAAAATAGTCTTTTATCAGAGCCTAGGATAACCCAGGATTTAAACTCACTAATTGAGATAGCAAAATAACTATCCGGTCGCTAGCCCTGCAAGAAATTATCATATGAATGACACACTTAGTGTACTTTGCCCAAAAATGAACCCAACTACTGTGATTAGTACAGTACATAAAGGAATGGACTCAGTCTCCTCTTAGACACTGGCACAGAGCATTTTTGTCCCCAGGCAGATAGCTTAGTTATCACCACTTTTCCTCGTTTGATTCATAACTCCGACACAGAACGTCACTCGAGTAGATTTAGGGCTCAGAAACGTAAGCATACATAGCGTGAACCTACTAGGCGCTATCAGTTGGGCAAGTGTAAAAAAACGCTTTAGTCCTTGGTGGGATTGTAAGGTTTGCACGTAGCGTATAGAGAAGGAAAGGAAAGTCCAATTTATATTTTTAAAACTTAATACACAATTTACAGCTGTAACTTATAGCACCGTATCAACCCTCTTGAATACTGTAACGTAGGGCATTATCCGAGCGCTGGTGAAAACTCCACTTGCACTCATGAACGGCTCCCTCGGACTCAATTCCTTAATTAGCCGCGCCCTCCGCGAAGGTCGGACATAACGTCCTGAGCGAGATCATGTCATACATATTGCTACTCCTCCACCCCCCACATCTCTAGCCACAGTATTCCCACGCCCAGCCTCGCCATAAAAGCTCTTGTCACGAGAACCCCCCCCCCAAGGAACTAAAGGAATTAGGAGTTCTTCGGTTTATGTTGGGTTTTATAAACTATGTGAGGCAAGAGTTATCTGTGGTAAGGGGAGAAACTTTCCCAATGACACAATTAGCCACCCTTTCATTTCTCTTGCTTGCCCTTCAAGGACCAGCTGATTGTGCCTTCTGAGTTAAGTGACATGTATCTAAGTTAGCTCTTAGCCTTCAAGTTTGGGTAAGTTTAAGTTATAATGTTAATCGAACTTCTGTGGGAAATACCTTTGGCCAAGCTGCCCCCTCAGGGCCCATAGATGAGGTGGATCCCTCACATATGGTTATGCCACATCTACTGCTACTAAGCAGTTCGCATCTATGATACCATAAAATTCCCTCTCAAGAATTCATCATCCCCCATCCACAATAGCAAAAAGGTTCACGTCTTCACGCCGTCGTATCATATCATACGTCCTTCCCTAGGGCCACCACATGTTAGCGGCGGCGGCAGGGCCGGCAGGATGAGGGCCGGCAGGGGCCCAATGCAAGGTTTTCCGCGCAGGGGTCTGGCTCCTCCTCCGCTTTCCCCAGACCTGTCCCCCCTAAGGGCACTTGATGCTTTTGTTACTCCCGAGGAATTAATCACCGCTCTCCAGGCGAATCAAGCCTAGGAATTTGGGACCATGATGTCATGCAATTTGGCAATGATTCCGGTGTTATGTTGTTACGTTATTTTAGGAACCGTAATCCTCGGGCATCATATTATGGGGGGAATAACGTTATATAATTAATGAAATTTTTGAGAAGACTATCTCCTGAAGGTCAAATAAGCCATTCTGGATGAGATATACCATCGTGGAACACCCAAATACACACACCCTGCCAAAATATATACGGTTCGCTCCTGATTGGCGGAATCTTAGTAATCCAAGGTTACAAGCCGGTCAGTGGAGACCTTGCATTTGGGGGGGGTTGCGTGTTTGGGCGTCCCACGACCGTAATATCATACCTAAGTTAGAGATAGCGCCAACCTAATAAACGTAGGGATGGTGTTGTCTGCCTTTTTTGCGAGTGCTATACTGTGATGCAGGATATTTTAGCTAGCATACTATTCGATTTGGTTTCACTCGCCATGATACCGTAATAACTTGAATAAGAGAGCGGTGTGCTATGTGGTCAAGAATTCCCTTCCTTGGAAAAGGAGCAAAAATCACAGCAAACTAGGAGAGGTGAAAAAAAGAAGCCAGACCTTACCAGAGGGGGCAACTCCAACGACATAGCACACCGCTCTCTTATTCGAGTTAATATCATACGGTATTCTTAACAATCACCTCTACCAAGATTTCTAAGAGGTGATCATAAGTGGCCTGGGTGTTCTCTATTATACGTCGCACCAGGCACGCTCCAAATTCACTTAGGTTGTGCCCCATTAGCTAAAAGCAGGGAGGGGGAAATAATAAATAAAAAACCGTAACTCATGAAGATTCGAACAAAAATATCTAATCCTATTGCTTTCATAGGAGCATGCTGGTATGATACGCCACCACTCACAACCGCCGAAGACAACCCAATGAGGAAAGAGAAAATCCTGTACTAAACAACAATCCCGTGCAACCCCCTGAAAAATAACCCGAAATTTCCATTCCCATTTGGTCCCTTATTCTCCTCGTCCTTCTCTGTATCCAGCACCGCAAATACCACTTCCCTCCACCAGCCCCCCGCAAATTCCGGTTCCCTGAAGACCCTAAGAAAGCATTCCACGACCTTCTCAGGCGGGTTGCGGAAAGCCCCGCATCCTAGCGCGCCTAGCACAATCTTCCAGTGCCCCTCTGTGGCAGCAATGCGCAATATCAGGCGGATCTTCTCGAGCATGAGGTTTCGGTCTGTGGGGCGACGGTAGTCCGGGGGTGTGCTGTCTGTGAGAGGGGGGTCGCGAATCGCGGCCACGGAGATTGCCGAGAGGATTTTGTACTTGGTGTTTGGTGGATAGAGTTTGTGGCCGTCAGAGTGGGAGGTGCGGAAGACTACAATTGCCGGCGTGTAGATCCCTGCGACATCTGAGAGGGGGTAGTAGGCGCGATGGAGTTTGAAGCTAAGAGTTGAGCTATAGAAAATCATTAGGTACGGTTACTATGCCGGGAATTACGCTTGTATGGCCGAGGAAAGTACCGGTAGCATAATTCCTCCTCTTGTGCCATTGCACCCATCTTCCACCCTCCTCCGCCAACTTGCGGATTTGCCATGTTTAGAACCACTACGTTCCTACCCATCGCTATCGCCGTGTCGAAGGTGTCTCCATTAATGACTTTAATCCGGCAACCTCTCCTTCCAGCTTCTGGGTCGAGGTCCGGTAGCGTAAATCCCGGACAGGTTATTCCCGCAAGAGAAAATTCCTCGCCCAAGTATAATGACGATTGTTGCTGCGCTGCAGGAAATTGAGCAAGTACACTGGGTATGAAGCGCCTATACACCCCCCACTCCCGTTAGTAAGTTGATATTTGCAAGGGTGATACAAATTGACACATACACCGTCTCCTGCGCAACCTCCACCCGCTTTTGGTTATATCTCGCATTCTGCGGCTTCAATTTTTCGGACGATTGTTGTGAATGGAACTCCCGAGATCGCGATTCTGATTGAATATCCATTTCTTGGGAGTCAGTTTCTTGGGGCTGAGATTCTAGATCCGAAGTTCCAAATTCCTTGTGCTCTGCTGAATCCTCCCTGATATGCCTCCCCCTAGATACTAAGGGTGCGGAGTTTGTGGGCCGATTTTGTAGGCTCGAGGATACCGATGACGACGGTGAGGGAGCGCCTTTAATGTAAAAATTCAATTTCGTCTGGACGAGTTTCTTACCGCTGGCGTTTTCGTCATGGTTTTTTCGTCGGGGCGTTGATGGCATAGTGTAAGGGTTGTGGACCGAACCAGGTCGTGAAACGAATGAAATTTTTTGCCAGCGCTTGTAGACGGTCGTGGGATTGAGATCGGCAACCTTGGGAGGGGGAGGAGTGCTCAGAGTGTTTGGGGCTCCCGCAGGCTTTTGAGTTACGTATTAAAGATGGTAGGAAATTAAGGTACAGGCAGAGTATCATAGCATACGGTAGTGTGGCTGAGGAGTCGGGCGGCCAGATGCATTGGCTCGGGAGCGCCAACATGGAACACTGCCAAGTGTCCATCTCATTGTCTTACGCAATTTATGAGTCATCACGATAGGGAATAATTTGTGGTGAATGATAAAGAACAAAGAGGGTTCGTGTGATGATCATTGCTTCTCAGAGCTCGTGAAGCTCCCCACGGTGGTTGAAAGGGCCAACCTAGTCAGAGGCATAGCTCTCCGAGATTCCGGTCATAGGGGCGCCTTGGATCATAACCATAAGACCTCCCTACAATTGGGCTGGATCAATCATGATCGTTTATGTCGTGTTGGCATCTTGTCTCAAAAAGTGACACCAGTGTAAGATCGAGGGAACGTGGCACCGGGAGAGACTACTACCCACATCACGCTTAGCTCTCTTCTCGCAAACCAGTACAGTAGAAGCCATGTGATAGCTGCTTAAATTGCTAGACACAGAACCGAGAAGCCCCTAGGAAGCTCGTACATCCATAATAGTAACAGTAAGAGGAAAATACGGTATCAGGCCAAGTTATTGATATGTAAAGCCTGAGAAAAACCTGAGCCACTCCACAAAAAACACTAGCCGTTGAATTTTTGCATCGCTCACCGAAGACTAAAAAGCAGTACCCTCGGGGGGCTGATGGACCTTTCTGTTATTTGGGCTGGCCATGTGTCTAGAAGTTCGCGATTCCTTGTAAGTACGGAAATCAACCCATTCAATCCATATTCAAGGGAAGCTTACTCCCTCAAAGCCACAAGGATTTTTTCCATGGTGTAATCCCTATTCCACGGGCTCACACGGCCTAGTTTAGGTAGATCGACCTGTCCAAAGAGCACAAGTTAGTGGTGAAATCCCGCCACCACTCTGGTTAATACAAACCTCCCCATTATTGGGATTGACACCGGGTAGATTGATCTTAGATATGAAGTGAACAACCGGAGGCTGGTCTGGGTAGGCGTCTCCACAGTGTATTTTCAAACTATAAATACGGTTCTCGTGGGTGCTCTATAAATTGTGAGTACGCTTGCGTTGGTAGCGCCCGCGGAGGAAACTCACGTGGGGGGGTCCTAGAATGGTAGCATTCCAGTTGGACATCATCACGTCGTCTCCATCCTGTAGACCGTAAGAGCAACCGTCTTGACATTAAAGAAATGCAATGTCAGCCTCGTATCAACTCCAGGGGGAGGGGAACAGTAAGAGCAAACTGACCAGCACCCAACCCTTTCTCGCCTTTCTCTAACTCTTCGAGCAAACGAAAGTTCCTGGGAACTTTGGCCATCTTGGCTAAAGGATATGGTAAAGTTTTGAGAGGCGGTCTACGTTGAGGTGAGTTCCCTTGAAAGGCAAATTGTCAGGTGTTGTCCAAAGTGAGGAATAAGGTGGGGTTCGTCCGCGGGGAGGCGAGGGGAAGATAGGCTGAGATTTTAAACTAGCCTAGAGTTGTCTTGTGGCTTAGTTATCATAGTCACGATGCTGTGGCTAGCTTGTCAAGCCACAGCTCAGCACCTGCACCCAATCATTCTTATTCTTTGGTTACCGATAGCACCGGTAACTTAGAGCTTTCAGCTCCTATCCTCTCTGACAACACGGGAATATCGGTATCCTTGGAACCAATTAATTGGGCTTGAGGAACTGTTCTTGTCATATATTATCCCAGGCATCTTGCTTCGCACACTGCCAAGACATTTGAAATTCACTAGCCTAAACAGGAAATTGAATGGCTTGAACAGGATCTTACCTCCAGTTTCTACGCGGCTCTCCCGAAACACCCCAACAGCTACGCAACAAACAAGATAATGGGCCGATGGCTGTGAGGATTTGCTAAACCTTCAAGACAGTATCCAGTACCCGACCCAATGCTTTATACCCCTTTTACCATTTCAGAATTACCCAATTGCATTGGTCCTCTAGATCGCGACTTCCGGCCGGTCCTACAATAGCTTCAGTTTCGACCCCCTCTTCCATCCCCGGCTTGAGGATGACCGCTCAATTCCTCACGAATGAGCTCACCAACCTGGTTCAGGAAGCGAAGCGGAAGAACTCGGACCTTAGACACGTCAGTTTCTATAGCCTAGGGCGATTACTGTATTGCGACGGTGATACTAAAACGTTCTCTCTTAGGCGGCCGAAAAATCTCTTGCAGACCTAAAGTCGATAGGACTATCTACGGATGTCGCTATTGGTATGCTACCCATTCCCGGGAATTCGCAGTCTTGAGAGCTGATGAGCAGCTTCAGAGCTTTCGGGGAGACCACAGTTCTTGCACCCGTTTCTTATCGCCTGCAGCACCCGGAATGCGAAATTTAGCACTATCGGTGTGGTTTGTTTACAACGATTGATCGTTTCGCAGGGGCTAGCAAAGGTCTGCTGGCACTAGGGAGTCTTGAAATATGATCTAGCTGACATCTGTAAGACCAAGTTGAAGGAGGTACTAGAAGCTTTCAGAGAAGCTGCGACTTTAGGTTTGTGCCAAACTTTGTGTAATAAACCCAACTTCGGGGGGTATCCTGCTAATCTGAGCATAGGGGTTGAAATACAGCTTAAGATCCTTCAAGCGCTGCCTCCGCTTCTACAGAATTATGCAGAAGATTTGAAAGGAAACCTGTTAGGCGAGGCCCTGCTGATATGCTCAATCCTACAAGGTAGTAAAATGGGCGTAGTGAACAATACTGCTGCCGCGAGTACGTTATCCAAGTTACCCCGGTTTGGCGTTCCTAGTGTTCGACTAAGTTGGCGTTATTATAGCTTTGAGTCAAATTGTCATTTCAATCTTCGATAAAGTGGTGACTGAGGATGGTACGGAAATGCCCACCTTTGAATCACTAAATGAGTCTATGGAAACTGATAGCCGTAGAGAGAGCGCTGGAAGTCCCTACAGTGGGCGAAGGTCCTTCGGAGTCCGGAACTATACCTCTCCGAGCTGCGGCACTCGATGCTTACCGAGTGTTTTTTGACATTTGTCTTCTTACTGAAGGACAAAGGCCGCGATTCCTTCGATTTTCTGTCTTGCCGCAGCCGTTTGGGCTTGAGCTAATAGAGTCTGTTTTGACAAATCACCCTGACATATTTCTTACTCATCCTGAGCAAGCCTATGTCTTAAAGACCAGAGTAGCTCCATTGATAATGCGATCACTTTCTGACCGTCTTAATTTCCCAACTACAGTACGCATAACACGCGTGTTATACATACTGCTCCGGCGTCACCTCTCAATTCTATCAGAAGAATGTGAGGTTGCGTTGAACCTTTTGACTCACATGCTTGATCCAGAAGCATCTGCCTCATGGAAGAGAGCATTGTGTATGGAGGTATTTCGAGGGATTTGTGCGGAGCCAAGTCTTATCCGCAAGATTTTCGCAGAATATGACACTAAGGAAGGAAGAATGCCCATAATGAAGGATTTGATGGGTGCTCTCACAAGATTAGCTACCGAAAAGCCTAGTGTTATAGGATTAGGTACGCAGTCCTCTGCGCCTGTGGGTCAGGTTGTACCGAAGGATTCTTCGAGCGAGCAAGCTGCATTGGAAGCTGGGGGCGTTGCTGGAATCATTGGTGGAGCTGTAGGATTGAGTGAGGTAAATGTAACTGGGCTCAGCACTCAGTGGAGCTTGATGAGGGTGCCGTGTATTGACCAACTGGACAAAAGCGAGCCCCCAGCAACGCCGGAATCGTACATATATTGTCTAACACTCACCTGTATAAACAGTTTCTGTGAAGGGCTGGCAAAATTTATTCTTCCATTATCGGTGACTAACGACGCCACAAAAGGAACGAAGCGGAGAACCCCCGCCCGAGTGGCATCTGCGGGGATTGTGCGGACGAATAGTGTAGTAGGGAGCGATAGCGAATCCGGCCCAACCACAAGATCGGAGTCACCAGTGCGGGCCCCGTCACCCACCAAAGGCGGTCTTCGCAGAAAGCCAACCATGAGACAACACCGAATACCTGCCAACCCGCTAAGCATGGAAGGTCATCCTCTTTACAACGAGATCGCTATATCCGCAGCAATAATGGAGTCGTGCTGGCCTGCTGTCCTGGCAGCTTGTTCGACATTTCTCTATGCTACGCTTGATAATGAATTCTACCACGGGCTTGTGAGGTCATTTCAAAAATTCACACATGTGGCTGGGCTATTACGTCTCACAACTCCTAGAGATGCATTCTTGACAACTCTTGGGAAGGCTGCGGTTCCATCAAACGTCTTATCGGCGAATATTTCAGCGTCTCCTGTAGCGCCTGACAATCAGGGTCTGTTCTCAAACGCAAAGGGCCTTTTGAGTGTGGACAGCTTAAATAATTCCGAGCGACTAACTCCTGGTGGAACTGAGCACCACCCTCCATCTCTTAATAGCCGCAATTTGCTTTGTCTTAGGGCTCTACTTAATCTTGGGATTTCCTTAGGCCCAACATTAGAAAAGTCATGGACCATAGTCCTGGAAACACTTCAGCAGGCAGATTACGTCCTTTTCGCGTCTTCTAGGAAGACAGGGAGACAAATTTCATTAAATGCATCTACAGCAAGATCTGATTCGCAAAAAGGGGTGGATGCAAGTAATCCCTTAGCTAATATTGGGCCTGAATTGTCCGCCGTTGAAACCGCTGCAATGAAGATGTTTGAAGGGACAAGAGATTTTCCCGACGAAGCCTTCGTGGCGGTACTCTTAGCATTATGCAAGCTTTCTGATGGGGATGGGGAGGTCAGTAGTCGGACATCAGTTGATAAATCGTCTAGTCCACAGAGATCTCCTCGGTCACCAACATTTGGCCACAAACGCCCGCCCAGTGTCTCAAACTTTTCAACTTCACAAGTGATTGGAGATAATGCATTTGCGCTCGCAAAGCTAGGAGAGTTAGCTCAGATAAACATGAGCCGATTGATTGGGCCAAATCCAAGTTCCACCGGATGGGATATGCTTGCAAACCATTTAGCTGCTGTGGCTAGCGCTAGAGACAGGGGGAACTCAATACGCATGAAGGCTGCTGAAGTCTTGAATGAAGTTGTAGTTTCAGCTGCAAAGGCTATCACAACGGAGGGCACGGAAAATATAGCTGGAGTTCAAAAACGCATCCTTTCTGCTCTGAGAGGGGGGGTAACAGATGGCGAAGTCTCCGGGGCTCCGGACTCAGTCACTAGAGCGACAGAGCTAGAGATACATCGTGCGGGGCTGGAAGCGTTGAACGCCATATTGGAACATTCTGGGCAGTCGTTAATAGCGGGATGGGAGATCGTTTTTGATATCATAATGAGCGTATTTGATTCTACCATGATTTGGCGGCGGGACGCGACAATTCCAGAGGCATCAGCCAAAATCACAAAGTCTACCAGGTCTCCTAAGCTGATCCGGAGCTCATTCAGTTCTTTGGAATTAATTTGTTCTGATTTCTTGGCGAGCTTGCCAACACCTTGCGTTTTGGTTTTAATAGATGCATTGTTTGCGTTTTGTGGGCAGAAGGATGACCTGAATATCTCATTGACGGTGCTTATTCCCGGCCAGTAATAGATGTCTCATTTGCTGATTTTGGTCTAGACTATTACTTTCTTTTGGAACGTTTCAGACTTCTTGCAGACCAAGGGAGAGTCCCTACTCTCGGGCGAATTTATGTCCTCTAAGGCACAAAGCGAAAAAGACTTATTAGATGTGGTGGAGGTAACAGATGTGGATTCTCATCCTGCTCTCTGGATGCTGCTTTTGCTTCGTTTGACAGGAGTCAGTAAGGATCAAAGAGCCGAAGTGAGAAACGGTGAGTATCCGCGTTTTGGTCGCCGGGAGTAGTAGCTTATAGTCGATTTATTTCCCAGGCTCGGTTCAGACGTTGTTCCGGATATTTGATACTTATGGACATCAGCTTGGCCCGCAAGCGTGGTCTTCATGTCTAAAAATAGTGGTTTTCAAAATGATGAATATCACCCCTACTAATGAGAAGGAGAGTGATATTCCAAAAGTGCGTGCTGCGGAGCGAAAGCAGTGGGACGATACCATCAATCTTGTTCTGAATGGGATTGGCACGCTATACTCAAACTACTTTGAAGTTTTTGTTGAGCAGTCGGAATTCCGCAACACTTGGAGTGTCTTTATTCGCTACCTTGAAACGCTTCTGGAAAGACAGAGTTTTGAGGTTAATACAACTGTATTTGTGGTCTTAAAACATGTCCTAGAAAAGGTCGATAAACCGGACAATCTCGACCCACCTTCAACGGAAGATGTCTGGAAGATGTGGTCAGGACAAGGTGTCAAGCTGGTGGAAGGAAATATCGAGACTTCCCGAGCGGGCATTCAGGAGACGCTCTTGGCGTACGTCGACTCGTTCAAGCCCCTTTATAGATTACTCGAGCCGATAATAAACACCGATATGGTGGATAAAACACTGACCCTATTATGGGAATGCATCATCTTCCCTGACGCACCGGCGTATTTTCAAGACATTGACATCCTGACCCCGCTACAGGCGGTCATCCTAGAGGCCATCCAGGTAGTGCGAACAGATATCCCCGGCGTCCCATCGCTGGTATTGAAACAAGTTGCGGACCTTAGTACTGTTGCCTACCGACCACCGCATACCCCACAGTCCACAAAAGCCAGGATTCCATCTTATATTGCACTAGCAACACAATCAATGAAGATTTTGGAAACTGTCAGCTCCCGCCACGTGGAGAACAGCGAAATCTATACAACAGGCGCCCTGTCATCCGTCCTGTCCGCTCTAAAACTCCCCATTTCCCTAAAGTACGACTTCGCCCGTGCCTCATCAGCAGCGGCTAAGCGCCCGTCGCAATGGATCTCAGCGACCAACGTAGTTCTATCAATAATTACCAAAGCCCTCCCGGCAATTAGCAAACTAAACATCAGCGAAGCCTACCAGAAAGAAGTATGGAAGTTGATAGTCGAGATAATTGGCAGCGTTGTCTCAGCAAACACACCGGGTATCGACGAAGCGACCCTGATATCCGACGAAACCTTCGACATATCATCCTTCCGGGAGTTCCGCGGCCTGATCATCCCCCTGCTCGGCCATGCAGTTGTTCCAGACGAGGTAGTGCAGGCGTACGTGAAGAGCATATTTAAGTCTTCGATTCTCTATGATATTGCAGAACTGGAGCATCCGGCATCGACGGATACAAGTCTATCTTCACTTTCCATACGCAAACATGGAAAAACTAGCGAATTGGAATTGGTCAGGAGGTCTCGGATGAGCTACGCCTGCCTTGACGAATTATTTGCCCTGGCGGCTGTGAACGATTCTGGCATCCACCCAACCTATCCACCTTTTCTGGGCTATTGCTAATAAAGACGATAGATTCAGAAGAACTCCAACGCCTCGCGGCAACTTCTGCGCCGTATCTGGTTCTGCGGGCTGGGCATGTTTTCCAACATTATATTTCAGTAACCAGCCCTCTCCCCGGACACTTTATAGAAAAGTTGACTCTAACCTGGAAAAACAGGACCAACCCCTCCGCGGCCGCATGCCTCAACCCGTATGCCAGCGCAAAGAAATGCTATACGTGCTCAAGTGTCTGGTCAATCTAGAGTCCGGAGTGAAGACGGTTTCCACCGATTGTAAGTCCTCTTCCTCCTCTCCCCCACCACTCGAAGAGAGACTGATAAAGGAGTAGCGGGGCATATACCCCCCTCCGGAAAGAGGTATCTGTTCAAGCTGTTCCCACTACTTAGTCAGTGTGTCGCAGCGGCGCAGGGGGATCAGGAAATTTTGGGGTGGTTGGCAAAGACCATGGATGAGATCGGGGGTGCGTTGGGGGTTTCGTAGGTATCTCGGAAGAGCGTGTATAGTAGATGTATGACAGTTGACAAGCGGTAATATCCCCGTCAAACTTTTTTTCTTTTCTATACCATTCCTCCTTTCTTGTGGGGCGATGTGATCGTGTGACGCAGTCATCCGCCACAGATTTTGAAGTTTAAGCCAGAATTGTGTCAAGATTTGAGCAGTCTTTTTTTATATAAAAAGGGGGAACTATATTGTACAATGTTACGATATTCCCTACTTCATTCATCCAATCTAATTTTAATACCTCCGGCTCATTATTCACCCGTTCATCTGACCTTCATCTACGCATCACATCATCTCATATTCCCATCGCCAGGCGGTCCACCATACCATAAACTCTTAATGTAACTTATCCTTGTCAGGTGCTATATCACCCATTTCTATATCCGTCTTTCGCTTTTTCTCCTCTTTCCGCCATTTCTGTGCGATTGTTAGTCCCGCTTGAGATAAACAGCACGGGCAGGGACAGAGGGAACGAACCTTGATGTTCTTGACAATTATCCATATCACGAGTACAAGGCCCAGTGCTGCCCCACTGAGGACTAGGTACCACCACCAGCTGGGGTCGTTGGCTAGGAGGTTTACGTTCATCCCGAATAAACTCTGTTTAAAGGGGTTAGTTAGCTAGTGTATCATAGTAGGTGGGTGGGGAGGAAAGGGGGGCCTTACTGCGATGAAGGTTAATGGGAGGAATACAAACTAGTCAAGGTTAGTCTTTTCTTGGCCTGATTAAGGAATGATTGTTTGGAAATACCGTAATCCAGCTCAACCGCTTCATGCTATGTGTTTCGTATATCGATGCTAGATTGAATTGCTATAATAACCAAATTCAGTCACGTGCGCTCTCCTCCGGAGCATGGAGTAATAAAACTCACCAACTGAATCATGGTCTTAGTATCCTTATCCAGAGCGTTAATCCCCGACAAGCACCCCTTCAGCTCCTTGATCGCCTTACGCAACTGCTTACCCGCAGACCAGGTATTTGGTTTGGGCAGCGTGTTGACGTCAAAGTACTCCATCACCATCGGCGATTCCAGCGGGAGCCCAGAATCCCGAATGGGTATTTTAGGGATCCTGTTCCTATGCTCGTGGATTCCCACTTCCTCCCGCAGGAAGTCCTCGCCCTCGTACAGTTTCAGGAATTCCGACGCGACCCGGATGTGCTCCTTCAGCAGCTTGCGCAGCATGATCCAACTTTGGGCGTCCTTTAGCAGGGGCTTTATCAGGTCGCTTGTCTCGCCACCACTTTTCAGTAGGTTTTTGCGCTGGAATGGGAAAAAAAAACCATGGCATACACGCTTTAGTGAATGTTCGGCTTGCAGCTATGAACTCTTTGATTTTGAGGTGATTGTGGATGGATGAGTGCTGGGCTTGGAGAGACTACTCACCACGCCAGACAGGTGGAGTTCGGCTTCGTCTATGAGCTTCTGCCACTTCGGTGATAGCTCTTCCACGAACATAGTGAAGAACTCGATGCCGTGGGCGGGCACCCAGCCACACTTCAGGGTACTGATGTAGGTTTTCGTCTTGAGAATCGGGACAACGTCTTTCACCCCTCGCCGGTCGATGTCCGTGTAGTGCGACTTTAAGCTTTCCATTACCCAGGATATCCGACTATATTCCGGTCGGATTGGAAAGGAGCCATCAAGTCCTGCAGAGTCCGGGGAAATCACTCGGTAGTACTTAAAACTCGCGAAGCATCTCAGACTGACTTTTCGCGTCTTAGCAGGGCGAGGTGTCTTGGCTGAATAGGCACCCTTACCGTGCATAGAGGGATTCGCCCTCAAGTCTTCTAGCCCCGGGAATCCATCTTGCATGCGGTCGCTGTTTTTGACGTGTCTAAACAGGTGGCTCTGGTTTATGGAACGCCAGGTCCACCTCACAGAGGCCTTACTCCCCATGTGATTCTTTTTCGGTAGCCGAGGGCTTCGATCCCCCGAAAGGACTGTGTCCGGGTCATATAAGGCTGCCTCTGACTTCCTTAGCTGTATAGTAGAACTATGCACTATCAGCCATCCGGCTCCAAAATTGTAACCTCAAGAAGTCCACCTACAAAAGTCGGTTATTTGCTTCCTTGTATCCAGATTTTACCCTAGCAACAGCTTCAACCCCCGACACATGCTCAATAGGTTTGATACGTTCATGATCTTGACTTATTATGATAACCTGCTCGTCCCCTTCCTCATCTAAAGCAATGCTTTTATCCTCTTCATTATCACCGTCTTCAGCGCCCTCACCTCCCCAGAGCAATCTGCTCCAGTCTTTCGCTGTTATTCCATCAACAGAGGCACCCTTCCCAAGCAGCTCGTTCACCATTTCAAAATTCTTTTTTGATAGTGCTAGGCTGAGAGGAGTATGCCTCTTGTTGTCTTGAACTGTGATGTTGGCACCTTCCTTCAAAAGACATCCAAATGCCTCAAAACATCCCCCTTCAATCGCTAAATGCAATGGAGTCGATCCGTTAAGATCCCGTGCGTTCTTTGCAGCGGCACCACTCAGAAGCCCGTGCGGCCGGAGCAACCACCTTAGGTTTTCCGGCTTGTTCAAGTGAGCGGCGATATGTATGGGATTTCTCCCCATCGAATCTTCGACGTTAGTGTCAGCACCCCGAGCTTGCCACTTTTCCAATAATACCGGGTAGCCATGGATAACCGCCCAATGTATTGGCATCATGTCCTCCGTCATGCGTATATTGTTGATCGATGCACCCTTTTCCACCAAATCTATTACCAAATCAACATGTCCTCCCGCTGCCGCTTCCTGCAATGGCGTCAGGGCTGCCGGTTGTTCGAGGGGAGTATAATTCACGTCGGCCCCAGCGGCTAGCAATTGGTCCACGATTCCCCGATGCCCAAGGGCTGCTGCGCTTTGTAGTGGTGTCATCCAGAGAGGTTCTGCCGGAGCGTTGACATCCGTTCCTAACTTCAAAAGTTGCTGAACCGCTTCCTCCTCACCGGCTCTCGATAAAGCCACCAATGCCCTGACTCTGTCATTGGAATCTAATCCCTCCAGCTCCTCTAGTGTTAACGCGAGTATCCGATGGACATATTCATTCGCTTCAGATAACCGGCCCCCGGCAAGCAGAAGGGTAGAAGATGTTTCTGTTCTAATGCTGATGTTAGTAGTAGTTCGTAAACAACTTAGTGAGTGTAGCTACCTCGCCATATCAACTATCATATAAAGCCCACAACTACAAAAAGACAATTCTTTACGAAATAATCTCTAGTCGCTATTTCACCAAAGCCGGATGACGGTCTCGTTAGAGTGCACTCTTCAAAACAGTCAGTAAACTCCGGGTACTTCTGGAATGACTTGTTTCTCAGTTCTCGACGCGCCGAAATGAGGGGGCTTTCTCTCCATAGGAGTACGGTAGCCTGAGTTAAGAGGGTTCAGAGTTCGTCTTTGAGGACACGGCCGCAGACTGCACAATCCTGATGAGTGCGAAAAGTATAGCATGGAAGCTACAGCGCATGGTCTCAGCTGGGCAGGTCTGCCCAATCAGAAATTACCAAGCCCCAGGGGCCTCCGAATCATGCGCACCCACGATTGATCAAATTCGCATGCTCGAGCACCGTACCGGTACTGCTTTTCCCATGCGGACACGAGTGATCGTCACAAGTATTTCCCTTTTGATTGGCGAAAAGAAGGCGGGAGTAGCTTTTTGGCGAGTCTCAGTCGGACCCTGGGCAACAAATTGTCTTAGAGCACAGGCGTGCCTGCATAGATCGTGAGTTGAGCCATACATAAACTACTAATAAGAGGAATCTAACTCGAAAAGTTGATTTTTTCTGCAGTGTTGTTGAAAAAACGCCAAGCGGACACGTACCGCGAGTATGCGCCAGATCACAACTGACCGTTACCGGTACTAGCTCAACCACAGGGGAAGAAAAAAATCAGGCTTTACAAGGATCCTAAATCACTCTCATCACATCGTCAAGGCAGCCAATAGATATTGTGAAGGCCATCCGTCAATTGGATAAACATCGTCACATCTGTTTAAACACAGACCCAGACTTCATTCCCCCTTCTTACCGGGCACTTGGAAAATTCCCCAATTGGGAATGATTCGGCACCAGGAAAATCTGCCACGATATTCCCCACACCCTAAAATCGGGGTCTCCAGAGACTCGCGAGGATCACAAACACTGCACGCACAAACCTCTTATGCTTAAAGTTAGCTTGAGATTTTAGACAATACCATTGTCAAGTACCAGTACTGCAGGAGCACAGGGGAGACAGTTTAAACTCAAGTTTCGCCAGTTTGAGACTAGAGGATGCACGAAAGCCCCACCCCTAGGGCACTACCGCTCTCTGAAGATCACTCGTATTAATATCATTATCATACAGCCCTCGCCGTATCTCCCTGAACTCCCCTTTTTTTCTTTGGGCCCTCATTTGCCATGTGATCCCTCCGGAATGCTGCGATTGCGCCCTATGGAAGTGCTCGTGGTGTATGATAACGGCCGTGCACAACGTGCACCAAGGCTGTTGCAACAGGAGACGCCCCCCCCATTGGCTTAATAGGGTTTCTATAGGATTGGGCCGCTAAGGGATTCCTTAAAAGCTATGTATTGAGCCAGAATTGAAAGCATGCCTACCGTATCCCATTTTAGAGTTTGTGGATCCTGAAGAGCCTCCCGTTTCCTACAGCCTCGGTGCGCGTCATAGGTGGCCGTCCCCCATCCCCCAACTCAATTCACTGAATCAACGAGGGAGAGATGTTTGAGCGCTGCGCATGTTCCGCAGTGCCGAGCTCGCGGACAACCGGTGAGTTATCCGTGTCGTTGCCGTACCGGTCTGCCTGCAGTATTTGGTTGGTTGTTGACAGAGGGTAAGTGCATTTGCGGTGTATAAGCTCTGCGCCCTCAATGCCCGGTCCGAGCAACCCATGCTCAGCTCGGGACCAATCACTCTGCCAAGATGTCCCTACCGAGTGACACACTATGAACAAGGCAAATACTCTGCATCGCCATTCCCTGGAACATGAGCATTAGCGCCCTGGCCGATTAGGCAACCTGAAGATACATAAATACAACCCAAACCAGTCAATTCGTAGCTCAGAAGCACTCCACACGGGGATCAGTACAGTAAGTGATGTGGTAGGCTCAATGTCAAGCTCATATTTTCCTACGCGGAGAGGGTCCTTCCGGGGGGAGGCCTAGTTTTTCGAGCGAAAACCCGATTGGAGGTCCATCCGGCACCTTCCTTTGTAAAAAGGAAGTGTGCCTCTTTTTCGGCTCAAGTGCTTCTGCATCGCCCGATGGCCGTGGCAGACCACCCTCGCTTATGGTCCCGCCTGCTTCTGCGGCGCCACCAGCAGATGCCGTGCCGCAAGAAACTACGGTAGTATTGGGCAATCCAGGAGGGTTGGCTAACCAGTGGTTCTCCCCCATGGGCTTGGCAAGGCGGCACGTGAGTTTTAGCCGCAGGGTTCTATTCTCCTTCTGCTATTCTACAGTAAGTTTGATGAACGGTGATAATCTTGATGTGTGAGTACTGTATTCCTCCCCACATTGCTTCATATACGGGTGCGGTACTGAACAAATATGCGCCATATTTTTGATTGCCGCTGCTCTTGTAATTAATCGTCAACGGATTGCATATCACTTATCATCTTTCGGTAGACCCGGACCCTGTCCTCAGCCTTGACAAACGAGGGGAATGACTCTTGCGGGTTAATAGGCTAGGTTTACTCGTAGGAGTACCAATTCCACTTGCTACCCCCAGCCCAAGATGCCAGGTGCTCCCACGTCTATTATGATATCCTGGCATCATACAAAACACCTCAGATATGCCTCCTCTAAGATCATGGCCCTAGTGCCCTACAAATAATGGCCACAGCTTATCCGAAGCTCAACCAGAAACACCTCTCCTAATTTCCCTATTATATCGCGTCCCCCTAAAGACTGCCCCTCTCCTCAACAATTCCGTAATTAGGTAAATAGAGGGTTTTGTAGTCACAAAAACTCACTCGTAATCGGGAGACACTTCAACTTTCTCCGGCGACCTCCCCCTCGTGGCTTCTATCCAGGGTATCAATTTTGCCTCTAGTCGATTCGCCTCCGAAAAGCGGGTTAACCTGATCCTAACGTTGGATAATACAAACCCCGAGAAAGGATAATACGGCCTTGAAGGCAAGGCAACGCTACCACACTCAGGTATGCAGCCTAGCTGCGTAGCATTTTTAAAAATATCACCCGGTTTTCTCAGAACGCCTCCGCCAATGATCACCTAGCCTCCCGGGATCTCGGAGAAGGTCCACGCCAGGGCAATTACTCTACAGCCTGCCAGAGTTTTGTTGTGACGCTTTCCCCCTAACTTGGGCAATAGTATTGCCCGGCTCCCCCTCAGTGGCCTCAGCCAGATTGGCTATTTCAAGGATTGCGTGAGTAAAAACAGTAGCACAATGTTATCCATCCTATATATGTTCCGTTAGACCAGATAGGGCGCCCGGTCTAGTCCTGCTGCTGGGCTAGTCGAACACTTCTCCAATACTTCTTCTTCCACCCCTCCACCAGCACTCGCTTCCTCATTCGCGAGTGCTGAGGCCATCCTCTTAGGTGGTGACTCAAGGTGTAGGGTCAAGGCCAGAGGGACCAGAAGCCCAGTTTAAACCAGGAACAGACATAGGCATACAAATCTGAAAAAGAACATCGACTACTATTCTCCAACACTAGCTATCGACTGTAACCAAATCCGGTACTACTAGAAACTAATATTATAAGGTTAGACGCGCCTTTCCTTTTTTTCCTTCCCCCCTCTAAATATTTTTCATAAACTGTCCAAGAGCACAATTCCTACACACAACCGCTAGATTAGGAACATAGAACCCCAAATAACAAAACAGACAATACCTTTCAGTGAGCCAAAAATGTGAAGAAATCCCCTTAAAACTTCCCCATTGCCAAGAAAGTAACTACGACACTCAGGCGAAGGGCAGGGGGGGGGATCCCTCTTGGCCCGAAAATTCAAGTCATCAGAGGAAGAAAGAAAAAATCAACGAAAACATCCACTCCTTCGACCTCTCCATATTTTAAACCCAAAGACCCATTTCTCAACCTAAAGGTAGAGCTGATCAGACTTATGTAAGACAAATAGGTTGTTGGGGAGAACTCGATTCCATGCCATGCTAGATCCCCCGAGCTCACTAGTTGTAGCGACTCCCCCGGGCTAACACCTCAAAACCTAGTAGCCCAATCACGCCTGAAATAGATCTCCCGCTGAAGAAGAAGAAGGAACAATGATGCGCAAACTTTCATCAGCAAAAGTAATTCGTTTCCTCCCGGCCCCGAAGTCCACGAACCACCAGTTTTCCTTATTCAACTGAAACTCAGTGTGAGTCAGCTAGAGATCCGAGAACCTCCCCGCGATGCTATATAGCTCCTTTATCATGCCACCACCCCCCTCCAGATAATCCTGCATCTTGCCCTCCCAAAAACGTCTCTATTGCACAATATTCAGTATGACACCATTGCCCAGGTCCATAGCGTCTGGTGGTTACCTCGGGCCACCCTACTGTGACGTATATCCCATCTTTTACTCTGTCCAAACTTACCTATAACACCTACCCATGGCCCAATCCATTCATCTAGTTAGTGTTCGAAAAATACGGTACGTTACCGTACCTTACACGGTTGATACCATACGGTAAATTACGTAAATTACACTAGGCAGATAAAATACCGGAAAACGGCCTCTCCCACCTTAGATTCTGATGTTAGGTAATCCTGTCTTCTGCCCTCTGTGTTTATCAAGCTGAAGCAACCCAACCCACAAAATATCAGCTACCGCTAGGCATTCTTGGCTATGACATGTGTATCGCACTAAGATCCAAGATCATGATATGGAACTTTATGACGGTCGGCAAACGGCGCATGGTAAGCTTACCGTACGTTACCGTATATTACCGTATTGTATCGTATGGTAACTTACCGTACCTTACCATTCGAACCCTACATCTAGTCGAGTGAGGGCCCATGAGTCCAGGCAATAGATACCAAACACCAATTGGAGAAATTGCACTTCAGCACTCGGTAAGCTTAGAAACCTACCGCTAGTTCCCCCTTCCATGACAAATCGATCGGACCACGCCCAAGAACAGAAGGTGTTGTAAAAAAAACAAAAACAAACAAACAAAGGGCATGCTAGGGAACTGGCCTAGAAGATTTACGAGCAGGGCTACATTCACTTCCACCTTATTTCGTCCCCCCCCGAGCCGCCGCCGCCATCTAGCCCAGAGATGCGGTACCACCGGCTGCCACCAATTCATGGTTAATTCGTGAGTTTATTCATCTATAAACCACCCATGAGCACCCACAAACAATACCCCCACCCTCCACCAATTCAACAAGTGCAAAGAATAAAATCCCCGAGATAATAATGACAATAAAGCTAATAATGATAATGAGGATAGAATAAGTTAACCTAGTAAAGACCTTTGGCCCTGACAAGCGAAAAGAAGGAAAGGAAAGGAAAGGAAAACTATGTCTATATCGTACACTCCAGGTATGATACCCGGCTCCAAGACCAAGAACAAAACCGGCGGATCATATCATGTCAGACCAGGCAGGTGGTGCTGGTAGGCGATTATGAATGAGACGGTACCGGCAAGCCTTACCCACAGCCTACCCTCTGCGCCCAGAAGACATGGAGGCCCCCGCATCAATAGCAACCAGGCCAAATCCTCGCCAAGGGAAACCTGTGAACACCATACTTTCCACGAGTGACCGCTAATGATGCACGTACGCACCAAGTGGACAAGCAAGCAAACAGACCAACAGAACAAACCAGCAGAAACAAACGAAAAAACAGATCGTCGGATGGATGGATGGATGGATGGGTCGGAAAGCTGCACGCAATAGAATAAAAAAATTCATATATGTTTTTCCATTTTTGTACCCTCCCAACTCCGGCCCCGACCCTGCCCGGACAGCTCCCCTGCTTATCATAAGCTCAGCCTACGGCTTCGGGATAAGCCAATCCAACCCAACCTAATCCAACGACACAACAAACTTAGCCATATGCCACGCACACCAATTTTAGTCCCATGCAAAAAAAAGAGAATAATAAACACCGAGCGACAAGAAAAAACGGGAAATGAAGGAGAAAAGATAAGAAAGAAAAGCCCATGAATTGATGATAGTGTAAGAGGAAAAAATGAAGGTAAATCCGCTACAAAGAATATTCCGTTTCAGTGGAATAGGTTAGTTTCGATGTCACCAATATCCGAACTATGGGAATCGAAATGTCTGTTTAAAACGGAACGAATGAAAGAAGAAAAGGGAAAATGGAAGAGGGGAAAGGGAAAAAAAGACCAAACGTCTGGCTAATGTATACAGAAGAAAGAGATAGGTGGGAAAAGGGTTGCTGTTGGAGAGGGAGATAAAAGAGAGAAGTCCCTGTCATATCCCGCATTCCGAAATTGTATCCCCACGTTCATTCAACATATCCGGGATGCCCGCCCCCCAACGCCCATCGCCTATTCGTGGCTAATGCCTACTATACCCGCTCCAATCCACCCTATTACGAGCTGATATAAAAGATACCCCACCTCGATATATAAATAGGCAAGAGCAGAATGCAGGGTAGAGTCAACAGAAACCCGAAGAGACCTGAGTAGCAAAGCCAAACAACGCGAAAGGGAATGGAAGAAAAGAACACCAAAGGAATTATTTTTGTTGAGGCAGGAATCAGAAAAAAAGATAAAGACGCCGAGCGAAAATTAAAATTGATGGGAAGCAGAGCTAGGCCAATTTCTTTTCCGAAAAAAGCTAAGTAAAAGGAGTAGAAAAATCTAGGTTCGCCGAACTTCAAGGTGATAAGAATGGATGACTAAGTATCGCAAGACAGGAGGTGGAAAATAAAGAAAAAGATGAACATGATTCGCAGTTGAGGGGGAAAAAAGCGAGACGCCGAATTTGTGCTTTTTGCTAGAACAAATACTAGCTGACGACATTTTTTTTTCCATCGAATAAACCTCATTTATCTTATATTAGCCATCAAGTAATGTTTGCCACACGTCGCGCTTGGAATGATGTTTTTTTTCGGGTGCGACTAGGCTGTAAATGTCTGATGCATTGAAGTCAGTTGTGGAAACGCTATAGAAAGAGCCCTCAATGGAATATACCGCAGTATACAGCTCGACGAGCTGCCCGTCCCCCTGCTCAACCCCACCCTCAAGAAAGCCGTTCATCTCCGCATCTAGTAGCTCCTCAATCCTTTGCCTATGGTGCAACCTCAGGCTATCGTTTCCCAATACAGCCTTAAGTTTCTGGGGCCCGTACTCGAATCCATTCTTTCCATCGACTTTTGCCAATCGAACGAAGTCTTGTACCAAGCTATCGCTAAGGCTAGAGCGGCAAACAAAAGAAGATTCATAGAAATTGAAAAGATTCTCCAATCCCAGCCTCAAGGAATGGTTGGCATCCTCTAAGGCATATTTCCTAAAGTCATTATACATCTTCCCGTTGAACTTTTGGGGGAGAAAGTGGGACCAGAAACGGTAGAGAGTGGCCATGTCGCTATTCTTAGTAGGCTTGGTGCTCTCTTTCCTCTGGCCCGCAACCTGAGAAAGGAATTGACCATAAGATCTATGGACAAGCTTTTTCGGAGGCGTATTCGGAGTTTCAGTGCTCCCTTGAATGTCTTGTGATAACAACCAACCAACATCGTCTTGGGCATTCATAGATCTGTCACTAGGGCTTCCAGGGAAAACTGCACTCGACGGAGATATCATGCTGGAATCGTGTCTTATAACAGGTAAGCGCTGCGTGATGATTATGAAAGGATAGGGGGATAGGTACCCAGAGAGGTCACCGTTGGTAAGCGTTGGCGACGCAATGCCGTTCATGCGAGGCTTGGGAGGGGAAGCCCCGGGTGACGACGGTTTGCTGTCCCCGGCAGGGCGCATGACAACGATAATCAATTGGCCAACATCGGAATCGGGAAACTCCTGATCCACGTGTTGTGACACGGAGACATTGGATAACCCATTCACATTTGTGAAGGATGGCGAGAATTCCGGAACTTCAGCCGACAATGGAGTCCCATAACTCGCCATGCCTCCCGCAGATTGGGGATAGACACCTCCAGATGGAATAAACGGAGGGGCGCCAACAGCTATAGTACCCAAAGACCTGTTCCTCCTAGGATCAGGGTTGAAGGGCGGGGCCGAGCCCGACATTTCACCCGGTACACCATTCTGCAAACCGAGCGCCCTTAGGTCACCCCATACACGCGATCCGCGAGCAGATGGTTCACGCTCCTCCTCAGCCAGGGTCCACCTCTCCCATCCTTCTGCCTTGCGGAGATACCAATCATCAGGGCCAGGCACAAGAAACAAATCCTGAGACTGCATGCATGCATCCCTGAGGATACTTATATCTTGCGTCAAGCTTCTAACTCGGTTAAATTTCGCAATGAACGACAATGCAACAAAGCCATCGTTATCCATATGTCTCCGTAGATACATATCCTTGCAAAGATTATCAACCGAAAAGTAGTAGTTGCTTTTACTAAAGTTAATATTAAATTTCAGGGCGTGGGCTCAGGTGCAAAACTTACATTTGATTGGTAATTTCCGGTAACGGAGGGAATGCGATACCCACCATTGGCGCCTCGCCCGTTGGCACCATTTCAAACCCATAGGGCACCTGGAAATGCATATATGGCGGTGATTGCATATGAGGATTGGGAAACCTGTTGTATACTGCCGTATTGGGCAGTGAGTGAGCTCTCGAGGAGCCCCTGTATGATCTACCCGATGATTGTGGGTTCTGAGACGAATACTGTCCGTTGGTATGGCCCGGGTGGAAAGGCTGGGATGTAGAGTTATAAGAGCTGGAACCGGCATGATGGCCACCGTTATGGTGATTACCTGAATATTGCGAACTATAGAAATTTCCGCCTCGCCCTCTATAACTGCCACGCCCGCGAGGCTCCATTCCTCTCTCGCGTGGAGGATGTGAAGAACCTCCTTCAACAGTTGTGTGATCGGATCTATTATTAAAGGGCCGATAAGGCACGCGTTCCGAGCCGTGATGGAAGTTCTGGCCACTTTGGTAATTGCGGTCCTGGCCCTCGTTGGGCTGGCGCGTCTCTCCCTGTGCAGTGCTTCCTACCTGATCTGCCGCCTTGACCCCTGAGCCACTAGGCTGCCCGTTACTCTGCGCCCCCGAAGTCTTTGCAGATTGGCCAGGGCCAGAGTTGGGTTCGATGCCATCCTTGACAAACTCCCCCTTCCTTCCACTGGCAGTAACTGGTAATGCAACCTTGGAATCACGGCGCTGGGGAGTTCCACCAGCACTTGTAGCCCGCTTACCACCTTTCCCGCCCTGATATCCTCCACGAGTTGTGCTCGCACCGGCGCCTTGACGGCCACGCTCATTTTCAGACCCAGCCCCAGGTCCCGACCCAGTCCCATAAGCACTCCTCTCCCCAGCCTGATAAGTAGCCCCACCTCCCCTACCGCCGCCTTCGCGACCCGAGCGATTGCTCCTGGCTCCACGAGGTACTTTGTACGATGGCACGTACTCCGGAACGATCTCAGCCGCCGCAACCCAAACCTTATTCCCCCGAGTCACAGGTGTAGTGGACTTGTCTTTGTCAGCTCTCTCCTTCTTGGATTTCTCCGCCTCATCCTGGGCTGTCTCTGGTGTCGGCCACGATTCTGTGTCAGTTACGGGAGGAGGAAGAACGGGTGTGATTGGCTCTTTCTCCTGACCCTTCCTCCCCGATTTTCTTGGAACTCCACCTACAGGATCGGTGCAAGTTAGCGGATCACGGGTCTGCGAAGATTGTATATATGACGACAGATTTATACCATCAGCCCCAATAAAGTCATTAACCCTAGTAGCCTCTCCACCCTTCCTACGATCCTTTCCCTGAGCGTCCTTCCAGTCTCCGGTTGTGCTCGACAGCTCCTCACCCTTTCCTTTATCCTGAGCTTCAGACGGGCCATTTGCCGAACCTTCCTTTCCAGCGACTATTCCCCGCTCGGCCGGCCTCTCGCTACTAACCTTCGTGGAGGCAGTGTTAGGGCCCGCCATAGACTTCGGGAGTGCTGGGATTGCAGGGGCCGGAGCATGGGGTTTTCTGACGATACTCTCGGATCTTACCTTCCAGGGATTTACTGGAGGAATAGAAGCGGGGATAAGATCACCACCCCTAGGAACATCTGGCGTCCTACTCCCAGAACTCGATTTGTTATCCGCATGACTAGAAGTCTGGGACTGTTTCTCCCAAGAATTTGCTTTATCTTCCGGCACGGATAATATAGTTGATAGAGAGTCGTCCTCCCTAGGCCCAACTGATGGCGAAGTTCCAAGGCCAGGCGATGAAACCGAGGCAGCCGGAAGAGAGGCGGACATATCCGAATTTCTCTTTGGATGGGGATCCGACATTGAAACTGAGTGGGGGGTGGATGTCCTTGTTGTTGGGGCGGTACTACCGTTCATGTTGTGCGCTGCTGATGACGAAGCCGATGACACAGGACGTTGTGCGCCCACGGGACCGCTTGGAGAAACGGTAGGATTTTTTGTAGTAGACTGCGATCTAGTTGTCGGTCCAGTAGAATTTTTCCCAGAAGCCGCAGCGGCGTAGGAGAATGTATTCTCCGTGGAGTTCGATGGCCTGCTTCCAGACGTAGTCATGGCACGGAGAAGGCTTATGAGAGAGAAAGTTGTACCTCTGTCACAGGAACTCAATGGGAATGATGCGAAAGGATATTATGACCTAGCACAAATTCCTACGGAATATGAGAGAGAGGGATGGAAGTTGCCGTACTTCGTGAGGTTTTCAAAGATTGAACCGTCAACAAGGTTGCAATAGCTTAGGGACGAGAAAACTGGCTTTCAAAAAAGAAAAAAGGATGGCGGGGCAATCAAGTCCTTAACCGTTGCAAAAAACTCTCACAAAGAGCACAAGCAAACCAGAGAACGGATGGCTTCTTAAGTTGGCCAGGACCTGCGGGGGATATTATTCTCCCAATGGGTTCGTCCGGAAACTCGTAGAAAAGCGAAACCGTAAGGCAACGCTGGTTCGTTGATCCTTTTATTTTTTTACCGACAGGAAAAGCAAGCCACGGTAGGTGTTGAGCGGGTACAAGTAACCCAGGTAAGATACCTGAACAGCCCGGTCGACGGAGTAAGAGGAAAAGAGAAGTTTCTACCTAGGAGAAACGGAGGCGTGAACTTTCGTTAAGAATTGAGACAGAGCGGGAATTCGTTCAGTGAAGGGCAGTCGAGGGAAAGTCAGACAAACAATACGAGCCAAGGTCGGCTGCAAACCGAACCGGATCGTTATCGGAGGAAAGGGAAGCTAGGAGGAGGAGGCGAAAGCGACAGAGTTGAGTGGGAAGAGGTTCAAAGGAGCTTTTGTTTCCTGAGTGGAGAGAAAAAACCTTTGGTCCCCCCTAGAAAAAAATTCTGGTGGATCGCTGGAGAGTCACCGATGTCTGTGTTGGAGGTTAAGAATGACGACGATGGGTCAGCAATAATAACTTATTGGAGAAGAAAAGCCCTAAAAGGAAAAAAAAAATCACAAGAGGGAGAAAAAAATATACGACTGGGAAGTGAGGGAGGAAAGAAAAAAAAAACTGCCGGACCGCGGAAGCAGACCGGGCAAACACGCATCGAAACAATAGAAAAAGAAAACGAACGATTTCGGACTTTCATAAATAAGACTCGTACCTGATCAAAAAACGCACACAACAAAAAAATCGTAGTGTTGTGTGATTGGAGTGCAAGTTTTCTATGTGAGAGAGAGAGAATGAGTCGTAGGAACAGACTTATTTCTCTTTACACCTGTATTTTTATTTTTTTCGTTTGGTCCCTGGGCTTGCAGAGGTAGGAAAAAAAAGGAAAAAAGAAAAGAAAAGAAAAGGATTGAAGGAAGGATTGGAGTGATCGTGACTGCTTTGGTTTAGTGAGAAAAAAAGGCTTTAAGGAAAAAACCGAGAAGGCCGCAAACGCGGATCACCGTGAAGGGGGAAGAGGTTTAGGGATTGGAAGGGTGGAGGTGTTGGGATGGAGAATCAACCAGCGGGCTTGTGATAAAGTCGTTTCTGCCAGAAGCAGCAGAAAGGTGCAAGCAACGCTTGAGGAATGCTATGCTAGTGGGGGGGGTAGAAGAAGGTTCCTTGATGAACCGTGAATGAGGAAAGGAGTGGTGAATAGTGATGGTAGTTTTACGGAGGTGTAGAATAGGGCACAAAACACAGGACAGTCTCGTTTCCACGAGACGAACAGAGTGAGATAGTGTGCCCTAAGGTATCCCACGGTGGAAACAAAAGGTAAGAGATGAGGGAGAAAGGTGCAGGTGAAAAGGGAAACGAATTGAAAAAATTGAGCTCAAAAAAGGAAGACAAATTGAGGCTCGGTGGGGCAAAAGGAGGGGTCGAATTGCGGGCAAAAAACGAATGGTTTTTTTCTTTTCTTTTCTTCTTCTTTCCTTCTTCCATCTTCCCTCTTCCTTCCCATACCCCTACCCTTACATTCGGCATGGTAAACCTTCACCCAACACTACAGATCGCCAGAGTCAAGAGAGTGAGCAAGATGGGGGAGATGAACCCCGCCAAACACGATAGTCGCAAACACGATAGTCGCCCTGTGCAACTGACAGAAAACAATCCTAGACAAAGATGTAACAATGAATGAAATAAACGAGGATAGGTCAAAGTTACTCGCAAACGCTAAGAGACAGAATAGTTTGCTAAATTGACCTAACTCGTTCAGTATACTCGCAAGAGAGAGAATCCCGGCATGAGTAACAGACGCAGCAAAAGTACCTCTGATCAATTTTTGCACGTATCTGTCTCTCTTTCGTCGACAATACTGTGCACCTCAGTATCGTATCTCATCTACATCTCACCCATTTCTGAGCTTCAGCCTTCTCAAATACCGTAATGCCCAATTTGAATAATAATCAATCAACCCTTCACAGTCTCACACATATACTTGTACACTCCCCCCATTGAGCCTTTTCAGCGCCAGCACTCAGCACCCCCTCATCCAACGCCCATCACCTCAATCCATCCACTCATCCATCCTCCCCTCGCCCTCAGGGCGCGGCCACCCGTGCCGCCCCCCGGAGAGCCAATCACAATACGCCCTACATAGGGAGAAGAGTCTCCCTGTCATGACATGCCTCATCCCGCGATACTTTCTTCCCACACAAGTACGTACTGTATTTGTACGCTACATCGTTGTACCGGCATCCCATACACACCTACAAGCCACACGATTGGTGGAAATGCGGAGAGCCAAACCGGCGAGCGAAGAAAAGAAAAATGAGCGAGCTGCGAGAAATATTTTCCCCCCATGGAAAAGAAGAAGAAAAAAGCCCACTTTACCATACCAACTCCCTAATCCCCGCCTAGTGAATCCGTTTACGATGCCGTTATAATACCGCCCTAAAGTTTAAGCCTAGTACGGTGGTCAGGGAAAAATTGTAACAATAGAGAAGGGGTTAGAGCAGAGCACGTCCAGCCCAAGTACGCACGGTACAGTCACACCCCTCTATCCCGGATCTCGATAATCCAGATACCCCGCTGTCCTGTATGAACTGCCAGGAGTCCTAAATTCCTTGGTACCAGGACCTGCCCCGTTGCCACGGATCACCCACCATACCGGACAGACTCTTTGGACTCTGGCCATCAGCGGGGTGCGACTGCACTCGAGTATCATACCTGCAACGCTCACGCTAGCGTCCACGCAACAATTAAAATCGGGGGTATGATAATAATGATGTATAAAGTGAATCAAAGTCCAGGAAACAAACCGCATTCCCAAATCCCAGCATCCATCATCATCACACAAGTGATATCCTACCTGCCATATCATATCATATCACCCATCTTTCGATCCTTTCCACTCCCCCACCACAAAAACCGCAAATGCGACTCCAAAGCGGGGAGAATAGGTTAAACAGCCAAAACCAAGCCAACTCCACAGGATGATGCCCCCTAGCCAGAAGGAAAGAAAAGTTATTCCCCCCTCCATCTCTCCTCGCCACCGACCTCATCGAAAGTGTGTGAAAAAAAAGAAAAGAAAGGAGACGAGAGGAGAGAGGAGAGAGAGAAAAAACCTACAATAATGCTAATTAGTGATTAGTGTTGAAAAATAAGCATCGGATCTAGAACCAGCTTCCCCGCATATCCGCTCCTTCTCTCCCCCTCATCCAACAACAACCCCCACCAAGCACGCAAAGCAACCCCCACTCCCATCCCATCCCAAAAACCTCCCCATATCTGAAGAGGAAAAGCGTTTAACAGATACGACAACATCTTAACAGAACGAGGCAAAATAAAACAGGACCTCAGCTACGATTCATCGCATCCATCCATCGATCCATCGGAGCACGATACATCTATATTAATAGAATCTATCGATAAGCCCAAATCTCATCTTCAAGGCCCACCTCCGTCCGGTCTGGAAAAGCTCTATTAATCTGCCGTGCCCCGGTCTGAGTGGAGGTCTGTTAGAGCGTGCCTGGGTGTAGTTTGGCTTCTCCGTTTGGGAGGCAACACATCGGGGGGGTGGGAGGATTGGGAGATTGTTACTCGGCTACCGGATAGGGGCAGGCCACTACGGATACTGCTACTTATGTTAATATGCGGGAGTCTTTTGCTTAGCTTACCTGCTGATTGAATGCTGTGGGCTGTGATATATAAAGTAAAAGTTAAGTCCGGAATGGAGGAGAATGGACTAGGCCGGGTCGGGCTAGGCTATGTGTATAATTGGCACTTGTATGATAGCAGTCAGGTACGAGCAGGGGAAATAAAAGTCAAATACGGCATACCAAAAACCTTAATTGGATCCGCTATGATACCACGTACTCCGATACGGGTACCCGTATATAATATGAGAAGGCAGCAGCATCTTACCATACCCTAGTGTTACTATAGTTGACATCATCATCATACTGCCACCTCACCCCCGTTCCCCACCACATTGTGGCCTTATTAGGGATACTAAAGGTTAGGAATGATGGATGGGGGGGGGGATATCTCTCAGCCTACACAAAGCAAGAAGAAACATGCCTGACCGACAGGGAGCTCTGAGTGGAAAAGGTTGAAAGTGATGGAGGTGATATGTAGCACGATCGTGTAGGCGTATCTGATAAGAGAAGGATATTATGCTGTTTTATTCTCTATGGAGGTTACTATTTCTACGGTTCACTTCAAGTACGATAGTGAAAACTCTACATGCACACACAACCCTATACATCCGCTCATTCCCTAGAACGTTCACTCGTCCACACTTCGGTGTTCCTCCATCACATGTGCGCTTCCTGTTGCCTGCGCTCCTCTCTGCTCCTAATACAATGTTCTATCATACTACTGGGATTGTTATTATATCCTACCATCAGAAAGTCTAAAACCCCAGCCCCCCCTCTGTTGGCGTGTGAATGGGCGGGCGAAAGTGGCCCTGGTGAGGAAGCAGCGTATACTGTAGATCATTCTGCAGGGGTGAAATCCGTACAAATCATCAAACATCCCCAGGATATGGAAGCCGTGAGAACGGGTTTCCAAAAGGGCGCTCACGGGCTACGGTGCCTGAAGCCAGTTTCCTTCAAAATCTCTTGGTGGTAGATTCTATTAAATAGCCCTGTGGCCGAGTTGAAGCTGGGCTCTCTGTACGGGAATTACCACCTAAGGTATCCAGTTTCGGCTCAGTAGCAAGCAGAAAAAACTTATCCCTAGTATAATATCGTATATGTTTAGCTCTTGAACTGTGGTATTGTACCCCGGCTGTCTGTAATAATCTTCTTTCGTTCCTGAATACTCGAGCAGAATAAATAGTCTTTGCTAGCGGGCTGCTTAGGCTACAAGTGGTGACGACATGCTTGCCTTGTCTACAGAGGCTCCAAGTTGTTATACGGTCCACGGAGCTCTCTACCAGCACCAAGAGCACCTATGATACCGGTACATGCATTTCTGTGGAAGACTTTCCTGTTGAGCTACCGGTAACCGAGAGTAACAAGCGGCTCCTACCGGTACAGTACTCTACGTGCCCCCTCAACCGCCATGTTCGACGTTTTTTTCTTCCATTCCTTACCCATGGACGCCCTGGCTACTCCGAATAACCACTCCCTCTCGGACTAGATCTTGCGCAACTCTCCAACTCCTCATCTCGGCCCACAGCTCTAGAGGGAGTAAGATTTCGTGTTTAGTTGAATTCAGGGTTGTTAGAAACTTGGCCACGGGCGCATGGGTTGGTGGTGGATACAGCTAGGCGGCAGTATCCTAAGAGCCCTAATGAAACGAAAGGAAGCAGGGCCACTGGGGACGATCGGGGTTCGGATTTCGAGTTTTTGATGTCGGCTCGATAGCCGTGTTGACGGATAGATAGACGGTGGGCCGGTAGGCTGTCGGTGAGGTCAGGCAGTGTACTGATATGTATCACACTACACCCGAAGTTGCCATACAAGCAGGAAGGGAGCTCTTACTCAAAAAGTGATATATCGCAACGCAACAAAATTAGATAATCGGTCTTCAGGGAGCTACGCTATTCGTACTCGTACTTGTAAATTTATGTTTCTAAGGCACGATGATGTATGCGGACACCATCAAGCGAGAGAGAGAAAAAGACCCGTGATGACACCAACCACTTTCAACGATGTTCCCTTGCGCCGGTCTCATTGGTGACACCACCTGCCGGCACCGTACCGATAGTCTTTCTCTTAACTTACTGGTATGATAGTACTACCATACCAGATACCACTGTACGAGTGCCGGTACTGTATCCCCTCCCCCCCCCCCCCGCCCCACACAACCGCCTCCACATCACTATTGGTTCACGCTCCTACCCCGCCTCTTTGATGCCTCATTGCGCCTACGGTACCTAGACACCTTCCCGCCCCAAAGACACATCCCGGGGAGGTGGGAATGCAAAAAAATATATGTCAACATATCAGACTAACCCTGTTCATTATTATTATTATTCCATAGCCATGCAAAAAAGGTCTCAAAATCACCCTCATGATTCATGAGGCAGGTACTTTTTTCGGTTTTTTCTTTTTCTTTTTGTTCTCTAATATCCACCATGTGAACAGGCAGATGTCTCAAAAAAGGCCAGTGAGATTTCGTTTTGATTCGCACGACGAATGATCTGAACCTTTCAAGCTTTAGCCCTGCATCCATGCTGCAGCTCGTCTAGCTCCCAGTTGGCTCGCGAATCTCAAGCCTATGCGGTACGGGTATGCATTAGAACATGCTTCTTTCCCGGCAAGCGATATTCCTTTTTGACCGGTACAGAGGTGATAAAATATACCTGATGATCCCATAGGGAAATACGATATGAGATACCATACCAAAGCCACAAGTTGGATTATCGACGACATTAGAGTGAGGAAAAGTGATTGTACCTAGTCCCGCGTCATTAACATATCCCTTCATCATAGAATGCCTCACGGGAACAATAATAGACCCAGTGACAAGGCCATGGGAAACCTCCTGAGACTTATTGAGAAACAAATTGTGAAGGAGAATTTAGGCATACCCCAAGTGCAAAATACAGAGTCAGGGCTATGCTTCCAAAATATGCTGCGGTGAAGGGTAATCTTGGAGTCGAAAGAAGGTGCGCCGCGTATGAGAGTGGGCCCTGGAGAACCGCGAAGGATGTTAGGAACAATATCGATCCCACGGTCCAGCTGATACGCCTAGTTAGTCTATTGGGCGCACCATGTGGCTTGTAAAAGAAGGGATCGACATCACTCACAGCACAGCGAATTTCCTGGGTTTTGTGGCAAGTATGGGGAATAAGAAAAAGCAGACGACGAAGCAGGCTGCAGCTCCCAGATTACAAGCCGCAAACACTAATAGGCGATCCCATCGGCTCACTATATGATTCGCTCGGAAGATGAGGATCCAGATCAGCGAGAGTTCCTCTGCATAGACGAACTTGTTTTTCTGTCTCGTTTTCCCCTCTGACACTCCGGTTGGCGCTGAAAATCGGTTTTACTTCACAAGACTGGAGTATCGATACCTCTAGGCTTCATCGAGGGGGCGGAGGGGTGGATAACACCGCCACCATCCCCCCCAAATAAGCCACATCGAGCACCGGTGGGAAGAGAAGAACGAGATAAAGACGAAATCAATGGAGATTAAGAACTCACATGCCAACCATCCCGCGTCCTCTTCTTGACGAGTTTGGGCTGGGAGCTGCGGAGGGGGGTCGGAGTTACTCGTAGGAAGCCGAACATACCCCCCGTTACCAAAAGGATTCAAGGATGACAATTTGTTCATGAAAGGAGACGAAGTGGAAGTATTGGCAGGTTCGTCCCTCCTTGACCACCCCATAGAGTTCATTTGTGCTCGGAAGGATTCAGCAGCCATGACGACAAAGCTAGAAGGACCGGAGGAGAGACAGGTATGGGGGGGTGCGCGAGGTGTGTGGATGACTTCCTTGAAGAATGAGCTGCTGGGTTTGGAGGCTGGTGGAGAACTCGGAGGAAAAAAAAAAAAAACTAAGCCGGATTGTTTACTGAACTTGGGATATTGTTAGAAACGTTCATGCATCCTCCTTCTTTTTCTTTATCTCTTTTTCTTTTCCTTTTCGATATCCCCTCTCTCTACTTTTTCTTTCTTTCTTTCCAGTTATTTATTTGACGAAAAAATAAATGTGTTAATTTTCGAGGTGATGAAGAATGCAGCAACGGTAAAGAGGCAGGGTACCTGTGAATACGGGTACAGTACGTGTGTGGCCAAGGCAAGTGCGATTTGGAACTACCCTTGGCAGCAAGAAGCGAGGAATCGTAAGGATGCAGTTGTCGTGGAGCTTCGGCTAGTATCGTTTTTATCGCGCTGGCTTCCTTAGGGGGGGGGTCCAGGGAAAAAAGGTGTTTTGGGAGCAGCTTCAGTGAGGAAAAAAGTTGGAGGGGAGCGTGGAGAAAGTGACCAAACTGCATCCGCGCAAACCCATTTGGCTTGGTATAATGCCAAGGATTTAATGGGAGTACAACCCTTATCCTAAAAAGGATAACCTACGACCTTTTTATTTCTATCTTTCTCCTACGGTTACATTTATATTTATTTTTCGAGCTTGTGAATGTGTCCATTGTGTGGATAATTGAAGGGGGAGAAATTGGGCGTCGCTTGCGCTGCGAATCCCTTTTCCTAAATGTTTTTCTAAATATTTTTGTGGTGTTCGAGAAAGCCCCCCGCATTGAATGGTGGATCGAAGACCCTGCCGATAAGTATTCGTACATGCCGGTTAGGTATCGATGGCGGTCTGTTTTTGTGGATTGCAGGGGTATGAACCGCTTGTCTACCTCCGTTTACTGAGGATGAGTGGAGCGATGGAAAATTGGGTGTGCGGGTGGGAAGACATCGTGAGGTTACTGTTGAAACCCTGGCCGAAAGGGCCAGCCAAACAGGGTGGGAAAAGCAGCAGTCATCTCTCCGGTCGGTCCTGTCCTCCTCTTTGCCCCCCTCCTCCTCATCATCCTCATCACCCTCATCCCTCTCTCCTCCACTCGATTTCCAATCAGCTCGCTGTCTCCTTCATCCCGTCCATCTCCATTAAACTTGATCCCCGCCGTGTATTTGTTGCTACTTCTACCCCCCTCTCCCCTCTCGCCCACCCCCCGCCATTCATCACCACAATTCGTGCTATTCTCCCTCTCCATTATTCTCCTTTATTCTGAATGCGTTATCGCTGCAGTGCCACTCACTGTATCCCTCGCAACTGCCATCCGGGTGCTCTGTTCTTCTCACATTTCTACCGTTTTACCAACCTTTCAGTTGTATTTTCACTGCACAGGCTGTGAATAAGGGTACTTATTTTTTATTTTTTTATTCCTGTTCTCAATTCCCCTTATTTATTTTTTCAAAGCCACCCTATTAGAACACTTTCCTACAAGTCACATCCCCTCTCCCTCTGAAGCTCCGAGCCGCCGCCGCCCCCGCCGCCGCTGCCGAGCCTCTGGAAAGTTTGTAGGTACTTAGTTTTTTAAGTCTTTCAACGCACCTCCGAAGAACATTCCCATATTAGAGAGGTGGCAACCTCACGAACAAAGCTGTGCATGGTATGCTCATTTGTGCGATACATACGTTACAGTACAGACTTCTTTTTCTCCCCCCCTCGTTGTCGCCACCATCGTTGTCTTCCCCCTCCATCATCCATCTCCTCATCATTCAAGACCAGGAGCGGAAGCAAAGCAGAAGCAGAAGCAAGTCAAGCAGAAAGACGCAGGACGAGATCGAGTAGCAGCAACCTGCATAATTTCTCCGGTCCAGTCAAAACTTCAGCTCTCAATCTTTATCCCACCTACCTTCTACTACTCACCTACCTCATACGTATCTCCATACCCTACCTTACCATACCATACATTCTCCTAATTATCCTCCCCGTCCTCACACTACGTTACGTCGTTGCCTCCACCCCGGACAGCTCTATCGCTTTCATTATCTCTTCTTGTCATTCCAAGTGTTGCCCGCCGCCCCCTGTGTACGCAAGAGCTTCGCCGCTGTGTCAGCAGCTACAGAACCACACTTTTTTTTTTCCTTGCTGGTAACCGTCTGCAACCTGGGTCTGGTTGTTCCCTTCTCAAATCGCACGCTTCCCGTCCGTCGTAATCCTGCAGTATTTCCCTCCTCCACCGTACAGTACCCCTACAAACACGAAATCGGTACAGTACCCGCCATTTTTCTTTCTAGAACGGGCGGCCAACTTTTTCTAGCGACAGTCCCGTACCGCTAGCTTGGTGGTGTCTTTTCCCGAACTATTTTCCTGCCAACCAATTCGTTGCCTAGCACACGTTCACTTTCCCTGAACCGTCTTCCCACCTCTACACTGCACCCCCCCCCCCCCCCTGCTGCCCCTCCCCCTCCTCTCCATTTACAGCTCCACACCCCCCCCCCTCCATCCTCGCTCTCATACACACCACACACACAATACCTTCTGGTCTTACTTCGAGAACAAAAAATAAAATTTCGAGAACTCGGACACACTCACCCCCCCCTCTTCCTCATTCTTCTTGTAGACTCATCCTTCCCCTCGACATCTTCGTAGCCCTGAACATCCCGACTTCGCTGATCTGCACTTTGTCACCTGTTTGGAGAGCTATCCTGTCGGCAGTCACCTGGCGAGCTATTAAAGTCGGCCTGCATCCCAATTCCGCTGCTTCTCTTGACAACGCACGAAGACGCACGAATCCACCTCTACTTCGACATCCTTCTCTTCGTGGCTCTCACGGTCCCCGAAATTGGCTACCATCCTACCAAACATTGGGTATCGGATCCTATTGTTCAACATATACCCAGGTTCTAGTCACCGATACAACAGTTGAGGCAAAGAAAACCAAGAGTAAAAGCGATAATACATCGAACTGGAGGTTGTTTCGCGGTTCTTGAGAGTGGTACAAATATTGTCAGAAGTTGACAGGTGGATACAAGAGACCTGTGGAATCGACATATTACCCCTTGGGGTATCAGGTATTAGAGTCGGAAAGCGTAGCTCACTATGCCTATCACAAGTAAGTATTGCTACATCTGCTATATCTTGTCTCCTAGCCTCATGCACTCCACAAATCTACCACACACTCTTTTTTTATTTTTTGTTATTTTTTTATCTCATTTTATCCCGCTCCCTTCCGCTTCCTTTCCTTCTGGTTTGAGATACAGCCTCTTTTCTATTCATGTTGCCTAGAGTTGAGTCAATATAGGGACAAGGCTAACAAGCAACCCCCCGTCGCAGTTCCCTTTTCCAGTTCGTCTACATTCAAGAAGAATACTGCGACAGACTTAAGAGTGGACATCCCGCACATGGCCAACGGCATGCAGGCTTACAACTCAAACTCCTCGCATAACGGAATGGGTAGCGGAAATGTGCCCAACTCTCCAGCTCCTTTCATTAAAAACGAACCTCAAGACGAGTCTAATAGGTTCTTGCATCAGCCTCCCTATCACCACCACCCGGACGCATATAGCATGCCCGGCCATCAGCAGTTCCACCAACAAGGTGGCTTCAATGAACCAAATTATAATGGGGGCGATGGCAGCATCGACCCGTCTGAGTTGACCATGTCTCCCTCGATGCCAATACAACAGAATGGAGGCTTTATGGAGTCATATCCTAACTATTCGTCTGGCAATAATAATGTGGGATATATGAGCAGTGGTGGGGCTGTCGATGATGAAGACTTGCTTGCCCTTGGCAACCTGAACGAGCGTCACCATGTCCAAAATAACGGACAGTTTGGAATCGACCAGCACCAAGAGCAAAGGCACGGGCATGGTGACGGCTACTCCTCCCTGCATCATCTCTTCCCGGAGATGGACGGGAGCGGAGATAGAAACTCAGCCGGGGAAAACGGCACATCGACTGGTACCACAAATATGGATCAGATATACTCCCACACACCTGACAACAACCCGCCAGCTGAATCCCCCTTTATTCCTTCATTCCCCGCTCAGCAGTTCCGGCAATTACAGCATCCCTACAACGGAGCAACCGCTGATACGCCCTCTTCATACAACGCCTCTCCGGTTATCGGGTCAGATTCAACACAAGGGACCAACTTTGACCAGTATATGACCACTGGAAAGCGAAAGAATAGACCAGCTTTGGAAAGAAACGGCTCCCGTAAGAGCCCCAACTCACGATCTCCACATACCCCCAAGACTCCGGGCATCGGTTCTCTCTCGCTGGGCGGTGAATCCTCGAGTGTCCCCGCCCAACCTATCCAGACCTCCCATATGGCTTCCCACCGCCATCATAAATCCCTTTCGAACCAGTGGGATGGGACGCCGAGCTCGCAAATCTCTTATATCGACTCTCCCCTTTCTTCTCCTGGAGCCTCCCATGTTCATCCGCAAATCTCGGACGTTTTCAAATCAGGAAAGCATGCTTCACTGCCAGCGAAAGTTGAGAACCAGGGCGGTGCAGGGCCTGCTTTCCAAACTCAGGAGGCAAAGAGACGTCGGCGGCGAGAGAGCCACAATATGGTTGAACGTAGGCGCCGGGATAACATAAACGAGCGCATCCAAGAGCTCTCCCACCTAGTTCCTCAGCACCGACTTGAAGATGAGAAGGTCCGAAAGCATCTGGTGAATAATGGCTCTTTGTCACCTTCGGTCGGCCCTAGCGGGAGCCCCCCTCGCGCCACCTCTATGTTAGCTGGAGGTGTTGGTCGAAGGGCGAGCGGTGTCCCTACTTCTGCCGGAATTCCTGGCGAGGAGAAAGACAAGGGCCCCAACAAAGGCGATATTCTCAATGGAGCAGTCGGCTGGACGCGAGACCTAATGTGGGCTCTTCATGCAAAGCTTGAACAAGAGAAGGAGATACGGGAACTCATCGCCAGACTAGGCGGAACGTACCCATTCGAGCAGAATGAGGATGATAAGCGCATGTCATCCGAATTATACAACGCCATCGAAAAGAATGGCGTCCAAAGCTTTCACTATTCCCGAGCACCCGGGTCCACCTTGAGGGTACCTGGATACACTGACTACGCCGGTAATGCAGTGGGCCCTGGTGGAAATGTTCTTTCCCCGCGTGTTAGTCCATCGCGCTCGGGCGGGAAACCTTCGCAGAACGGAGGATCCTCTCGGGGAACACCCCAGCAACAATCACAATTTTGGGGCCAGAATGGCGATGGCATGGCGTTCAAGGAGGAGGATGAATATAATTCTATGGACATGTCATAACCTTCGGCGAAGGCGATGGTACCTGTACAACTTACCTTTTGTGGGCCACTGCCGGTAATTCCAGAACATTCCGGCTGTACACATTACAAAGCTTCCTAGAGCAAGCGTACAGTTAGTAACACGTATTTTTCTTCTTTTTTTTCGCTCTATTGGATGTTGTTCTTCATACTACTTTCGTATTTCACGGGAGTATATGGAGTCGGAAGGGCTTTTTGTAAGCTTTGTTGTATTAGGAGGATTCCCCATTTTGTTTATGCGCCCTTGTTACACGATACCAGCTATGTCTTGCCATTTTGTTTCTTCAATGTCTCGCTCGCGACTAGATTTATGATGAATGGTTGCAGGGTGTTGCGCGAAGAATTTTCTCTTAGTTTCCTCTCCTTATTTAGGTCATCCTACTCCTTCCCACACCTAATACGTTTCTCGTGTACAAATAGGGTAGGATATCATACGGTTCCCCTGCTTGTTTTTTTTCCGTCCTTCTATACCTTTCTTTTACACGAGTGTACTAGCTTCTATTTGTTTCTCTCATTTTTCTAGCAGGGGGTTTATATGGAACTTGTCACGGCTTTTCTTGGCTTCCCATGTTCTTTCTTCTTAGTTAATTCTTTCCTCTTTTCATTTCGTTTTTTTCATTTCTTTTTTTGACTGCATGAAGATCTTGTCGTTTTTCATTTCCTTCTCTCCCATTCTATATTCCCTGCGTATCATTTCCTACATTTCCCCCTGTTTGCTTCTCCCTCCTTTCATTTTCGTTTGTTCTCCCCATTTCTTTCTTTCTCTCTTTTCTTCCATCAACGGTGTAACGAGGGCTTCATAAGTTAATCTCAAATCTTTTTTTTCTTATCTATTCCTGACCGAATCTTATTTCTCCTCGCCCACTCTCCGTTCCCCAAGGCGGCGTTTCACCAGTCGTCTTTAACCGTCTTTTCATTTTCTTCTTTCTCTGCGTTATCCATTCCAAGGTTGGCTGGCTTGCGGACTTCCGTACCTACCTACTTAAATTTCGGAAGTTAAATCCGTCTTAAACCTTCCTCTCATACCATAGTTCTCGTAATGTGCAGTAGTGTAGGTAACCACCTCCACACCTTCTCACTCGCCCCCTCCCCCCCTTTCTACCCCCTCTTACTCTTACGCCATTATCACACACACGCCTGCTCGAAGGGTCCCGTGAGTCCAAAATGACGGCCACGGTGCTGTAACTAATTCCTCGGAAATTCTCGGATCCAGCGTGACCAAAAATATGACACTGTAAAGGAATAAAAATATAAAAAAACGGTTCACTCCTTTTCGTGGGATGCCGTAGTGTGGGCTATTGCTTGGGTAACTTGGGAGCGCGGAAAGTCGGGAAGGAAGGAAGGAAGGAAGAAAAGGATATCTATGGCGAAATATCATATACCTGGTCGCAGCGCGTCAAGACGTCTATTCACCCACACACACACGGTCTCGAGACGACCGTTTTTGGCGGAACGTAATAATTTGTCAATAGCTTAAGCACCACGCCCACGCCATCCCCCCCCCCCCAAAAAAAAAAAAATTTCATTTTATTTATTTTGCAAAAGTGTAGTTGACTCTTTGCCTGAGACCCGAGGTTGGGGTTCTCCTATTTATCTCATTTTATTTTATTTGGGAAGGTGGAAAGAAGGGACGGAGTAAGGAAGGCGAGCGGAGAGGAGAGAGAGGCAAGATTTGTGATATGTGATGCCCGGGTCGTTCTGGGTGGGGTACCGGTATTCTATGATATTTCTTGAAGTGAGGTGAGGTAAGGTTGGGATGAAGGAAGGAGTGATAGGTGTGGTGGTGTGCTGAGCCACCCAAGAGTACGGGGTAGGGCAGGGGGGGAGAGGGGGGGGTAAGGAAAGCTACCATCAGATGAATAGAAAGATAGTATCGCAAGTATTGGCAGGTGGCAGGTGTAGTACGTAGTTGGTATATTTTACAAAGGATGAGTATGTTCGCCCGAGTACTCGCGTCGTACTATACCTCCATTACTTACTCCCTCCGCATACCCAGCCAGCCATCTGAATAGAATAGGATACCCCACTGCCCGGCGCGCACGTGGAGAACATGTCGACCTACCCCTCACCCTTACAGGACGTTCGCCAGCCAGCCAGCCCATCCATCCGTCGGTCTACGCCAACTTGCGGGAGAGCAACGCATCCCAGGTAGCCTACAGAAGGAAACATAGCGATAGCCCCCCTGATCTCTCTCCTTACCTAGAACCCTGCCGCAGTACTCGTGCCTGATCTAGGAAATGACGTTGACAAGATGTCCCTTCCTCGGCTGTGTCACAGGGTGCCGGTAAGTTTTATTTCTACTTTTCACTGGGCTGGAGTATATACATCACGTTGTCGGTTTGTTTTGTATCATACTTGTACTGTGCCATACTGTGGATGATGTATGGCTTGGACGTGAGTTAGTCTTGTGAATACGTGAGTACCCAAGGGGGTGGGGGTCTAGGTAGCGTATTGTGGGATATAATAGGGAGCAGGTTAGATTAGGGCGAGTGAGGGGCTGTGGTTTTGACTGAGTCGTGTTGAAGAGATAGGTCAAGGGGGAGGGCAAGTTGATGTGGAGGCTATGGGGGGGGGGGGGGGGGGGGTTTATTTTTAAGAGACATTTGA
>Ga0307517_10000510_pt1 | contig 66713 bp, 70 predicted proteins | sample 23_EM_MG_FD_194515 | JGI IMG/M metagenome (GOLD analysis project Ga0307517, IMG submission 194515) | Populus trichocarpa ectomycorrhiza microbial communities from riparian zone in the Pacific Northwest, United States - 23_EM | ecosystem: Host-associated > Plants > Roots > Unclassified | place...
AAATTGTGATTTCAGATCAGAATTGATAGGCCAAACACCCCTTAGATTTCAACCTGCCATTTGTTTAGTCAGAGAATATCACTCGTAGGAATAAGTGGGGCCCCGCACAGGGGCAAGAGTGGGGGACGAGAAGACGGGGGCCGTCTAGGCAATCAGCGGGGAAAGTAAAATACCCGCCCCGCCCCACAGCCCGGCCAGGGCCCCGTGTCATACGGGGCGGGGAGGAACAGCAAAGAGTTGACCCCGGGCCGGAGTACCGGCGGGGTCACAAAGTGAAAGCCCGCCCCGCCCCGCCCCGTAACGAACACTATGCCTATCCAAGGGCATGTAGCTGTAGGGGATGCATCGGTAAACAGCCATATCATATCTGGCTTATCATAGTCGATCGGTCTAAGGACTTTGTGCATATCTGCAGCTCAGTTGACCGCGTCGCAGGCTGCTTCCTGCAGATCCGTCCACAGCCATTTGGCGTTCCAACTCAGCTCAGTGAGTGGGGCTGTCCTGGTGGCCATGTCGAGAATGAACTGCCAGATATAATTTACCATTCCATTAAATCGCTGCAGTTCTTACTGGCTTTCTAGTCTTGTCCAGTTCATTGTGGTCCGGATTTTCACTGGTTCAGGCTGGATGCCATCATCGTCTATCATATGGCCTAGGATATCGCGTTTGGTGCCCAAGGAAAGAGTTTTCTTTAGGTTGCCATAATAGCCCGCATTGTGAAGCTTCCTGCAGGTGCTCGTAACGTACTTAACATGCTCTTCAAAGGTGTCACTGAAGACAAAAATATCGGCAATGTAGACACCTATGTTCTTGCCTAATTCGTCATGGAATAGGTCCTCCATTGTTGTTACAAAGGTTCCGGGGGCATTCATGTCTCCATGCATCATGACCTGGCTGGTAAAGCCGCCGAAGGGTGGCTTGATCGTGTTGTACTTCACATCATCTGGATGCACTCTGGTCTTGCATTAGGCGTCACTGAGATCTATCTTGCTGCCGAATCGTCCTCTAGCTACCGCATTTAATATAGTCCTTGGGTCTGGGATCTGTGTGTGATCGGCCTAGGTCTTATGATTGCTGAAGCGGACGTCTACCAAGGGGCGGATTCTGCCATGGGTTTATGCTTCCACAAACATGCTGGATCCTCTGGGCCCACTTGATCTATAGAGGATACCGGCGGTCATCTGGTTGTTGATCCAGGTCTTGTATTTGGATATTAAGGCTTGGGGTGCTTTGAAAATGGGGGTCTTTTAAAGCTTGGTCGGGTCTATAAGGGTTATCCAGTACCTTATCTTTCGCACTGGTGGCAGTGCCTCACCTACAACTTTCACAAATACATTAGAGAACATCGCCAGGAAGTCTAGAACTCCCTATGGCTTCGCCATGGCTGATCTCGACTGTCTAGACTTTCCATCACAGGTAACTCTAACCTTGTACTTGGAGAAGTAAATGCTGTTCTTTTGGCAATCCATGACCGCTCCTAGCCTTATGAGATCGTCTATACTGATCAGCATTACATAGGCTGATACGGGGGTGACCAGCATAGGCACCTGGTCAACTGTCATCTTGGCTGGCTGAATCATAACCTCAACAGCGAAGTTGCTAGTTGATCACGATAATTTAACTGCCATCTTCAGGGTGACTGGATTCTTCCTAGCAGTGTACGGGATGTTGTAGGTTGTAATGAATTTGTTGGATATCAGGGTACCGCCAATGGTTCCTGTATCTGCGAGGGCTCTGGCGGGCATGGCATTGATGTTGATAGTAAATTCGAGTACCTGGAATGGCCTGTCCTTGGGCGTGCCTACTGTAGTCTTGTAGGTCAAGATAGAGCCTCTGTCATCTAGCTCCACTGGGCTGTCTGTATCAGGCTCATATTCGCCTTTGCTGCTGTTTGGGCTTTCCTCAGAGAGGCGAACATGGGTGGTCTTAACTTCTTTCTTTAGGCACTCATTTGCCATTTGTCCGCATTCACCACCGTAGAAACACGCTCCTTCAGCCTTGCGGCGGTTCATCTCAGCCTTACTTGGCTTGTTCGACTTGGTATAGGTCCTTTTCTTGGCCTGGGCCTTTCTTTTGGCTGTGCTCCTTGGCGTTGATATGGTAGAGGGCTTGCGGTAGGTATTCTCTTTCTTCAGTGTATGGGGTTTGCTGCTAGAAGCTTGGCTTCTATTAGTGCCTTTGTAGCCACCAGTTCTCTACATAGTAGCATCATAGCGTTCTGCCACAGCTACCATTTGGTCCAACGTATCATCTGGTCTGAGCTGGGGCTCAACATTGCGGCGTAGTCTAGAGTCCATAGGGTCGAGAAATCGCTGCTTCTGTGCCTTGTCTGAGATGGATCCAGCCAGAAGGAATCCTTTGAGACCTACTAGCTCTCCAGCCATCTTCGGTATGAATGCTGGGTGTCCACCTGCTGTCTGGCGGATATTGTTCCATTTGTGATCGGTGTCATCATTGTTTGTAGAGGCTTCGAATAGCTGCTAAAAGTGGTTTGTCAGCTGAGGTTGGGTGAGGTTCTCTTCCGCTGTGTCCAGTGTCTCGAATGCATTGTTTCGCTTTCCCTTCTGTGTAAAGGCCATAGTAGTCCGCTACTCCAGGGGAGTCATCGTGCAGTCCGGATCTCACAAGGTACTTCTTGACAGTTCTAAGCCATCACTTGAGTTTGTCTGGTTTGAGGTCTTCTCCTTCACCGCTAAACATGGGTGGTTTAGGAACCTCAGGAGGGGGCAACCTCGCTGGACCAGGGTTTGCCATGGTGCGTGTACTTGGTGATTTAAAAAGTCTCCGGATGCCCTGCACTTATTAATACCTATCTTGGCACAAAAGCGTCCGCAGACCTTTTAAATTGCCAAGTAGGTGGGTCTGGGGCTGGAGTTGGTGGATCAGGTCATTCAGGGTGCTCTCTGGCTCTCCTGGATCTTGAGGGTGTTTCTGGTCTGTCTGGGATGAATGTACCAGGTAGTGGTTGCTCTCTATGCTCACGGGAGGGCGCTCTAGTTGGTGTCGGACTTCCAAAGACTCCTAGAATGCTGGGTGCTCGCCACCTGCTTCTAGTGGGGTGTTCTCGTAGGCGTCCAGTTTCCGACGTTTGCTGGCCTGCTGGTCTTGCTGCTGCTCTTTCCTCAAGCCTCTGGGCTTCTCTTTGAATGAGTTCCTCAGCTGTGAAGTCGTGGTCTTTGTCTGAATCCGTATCTAGATCTGCTGGGACGAGGTGGCTGGTTCTTGATGGTGTATCTGCTGAGCCTGGCATGGGCCTAGGGCTTGGTTCCTCGGTGGTTGCTTCTCGTGTATCATCTATGGGTTCTACTGATACACGATTGTAGGCCCTACTCTACCTGGTAACGCTTCTGCTACTACGTTCTGCTATCGTGAATGTAGCACCTCACCTGGGAGTTCCTTTCCCTGCCGCTCCTGCCAATAACTAGTTAACGTACCAGACCGGACAACGGGACAGCGCACGGACACGGGACACTACTCAACAGCAGTTAAAGAATACACCAACTCAACCAATTCTTAACCCGATTGGACCAAACAAGATGATATCAATTGAGAAAGAATAGTAGAGTTATTTCAAGCCTCAAAATTTAAAATAGAGCAATTTTCCATAGAATAATACCAGAAAAGAGAGGGGAAATCTACTGAAAAACAGTAGAAAGAAAAGAAGAGAAATTGAGGCATTGGAGTATGCAAGACCATTTAAAAAGTGGATGTAGGTAATCTCCTATTAGTAGAAGTAATATAAGAAATAATAGTTAACATCTATTGAGGTTCAAAGAGTACAGAAATTGTTAAGAAGAAGGCTGATTTAATAGTAAAATGATACTGATATTAGTAACACTCTTAGGAGACGAGAGAGACAACTCTAGAGATTAATAGGTAAGTATAGGGGTCACTTAAGGTTAGTGCACTCTGGAGGTTTGAATTGGGCATGATTTGTTGCATTTTGATAGTAGCTAGGATGTGTTTATTATATTTTAAATAGATAACTTTACAGTGAGCTTTATTGCAAGTTTGTAAGGGTTAATTGTCTATACACTATCAATTACTTAAGTAGCATTAGGTAATGTATTCCCATCTAATAGGTAGCAGAAAGCTTTACAAAATTTGTAAAAAACTGACTGTAAAGTTCTCCGTTGGAAATATGGTAAACACAGCTCAGCTACTACCAGAATGCAACAAATCAAGGCCAATTCAATCCTCCTGAGTGCACTGACCTTAAGTCACCCCCATACTTACCTATTAATCTCTAGAGTTGTCTCTCTCCTCTCCTGAGAGTGTTACTAATATCCGTATCATTTTACTATTAAATCAACCTTCCTCTTAACTATTTCTGTACTCTTTGAACCTCAATGGGTGTTAACTATTATCTCGTATATTACTTCCACTAATAGGAGATTACCTCCATCCACTTTTTAAATGGTCTTGCATACTCCTATTCCACAATTTCTCTTCTTTTCTTTCTACTGTTTTTCAGTAGATTTCACATCTTTTTTCTGGTATTATTCTATGGGAAATGGTTCTATTTTAAATTTTGAGGCTCGAAATAACTCTACTATTCTTTCTCAATTGATATCATCTTGTTTGGTCCAATCTGTTTAAGGATTGGTTGAGTTGTTGTACTTTTTTAACTGCTGTTGCCTAGTGTCCCGCTTCCCTGCTCTGTCCCGTTGCCTGGTGCGGTACCTTATCAAGATACTGGGAGGGTGATCAATCCTAGCAGGCTGTTCCCATCCTGACAACCAAGGGGTTTCACCTTCTGTAGGCAAGAAAATGAACCAGGTTTATTCCTGTCTAACGAAAATACAGTACGACCTGTGATAGACCTGCTAGTGCTGGTGCTAAGAGAGGCTTCATGGGACCGGTAGCTAGAAGGGTAATAGTTGAAGGACAAATTGGACTCAGAGACTCAGGGATTGCCGTTTGACCAAGTGTATTCTTAGACTGAAGGTCTTTCGAAGTCTGCTGTGTTCTACTCGCCAGCAGACTGGTTTAAATACAAAACCCAAGAGCGCTTGCCTTCCTGCAATCACGATCATTACCTGAGGTGTGCACATACCGCAATCCTGTAATCCTGCACGACCAAAGAAACAAACCTAGCTCAGCCTCCACCAGTGTTACATGACCATTCCATACCCGGAATCCTAAATATTAACTTCCAGCAAAGCAACCTAAACATAGCAATAGGATAGCATAGCCAATCTGACTCAGAGACCATGGCGGAGCTAAAATAAATCAAATAAACCAAATATAAATCAACTAAACATAAGAGATCCTGCACTGCCCGCTCCTGTGTACCGTTACCAGAACATGTATACATGTTACAATCAGGAACACCAACTGTAACCAAAGTTCAATTCAGGTTGGGGGTAGAAAGTATAATATAGGGTATGGTAGTACTATCTGGTGATTTGAACAGGTTGATATGGTAATTGAATTGAATTAAGGGCTTTAAAGTATAAGCCTAGTGATAAACATATTGATAAAGTAAGCTTTAGTAGTTTCTCTACTTTTTTTATAAGAATTCATTTCTATTATCACAATTTCAAGTTTTTCGGAATTCTGTTTACTATTATTCCTTTTAGAAGAGCAAGGGATACTTATTCTAACTCTACACATGCAGAGTGCTAGGCAGATAACTGTGGTTCTGAGTCTGCAAGTGGAATAGTTGATAATGAAGGTTTATTTGGTACTGGTAAGTTCTAATTCCCAGTTTCTGATAGTGAATAACCTTAAATACTAAAACATAGAGTCTAAATAGATAAAGAAAATGATAAGCAGGCCGAAATTCCAATGAAAAGCTCAAAAACACTCTTTGATACCTGTTCTTGCATATAAAACTCAGGGCAGAAGGGGGAAACTGAAGCAGGAATCACAGGGGTGCCATATTATCACAAGTAAGGGTGAATAGTGTTCGTTACGGGGCTGGGCGGGGCGGGTTTTGATTTGCCAGGCCCCGCTGTTACACGGGGCCGGGGGGCGTCTGTTTTGGGTAATCCCCGCCCCGCCCTCGCCCGGGGCCCACCCGCACTCATTCCCTGGACGGGGCCCTGTTTGTTACCACCCATTTTTAACGGGGGCCCGAGCGGGGGCAGGGGCAGGGAATGCCGAAAAAAACACCCTGCCCCAGGCCCGTGAGCGGGGCAGGGCGGGGAAAAGGGCCGGGGGCCCACGTTTTTCGGGGCCCCTTCCGCCCCGTAACGAATTCCAAGAGTGAAGAGAGAAAATGATTATTATTACATATCTTCTATCACCCCTGCAATTCAATAACCCAGTGTAGGCAAATGAGTTGAAGAAGCAGCATAGACATTATAGGCCATGCAAGCTGACAATTAAACTAGTTGGGTGTATTCTGCCCTTTGGGGATACTATGTGCTAGAAGTTTTTTCTAGCCTTTGGAAGATCACATTACATAGTCTGGATTCTCTAATCCGATACTTATGGGATACCCAGCACTAGTTATGCACGACTCTGCACAATACCCGAGTACCGTACTTGGGTGTGAGGATAAGTGATCGGAAAAAAAGTGGTGTTGCACCAACCACTTTTTTTCCGATCACTTTTTGCTCCATGCTAGTACAGTACCTCTGGCGGAAAGATCCTTGCAAACCCCACTAGGACAAATGGGGAAGGCAAATCTTGGCTGAGAAGCACAAGTATCCCAATCTCCTTGCCCTGTCCACCTGCATTCTGATCCTCACCCCACAGCCCATCCATTCCAAACTCCTCAGCCGCCCCTCTAACAATCTCTTTCCGCTCGTCAGTCATCATAGTAGCGGTAGCCGGCTTAACGCCTGGGTAGTCGTAGGGACCGGGGTTGGGGGGATTAACCCAACCAGCCGCTGCTTCGATGTGGGTATGCCTCCTCTACCTAGTCGCCTACACTTTCGTGCCATCTGCATTAGGAAGTCTGTTGTGAGATCAGTGCGGGTAGTATGAACGACGAGAGGGAGGTTGTAAAAGCGGAGGAGTTTGTCAAAGATCGTGTGGGATGTAGATAGCTGGCGGATAAGAAGGGCAACTGCAGATACCCGGTCGAGGATTTGCTATGGTTGGAGGGCACTTAGGAGAATGAGGTGTGCCTGGTCGTCCTTTGAGCCACTACTTTGAGCTTTTTGTCTAGCTTGACCTCTCGTACGCTGCTGGTGACGGCGGCTTCAGCACCTGTCGGACAGATGGTCAGTAAGCCACCCTGACAGCCGGTAAGGGTGTTGATAACCGATAATTTCCTAACATTCCCTACTGATACCAATATGTTGAGCTGTTTGGCATGCGCAAATGATTTTAGAGCCTCCAGAAGCTTAGCTGAGGTGCCTTGTACAGTCCAGGATTTATGATCAAATGTCTGGGCATTCGCGGCAGACCTGCTCGACCTTAGTGGCAGCATTGAGAAGTATCTCCGGAGGTGGTTCAACTACCCTTTCAGGTGTTCTGGGAACGAGATCGATCTTGTTCAGCATACGGATTAGTCTTTTCTCGCTGCCATCAGCCCCATTATCTGTCTTTCTACATCGCAGGAACGTGTGCTTTCTGTTGTAAATCCCCGGCGCTCTCCGGATTCCAATACCCACAACTCCGCGGCATAGAAGGTACTAGAAAGATTCGAGGATTCCCCATAGCTTGACAAACGGTGATTGGTGCGAGAAGAGGGGTTGATGATTCACCGGGCGGGGTAGAAAAGAGGGGAAAGTGGGGCAGTGAACATTGCGTGATACCTTGTGGAAATGGCGTGAGAGTATTGAGAAGATGCGTGGAAGACGGAAGAATAATTGTGTATTTAAAGACTCCCCTCTGCCCGCCATTGTAGAGAGGCAGGTCAAGAAGAAAGTTATAAGATAGTTTTTGATATAAGTCTTTTGCATCCCCGAGCACTCCGTTTTGTCAACGCTGCAACTTCCATTTGCCACATTTTTCAGACTTTCGGGGTCTTGAGCATTTAGGATGTAGAGAATTAGGTCGGCAGCGTCGACCAGTTGCTTGAATATCTTGTCATGAATTTGTGATTGCTATTTCATTTTATTTTGTCACTGATTTCGGAAATCAACGCCACCGTAACGTTAAGACCTACTGTAGGGTCTTCTTTAACCTTCACCTTCACCTTCACCCTCTCTCTCTCCAACTCTTTCATTTCTCAAATTCAAGTCACCTTGTCTTACATATTATACCTATTACCTTCCTATCATACCTACATACCTCAACTCGATGCAACCCCCCCCGTTATCCACGCTACCGGTGCTCACTATCCCCCTCCCCCATTCGTACTATCATAGCTGCGATGGTATCAATCTTCCTCCGCCCCCCCATCACCACTATACTTGAGCAAAAAAGAAAACTAAATGAAAAATGCGGTCCGCCCTCTTCCACTTCGACGCCCTACTCCTAGTAATCCTCCGATTAATCTGTACATGCACATACGTCCGCCAGACAGGCCCTGGAATGGTTGATTCGAGGAAGGATAAGAATGTGTCTGTGCTCTTCTCCCTTCCTTTTCTCTTCTCCGCCTCCAGCTCGTCCATCCGCCCTTGTTTGCCTACCACAACTTCTGCGCCAGGTGCCAGAAGATCGCGCGTATCGGGGAGTGACGGTCGCCGTACGTTAGTATTTGCTGTGTGATTAGGGCTGTGAGTGGATTGATTCCTGTTGTGCTGAGTGGGTGGAGATGGGGAATAGGACTAATTGGGAGGGGGGATGGTGGTTCTAGGTTACTTTCGTTTCTTAAGAGCGTGAGCAGGATTATTTTCTTTTGTGAAATAAATAACATACGGGGTTTCTTCTGGCGTTTTTATTCACCGGGGGAGGAGGGCACTACTGGAATTACCCGTGTGCTAGTTCCGAATAATTACCGTTGAGGGTTGTAAGATGGGAAAGGGAGCCTAATTCGCTTGAGTCTATTTCAACTTGCGCAGATTATTCAACACTTCGCCAGGAGTCCAAAATTGTAGCACCCGCTGACTAACTGAACTCTATTATCAAGTTACATTATATACTCGGGCGCAAATTAAAGATCCGGAAAGAGTGACCTCGATTTCTATGTTGCAACCATACATTTTGTTTGTCACTTCTTTCGGATCTTTAATTTGCGCCAGAGTACAGCGCTTTTAAATATCCATCACACAATTACTGTTGCCCGTCAAAAAAACACAAGCATGTAACCGTTATCTGTACACATAACCCAGACCCTCTTGCTATGAACGACCCTCACCAGCTTATAGCATTGCACTTGGAGAATATCACATGCACATTCGACAGCTGCGTAACCCTCCCCTCGCCAATGCTCCGCCCAATAAAGCGACGCGCGATCTCGCGGTAGAAAGAGAGTTATCCGGTAGCGCGTAGAATACCATGCATGTGACTCCACCGATGTCGTAACGGCGGAACCGGTGCGCTCCCCCGGTGTAAGAAGAACCGAGTGACTGCCTGTGGGGAAATGTGACACAGGGCGCCCGACGGAGGCCGCGTGCGATTCTTCCGAGATGGCACTGACGTCAATAGGGGTGTTTGGAGGTGGTTCCGCATTCGGATGAAGTCAAAGTAACTTGGTATGAAGATTAATGTACTTTTGGAGGTGTTTCGGGGGAGTGAGGGTAGGACTGCTTTTATGAAAAAGTCGAAGCGGCGTCTGCCACTGCGGTTGAGGTTGGGGGATCTATGCTTGTGAATGTCTGTAATATGATAATGAGACGAACTGTTGGGTTAGGAGTGGGAGGGGGAATTGCCTGTCGAACTTGAACCCCCAAATAAGTCATGGACCCAGCATACTCTGCTTGAGTCTTCACTTTCCCGGTAGCATTTAACATACTCTGATTAAAAAACCTCATTATGTCTGGTGTCACGAACCCGCTGAGTACCAATATCTGTCTAAGTATCTTGCATTAGTGTCTAAATACCAGTTCCTCACGCGCCCAAATTCACAACCATGTGGGTCCTTGGATATCAAATTGACGTGTTTGAACATGTGCTCTAGGTGATCCTAATGTTGCATGGACAATGCGTCGGCTTGATCCACCACCTCCAATTCTATACTAGAGAGGAAATCGTAGTCGCGCTGGTTGGTTGGACTCATTACGAATAGTCATACGCAACGCAAGCGATCAAGCGAAGATCATATCCGAGTTGTAGAATTGACTAAAGTACTTGAGAGTTGTCCGAGTGAATTCAAGCCTAACTTGAAGAGGTCATTGTTGTTTCCGCCAAAGAGGGCACGGAAGTCTTCGAGCTGGTTTGGGCTAATCGGCTCGGCATCCGGTGGTGTGTAGTATATATCTTGAAAGCTTTTTTTGTTTTCCTAGAATAGTTGGCAATGTGCTAGGTATTCGAGGAAGGATGAACTTGTTACTCTGGGTGTAGTATGTCAACTAGTACATTTATTACTTCCACGGAAGCCTTTCGTGTTGGTAGTATGAAAAGGATTTTGGGCCTTGTGAAGCCTTGATCTCTGAGCTCTATTTCCTCGTCAGTAGCCTGTGGTATGAGAGAGTAGGGATTTCTGCTGCTCCGATAGGTAAGAGTTGTTCCACTTGTAGCTCATGTTAGAGATTAAGGGGGTGTTGGCACACCGTGTGTTCAAACAACCGTTATTTTAAAACGCGTTTTGTAGATTAGATTCAGATCAGATTTTGAATAGACCAATCACCATGCATAAAAAGAGATTAGAAAAGGAGATTTTCAGGTGACGTATTGCCTTTTCCTCTCTTCTTATTGGGGTGTTGAAAATCTGATCACAATCTAATCTGCAAAACGTGTTTTGAAATAACGGTTGTTCCAACACATGGTGTGCCAAACACCTACTAAAATGCCAAGCTTGTAAAGTGAAGACTTACAAGGTTGTAAAGGCGAAAAATAAGTTAAAAAACATGAAGAAAAGAAATTCTTGTGAATATTCTTGTGATCAGTAAAAAGTGCACGTCTCCTGGCTAGATCTTACCTCGACACTTTGAAAGCCCTACATCATTCCTGATCAGCACACTTCCCACAGAATGCACTCTCAAAAATTGAGACATTGGTTCTTACCCTCATAGAAGCAGTCAATAAGGATGTTGAATATCAGGTCAAAATGGCAGTTGGAAAGGTGTTCTGGATGAGGGTCCTGATGGCGGAGCTCTCCTCTAAAAGGTCTGCAGGCCCTGGTGCAACCTGGCAGACAGCTGAAAGGTTTAAAGGCATACCAAGATGTGACTGGGGCATGCCAAATGACACAGCGAAAGTAGACTGACGAGGATCCAGATTCCCCAAGAAACCAGGAAACCCCGGGTATGTGGCGCTACTATCATAGTTAATCTTGAGGTGTGAAGAGCTGGCTTACCAAGTTGACGAATTTGGTTAAACTGTCCGAAGGAAAACAATAAAGCAATGTCTCCATAAAAGGAGAAGCAAAAAGAAGAAACGTGTATGATTAGGAATAGAAGAAAGGAAAGAGAAACAATTAAAGGAAGAAAGGAGCGAGATTAGGTATAGAAGGAGGGAAAATCACTAGCAGACCTAGCCCTGATACCAGGCAGGCATTTGGTCAACTGAAAATCGTATATAATCAGATAGTTCGTCTTTAAAATCTAAAACAACGTGATGGATAAAATCAACCATACTGAATCTGGATCCAGTTCAGGTGCCCATGTAGTAGGGAAAAGGGGGAGATTTTAAAAAAAGAAATTCACCTATATAGGAATGTTTAAAGATAGTATTGTACGGAAAGTACTTTAGGCAACATGAGTTATAGCATACAGGGTTCAAGTGGTATTGAAATTCCCTCCCATGGCCGGTAGAAGTTCCCACCTGGGAACGGACCAAATCAAACAATAGCTCAAAATCCTTTGCATCCAGCTTTCAGGTCAAGGTGTATGTTGGACAATATATCTAGGACAAATGACGATGAAGTCCAAGTTCCTAGGGAATCCTTTATTCCTTTATTGATAGTATTTTTAGGCAGAGCCTAGTAAACCTTGTCATAAATTGCATAGGCATTGGGACTGGTAACCGTGAACACACTATTAATCAAGATTGCCACAGGCTTCATGAGGTGTAAAAACTGATATCAAAACTTGGGGCGATTTCTGCCCCTATTTCAGGTAACCAAATGGCCTTAGCTGAGTTGAATATGTTTAATCTTTTGATCATACTGAGCTACTGAATATGGATATAGTGGCATCACCCAATGTTTGATTCCTCAGAGGTAACTGCCTTCCGGGCCAGCCTGAGACGTGATTAGCAGAGGGACTAGTAGAAGTTTGACTGGCAGAGGTTGGAGCTTGTAGAGGCACTGTGTTGGACAGATCCCTGGCAGCATCCTCTTTACATCTGTTATTGTTGCACAGATAGTTGTACATAGCTTCCTTGATGCTTTGATTCATGCCTCCTGCCACAATTGAGGTATCAACCCCTGGTGGTCCAGTTGTTGCCACCCTAATGGCTAGAATTTCTCTAGGTATAATTATTAGCATTTGCAGCAGACATTTTGGTACAACTAAAATACATACTATGTATGAGTTCTATCATACACATAGCACGTCCGGCCAGATCGCACCTTCAAAGTTTCCTCATTGTTTGTCTTGAAATTGGGAATCTGTGTCTCCACAGATGCCAGCTTAGATGAGGTGATGGTCACAGCTTGTAAGTCAAAGCTGGTACCAATGAATTCTTAGCGCAAGTAGTGGTATGGTTGTCGGAGAGATTGTTCCGATACTCTTTTGCCCATAAAGGCTTCAATGTAAAACGGCAAGTATCTCTTATAAGCACTGCCTCACTCACCAAATCCTCTCCCATTTGGTATTCCTTCTAAGCGTTAATTTTTGTTGAATTCCAGGCAGAAAGAGAAGGTAGAGGAGAAGGGAGCACAGGTGGCCACTCTGTACCTTTCCCTTCCTCTCTAGCTCTTTGCCACCTCATTTCTTCCTCAAGGGAGATCTGCCTGTGCCACAGATATTTAAAGGGGAATTTTGTTTATGGGAAATGTTAACACGCGACTGGTTAGAAAACTAATATGAGGATAAGAATATGAAGAAATGAAGTGCAGAGAGGATAGGAAGGAAGGAAGGAACCGAAGAATAAATGACAAGAAGAAGAAAGAAAGCAATAAAGAAACAAACAAAGAAATAAAGGAAGAGAGAGATCAAGGAAAGAAATTGAATAGGAGAAAGACAGGGTTTGTAAGATTGAGAGAGATAGAGGCGAGTGAGCATGTGGGCTCTTAGGGCTAGTATGAAATGAATTGACTTGAACGGGATTTGCCAATTAATGGCTCATCATCCGAATCCCGCTCACCATGGCAAATAGCCGAAAATTAAATATATATTTGAATATCCCCATAAATAGTCCTGGTACTACATTGCAACTTTGTTAGAAAGTACCTTTAAATATGGAGAATCAGTATATGAATTTTTCAATTAGTAATAAAACCTAATCCCTCTTGTATACTCACTTTATTCAAAACTAGTTCATTTAGGAGATTGCTGTAACAATTCTATTGTTGAGCAAGGATGCAACAGGCAATGCCAGTCATCTCCTGCGTAAGGGAGTCATGTTTTTGTGCACCAAGGAGTAGAAGGCTACTATCTGTTCAGATAGTACGGAACTGGCCTGGTTGTCCTTGCCGATACTCTCTTGTCAGATAGTAAGAGGGGTGCATTGTTGTATCTGGATAGAACTATCACAATAGTTCTGTGTTCTGGCGACCCATTACCCCGACAATCACAATAATCTCACTATTCTTTGACGGTAGGCTGATGTAGAGAAGAAATGTGTGTAAAGAGAGTAAAGGGTAATCGTATTTCAACTTAAGTATTGAAAAGTACTTCGATGGTTGTGTCACAATCATCTCTCTTGGTTGGAACCAAGCCCCTTATATGAGTATCTTCTCACAACCCTAACCATAGTGACTCACCATCTTGCATAATATGAATGCTATGACTCGTAGTAAGTCATAGCGCGAAATCTTCCAGCTGACTCGGCTGAGTCAACTGCGCAATATCCTTTAACCAATCAAAACCCATAAATCGAGCCATGCACGCATGTGAGTCACATACGTGAAACCCATGACTCATAATCCGAGTCATGTGCGAAAGTTATTACATCATATCATGTTACAAACATGACTCATAAAACCTTTAATCAATCATAATATAACGGTGACTCACAAGCGCGCAGTCAGGTGAATACAGTGAGTCAAGTGACGTCACAGCGTGAAACCAACATACCTTATGACTAATAAGTATTACTCATGTGAAACCTGCCTTGCAGAGTGATGATTTGTGAGAATTGCTTACAATTGAAGTCAAGAAAATTGAAACCAACAATGCAAGTAATAGTTTGAGTACGTAATAAGAGCTTAAAGATCTTGTATTTGATCTCTGAACTTCTTTGGTATTTATTTCTAGCTATTATGTGAGGCATTGTGAGTTTAACAAAGAAGATTGGTAATTATATCAGCTATAAAGTGAATGAGACCATATCAACTTATAGGGTTTAAGTAATATTGCAATACTTTGCAATATACTTCAATAAGATAATCCAAGACAGATATTAATTTTCAAGGCCAATGGTGATGTCTCACTAGTTTTATTTTCCCTGGATTGGGCAGAGATTTCTGAAGAAATACTACTTTCCAGTCATGACCATGTAAGCTACACATGCAGTATCATACTAAAACCAGTTTGATATACTCCAGTCATATAGCTAAAACTATTTTATGAGTTTTAGTCAGTTTAGGATTTGAAATTTAGAGACTTCATCCTGTAACTCTGCTAATACTATAAATTCAGATTAAAATTTTATGGTGTTAGAGTTGCTATGTGAAATCTCTTGATCCCAGTGCCCATAGTGACTAAAACTCATATAATAGCGTTGTCTATATGACTAAAGTATATGAAACTAGTTTTAGCATTATCCGGCATGTGTAGCCCTCAATGTCAAGACTGGAAAGTAGTATTTCTTCAGAAATATCTTCCCAACCATCAGAAAATAAAACCAGTGAGACATGATCATTGGCCTTGAAAATTCATGTAGTATCTTAGATTATCTTCTTGAAGCATATTGCAAAGTATTGGATCATTACATAAACTTGAACCCTATAAGTAGATATAGTCTCATTCAATTTCTTGCACATATATTCAACAATCCTCTTTTTTAAAGTGAGAATACCTCCTATAATAGCCAGAAATAAAAACCAAAGAAGTTCATACATCAAATACAAGATCGATAAGCTCTTATTACATGCTCAAACAATTGCTTCCATGCCTGGTTTCAATTTCTTGACTTCAATTGTAAGTAATCTCATAAATGAGCAACTTTGGTATAAAGTCAGTATACAACAGGGATTATTGTGTAATATTAATTGAAAACTTCATCTTTAGAAACTCCATATTTAAAAGTACATTCTAAGAAATTTTCAATGTGGTATCAGGACTATTTATGGAGATATTAAAATATACATTTAATTTTTCAGTTGTTGCCATGGTGAGCTGCATCCCGGTGACAAGCTGTCAATACCTAAATGAGGTTACTTCAGTTTTCCAACTGACGTTTGACAATCAAAGACTTATTTAGTGGCCCTGATGGCTACCTTGACAAATGGGCACCAGTGCGAACCAAATTGCCCAATACTTAAGGTGAGCGACAATCTTTATCATGTATCTAGAAATACCCGGCCAGCATCGCGGATCTCCATAAACGCAACTGAAGTGCTTCAGCAAGCTCACAGCCCACGAATTTCATTATGGGGCAGCCTGTCTGATTGTCACACAGAACAGTTGAGGTTGTCCCACTAGGATTCCCAAGACTCCCACCAATATAGCTTATTGATAGATCTTCCGTGATCATCGGTCAGGAGACTTTGCCAAATACAGCGAATGTTACACCCTCACCTCATGTTGGTGATGGTCTTGTCAAGGATGGCAAAGGAGGAGGTCGGAGTAGGTGTTCCAGTAGATTCGGTTTAAGGAAATACGCAAGATAAGTCAGAAAAGCGTGGACTTCATCACGGGAGGCTGGGGGAAACTTACCTGAGGAGGGAGAACTGTGTGCTCCCAACTGGAAACAGGGGCATGGCAAACATCACGAAATGGGTCATGATTTGAAAAATTATATCCCCACTGGAGGAGACAATCAGCAAATCTGGAGAGGAGGGCGAGGCAAAAACCTGGAGCTATGATATTTTTTGATGGCTAACAAGGTAAATTATAACCACAAACAAGAGGTTTTGCAACATAGACAATAAGTATTAATGGATCTGAGGTGACTTATCAAGTACTAAAAACCAAGCAATCCAATGGGTCGGCCATTTGGTGGGTTAACCCAGGTCATGAGTTGGGTTGGGTTGGGCTCCTGGGGTTGGGTTTAGGGTAGAGCTTCTTTGGGCAAGGCCGGGTTGAAGTGGGCCAAACCCAGGGTACCCAACGAACCCATCTAATATCTGTCAGCTTTGTTTTGTTTTGATTACCATGGAAACTGTAGTTTAAGCACACAGAATTCTAAGGGAGTATTTACTATTAGTAGGAAGGGGAAAGCAGAGGTTTCTCTAAACTAGAATAGTGTGTTGAAAAACTAGGCCTTAGGGTGATTAGTAGTCGCGGAAGATAATTCACTTAGAAGAATTGAAGATATTGAATATGGGGTTGAAGTATTTTTCATTAGGTGAATATTATGTTTCAAGCCTACTACTAGACCACTTATCCGGTATTCCTCCTACTTCTTGTCTATCGCCTGAGATTGAAACTTGAATAAAATTAGCCAAGTGCCGAGAGAGGATAAGACTTACATAAGTGGATTTTCAATCATAGTTTCTGGTTTCCTATTTGAACAACACCGCTCGTAGTAATTCTTTATCAAGCCGCCAGTACCTCTAAGATCCATCAATTCCCAGAACTGATTCCCATTCCCGTCCCCAAACTCCACCCACTGACCCGACTGTATATCACCTTGTAACAGGCATTGATCTTGAACACTAATTGTGGAATTGCGACGGTTATTCTCCTCTCTGTTGGCTACAAATTGGAACCAATATCGTTTAAGTTTTTGATTTCCGTTCTGAACCCAATCACATTCTCTCAATTTGGAGACAATTCAGGCAACTCTGTATCTTCGTAGTTGGCAGTCTGCTTCCCAGTTACACTCTTAGTGCTGAGACCATTTTTTCCTCTCTGACTTTGTTTCACCTATTACATTCAGTAGCCTCCCTCTTCTTTTTCCTTCCTGTACTATTGCACTAATTTAATACCCATAACACCTAATATAATTACATTTTTCTTAACTGCATTAGCTTCTCATTTATTAAATGACCCAACGGGTTCGTTGGGCAAACCCGGGTCAGGCTTCTTTGCGTTGGGTTGGGTGGGTTGACCATTCCTTGGGCTTGCGTCGGGTCAGGTCCGCTCATTTTCGACCCGGGTCAACCCATTGGATGGCTTGCTACAAACACACCCGCTGGAGGCACAAGAAAAGGTTGGCATGGTGGCCGGTCTTAGGCAAGCTCTGGAAATGAACGGTCATATTTACAGCAAGCAGAAGGAGTGGGGGGCGATCGGCAACCTCGAAATTTTATAATCCAGCTTCACTACAGGCTAAAAATGCACTGAACAGTCATACGTACGAAATCGGAGGCGCACAAAGTGAAATAAAAGAATTTCACTACTTTTTCGGTTCGTTAGCCATGTTATGGAAAGTACCAAGAGAGCGAAAGAACCATTGAGTGTCTGGGAGCAGAAACTCACGGGTAGATATTCCACCAAAGCTGCGGAATAAAGGCAGGTCCATGGGGTGGGGTAACCTGTTGCTGCTACTATAAGGGTGGAAAATTGGTGGGAGTTCAATCGTGCCTTTCCATCGCTCGTGCCTTTTCCGGAGGCAGACTCGGTGGGTCCATGAACCCAGTTCAACGGTTACAATTGGCAGCGGATACGGCAAGGTGCGTGGAACTATTTTTCCCCCGAACCGAAGGATATCCCAACATGTATGTACGGTGAGGGGGGGTGGACGGCAGGGGATAGCCGGGAATGGTAATGGACACCACATCTAGGGATGGCGGGGGCAAAAATAGCTTCAATGTGACAAGGGTATGTCGGACTGGGAATTGTGACATCTGTGCTGTTCCCTGTGTGTGTACCCTGCATGGGTATAAATACCATCTTTCCCGACATCCAAGTAGAAATGTACCATAGATATCGGAACAAAGCGGATCTGCCTTCTTTGAACTATATTCTTCGCACGTTCAACTAGTCTTCACTTTCTCTTCATGCCCGCATCTCTCATACAGAAATTCCGACAAACCCGATTGGTTGTGTGCGAGTGATCTTCTATGAAGATCACCTGCTGCCAACCTCTTTGACAATATCTTACCAAGAATAGTCATCCTCTCATGCTCTAAACTCCCATACCTCCCGCTCTTTGCCAGCTCCGCCTGCACATATTGCTAGTTTGGCTTCCTCTGCAAGCTTCCCGAGTGAGTTGCGTTCCTTTCCATGCTTTTCTAAAGCTAGCATTTTCATTCCCCAGGTACCTGACGAGGGAGTTGCGTGGAGGACCCCGCCCACCGATTCGTTAACCGTGAGCCCGTCCCAGTCTTCGGTCGTGTTCAATGGGAGGAGTTTCGATTCCGAGAGCTTGCGATCCACGCTAAAGAATACGGGAGCATCGCAGCGGGGGTCTGGGGGGGTGGCAGCGTAGTGGAGGGAAGGTTACGAAGGGGTGGAAGGGGGTTTGTGGTTTGGAAAGGCCGTAAACACCGGTTTTATATGAGTGAGGAGCTGAGTGCGGCGACCCAACATCGCTTCTTCCACGATACTGTATTTTTATATTAGAAGCCTAGCAGAGCTGGCTACTTGGCTGGTTGGGGGTGGGTGCGCTACTTGGCGCGGCCTCGGGCACAAACTCCCCAAACCCACCTCAGCTCTCCCTCTCCTTGAAAACCGGAACTTTATCCATACCTCCCCCGGCCCTCCGGACACATCTGCGCCGCCACCCTCCGGAACAGTCTTCCGAGAAATTTCTCCACGCCCCACATCCGCGCTACGAATAGCCACTTCTCGTACCCCAGTTTCTCGGCCAGGGGCATCCAGCGCTTCATCCAGCTGTCTCCGCACATCCTCGTCGCAGGCAAGCAGTCGTACTTGTCCACTTCAACGGCCATGTTGACCAGCTGCTTGAATGACAGCAGCCGGGGAACGGACGGGTGATTGTGTAAGGCTTTGGGTGGGATACGGAGCGCCACGGGGTCGTCATCGTGCAGAATTAGGATGAATGGCTCCGTCGAGGAGTAAGGGGAATTGTTGAAGAGCTGGGATTCGGAGAAAGGGGAGGTCGGGCTTAGCATTGCCGAGAATATTTTCGATGTGGTGATTAGTACGCCCGCAGAGGCTTTGTAATGAAGCGTGTGCGTGGGCGTGAGTAGGCGGAGGAGCATGTCTCCCACCGGCGAGATTATTGTCTGACGGATGGGAGTAGTGGTGCGATTGTTGTTGCTGCCACCACTGTTGTTGCTGTTGTTGCTGCGGTGGCAGTGATGGCCTTCTCGGAGAGGGGTGAGCAGGAAGGTGGAGATGGGAGTGATGATGGTTGGGGCATTGTTGATACTTTGGTTATTGAAGGGTGTACTGCACGGTAGAATGTCCAGCGATGTCGTGATAATTGAAGCGGTGGGGAGCGTTTTCATTTTGCTCGACTCTCTGAGTCAACCAAGAGGTTCCTCCATGTCCTGTTGGGTGAGGGGTAGGGGGTGTGACCCCAACTTGGGCTTTTCTCATCCGATATTAAACTCTGAAGCCATCCTCTCCTTCATCTGTATACCAAAAGCTACCTTCCGCATCTTCCTTACTGCTTCTGGGCCGGCATCGCCTGGTGTGTCTTCCGCATCCAAGCTTCTTTGCGCACCCGGTTTAGGAGAGGTAATCGTGGCCGCCGAAACCGTGGTGCTACCCCTCCATTTCCCGCCAACTGTTGCGCTACCTCAGGGAACTCTAATATCCCCCGGGGCATCACGAATCCCGAAACTCTTCTCTAAATGTCCGTAATGCAGTGCTTTATGATTGAACATCCCCTTCTGAGTGACAACGTGGGTGGTATACGCACTGATATGACTTCCCCAGGCTTTCTTTGCTGGGTCCATCACCGCTTTGTCCGCCAACACCCACCTCTCAATTTCCAACTGCCATTCCTTAGCTTTATCTTCCCACTCCCGCTTCTTGTGGTTCACTCCTCTCCGAAGCCCTTCTTGAACACCTCGTCCACACCCGCTTGTATGGGGTTTCCACACTTTTTTAGCACTGCGTCGACATATCCTTCCTCGGTCCCCAGCGGCAGGAACATTATAGCCCGCCTAGCGTATCCTGCACGCGCCGTACGGCCGATACAGTGGAGGTGGTCTTCGCGGGAGAACAGAGGGTCGAACTGGATTATTGGGTCGACATTCGCAGGCAGCAACGTCGGCGCGGAAGAGGAGGGAGGGAGAGGTTGTGTGTGCAAAGGAGTGGAGGGTCGAGGTTCGGATTGGCTGTGGGAAGAAGCTGTGGAGTTTGTAGATGAGGGCGGTGGGGTGGAGGTGTGGGGCTTTGGCGATTGCAGGATTGTTCGGTGGAGGCAGTTTAGCTGGCTTGTCGGAGGGGTCTGGTTTGGTTTCTGGAGCGTGGGGGTTTGTAGAGTCGTTTCCGGAGCCCTTTGAGGGTTTTATGGGTTTTGGGGTGGGTTTTGGCGGCTCAGTACCTGAACTATCCCCCAAAAAATGAGAAAACACTTGAAAGTCGAAGTCCACCAAATCTGAGCAGGAGAAAAAAACAATAATCTGTGGGCTGGAAGTCTGTCGTACAAGAGCCCTCTTAAGTATCGCATTGAACTCCACTAACCTCAACTTTGCCGGAACCACAACATAACTCTGCTTTAACTCTGCCGGAGCCTGAAAACCCTCCTCCCCACTCTTACTACCCCCACCCACATCGTCATATCCTTTCTCCGCCTTGATGTATAGCGCCTCCTTCAAAGAGATATCGCCGAGTCGCTGTGCGTTGGTATTAATGGTTGCCGAACAAAGCATCGACACCCTCCTCCTCGGTAACCCCACTTCGCTCTTCCACTCCACTGCTTCCTCCCCTTTTTTTGGCAACTTGCTCTTCTTTTCCAGAATGCCCAGGAGACTTCCAATTGTCTCCTCGAACCCCAACTCCATAAGCCTGTCACCTTCATCAAGCACAACCCACCTCACTCAACTAACATCTAGGTTTTCCGTATTCTCCAGGCGATCCAAGAATCTCCCGGGCGTAGCAACATGTATATTAATCCCCTCCATCAACCGTGCCTTCTCATTCTGATTATTCTCACCGCCGCTGACAGCGCCCGGGACGATCCAGTGGGGGCCGTTCTTACAGTGGGTTAGTGTAGATAGGACTGCTGATATTTGCCAGCACAATTTGCGGGTCGGGGCGCGGACAGCGTAGAGGGCTGAGTGTCTAGTACGCTTTGCCACATTCTCACCATCTTGCTGAATGGAAGACGGGGTACGGAGAGACTCGTGATCCGGTTCACTATTTGTAGTAAATAAGTCAATGTTTCCCGATCCAGTCTCTGCTTGGATGAAAGCGTCGCTGTCGGTAGACATTAGTTTAGGGATTGCCGATCGTTGGATGGCTGTGGGCGCTTTTAGAGATAGCTTTGTCGTAAGGTGATTGGCGAGTATGGGGGATAATCCTAGTGTTGTGAAAGTGGCAGTGAGCGGCTAACCCCATTGCGGGTTCCGGCATCACCATAGACTGCATTGATCGTCTCGCCAATCCTCATTTGAGACGCAGTCATGGCTGCAATGAAATGTGAGCTGACGGCATTTCCAAAGTAAAATGATCATCATATCGCACCTCTCAAGGTATCCAGATACCCATTTGCCTCCTATTGTGGCTTTGTCGCGGCGGCCTCCATAGTTCTGAACCGGCGTTCTTCAACTTCATAATCGCGATCATTTGTCTTTTCGATCTGGTCTGAGATTAGAAAGCTGAAGAGATGAGTGGGATGAGCGGGAACCTACCAGCTCTTGTCATGCCCTTGACCGCAGTCCGGTTTACCGTTTTTTTACAGCCTGCAATGGCTCATTAGCACTGACTTGTGAGCTTGATGATAGAACCCACCTGCCCTCATGATCTCTCTCTCACATTTTTTGTTGTTGTTTATGTAAGGGTTTGCAGTTAATCAGAAGAATTCAGCGGGTTCTTTTAGGCCAGGGCAAAATGCGGAAACCGAGATGGGGAATCAGAACACGTGATCCGGTTTCGTCATCAGATGGGGGTGCTGAGGTTGGCGAGTTGGGGCTCTTTTCCTTTGCCAAGACTCCCTTATCAAGAGAGCGATATAGGTTTACTCCATCCTCATGTGTGTAATGGCGGTGTAGTTAGTATTGTGTTATTATTATTAAGCGGCTGTCGCGGGTATTTGTGGTATGAGAAGGCGAAATCCACCTTGGCAAGACTACGAAGCGCGGGCGCGGTTGCGAGGACAATTGATTTCTCTCCGGTTTTCTTCTTTCTGTTCTTTCCATGGGGTGGACCTTCTACTTGACAAAGTCAAAAGTCTCCGGAAATCTTGGCGCCAAGATATTAGGAATAGCAGGGAAATAAATGGCGAAGCGATGAGCGAAGAGAAAAGAACAAGACAATATAAGGTGTAGAATTAAAAGAAGATAGAAATGAAAGATAAGGAACTATCTAAAGTACAAATAATTCATGCATGAAACTTGTTTCCCATGTTGGCGGCCATACACTGTACCATAATATCCGGCGACTTCACAATTTCATCTCTCACATTTTGCCTGGACACTTGGCGCCAAGATTTCCGGAGACTTTTGACTTTGTCAAGTACTCGCATACCGCCTCCCACGACATCTAAGTTACACCAACAGCTTACAACTCCGAACAACCAGGCTCGCAAGGGGCTAGCGCCAGGAGTCTCTTCGGTCGCTCTACGATTCTGGGGAGCGCCTTCGAAAAGAGATCGAGGATTCATACGGTTTGGGCGGTCATACCTAGCCTCATCTCTGTTAACTGTTAAAAATGCGAGCATTGTCCGGAGTTCTGCTCAGAGGAGGTCTGTTCTCTTCTCCCTTCCTTTTCTCTTCTCCTCTTCCAGCTCGTCCATCTGACCTTGTTTGCCTACTACAGCTTCTTCGGTATGTTCTGGAAGTTCGGCGTATCGGGGAGCGACTGTCGCTGTACCTTAGTATTTGCTGTGATTAGTGCTACGGGTGGATTGATTCCTGTTTTGCTGAGTGAATGGGGATGGGTGAACAGGACTAATTGGGAGGGGTGATGGTGGTTCTAGGTTGTTACTTTTGTTTCTAGGATTACAGTATTTTCTTTTGTGAAATAAATAAGATATGGGGCACGCTACAGGATTCGCTGGGGTTTCTTTTGGAGTTATGATTTGGCGGAGGAGGAGGGCACTGCTGGAATTACCCGTGTGCTAGTTCCGAATAATTACGGTTGAGGGTTGCGAGATGGGAAAGGGAAGGGAGCCTAAGGCTCGTGAATCTATTGCGAGCTGCCCGGATTATTCAACACTTCTCTTTTGCAAAGAGCCCAAGATCGTTGGACCTCCTAACCAACTGTACTCTATGATCAAGTTACAATATTATTTACACCACTTTTAAATATCCATCACATAATCAATGTGGCCTATCAAACGTGGAACCTTTATCCGTACACATTGCCCTGACCCTCTTGTTACCAACGGCCCTCTCCAGCTTAGAGCATTCCATATGGAGAATACCACACGCACCTTCGGCTGCTCCGTAACCCTCCCCTCGCCAATGCTCCGCCCAATAAAGCCACCCGCGATTGCGCGGAAGAAAGGAGAGCTATCCGGCGGGGTGTAGAATACCACCCTTGTGACCGCGGATGTCGTAGCGGCGGAAGTGGCCCGCTCGCCCACTGTAAAGAAGAACCGCGTGATGGCCTGTGAAGAAATGTGACAGTGCGCGCGCGACGGAGGAGACGGGCGCTTCTTCCGAGATGGGGCCGATGGAGATAGGGGTGTTGTGGAGGTGGTTCCGCATTCGGATGAAGCCAAATTAACTCGGTATGAAAATTAATATACTTGTGGAGGTGTTTCGGGGGAGTGAGGGAAGGACTGCGGTTGTGAAAAAGTCGAAGCGGGCGTCTGGGTCTGCGGCTGAGCTTGGGGGATCTATTCTTGTGAATGTCTGTAATATGGTAGTTAGTAAGAAGAACTGTTGGTTAGGAGCGGGGGGGGGGCACTGCCTGTCGAACTTGAACCCCCAAATCAATCATGGACCCTGCATACTCTGCTTGAGTCTTCACTCTCCCGGCAGCATTCAACATACTCTGATTAAACAACTTCATCTCCGATGTCATGAACCCGCTAAACACTAACAATCTGTCTACAGTATTTTGCATTAGTGTCTAAATACCAGTTCTGCACGCGCCCAAAGTCACAACCATGCGGGTCCTTGGGTATCAAATTGAGGTGTTTGAAGATGTCATCTAGGATCCCAATTTTGCATAAGCAATGCGTCGGTTTGATCCACCACCACCAATTCCATACTGGGGAGGAAATCGTAGTCGCGCTTGTTTGTTGGACTCATCACCGGTGGTCGTACGCAACCCGAGCGGTGAGGCGAGGAGTATATCCGAGTTGTAGAATTGACTAAAGTACTTGCGAGTTTTCCGAGTTAATTTTAAGCCTAATCTGAAGAGGTCGTCGTGGTTTCCGCCAAAAGGGAGCACGGAAGTCTTCGGGCTTGTTGGGGCTAATCCGCTCGGCATCCGGGGGTGTGTAGCATGTATCTTGAAAGCTTTTTCCGCTTCCTAGAATAGTTGGCAATGTGTTAGGTATTCGAGGGAGGATGAACTTGTTACTCTGGTTGTATGTCGACTAGTGCATTTATTATTTCCACGCAAGTGTTTCGTGTTGGTAGTATGGAAAGGATTTTGGGCCTTGTGAAGCCTTGAGATCTGAGCTCTATTTCCTTGTCTGTTGCCTTTGCGAGGCGGGCATTGTTCTTTAGAACTCGGTCTCGGGTCCTGAGTTTTGATTGGTATGAAGATGATCTAGTACTTGGGTGGGAACATACTTTAGGACATGATTTAGCGCATGCAAGGAATACATCCTCCGTAACTCTTTAGCATTGCCTAGTGTTCCTTCGCCTTATAAAACATCCACATAATTGAAGACAAGCTGCCCTAATGACTTCTATAGCGGCGTCCGCTCTTCAGCGACGAGCTTCTTCTTCAAATTCAGGTCTTTTAGGCCTTCAATCCTTCTTCCACCTGTGGTTTGCTCCGAGCCTCCGGGAATGGATAAGTAGGCATTCCCAGGCAGTCTAGATTTAGGCAGCTTAGTATCCTTCCGTTCACCTTGCGAAGCGGAGGATATGGAAGCTAATCCAAAGGGTGAGAGACGCGCAAAATGTGATTCAAATGGGTCGGATGGATCCTCGTTATCTGAACCTACGTCTATAGCCTCTTTTTCGGGCGCTTCCTCTTCCTCAGGCTCATTTAGTAAATCTTCACCATCTTCCAAGATGATCCCATCCTCATCGGTTTGTGTGTGATCAAGGAGGTCTAGCATTTCTTCTTCCAAAGACTGAGCGCGCTTTTCTTCTTCCAAATGCTGGGTTTTGAAGGTTTCGTTCACGCACTTGGTGTCATTGACGGCTCGCTGGAGGGATGACTTGTCGATTTCTAGAGTGTTAACTCGATCTTCCAGGTAGTGGTTCTTCATTCTTAGTTCGCTGTTCCCCGAGATGACTTGTTTGACGCGCGCTTCAGCCTTCATTAGCTTCCCTTCGAGTGCCCCGTGGTCTTCGGAAAGCTTCATCCCTCTCTTCTGCTTCTGTGACGGTACGTTTGATGGCTTCCTTTTCGGCTTCTAGGACTCCCACTCAGTTCAAATCCTAGTAGACTGAAGGCACTAAAGCGGGAAGCCTACTCAATTGAATCCCTAATAGAGTTTGGCATGCCCCTGTTTCTAGTGGGGAGCACGCAGTTCTTCCTCTAGTAGGACACGTTGATGTTTTCGTTCCAGCATGCTCAGAAGTTCGACCCCACCTTCAAGTCAGGCAATGTTCCTTTCGAGCGCTTCTGGTTTGGCTAATGTGCAACCCTTGAGCTTAGTGGCAAGGACAGTTTTTCACTGGAATTGGTAAGCGTTCATGGGCATTGGGTATTTAGACAGAAAAGGATACATACCGGGCTTCCTAAGCAACGTTGTCCCCAAGCCTCCTTCGATCAAATAAGCGCTCTTCTCGCGCATTTCCTTTCGCAGAATCTACCGGAACACTCATACTCCTAGATCTCTCTTTACCATCCTTTACAACAACACCATCAACAACATGGGTTGAAGGTGTAAGATTCACTGTATTTGGCGGAGGTTCATCGCTGCTGTTCTTAGAGGACCTATCGATTGAAAATATAGGGAAAATTCCAATGAGGCATCAGAGGAGTCCCACTTGGACAACCTCAATGGTTCTATGGGGGGGTCGAACCCGCTACCAAGGATGAAAATCCTGGGCTGTGAGAAAGCAGTTCTGTTGCGGATATGGATTTCGGCGATGCTGAAGGAGGGGTATTCATAGAGACTCGACGAACATTCCCGCTCTGCTTAAGTTTAAGCCATCGGGTTCGTACTTGTTCCTAGGAGTGGTGTTGGAAAGCACCGGTGACCACTGCATGTCAACTATATTGTGTGTTCGTACTTTTTCCTATATTTCTTAGTTGTCAGTTACCAGTTCCCTCATCAGTCATCATCAATCTCGGAGGAGGAGCGAGTATACCTAGTTTGCATACTAGTCGAAGGATTCGCAGAGGTGGCCGGAAATGCGCGGAGAGGAAAGCGAGGAATGGGTCAGAACAGAGTGCGAGTTGGGGAGCGATATTTTCCACAGAAGGATTCCCGCAAAAGACGGTATGTGGTGGGGTTCTTTGTATTTAAACCATCTGCTCTACCATAGATATACGGATAAGCAGGGCACACCTCCAATCTATATATACACGTTTCCTCCTTGGCTTCTTTGTACTTCTACATCTCCCCACTGCGTACTTCTCCCATCCAGACCTCATAACAATAAGTGGAGGTAGAAATGAGGGCCGCCAAATAAATTTTTGATAGTGGAAAGTCTACTTGGAAACTGGAGATATTCCATGCGGTTGTTTCCGGAAGTTGGTCGCCACCGACGGTCTAGTAAAACTCGGCGGGCCTGAGCGATGGTGAAGATGAGCGAGATAACCGGGTTGATAGCGCTTCGGGATCACTATCCTGTGTCACTGCTTTTCCCGAGCTGGGGATTGAGTTTTAAGAGAGGCCAGGCTGCCCGGGTGCTTTAGTATCGGCGACTGGCGGAGCGGATCTTGGCATTGTGCTTAGGCCAAGGTTGGCAGATTCGCTGCGGGATAGCTCTGATGAATTCTCTCTTTGAGTAGGGAGTCCAAGGGCAGATTTGTTAGAGGTGGATTGCGTGATAGAGTTGCGTGAATCCCCCTTGATTGCCGGCGGGATTGCTGTCGTGGGCTCTGATTTTGGGACGGAGTCTTGAACGTTCTCTGATATATAAGCACCCGGAGATTGGGCTGTATCCCTGCTGGAGTTAGTAGGCCTGGTTAATGCTGACTTAATGCATCCGGAATTGAGCTCGATTAATAGTTTCTGTTCCTGTCAACCCTGTATCACTTCCTGTTGAGCCTGATTTTCCGAAATGCTCCGCTTTTTCGCTCCCCATTGGCATTCAGGGGATTATCAAGTCTCGTCTTCTCGTCTGATCTTATTGCGGGGTTTTCATGCGATCTGTTTGGAAGCCTTGACGAAGCGGGGGTTGATGGTACTGCCTCAGGGGTGGGAAATACCAGGCTCAAGTCCTGCTCGTGCACCACTTCTCCTAGGTGTCGTAACGGCTTGAGAGGAGCTTTACGGGCAAATGGTGAATTCCTAGAAAACTCTTCACCTAAAGTCTCGATCTCGTCTGGGAAATTCAATGTCCTTTCCACTGACAAATGAGGCCTCATCTCCCCCGACGAAGCCAGACTCTCCAAGCATATCGTACTGTGAACCATGGATCCGGCTCGGGTTAATTGAGCATTTGTCCTGCTCATGGCGGTTACAATTGATGGAATCATCGTAACATTCGTTCGAATTGAGCCGCTGCTGATAGTCTAGGTGCAGAGCTGTGTTTGGGGAGCCCCGTTCGGAAGATGGGGGTACTAGCGGTGAGGCGGCTATCTTTTCCGGGCTACCTTGAGTTCTCCTTCGGCTGGTTTCTCGACAGGAGCCGGTTGTAGGCATCCGTATTAAAGATTTTGAATATTTCTTGACCACAAGGGACTCGGGGAGTCGACTATCGTGTCCCTGTGAGCTCTTCTCCGGCGGTATATCGATCGCAAGGAGCCCCAGGAAGTCTACAGTCGCATACTGAGAAACGCTATACCCCTCGTAACTATACCTCGCCTGCACGAATGACGGCCTCGTCGGTATTTCTGTCCTTGGGAATCTATTCTGCAGCATAGCATGACCAAGCTGAGATATCCGAAAAAGAGAGTTACGAAAGAATAGCTCCTCCGGTAGCTCCGGACGTACTTCCAGTACCTTCCACACGTCGCTTTCGATTCGTGCTTGCTCGCGAAGATAGAGCTCTCGCTGACCCCCAAAGTTGAAGAGGAGGCGGAAGCCATGGGCATAGCTTGAGACTGTCAAAGAGAGGTTTTGGGCTCTTCTAGGACTCGAACATTTAGCCTTGCTCGAGGAATGGGTGATGTTAGAATGAGTATACCAAAATCCCACTTCATCCAGAAGAGACTATTCAGGCGGGGGATACCACCAGTCTCCCTACCCAACCCCGGCCTCCTGAAACTTCCCAACTCCTCCCATGAATTACTATTTCGTAAGGAAAGAGTGAATGGGGCAATGGCTTGAAAAAAGAAAAAATTCGTAGTGGACATTCACGGAACTCGCGCGGTGACTGCCTTACCCAACGCTCCGCAGCCGAATTGGCGCCACACCCACGGTTGCCGCAGTTCTAGGCTGGGGGATATCGAGGTTTTGGACCGCCGAACGCATTCCTGGAGTGCAGTGCTCTGTACCCACCTCGCCTTAGATTTTGAGGGTAAACAAAGGATTGGGGTTTCTGGGGTGCGGTTGTCATGGTCTCCGTAGATTTTCGTTGGTCGCCTATGGTGGAGAATAATTATACTCGCCAAGACATCGATGGGCGTTCGCCGATGCCTACAAAACCTGACTTTTTTACCGCTTTGCACTTGGTGGTACAATTCTCTCCCGCGGAGCGCGTGGAGCCAGTAAAAGTTCAATAACGGGAAAAAAATAAGAGAGCAAGCAGAATTGAGCACCTAGTCCTCTCGAATAATTTCTCTATATATTTACCCTCTGTCCTTACACAGTAGAGGCATTTCGCGATGCAATGGCCTTGGCACACGTTTTGGCCTATTTGCACTATACCTATTTTGGGTGACCGGCCCTATATCCCTTCGTTCGTGCCCGAATTTCAGAACCTTTTAGCGTTGCACTTATAGGATAGAAAGGACAGGAAGGGTAACGATAGACAACCCATCAAGATAAATTAAAATTAGGCGAAGTACGGTCATTAGTAAGTCAAAGTCTTCTATTTTAGGGGTGTCCGGATTTTGCGTTGGGATAGGGTTTGTAAATGTGACTGCTGTGCAGAGCGTTAGTACCGGTAGGGAGGGCTGTCCCAGGAAGCTGTATAAATGGCCTTCCCTGCACTGCTTTTCATCACTAACCGTGGTGATTCTACAACAAGGAACGGCCAACGACTAACGCCTTCGAGAACACAACAGCCGCATTATCTTATTTCTTTCCCGCTTGCTCCTTATATCATTTTTCTACCTCCGCCAGTGACAACCTCTTCTTCTAATAGCCTACAATCACGAATCCCTCAAGCGCCTAGTTTTCAATTTCCGTGAAGGTGTCGTTTGTCCACCTTTCCTGCGAGGGACTGAAGTGTATTAATCATTATTCTTCTCTACCCCGGCCCACCTCACCCTTTGAGCACTGCAACTGCTCTGGGAACGGGAGGACTACGCCAACAGCACTATGTCTGACAATTGGAAACAGACACCTCTCTTGAGGGCTGCTGAGGAGGGGCACGATGCAGAAGTCAAGCTACTGCTGGAACGTGAGGATGTCGACCCCAATATGACAGACATACACGGACGAACACCACTCTCATGGGCCGCCTATTATGGGCATGATGGAGTAGTGAAGCTACTCTTGGGACGGAAGGATGTCAACCCCAATATGGCAGATGGAGCTGGTCGAACACCACTCTCATGGGCTGCCCAGCATGGGTCTTATGGAGTAGTGAAGCTTCTCTTGGGACAGAAGGATGTCAACACCAATATGGCAGGCATGGACGGCAGGACCCCGCTCTCATGGGCCGCCAATTATGGGCGTGATGAAGTAGTGAAGCTACTGTTGGGACGGAAAGATGTCGACCCGAATTCCCCGGACAATGGCGGTAGAACACCTCTGTGGTGGGCTGCCATGGAGCGTTCTACGAGGGTAGTGAAGGTATTAATAGATTGTGGGGATGTCAACCCCAATATATCTGATGAAATTGGCCGAACACCACTACTCGATGCTGTCCAGCTTGGCTGGCATGAAGTAGTACAGCAACTGTTGGAACGGGAGGACGTTGCCGTTGATTGCGGGGATCGGTTGGGCGAAACACCGCTCATGATAGCTGTCAGTCAAAGGTCTCAGAGCATGATGAAGATTCTGTTGGGAAGGGAAGATGTCAATCCCAATATGGCCGATAGGGATGGCCGAACGGCGCTCCATTACGCTGCCCAGTTTGGGCATGATCCACTGGTAAAACTACTCTTGGACCGGCAAGACGTCGCCACGAATATCCCCGACCGCGGTGGCCGGACGCCTCTCGCGGCGGCCGCACGCTTTGGGCGTGATGGAGTACTGAAGCTACTGCTAGAACGTGGGGATGTGAACCCCAATATAGCCAATATATGTGGACAGACACCGCTCTTCTGCGCTGCCAAGAGTGGTTCTTACCCCACAGTACAGCTACTCTTGGAATGGGAAGACGTCACCCCCGATATCCCAGACAACAAGGGCCAAACGCCTCTCGCGACGGCTGCCAGGTTTGGCCATGATGGAGTAGTGCAACTGCTGATGGGACGGGGAGATGTCGACCCCAATATCCCAGACCATCATGGTCGGACACCGCTTTGGTGGGCTTGTCGCTCGGGGCATCAGGGAGTAGTGAATCTACTCCAAGCCCGCCAATCTGCGAAACCCGATGAGGTTTGACTCCAGCACAAAATCTTCGCTACCGCTCTCAAAATCCATATGCGCTGCTCTTTGAGCGTTTCTATAATCATGCCCATAATGTATACCGCTCGCGGCTTCCCTCACCTTCAAACCACCATCAAATCCCTCCTCAGAGTCTCCAACAAGTCTTTGTCCCCACTGTCTTTCGTTTCCCTTCACCCTTCCCTTTCCGCATTTGTTTGGTAATTCTCCCTTCTAGACCATCACGGTCTCGGATTGAAGCTACGAATCTGGCATATACATACTAGTATAAAGGTTAATTGGATGAGGATTCCTCGAATCGGCCTGGCAGGGTATAGATGTGTGGGGGGCCTTTACGATTGTTGTAGTTATCACTGGATCATTGAGTCTGTCTTTTTAACTTTCCTATTGCATAACAATCATAAATCTTGATTCAAATTGATCCAGCGGTCGGTAAAGACTAGCTCGAACCGTGTTCGTAGGTTAGCCGAGCAGGCAGGGAACCTTGAAGATATCGGACTTCGCTCGCCAGAGGATCCGCAATCTGGGAAGCCTCGTGTTACCAAGACCTATAAGGTTGGAAAGATCATTCGTGCCAAATATTATCAGGGGAAATCGGGCCCCAGAAGGGGGGCTATCCAGGATGCAATCACTCCACTACTAGCGTCTCGGAGCCTCTGAATCTGCTGTTACTTTAGCTACTGCCACCAGGGCATATAGGGAAATTGCAGCGAAACCGCTTTCTGATGCAGGAGCTTCAAGTTCAATGAGTAGCACCAGTGGTGCTTTCGCTTCTGGGAGAGCAGGTGGGATTGGCAGTGTCGAATGCACTAAGTTTCACCACTTGATATATGTTTTTCTTCCATTCCATGTTTAGAGGATAAAAAGGTCCTATGTTGCTTTTTTCGATGGCTTGTATATTCTTATTTTTTATTTTTATTTTCACCCTTTGATATTTCTCATGACCCTTACTACATAGCTCACTTTTATATCTCTTTTGGGTTTATCTTTTGTTTCATGCTTTTATTCTGAATGCGCTTATATTCGGTGTAGCAGCCCCCCAGTTGATACTCGATTCGATGAAGGGAAATCGGTGAGGGATGAGGGAAGGGAGAGAGGTGTAGTACTATTGTTTTTCTGTGGTTTTCATATGGTTTTTCTTACTTGCTTCAAACAACTATTACTTTTTTCTGAATGGGATTTTCTTTTCTTTTCTTTTACTTTCTTTTACCTGGGACCCGTGTATTTTTCTTCTTTTTCTTTTTCTCATCACTTCAGCTTTTTCTGAAGTGTGGTGCAAAATGGGAGATTTCTATTTTATTTTTTACGTACAGTAAAGGCGATATTTAGAGGGAAGAGAAAGTATCCTATTTACGTTTGTCTACCGATAAAGCGATGCACAATGCAGAATAATTGCTGGATTAGTAGTCTTTTTTTTGGGAGGGGAGGGGTTTTATTTTCATTTTCACTCCCTTAACTGTCGTGCTCAGTGTATGAATTAAGTCAGGTTATCTACGCCGAATAAACATCAAAAAACTCTCACCCGCATCGAAGCCTTTGCCTTTAATCTGCTGGTGAGATCTTGTGTGGGTATTATCAGGAGTTTATTCCTTGAGGAGTTGCGCGAAGCGGATGCGGGAGGCGGGAGCTTCCTGGGCAGCTTTGTCAAGGTCACCTTTACCGATTCCTTTTCTCTGTTGGGTTTAGAAGTGGAGAGTTTAGTGGGGAGGGCACGCTCGATGTAGTCTATTGTAGCGGTTGATTTTTGGAGTCTTTCTTGGTGCGATTGCAGCTCTGCGATTCGCTTCCGGAGGGACAGTGTTTTGGTCCGATCACACCGCGGTCGGTGCTCGTGTCCCTCAGCGAGTTGGCAACCGCGGCCTAGCATTTCTCCCCCAATGGACTGAGCTCACGTTCTTCTTCCGAATGCTTAGTTTTAAGGATTTCCTTGAGGCCCTTTGTGTGGTTGACTAGTGACTGGAGAAATGATTTGTCGCTATCTAGAGTGTTAACTCGACCTTCGAGGTAGTGGTCTTTCTTGATTAGTTCGTCCTTCCCGAAAATTAATTGTTTGATGCGCGTTTCCACCTCTATTAATTCCCTTTGAGTGCTTCCTGCTGGTCGGAATGTTCTTTGTTTTCTCTTCTGCTTCTGTGACAGTACCTTTGATAGCTCCTTCTTCGCCTTCTAGGATTCCAACTTTACCCTTCATTTGTTCTCCGGGTCTACTGATCTCGTGGCTGACTTGCTTTGGTTGCTTGACGCACCCTTTACACTCGATCTTCAGTATTTTCAGCACAAAATACTCGGTTCTCAATTTTCTGATAGCGAACGCTGGGAGGATAGCTCTGTCGAGTGCCTCATCCAAGCCGTCGTTCTAAGAAACAGGTCTGGAACACATTTCTGCCTCCTCGGCAGCCTCGGCAAAGCCCTCTATTTCACCGTCTCAGTTCGGTAATAACCTGATTGAGACTGTGGTCATTATAATATTGACTAATCTCATGATTCCGTTCTTCAACCCATTCATCGGGTTCCTACTCTTCAATTAGTATCGACGAGCCGGGATTGACAGGGATGCGGTTCACAATCTCGTTGAATCCTGCTTGCAGATAGTTTACCAATGCATTTTGTTGCTATAAGAGATTCATATATTTCGCTTCTCACGCCTCCGATTTCTTATTGTGTGAGACTTCAGTGTTTTTTTAGCCTGTCTTGAAGCCGGATTATAATATGTCGAAGTTACTGATCGCCCCCCACTCCTTCTACTTGCACTAAATATCACCGTTCCTTTCCAGAGCTTTCCTAAGACAGGCCACGAGGCAAACTTTTTCTTGTGCCTCGTGCAGGTGTATTTGTCATGCGCGATACGTCCCTTCAGATCCCTTAATACTTGTTGTCTATGTTTCAAAACCGCTTGCTTGTGGTGATAATTTACGTTGTAGTTCAATGCAAAATAGCTGCTGGCTTTGGGCTCGCCCTTCTCCCTAGATTTGCGCATTTTCTCCTCAAGTGCTGGGATATTATTTTTCAAATCTTGAACTATCAGGCCAAGTCTGGCGTGCCCTTGTTTCTAACGTTGCCCCGGAGATCGGTGCAAGGTTTAATATGTTTCCTTACGCTTACGCGGACATGATCTCCAAAGGTTACCCTGCCTAGCCGGGTAACTTTGTCCTACCCGGGTTACCCTGTCTAACACTATGTCACCAAGTCACTTTGTAGACACTTGTACCAACACATGCCTACCGGTAGTATACCAAGTATACTGGTCTAGTCTCACTTTGGTTACTTTTTGGTGTACCATATGGGCTTGAGTCTAGTCGACTGTAGCTACCTATCTGTGCGGTTGATACAGACTATTCTGTGGGAAGGTGCTGATTATGAATAATGTAGGGCTTTCAAACTGTCAAGGCTAGATCACGCTAGGAGACGTGGATGGGAGAAGCTTTCGCTACTCGGTATATTGATGTCAGTTTGTTTATTCCTTCCTTAGGTTCTTTCGTCTTTACAACTTCTAACTGTCCACTTCCCAGGCTTGACATTTAGAATGTCTCACAAGCCCTACTAGTGGAATCTCTCTTTCCTATCAGAGCAGCTAAAAGTCGCATTCCGATTCCACACCGATTGCCTAGTCGCTAGTGTGGTTCCTTAGAGGTCTTGGTTCTTCCTCCGTCAAACATAAAACCATTCCCAGAAATAACATTGTTCGATTACACCTCCTCGAGTTAAACAGCCCCACCAGATTTGGTGAAGATTATCACTCACTGGATCCGCTCTTATTGGTTCTTCAGACTGCCGTCTCTTGTGAATCTTATCATCATTATCTGGATTTGGCAGAGTATACTCGTCATCCATTTTGGTCGATAAAAGCAGACAGAAACACCATTTCCCATGAAGCTTATGATTTACTTGCATAATTATAAAATCAAAACAGGGAATTACTCCCACTACTCTACCCATCCCTCCTCCTCCTACTACACCAATTCCCATTTATGCACCCGCTACTCCTCTCATTAATCTACCCACTACTCCTCCCACTACTCATCCCATTACACCTTTCACTATTGTGCCTGGTACTTCAACTTATATATCGAACTAGAGTACCTGGAGGGTCGGTTGTTCGAAGAGAATTGAGACAGGATGATAAACGGGGAATACGAGCATGAATTGCTTGATTCTGTACTTGTATCTGCCATTTGTAAGATTTCTTCTGCTGGTGCCGGTTCCGGGAACATGTGGTTATCAATCCGATCCTCTGGTACTAGGAAAATAATCAAGACTTGCTTCATAGTCTTGGGTAGTGTTTGAACGATCTCGCTGACTCCGCCTGGGTTTACCTTATATGTTGAGGCCATTGGAATTTGGAAGACAACCAGCGTCTCCTTATTCACTACATGTATCACTGTTAGGCTATCGAAGGATTCCTGTGTTCGGCACCTGGGCTGGCAGTATAAGCGCATCATCCTGGGATCTACTACCTAACCACACCTGTTTTTCATTTGCTTTGCAAGATGCTCAGAGGTGGTAAACTACCAGGCTTTATGTAAATGTTCAGGCATGAGATCAAATCTAAGAACTTGTTTGTAGGCCGGCCTTATCGCCCGGACCGTCTGAAATGTCTCCGCCCTTCTCAGCAACTGATTTGTGTATACTTCAAAGAACGAACCGGCCGATGATCTCAACCATGACTATTCACTAAGCTATTGGAATTTGTGACATCCCTTTTTGTTAGCTATATTATCAGCATGAGTACCAAGTTGGCATGCAATCTATCAAGTCATAATTGCTGGAATGTAGCATTTGTTATCTGGTGTTGAGTGCATGAGAAGGATCAGGGGAATTTCAAAAGAGTTAGTAGCGCTTGAGATATTAGCAAAGTGATACTTGGAACATGTTTTGCGGATTTGTATGTTCAGCTGGCGAACATAGTCCATGAATTCAGATTCATAGTCCATGTAGATATTAGCTACAATCAGCTTTAAACATGTCGGTGCACCAGCCCCAAGGCATATAAATGTAGTGTAAAAGTTTTCAACATGCAGCGAATAAGGATTATTGTTGTCACATCTGTTTTTCAAGTAGAAAATGGTGATAACTTGAAGTATCATAGTTCATACTATAAGTTAAGGGAAAACATACGTGAATGCTGTATACATTTCGTCCCACTCCCCGTTATTTATATAAGTTACTCCAGAATTGCATTCTTTACCCATTGCTAAGAGCTGTCAACCATTTTTGGAGATGAGATGAGAACCATGTATGCCATGCCTGATGCCAGCTGGAGTCAGGGAGATCCTCATCAGTCAAGATTCAAAGGTCTTGTTTATCAATAGCACTAAGACTGAAGAGTTGCTATACATTCACAGAATGGCTACACTCCCATTCTTCAAAGTAATAACAGTATTTATCATTTGCATGAGAAACAGTATGCCTATGATTGACAAGCCTTCAGATCAGGAAGTATAAAAGAAATGTGGATTTTCCTAGTCAATATTAGCCCATCCAAGGAGGAACCTGTGGATGAAGTGATATACCAGAGCCCAGTTGTCTGGATACCCTATAATCAAGTTTAACACCTCGATCATCAAGTCTCACTTCTTTTGCTTTCGCCTATCGTGTGGCTCTGGCCTCTTGTGAAAGCCTCGCAATACAGATATACACCTCCGGTAATATAAAGCTCATTTGTACTGGAGGTAGTGGCTTTGCAAGTTGTACTTTGACAGATCTTTTCAGTCATACTCTCTTCATTATCCCTGTAAGTTGAAATTGGGAGAGTTCTGCAGCTTGTGCCAGGTGCTGGTATTGGGGGTCAGTGTAATACTATAGTTGAGGAATATTGACTTGGAACTCTGTGACTCCAACAGCAGAACTATATCCCCATAGGTCTTCAAAGAATATCGCCCTCTCCCTCTGGGTTCGGGTGAGGTTCGGGGGGTCACCTAATGCTTTATACAATAATCTGAGCAGAATGCAATCAGGGTCTGTGCTCTTGGATGTAATTTAGAGATGATAGTGGACAAGAAGTGTAATAGAACTGGGATACTAGGAAAAAAGGAACGTGACTTAATAGTATATAGGAAAAAAGGAACACGACCTGATAGTGTATAGGAAAAACTGGATTGAAATTGAGCACAAATTGAGAAGGAATTGGGATTGTGATACAAGGGGATAAGAGGCAAGATGTAACAATCCAATTGTTGAGCAAGTATGCAACAGGCAACGAGAGTAATTTCCTGTGTGTGTAAGTGTTGTGTTTTTGCACTAAGGGGTAGAAAAGTAAAATCTCTTCAGATAGTATGGGACTGGCTTGTGTGTGTGTGTCTGATACTAGCTTGTGAGATAGTAAGAAGGGTTGATTGTCGTGTCTTGATAGTCCTATCAGAAAGGTTCTGTGTCAGATAACCCATTGGTGAGAGTAGCACAATTGGTTTCGGGCTCTGTGAGCGGAGGCTCTCATACTTGAGGAGTGTATATACAGAGAGAAAGAGTAATCATATGTCAACCCAAGTATAGAAAAGTACTTCAAGTTAGATGGTTGTGTGAAGATCCTATCTCGTAGTTGGAAGCAAGCTTCTGATATAGGCATCTTCCCATAATCCTAACCCTGGTGACTTATCACCCTAAGTGAAGTAACCCCTATGACTCCAATTGAGTCATAGTCTGAAATGCATCACCGGACTGTTAGGAGTCAACTGCGCCCATTCTTTCATCAATTAAAACCCCTAAATGAAGTCTTGTGTTCAAATGAGTCACATGTGTAAAACCCATGACTCATAATCTGAGTCATGTGAGAACGGTGATTATAGCATAAAACATCAGAATCATGTGTCATGAAACAATCAAGCAATCATAATTAAATCATGACTTGTAAGTGGACAGTCATGTGAAATAGTATGAGTCAAGCGATGTCATAGAGTGAAACCAACATACCTGATGACTAATTAATATTCGTAGAGTGAAGTGTACCTTCTTTAGTCACAATTTGTGAAATTTGCTCGCGTTTTGCCGTAGGATTGGTCCCTTGATGCTCATTGCCTAAGGTGAACAATCTCTTGTAACGACCCTATAGAGAGGCTAGCTACAGTGGACTAGACTCAAGCCTGTATCGTATACCAAGTGGAAACCATATTGAGGATAGGCCAGTATACTTAGTATACTACGGGTAGACATGAGCTGGTACAAGTGTCTACAAAGTGACTTGGTGACATAGGGTTAGACAGGGTAACCTAGGTAGGCCAAAGTTACCCTACTAGGCAGGGTAACCTTGGGAGGGTATGTTCGCATAGAGCAGAGGACCCATAGTAAACGTTGCACTGGTCTCCGGGGCAACATTATATCTAGTCGCGCTGACTCCCGAAGGAAATAAAGGCATGGTAGGGTAAAGTGACCCTACCTTGGAAAAATGATTACCCTACCTTGGGACCCCAGTTACCCTACTGAGGTACCCCAGTTACCCTACCTTCACCAACAAAGTTATCTGCAGACTTAGGGGAAAGTTATCCCACTATAGTGGGGCTCTTAGATATTCATAGGGCTGCTTTGTATGGTATGAAAGGGACTACAGACGGAGCAGGAGTGATCCGAACCTCCTGTAACCTTCAGGGGATATTCGTAACACCCCCCTGCGGCCCCAGGGTTGGTACGGCGCAACAGCACGGTACGGCTGTGTAGTTGTGTGCTTCCTAGGAAAGTGAGATCCATAGGAACCCGCCCACAACAGCGGATGAGTTGTGGCCGTCCAACCGACCAGAACCGATATATAAGGGGTGTGAGGGTGACCGCCTCCTGGGAGGCCACCTGGATAACACCTGGGAACCACCTACGGGCATACTTTGACCTCCGGGTAGTTGAATGGTTAACAGTAGAGGGCTTGGGGCTGACCAGGGAAGCTGCAAGGCTTCCAGGGCAACCAGCCCAAAGCCAGGGTCAGGCTACCCCGTGAACTGTAGCATTACCATGGGTTATTAGTGGACTCTAGAGGTGTGAGTCTTGTTATGATTTAAGAAGGTCCTGCATGGTTGGCTGTGGGTAGCGCCCATGCAGTCAGGCAGCAGGAGGTTTCTTATCATGGGAGCATGCAGTCAGGTTTAGAAGCTTAGTATAGCCAAGTAGATTTGCCAATGGACTGCGTAGCTTGTATAGACGAAACCACCACTGGGCCAGTAAGTCCCAATGGATATTATCTCTACGGTGGGCATGTCAGTCGGCCACTGAAATGCTACCGATAGGAAAGGGCTTTCGCTCATGCAGATGTAGTTGGAGAGACATCATCGGAAGGACTTCCTATTTGTGGAGATAGTTAATATCCGAGCGGTCCGAGTGGCTCCGAGTGTTAGCCCACTCTCGGCGGGTGAGTTGGACAGCCCTGAGGTGAGCAGGGTGCTCGAGAAGGTCAGAATGGTTGACGGTTGTCCTCTGGCTTTACATTATTCTACTTAACTAAAGCGAGAGACACCCTATTCTGATAACCAACGATCCTCGAGAGAACTTATTGAGTGAAGCTTTCAGGTTTAATGATATTAAGCTTTGACCGCTTGATTCTACTGTGAATTCTCTTTATCTTTATTTTGATCTTTACTTCGACTTTGAGTCTTCGGTAAGGTCGCAATCTTAGTATCTGTCTTCCGACAGAGTGCCCCCGTTACATCTCTGAATAGCTTTTCTCCACTCCTTTCGGAGCTTGTGGTTGTGCAGTTCGCGCCTCTGGTTCCCCTGCTCTCTGTCGTCCACATCTTGCTTCAACCTTGCTAGGCTGAACTCTGATCCTGCAACAGTTCTTCAAAGTGCTTGGTTGCCTTTGCATACTGGTTGTAACGGGGTCTTGGCACTGGACTTTAGTGCAAGGCACACAACGACTGGAAGGTCCAAAACAATAACACTCGTTTAGAGTGAGGGTTCGGAGATGACAATCTCAGGTCAAGGCTGATCGTGTAATCGTCGATCAGGGTCAGGATTCGTGGGTTCTTGGTGTCGAACTTGGATATCAGAATAGAAGACGTTATATTCTGAAGTACAAGTGTAGTGAAAGAATTACCAGGTAGCGTAAAGAATCAAGGAAATAGGGGGCTTTTTTTATTTTTTTTATTTTTTTTCTTTCTGTTTTATATCATGTATTCGTTGTTAAAGTACAAGAAACTGCGTGGAGCGCTAGCTATGGCGTGAACAAAACTATCAGGAATCCAACGACCCGCTTCACCCCCTCATGGGAAAAGTCAAACCCCTCTAACCCAGAACCCATCCTCCCCCCTCATAGCACCTAAGACGAAAGCAAGACGGAGCAATACCTTCCTCCAGACATGTAAGGAAAAACAAGTAGAGAAAAGAAACCTGGGAAAGACGCAAACCGTGCGGCGGGCCCCCCAAAACAAAGAAAAGAATCTTGCGGCACCAAGGGCCGACGGGGAGGAGAGAAGAAAACTACTATTGCACAACCCTTAACGAAAAACAAATGGAACCCCAAACCAAAGGCTACAGGGGCGGGCCATATCGCAGAAAGGCAAAGGCCAGTGGGCGGCATCGCTTCGGACTTTAGCATGGGCCAAGGAGGTAGTGCTATACCATGACACAGCGTAACCTAAGACGAGGTTCGCGACCGTAGAGCAAAATCGCAGGAGCGGGAGGAGCACGAGGGGAGTCACCCGGCGAGGAGAGCCACTCGGCAGTGGAGGTGCCAGCTAACGTAAGGGGCAGTAGGGTGCCAGCCGAGGAGGCAGATAAGGTGCCAGCTAAGGAGGGCGTAGCAGTACGGTGCAAGGGGATCTAACGCGTGGGTAGCGCGAGAGGGACGGCTCGCCAACGACCGAGAAGTACGAATGCGGAGGACCGAAACAGGGTCACGATTTTTCGAACACCCACCGTACCGACCGAGCAACTCTGGAGAGAGTGCGATACCGGAGAGTAGGGCCACCAGGGCAACTACTTCACCGATAGCCCGAGACTAGCGACCGCGTGTTGACGAGGAAAGAAGGGTTGCCGACGGTGCAAAACGCGAAGCGAAAAGCGTCGCGCAGTGCGGGGTAAAGGGTAGGAACAGCAACGCGAACGAAGACGAACGGAACCAGAAAGGAATCCATAACCCCAGTGAGGGGAGGCCAAAGGCCCCAGAGAAAGGAGGGAGATGAAGGCGTGATAAACCCCCGTGCAGTTGCCACGGGCGGGGTTGAACAGAGGGGGAGGACACTCTCATGATGATTTCCCATGGTGTTGAGATTTCAATCGCTGGAGGTAGAGCGGACGAGAAAGATGAAGGGAAATAGGGGGCGAAGCCCCCTTATATAGAAGGAAATCCTAGCACACCCTTTGCCACCCGACTTATACCCCAGCATGAGTCGCATATCCGCGTAACCAAGGAAACAATACAATTTGTCGTAAACCTTACAAAGGAAATCTCTTATAGCCTGAGCAACCGTGTAACAAAAGAAAGAACACCAAAGTTGTCCCAGCACGTATCTCATCAGGGGACCATGAGAGCAGGGCTCTCCCCAGGGCCGAAGTCCCCTGAGGCCTATTCCGGATCCTCCGGTAATGGTCCAGGCCTAAGTGGTTACCGTTCGTGGAACTCGGCAACAGTTCACAGTTTGTTGATCGATTCAGCTGGCTCCCATGTTGTTTCGTCGTAGCCTTCTCATTTCACCAGATATCGTAGTCGGTTCCTGACGAATTTGGAATCCAAAACCTCCTGAACCTGCCACTCTTCTTCTCCTTCAACTTCCACAGGGAGAGGTGGTGGGATTATCAGTCCTTCGCGTGGATCGTCGGCTGCCAGGTCCAACAGTGACACATGGAAGACGTTATATATCTTCATGGTATTCGGCAATTCCAGAGGGTAAGCGCGTGTTCCCACCATGGCTTTGACCTCGTAGGGTCCATCACGTTTGTTCTCCAACTTCCGTGACGGTCGTCGTGTCCTAATGTTTTTCGCGTTCAGCCACACTTTATCACCGATTTGGAAGGAGGGAGCTGGGATTCTATGTCGGTCAGCGTTTTGCTGTTGCCTTTCTTGAGCCTAATTCATTTCAGTTCTAAGATGTGCATGGAGTTCTGTCATAGTGACAACGAAAGATCGTGCCTCTTGGTGGTCAGTTGGGAGGGTTTGTTCATCGAGAAAGTCCATACGAGGATCATAGCCGTAGTTGGCAAAGACGGGAGAGGTGCCGGTAGTCTCAGATGCATGATTGTTTCCCATAAACTCCGCCATCGTCAACCATTGACACCAGTCATCCTCTTGGTAGTTCACATATGACTATAGGTACTGTTCCATGATACCGTTAACTTGTTCTGTTTGACCGTCAGTTTCAGGATAGAATGCTGTAGATAGACGTCGGTCAATCTTTAGTCTGCGACAGACGGTTCCCCAGAATTCAGCAGCAAACTGAGGTCCTCGATCGGATATAATCGTCAGCGGTAGCCCATTGTGTTTCCAGATGTTATCCGGGAATAGGTCGGCCAGAGAGGGCGCATCAATAGTGGTTCGACAAGGGACAAGATGACGCATCTTGGTTAGCCGGTCTACCACTACCCAAATCGCATTGTTACCGTTACTCCAAGCCAGGCCGGTTACAAAGTCCATTGATATATCTTGCCATGGTCGATATGGAATAGAGAGTGGTCGAATGATACCAAACGGAGCGTTACGAGTCGTTCGACTTCGTTGACAGATGTGACAATTGGCCACGTATCGTGCGATGTCTTTTCGCATACTCAGCGAATGGTATCGTCGGGTGATCAGCTCACGTGTTTTGGATCTGCCGGGGTGACCAGCAGCAGGGGCGTCGTGATGTTCCCGAATGATGGCCAATTTCAAAGGTTCATGAGCGGGAACATAAAGACAGTCTCGATACCTCAGTCGACTACCATCCTTGGTACATTCGGCTAGGGATATCAGGCGGCTATGTCGTACGCCTTGTTACAGCATCATGAGTATCTGGTTTGGAAGAGGGTCAGCTTGATAGGCTTCCGTCCACACTTCATTCAAAGGGGACGCTCCAAAGTGCAGCGGGATATCCACCACCAAACCTAGAGACTGGGACTTGAGAACGACTTGTGTCCTATGCGTTTCGTCCTCCAATACCTCTTCCTCTGTTTGTACCGCCATCCTTGTGAATGCATCTGCCTTCCCACGTGCTTTACCAGGTACAAATTCAATCGTATAGTTGAATTGTGACAGGAATTCCGACCATTGGGCTTGTCGTTGAATGAGTAACCTTGTGGTGGTAAAGTATCGCAGGTTCAGATGATCCGAGCGTACAGTCACAGGTCGTCCTTAGATAACCCATCAATTCTTCAATAGCCCGTACCCCCGCCATCAACTCCTTGTCGTAAATGTCGTAGTTGCATTCGGCTGGTGTGTGTTTCTTTGAGAAAAAGGCGATGGGGTGCAAAAGCCCGTCAGATCCAGGTTGGGATAGTATACTGGCAGAGGCGATGTCTGAAGCATCGGTTTCCACTACTATCTCCTTATCAAAATCAAAGTGGATCAGGATGGGGGCCATTGTAAAGGCTTCCTTCAACCTTTCGAATGCGGCTTGACAAAGATCCTTCCATACAAATGGTGTACCCTTTTTGGTTAGCTGGGTTAGTGGCCTGGCCAGATGAGAATAGTCTTGGATAAAGCGCCTGTAGAAGTTTCCAAATCCTAAGAAGGAGCGGACATCGTGTAATTTCTTAGGTATGGGCCACTCAATGATCGTGGTGATCTTTGCGGGATCCATTCATAGACCTTCCGTCGTGATAATCAAACCAAGATACTCGACATTGTTGGTGTGGAATTCGCATTTCTGAGGTTTTACCTGGAGTCCAGCCTTCGTTAAAGCTTCCAGGATTTGTTTGACGTGTTCGATATGTTGTTCCTCGTTCTCAGAGTATAACAAGATATCATCGAGGTATGCTGTACAAAGCCTATCCAGAAATGGGCGTAGCGTGTCATTAATGCATGCTTGAAAGGTAGCGGGGGCATTGGTGAGCACAAAAGGCATGACGCGGGATTCAAAAAGCCCGTATCGTGTACGAAAAGCTGTTTTCCACTGTTCCCCTGCTCTCATGCGGATTAAGTTGTAGGCTCCGCGAATATCCAGTTTAGTGAATATCTTTGCTCATGAAAGTTGCATAAAGGTTTCTTTGACCAAGGGCAAAGGGTAATGGTTTTTGATCGTTCCCTCGTTAAGTCCTCTATAGTCAACACATAAGCGTATAGAACCCTCCTTTTTCTTAACAAACAAAATCGGAGAAGCAGCAGGGGAGGATGATTCGCGGATGAATTTCTTATCCAGATTTTCGTCTAGCCATTGGTATAAGGCTCACAACTCAGGGGGCCTAAGACCGTATATTGGTCCCAAAGCAGGGACAAATCCCGGACGCCGTGGTATCTCGTGATCAAACCTTCCGTGAGGTGGTAGTTGATCTTCTCTTTTCTCAAGAAATAATGGAAGGAATTCGTGGTATTGTTTGGGAAGTATCTGAAGTACTTCGTTCTTGTCAAAGACCTTATGTCGGAGAGCACATTGTGCAGCATAAGCCCGCAGGAAATGTGGTAACTCTTGCTCAATTCCATAGGCCATTGTAACGTCGTTAACGTAGTTCCTCAAACAATATTCAGATTCAAAAGTAAGGGGGTTAGAAGCGAAGTCAATCTTGATATCGTGGTGCTTTAACCAGGGTATACCGAGTGTTAGATGGTATCCCCCAAGTGTGGTAACAAAAGCAAGAATCATTTCAGGGTGGTTGTTAATCGACAACCCGAACTTGGTAATGTGTGTAATTGCTCCTGAACTCACAGGCTGTCCGTCGATGACCGTCAAAGGTCGTGGTTCTTTCAGTTCAAACAAAGGAAAGTTATGGCGCTTGGCGAAAGCATTGTCGATGAATGTGTATCTAGTTGCTCCCGAGTCTATTAGAGCATGGGATCTAATCTCGTTATGGTTGTCAATAATCGTACATGCCATTACCAGATGATTAGCTTCAACCCCATTCTCCATGTCGTCAAGAGATAAACCGGATAAAGAAAGTAACGAAGAAGGCGATTCTTGTCCCATGACAGTGCCTTGGACTGTACATGGGACAGTTAGCTTTCCGAGTGTTCGGAGTCGAGACGAGAATCTTCAGGAACCACTGGCGGAGGTGCACGAATGGCAGCAGGGTTGGCTCTGAGGTGACTTTGGCTGTTTGGACATTGTCCAGCCATTTGGTTTGCTCCCCTGCAGTAGAAGCATTGGCCGCGTCGCATGCGATCCTCACGTTGCGCTTGTGACAAAGGGCGTCGTCCCGCCGAAAGGTCCATGGGGCCCACTTGAGTACCTGTAGCGGTGGTAGTAGTCGTAGGAAGGGCAGCTGGTTTTGCTGTTATGGTCGTGGTCGTGGTAGGTGATCTCCATGTAGAAGATAACCCCTTACGTTCCCCTGCCCGTGCACGGATCTTGTTATCCACATGTTTGAGCAATATGATATATTGGTCAAGTTCGTCGGGGGTGTCCAGGGTTACTAGAGCGTCCTTGAGTTCGGCGCTCAAACATTCGTATAATGAGGTTCGCTTAGCAGCATCGTTCCAAGATACCTCGGCAGCATATCGTTGGAAATCCGCTAAGTAGTCAGAGAAGTTACGGTTCCTTTGACGTAGACTTTGTAGATTCTGTTCGGCGGTACGGACCCTATCAGGGTCGCCAAAGGTGTTTTCGAGTAGGGTTCTGAGGGCTTCCACACTAGCAATATTAATGTTTCCTTCATCAATAAGTGCAAGGATTTGTTCCTAAGCTTTCCCTTTCAGGAACCCAACAGCATATGCCAACAGATATTGGACATCTACAAATTTGTGGGCATCTCCGAGGAACTTGGTGCGTAATTGTGCGATGAACGGTCGAAGTTGGACTTGGGATCCGTTGAATTCTGGTTGCCTGTGTATTGATTGTCGCTTAGGGGGTCGTTCACCTGCTGGCGGAGCAGGTCCCGCTGCGTTTGCAAGTGCAGCAGTTGCAGTTGCCAGGGCAGTGTTTGTGTTGGTCAACGCTGTGTTAAGGGTAACTATGGTGGCTCTGTCGCACTCTAGGTCAGTCTCGATGGCTCAGTACCTTGCCTCCAGTCCTTGTCCCTCGGTAAGTAAGGCATCCCCTTCTTCGGTGAGTGCATCTCGTTCTTCGGTGAGTGCATCTCGTTCTTCGGCAAGCGTTTCCCTTGCGTTGGTTAGGTTTTAAACCCATTGTTGCAGCTGCTGGAAGCGAGGGTTTTGTTCGAGGGGTGATGGGGGGCCTTGTGAGGAAATGCAAGGGAGTGCCGGGAGCCCATTGAGTGAAGTGGCAAGATCGCGCGCAGTGCGAAGCTGTTGTCTAATTCGATCTTCGGTTAGTTGATCAAACTCATCGTTTGTAACCCCGACAATTCGGTCAAGGCAGTCAACGCAGCGGTCAGAGGTTCGACACGTCGAGACATGGTGTTGGGTGGGTTGGATCCTCGTTAGACGCTACCTTGTGTAACGGGGTCTTGGCAGTGGACTTTAGTCCAAGGCACACAACGACAGGGAGGTCCTAAACGATAACACTCATTTAGCGTGAGGGTTCGGAGATGACAATCTCAGGTCAACGCTGATCGTCTAACGATAGATCAGGGTCAGGGTTCGTGGGTTCTTGGCGTAGAACTTGGATATCAGAATAGAAGACGTTATATTCTAAAGTACAAGTGTAGTGAAAGAATTACCAGGTAGCGTAAAGAATCCAGGAAATAGGGGACTTTTTTATTTTTATTTTTATTTTTGTTTTTATTTTTATTTTATTTTATTTTTATATCATGTATTCGTTGTTAAAGTACAAGAAACCGCGTGGAGCGCTAGCTATGGCTTGAACAAAACTATAACCAATCCAACGACCCGCTTCACCCCCTCATGGGAAAAATCAAACCCCTCTAACCCAGAGCCCCTCCTCCCCCCTCATAGCACCTAAGACGAAAGCAAGACGGAGCAATACCTTCCTCCAGACACGTAAGGAAAGACAAGTATAGAAAAGAAACGAGGGAAAGATGCAAACCCTGTGGCGGCCCCCCAAAACAAAGAAAAGAATCTTGCTGCACCAACTGCCGACGGAGAGGAGAGAAGAAAACTACTATTGCACAATTCTTAATGAAAAACAAATCGAACCCCAAACCAAAGGCTACAGGGGCGGGCCATATCCCACAAAGGCAAAAGCCACTGGGCAGCATCGCTTCGGACTTTGGCATGAGCCAAGGAGGTAGTGCTATACCATGACACAGCATAACCTAACACGAGGTTCGCGACCGTAGAGTAAAATCGCAGGAGGTGGAGGAGGACGTTGGGTGTCACCTGGCGAGGAGAGCCACTGGGGAGTGGAGGTGCCAGCTAATGTAAGGGGCAGTCGGGTGCCAGCCGAGGAGGCAGATAGGATGCCAGCTAAGGAGGGCGTAGCAGTACGGTGCAAGGGGATCTAATCCGTGGGAAGCGGGAGAGGGAAGGCTCGCCAACGACCAAGAAGTACAAAGGCAGAGGACCGAAACAGGGTCACAATTTTTCTAACACCGACCGTACCGACCGAGCAACTCCGGCGAGAGTGCGATACCGGAGAGCAGGGCCACCAGGGCGACTACTTCACCTATAGCCCAAGACTAGCCACCGCGTGTTGACGAGGAAAGAAGTGTTGCCGACCGTGCAAAACGCTAAGCGAAAAGCGTCGCGCAGTGTGGGGTAAAGGGTAGGAACAACAACGCAAACGAATACGAACGGAACCCGAAAGGAATCCATAACCCCAGTGAGGGGAGGCCAAAGGCGCCAGACAAAGGATGGAGATGAAGGCGTGAAAAACCCCCGAGCAGTTGCCACGGGCGGGGGTAGATCAGAGGCGGAGGACACTCTCACGATAATTTCCCATGGTGATGAGATTTCCATCGCTGGAGGTGAAGCGGACGAGAAAGATGACAGGAAATAGGTGGCTTTTTTTTATTTTTTATTTTCTTTATTTTTTATCTTTATTTTTTACATCATATATTCGTTGTTAAGGTACAAGAAATCACATGGAGCGCTAGCTATGGCGAAAACAAAACCCAAAAGCCAAATCGAACTAATAAAGCAAATATCTGGAATATCTCTCTTCAGCGGGGGTCCGTACCGGTCCCTGGCCCACATACGGGGGTGAAATTAAAACTAGTGAATTAAGCAAAACCCTCCCTCAACCAGCGGGCAGAATAAAAAACTAAACAAAGCAAACCTGGCTCTCCTGTGACGACATAAAGTAAGCAAGGGAAACCAAATTAGACGAGCGGGAAGAAACACTACTAACTGAGGAAGACGGGCGAGAAAACATGCCCGGGGGAAAGGCGGTGGCTGTAGACCAGATGAAACGGGTGAGGGCGCCCAACAGGGGGGCGGAGGACCAGACGGGGGCGTCGGGGCCTAGTCCAGTGACCCCCTGAAGGTGGCGGGTCCTGGCAGGCCTCTTGGCTGAACTGCGGAGGATGGCATGCTCGAAGGTTTCGGGGGTCTCGTTGCACCGGGGCCAGGTAGGTGGGCCGTCGTCGTCCCAGGACGGGTGAGCGCGGAGGTAACTCTGACCAGATCTCATCTGGTGTGGGCGACCCGCGTCGAATTTGGAGAGGCCCATGAAGGGATGGGGCTTCAGCGAGGGGGGGTATTCGTAGCGGAGGGGGTCCGGCGCAGCCATGTTCCACTCCTCCATGAGGCGGTTCCTGCACAGGCGCTTGAGCTGGGGGTAGGTGCGGCCCGGAGGGGGCGCTGGGTAGGACTCGCCAAGCAGGGGCTTGGAGGTGACCGGGAGTGAGGCTCAGCCGTCCAGGCCGAGGACAAAGAGCATCGAGTGGGGGAGAGCGTCCAGGGGGAGGTGGGTTCTATTCTCGGCGGCGGGTCTTAGCCGGTGCCAGGGGAGGGGCAGCCGGGCGCCCGGGTTACCGCGGCCGAGGGCTCTGTGGTCAGGAGTGTGCCGGTGCAGCGACGGCGTGTTTAGGGAGGGCGGGAGCCTGGCGGCGGCGGGGTTAATCTCAGGTGGAGAACAAATTACCCTGAGGCAGGCCAGGCGACGTTTGTTCAGGAGGAAGAGGTCGATCGGAGGCAGGCAAGCTTCCACGGCAAGGATGTCGACTGGGGTGCTGGCAAAGCAGTTAGTGGTCCACCTCTGGACATTGTGGTAAAAGGTTGCGAGCTTCCTCGTCATATGGACAGTGGGTTCAAATGTATCCGCGCCTTAGCTGAGGATTGGGAAAAGGAGAGACGATGCCAAGCGATGGTATAGGAACGGAAGAAGGCCCATCCCCGGGGGGGAGAGCCTCTTGATGGCCACGAAAGCGGCCTGGGCCTTTGCCAATCTTTTGGTGAAATGCGGGGTGGTTGAGATTGACGGGGTAAACCAGTATCCAAGGCAGCGGACCTCGTCCTTAGGGTGGAAAACTGACCGATCCAGGTGGATCGGGGAGCGGGACACAGGGCCTCTGTCCTTACTAGTGCGCCAGTGGATGAGTGCCGTTTTGGGGATGGAGAAGCTGACACCCAGGCAGGCCCCTTTGGCCTTTAGCACTGCGTAGTGCCTCTGTAGCAGCTCTACGTTTCGACGATAGGACGCCGATGAAGCCGGTAGACCGAAGTCGTCGATGTAGGAGAGAGTGAGGCCCCGGGGGATCTCAGAGTGAAGGCGAGAGACGTAGATGACGAAGCGGAGGGGGGAGACCGGAGACCCCTGAGGGGTGCCCACCGAGACTGGTGCGAAGACCTTTGGCGACCCTGGGTAGAGGAGCCGGCATAACCTGCCTGTGAGGAAGGACCTAGTCCATGAAATGAGGTAAGGGTTAATGCCTTTCGACTTGAGCATGTTGCAGAGGGCAGACGGGTTGACATTGTCGAAACCCCCTTTTATGTCCAGGAAGAGTGTAGAGACCTTTCTTCCAGCCATCTGGAGGGTCTTAATCTCATGAGTCAGGGTAGTAACAGCGTCCGATGCCGACAAGCCAGCAAGCGATCCGCATTGATGGGGGTTGAGGAGGCCAGCCACGCAGGCCACTCCTGAGAGTCTCGAGTTCATAATCCTCGCCAGGATCTTGGAGAACGTTCGTAGCAGTACTATTACGCGAAAGGCGAAGGGGGTCTCGTACGAGGGTTTCCCGGGTTTGTCCAGGACAATGCCGTCGGCCATCGTGAGGGCAGGGGGGTGGAAGCCGTGAGTCACCAGTGGGGCGAGTAGGTCGTGGATAAGGTGGGGGGCCACCCAATGTATTCTTTTCCACACTGAATTGGGCGCCTTGTCGGGGCCGGGGGCCGACGATGGAGAGGAGCGGGCCAGCGCCCTGCCCACCTCTGCGGCCGTCAGGGCCGGGCAGTCTCTGAAAGGAAGTAAAATTGAGTCGACGGACGTGGCCTGTTCGCCAGGGAAGAAATGACTGAGGAGAGCCCTGTATAGCTCCATTGGTGTCGCGGCACCCAGGAGCTCAGGGAAACGGGGGGAGGACTTCCTATGGCAAACCTCTTCGCCGTCCAGACTATTTGCGGGGTAGCCGAGGCCAAAAAGGTGGACCAGTGGTCCCTCTTGGCCCTTTTAATGGCTTTAAAGTAGGCGGACCTGGGAGCCTTAGGCGAGGCGAGGAGGGTCGCATCGAACCTGTCTGCCTTGGAGGTGCTGAGGGCTGAGTTGTAAGCTTTCATGAGCTGCGATAGGAGCTCTGACCACCAGGGCTTCGACCGGAAGTTGACCCGTTTGAGCGGGCTGTGAAGACCCAGATGGGCCGTTATTTTGTCCAGGTTTGTTTTGAACCGGACATCCAGGGATCTCGTAGTGGGAAGGGGTAGGGCGGCGGGAATCGTGGTCGCCTTGAGCGATGTCTCGAGCGAGGGCGAATCAGTCAGGGCCCAGTTCGGGGCCGGAGGGCGAGCGCGGAAGAGGGGGGCCTCAAAGCGTAGGAGGATTGGGCCATGATCGGACCCAGTGAAGGGGAGGGGGTCAGACCATTGTGAAAAGTATGGGGCCAGCAGGGGGCAGGCAAAGACGAGGTCCAGGACACCGGGGCACCTGATTAGTGACATGGAGAAACGTGTAAAGACCCCCGGGGTGTTCAGGAGGGAGAAGCCCAGTTCCGGAGCCCTGTCAAAGTTAGTGTTCGTTACGGGGCGGGGGGGGGCGGGTTTTCACTTGGCAGGCCCTGCCCTTTCAGCGGCCAGGGGGCGATATTCTTTTGGTTATCCCCGCCCCACCCCGGTCCAGGGCACACCCCTACTCATTCCCTGGACGGGCCCCGTTTGTCACCACCAAATTTTAACAGGGACCCGTCTGGGGGGTAGGTGGGGCGGGTGCCCGGGCGGGGACAGTGGCAGGGAATGCCAAAAATTACGCCCCGCCCCGGGCCATTGGGCGGGGCGGGGCGGGGGAAAGGGCCAAGGGCCCGCGGTTTTCGGGGCCCCGGAGGCCCTGTAACGAACTCTAGTCAAAGTAAGGCGTGGCGGTGGCAAGCTCGTCCTCCTTGAAGGTCCTGAGGGGGTCTGCCGTTGGGTGGTGAATGTTGAGGTCCCCCAGGGTGAGGGTGGGGAGGGGGAGGCGGGAAAAATAATATCCGGAGGGACGGAGCGGGTGTTGGTGAGACGACCCTTCGTGCTGTAGGAGTTGATGATCGTGAAGCCCACGGTGGAGGGGTTAAAAAAGCCGTCAGGGGTGAAGAGGTCCAAAGCCATAACATCACCCCTGCCGAAAAACCAAGGCAGGAGGGAAACAGTACTCAAAAATTGACTGTAAACATAACAGGCTACGCGGGGCTTGCAGCCACCCTCAGTTGGGGGGGAAAAATCTGAAAAACAATTAAAGGAAGGTAGCTTGCCCCTGTAGACTGGCGGGTCCTGCAGGGCGACAATAGATGGAGGGTGGGCCAGTTGCGTGAACGACCGAAAAAGCGAAAGAAACACATCCCAGCTCCCGAGGCAGTTGTGTTGAACAAGTGTGAAGGGTTTCGGAGGGGGAAGGGAGTCCTGCTCGCCGCCTCGCGGTGACTGGTTGTAACGCATTAACGGGCCAGGCCCGATGGGGTTCTGCTCATGGGAGAGGGGCTGGCGGGCTCCGCGGGAGGGAGCAGTCGACTGCCTTGGGGGGGGTCTACTGGGGCTGGAAGAATCGTTGAGCTTCTGGCTCTTGGAATAGCCATCTCGAACGCTGACTGGAGGGAGCGGGTGGGTGAAGCGGGGGGCGAGAGGTCGTCTTCGTCGGCGGCCGTGTCCATTGCGTCGCCAATGGGCGGCGGGAGAACACTCGCTTCAGCAGCGGAAGAAAGCCTGACAGAGGGCGGGGACGGGCGGGAGACACAATCCCTGTGAGTCGGAGTGTGGGCGCCTTCGCAGTTGATGCACCGCGGTGGTGAGGAAGAGCAACAGCCAGGAGTAGCCTTAGTGTTGCCACCTCCACGGCAGGTAGGGTTGGGGCATCGGTGCGAGGCACGGGTGTGATTGAGGGAGCAAAGGGGGCAGACAGGGTCGACAGAGGGATATTTGGGGGCAACGTGTCCGTAGCCCCAGCAGTTCTTGCACTGCGTGTAGCTATTGGAAGAGTAGGCGCGCTCAACCGTTCTTGAACGGGAGAAAAGGCGAATGGAGGAACCCATGACTGGGACGTCCCCGGGGTGGACCGAGACGATAACGGAAGTGGCCGACTTGCCCTCTCTGGATCGAGCGTTGGGGTGGAGGAATCTGGCGGCGAGGATGCGAATGTTCTTGGAGTTGAGTATCGACTCCGCAAGGCACGGGAAGAGTTCGTCCGGGTCCTCAGGGCGGAAGGCGATGGGGACAGAGTGGATGGCGAGCTGGGCTTCGTTGGGGGCGAGGTGGAAGGACAACCTGGGAGCCTGACCCAGCGGGAATGATTTGTTGAGCTGGGAAGAGAGAGGGTCGAAGTACGGTGAAAAGGCAGCGGCGGGGGTGGCAGGGTCGGAGACAAGTAGGGTGACGGATCCACGGTCGTTAACGTTGGTCGTGACCGCGAGGGGGAGGATACAGTTGGCATCCCTTAGGACACGAGCAGCCATGTCCAGGAAGGTGGCAGCGATCAGGGACGCTTGTTGGGGCTCAGAGGGGGAGGAACGGGGAGCGTAGAATCTTCTTTCGGCCATAGGGAGCGATTTCGGTTGCTGGGTAACCGGTACACCGCTACTGGCTGACGCGACTTGGGCGGCCGTGAGAGAGCTCTTATTCTTCTTGCCCTTGGGAGCGCCAGCAGAGGCGACATTGGCATACGATGGTTGGGGTCTCGGGCAGTCAGGGGCGAGGTGCCCGGCGATGAAGGTGGAGGGGTAGGGGTACTTCCCATTCCGAAACGCGTTTGCTTCCCACAAATCCGGGTACTTGACCGCGTACGCACGGGGGTTCGCCGTAAAAGGATCGGGTGCCCACATAGTACCTGGGGATGTCCGGGTCGAAGCAGGAAGAGGAGCTCTTGTTGGGGGGGGGGGCTCGGGCATTGCGCCTGGAGGGTGGCGGTGCGGGTGCACCAGCCGGAGGAATGGACGGCCGAGTGGGGACAGGGGCCAGGTGTGTGGTTGCACTAGTCGGGGGAACAGTAGGCCGAGTGGGGGCGGGTGCTTGGGGAGGGGGGGCAGTGACTCTATGTGACAGGTCACGAATGGCGGCGTTGATGGGGGTCAGGACGCCCTCAAGGGCTGTCCACGTAGGCATGGTGTGGACCGCCTGTTGGATGTTGCCTAGTTGGGTTGTTATGGTGTCAAGCTGACGCGTCATGGACACGAGCGCATTGAGGGAGGAGCAGGAAAGGGGGAGGAGAATCGTTTCTCCGTCCGAAAGGCCGGAGAGCTGGTGATTGTCGACGATTGGGAGTTGGACCGAAGTGACGTTCAGTCTCTGGCGGGTCTCGCGAACCAAGTCGCGTATGTAAAGGTGGGACTGGTTGAGCTCAGGGAAGAAGACTGCGCCGATGGAGCTCTAGAGGAGTTCCTCGAAGAGGGGAGGGGAGGGAGGTCATCCATCGTGACAATTGGGGATCAGGGACGCGAAGCCTGACTGAAGGGTTGAGATAGGGGGCGAGGGGGGATCGTGCACTGAACGACGTAGAGTTGTAATTTCAATGACTGGAGGTGGAGGGGGTGCGAAGCGTCAGAGGAAATAGGAGGCGAAGCCCCCTTATATAGAAGAAAATCCTAGCACCGCATTTGCCGCCCGACTCATACCCCAGTATGAGTCGCATATCCGCGTAACCAAGGAAACAATACAATTTGTCGCAAACCTTACAAAGGAAATCCCTCATAGCAACCGTGTAACAAAAGAAAGAACACCAAAGTTGTCCCAGCGCGTATCTCATCAGGGCACCGTGAGACTGGTTCTATCATCTTTGATTGGTCTCCTATCCTCGTCCGGTATTCCTCCTTGTCTTCCAAGAATTGTTCTTTGCATTTTGCAGTTGGTTGCTTGTCTTTTGTAGGGCACTGACATCAGGTTTGGCCTTTCCTGTCTCCTCCCTGTCTGGTCATCTCACCACCACTCCCTTGCTTCCAAAGCCAAATTTCGGGTCCTGCTGGCAGCAGTGCCCATATGAGAGTGGTTTCTTTATTCCATCCTTCTGCTGGGCATACCTGACGTCCACTTTGTATTGGACATGCGGTAAGTATTTGTTGTTGAAGGATTGTATCCAGTGGCTTGCGGCTTGCGTGATCTTTGGCTGTTAGGTTTCTGAGGCCGGGGCAGTATCGGCCGGTACTGGGGCTGGCGCCTCTGTTTTGAATTGCTGGTTACAGCAGGATTGGGTAGCATTGAACTTCGTGGAATGGGAGTTTGTTATAGGGGCAGGGCGGGGCGGGTTTTGACAGCCTAGGCCTAGCCATAACAACTGGTGAGGGGGGTTATTGAAGGGGGGATCCCGGCCACCTCGCATTCAGGGCGAGTTTGCGCTCTGTCCCTTGATGTGGCCCAGTTTCTCGCCGTCTGTGTTAACCGGACACTTCCGGGGAATGGGTCGGGCCAGGCGCAGGTGCAGGGAACCGAGGAAAAATACGACCCGTCCTGGGCCGTTCATGGAGGTGGGTCGGGAATTGGCCCAGGGGCATAGGTTGTTCATGTCACCAAAAACCCCGTTAGGAACACTATGTGAGGTACGACCCCATGTGCCCCTTTTTCCCTGTTGTGTACCCAGCAATTGTCGTTGTAGTCTCTGGTCCAAAGTAGTGCATCCTGTTTCTTCTGCATTTGTTGGGCTTCATCACACAAGGAGGGAGTTCGGTATGGCAGCCTTGTAGGTGTCATTTCTGACAGGCCTATCGTTAGTCCCCGGTTTTCCACCGCCGTTGGTGTCTTCCGTGGCCATGGAGGTTCTACCACCTGGCTTTGTGCTAGCTGTATGGAGACGCGTATGTCTCCCTTGTCCAGTTCCTTCGGATTGATCGAGGTGTGGCTTGGCTGCTTAGCTGGGGGCGAAGTTGCTTCTTGCGAGATCCATATTTTCTAAGTTGTCTGAGGGGTACCAAGATTGGGGTATTCTGGTAGGTATCTGGTCCACTGAGCTCTGTATTGGGTCTTGTTATACTGTAGCTGTGAGTTGACGATTTCTTCAAGTGTGCATTCAGGTTCTCCTTTAATAGTGATGGGAGAAGGAGGTTTCGCTCTATATAAGCGGAGCTGGTTGTTATTCTATAGCTCGCGAAGGATGATGTTGAATGGGTTGTGTATTGTCATGAAGGTTTGGAGGGCCGGCTATTAACCACAGGTGCCTATCCTTGCGAAGATTTTGAATTGTCCAACACCAAGTAATCGATCTGCTTCCATAGTCTGGTGGTCCTGATATTCCTAGGTACTAACGATACTATATCCCCTTGTTGCACGTTGGGCTTGCGTTTTCGTTGTGCATTGTAGTATTCCTTCTATCGTAATTCTGCCTCTGTTATTTCATTGCAATATGTCATGCAATTGACTCATGTTTTCTCGTTAGGTGATCCTTTCATGGATAAGGTGTCCAATGGCTTTATATTTGGAGTTTGTTTTATTTGCCAAGAAACATATGTGTTAGGTGCTTTCTTTGTGTCCATTATTATACGCGAATTCTGCCATGGGCAGGAGCTCCTGCAAATGGTCATACTGATAGTTGACGTAGGCCTCGAGGTATTGTTCCAAAATGGAATTTGTTTGTTCTGTTTGTCAGTAGGGTTCGTGAGACAGTGGGGCCGTGTGGATTTTCACTTTGTAACTCTGTTATTACTCGTGCCCAGTGGCAACTCTTTGCCTCTTGGCCATGCACCGTATGACATAGGGCCCGGCCTGTGGTATGTGGCGCGGCGTGTATTTCACTTTCTTGCTGATTCAATAGACAGCCCCCGTCTTCTCATCCACCACTTTTGCCACTGTGCAAGGCCCTACTTATTCGTATGAGTGATATTCTGTGACTAACTAAATAGTAGGTTGAGATCTAAGAGGTGTTTGGCCTCTCCATTCTCATCTGAAATCACCATTTGGGATCAGATTTGGTGGGCCAGAGAACCCTTAATTATTTTTTATGTCTAGTATAATGACTCGACTATTAGATTATTCCATATAGCAATCCGGAAACTATGTCAAAAGATAACATTCGAATAGAGTTCTCATGTTATGATTATAATTTGGGCTTCATGTTTCAGATAAATACTGGTTGCAAATCGTTTTCAGTATATAATTGTAAGAGTAGAATCTATGTATGTTTCTAAGTCCTTCAAAGCATATGTTGGAATGAACCTTACTCTAAGCAAGTAGGTGTATAGTTATACATTCACGATTCGTATGTCACTGAGGATATGGTCACCATCTTATCATTTTGTAATCTCATTAAGCGTGTATGGCTTTGGGCTTCTGGCTTTGAGCATTCAGCTTTGAGATTTGCATTTTAACACTATAGATTTAGGCATCATATCTGATGTGTTCCAAGCCATCTATCCAAATACTAGCCACTATATAAATCTGGTCAGAGGTTCAGCCAATAACTTACCCTAAACTTGCAGATAGTTGGTCAAACTGGGCGCTGACTATGAGGTACAAAAAGCTATTGTTTTAGGAGAATCTCTTTCGTGTAAGGTTTTGTCAGAAAGGCATATGATTTTAGGCAGATGGCTTTGGGCGTATGGCTTTGGGTGCATGGCTTTGGGGATATGATGGGGCTTTGGGCATCTGGCTGGGCTTTGGGTGTATGGCTTTGGGCTTCTGGTTTTGGGGGCACAGCCTTGCAAACAAGGGCGAGCCAAGCTCAAAAGTATATACCAACTGGCTGCCCCTCAACCAACTGGTCAAGCCTGTCCTGATAGTTGAAAGTGTAATATGCAGGCATAGCCATTAGAGTGAATAATATAATATGTTGGTTGAGGGCAGGGGGTTGATGGCAAGGATAGTAGAAGATGGGGGAGCCTTGGCACTTGTGTGCAGGGGGGGGTTCACGGCAGCAAACAAGTAAGTCATTATTTGTGGATTGCATTGTGGGTTGCCTCCGATGTCTGTGATCAGAAATACTGTGAGTGGCACGCTCCAGTACAAACTAAAAACCTAGCACAAGTCACACTTGTTGTAACACACTCAGTTACTGGTGAAAACAATGAGCAAGAACTTCCATAAGAGTAATCTAGCTGTATGTTTCTACCACCACTCTTTCAATTCTTTCATCATCACCGACCAGGCAACTCTATCATCAACAACTACACCACTGGTATCCATGGGAAAAGACTTCGCGTTGTAACTCTTGTCTTGGTTGAAAAGTGTTGCACTGTAGTTATTCCTTTATCACTTACCACATTACTCTATCATCAACAACTACAACACTGATATCTACACGAAAGATCATGAGTTGTAACTCTTGTTTTGGTGGAAAAGCATTGATCTGTAGTTCTTCGTTTATAACCTACTACTTAACTCTATTCTCTAGTTACCGCTATATTGTTAACCTTTATAGCATCTAGATAGCTGCACTACGATGTATACCAGTCAAGTGTGTACACATGGTTGAAATTGTAATATATTGTATGGGATTGGTAATTAGGGAGAAATATAGAAGCACGGGGTTTAGAAGGGGTGGTGGACAGTGGGGACCGCCAAGGATAATTCAGGAGTCGTATGGATCATGTGGCACAGCAGTGAAGATTATGGAAGCAGGTTGGTAGCGGTTGAAACACACGATAAATATCATCTTTATATAAGTGAGGAGTTCATAGAGTTCGTTAAGGGGCGGACAGGGCCCCAGAAAACGCGGGCCCCCGGCCCTGTTCCCCGGCCTGCCCCACTCAACGGCCTGGGGCGGGGTGTCTTTTTCGGCATTCCCTGCCCCTGTCCCTGCTCAGGCCCCCGCCCCACCCATCCCCCAGACGGGTTCCCGCTAATGATTGTGGTAACAAACCGGTCCCGTCCAGTGAATGAGTGCAGGTGGGCCCCGGGTGGGGGCGGGGCGGGGATTACCCTAAAAATACCCCCCCAGGCACTGTGTAAGGGCGCGTCCTGGTGCGTGAAAACCCGACCCGCCCGGCCCTGCAACGAACACTAGGAGTTCAGCGCTGCAACTTAATATCCTATCTATGACACCTCATTTGTATATTAGCAGCCTCGTATAGCTGTCACGTAGTCCAGATGCCATTGAGACTGAGACAACCCATATGGGAATTCTCGTGCACCCAATCAATGGCTAGACAACATCATGCAAGACCAATCTCTTCCACTCCTCAATGTTTACCCCCCTGAAATCTGTTCTGAACCTCTCATCTGTTTATTCATATGTCTGGTTGCCAGTTGGGCGAATGAGGCGGAAGATAGTTATTCAGCCAGAGAGAGTACAGACACTGCTGGCACCATCAGGACCAGGAGCATGGCAGGTTCAATGCCCGAAATTCGTGATATTAGGCGAGGTCAGCTGCGTGAAGAACACAAGAATTATATATTTTATTAGGAGGATTAGAAGGTTCATCTATTTGGTCGTCTGGGAGTGATATTTTGAGTAGAGTTGAACCTTCGTAGCATTTCTTCCGCATCAGATTCTGCGCGTCAGAGCTTGACCGCAGACCATACACACTCTCAGCAGAATCGATAAACAAAGTATCTCTTGAAACTTGTCACATGGCTATTGCAGCAACAGATGTATTGTTGTCAGTCGTATTGCTGAAGTTCGGTATTAGCAATTCTCTGAAATGTGTATCAACCACATTTGCCTCAATCACCGGAGTCATGGCCTCCCTGAACCTGCCCATGTTGATATCGCAGATTGGCTCTGGATATATGTCGATCATGAGTACTTTCTTGCTTTGGTGAACTATGAATTCTTGAGATTGCCAATCATTGGATAGCTGTGTCCTCTTTGAGCAATAGGTTTGTAAGATAATTAGCAAGTATGAGGGATAATCCTAATGTTGTGAAAGTGGGAGATCCCTCTGTGAAGGCTTCATGAAATGGCATATTCACTCCTCATTCTTCTACTTGGTGGCCTTAACATTGTCTCGCAGCTTTGACATGTGCGGTTTGTAAGACAGTTACTAATTGCCCTGTCATGATACCCAGAGGTGCAGGTTTCTGTTCCTTTTCATGACTGCACCAAGGGGTTACTGGTATTAGTGAGATTTTAGAAGCCATGGTAGAGGCACTTTGTACGGCACAATATGGTACAGGGAGAGCTGTGAGAAGACTTCAAGCTGCCCAAAGCGGCAGGTGAATTTTGAGTGATGGAGGAAGACTCGTTGATTCTCTGCGCCTAGCAGTTCTCACAACAGAAGGAGAGACTTAAATGGATAAAATATCTGTGATGTTGATATATGCGTCTTGCTTTCCCAGCAAGTCAATCAAGCACTGAGCATCAAGCGCGGCGGAGTTATTGATTAAGAGCCGGAGGTTGTAAGTGAAAATACTATTGCCATACCTGAGAGTGCAGTAGTTTTTGTTGTAAATTGTACAGCATTTATTTCGTTTCACCACTGATCACCCTTGTATTCCTAACGGCACACTGAGTAATCTCTCTCTCGTCCTCAATCTCGCTCCTCCAGTCATCGCCCTCATTCTCAGCACTAAGGCCTTCCATCAGCTCCGGGTCTTTTATCTTAATATCTGCGATTTCGCCCACAAGGAATCTCCCCGCAGAGGTATTTGAGAGGTTACAGTGCTGATCCAGTTCCCCATAGAGTTGTAGGACAATTGGGTCGATCTGAATGAATCCCCCTGCTATCTTCCTCGCTAAGGCCATGAGGTCACAGCCTCACTTTAGTATGACTTCTGCAACAGAAGAGATCAGACTACTCTAGAAAGTGTCCTTACTTTTCTGCTCCTTTTTGCTTCTTCGACCTTCCTCCTCATCTACTTCATGCCACATTATTGTGCAGAGTATGAGATTGCCGCGCAGTTCTTGTCGCAGTAGAGTTCTCAGAACATTTCCACATTCTTAAGGTTGAGCCTTCCATGCGTCTGTTCACTATTTAGTGGAAATAGCCAATTTGCAGGGAGATGCTTGAGTGATTGTTTGTTTGGTAGAGGCAGTTGATAATGGTTGATAGTATGGCAGTATCCGATCGATGCATGTGGTCAAATCCAGGTCTGTTGACAAGCCCCTCTTTGCAACCATTGATACTTGTAATGAGAGTTTCGATATCTTGGGTATGTCGGATCCCGTAGAAGGAGGGCTTTGGGAGTAAATAAAGTGGAATAGTCAGAAGAAGGAATGGTCACAAGCTGAACGTCTGTGGTCCATGGTGAGCCGCATCTGTGTAATGGTATTGACTGATGGTCACTACTCCAAAGGGAAATCAGTCCAATCCTAAATCAATGACCACCACACTAAGCCAAACATCCCCCTCTGCATCCTGAAACCAATCGTTCCTATAAATGCCACCCCTAGCATCTTGAATGTGATTCCCGGGAAGTGGCTCACGACAGGGATCCGGCTGACCCATAGCAACTAGAGTTCGTTACGGGGCGGACGGGGCCCCGAAAAACGCGGGCCCCCGGCCCTTTTCCCCGCCCCGCCCGACTCAACGGCCTGGGGCGGGGTGTCTTTTTCGGCATTCCCTGCCCCTGTCCCCGCTCAGACCCCCGCCCGACCCATACCCCAGACGGGTCCCCGTTAAAAATAGGTGGTAACAAACTGGGCCTCGTCCTGGGAATGAGTGCGGGTGGGCCCCGGACGGGGGCGGGGCGGGCATTACCCGAAACATACCCCCCCGGCCCCGTGTAAGGGCGGGGTCTGGCGAGTGAAAACCCGCCCCGCCCCGCCCCGTAACGAACACTAATAGCAACCATGGGAAAATCTAATTCACATTTAATTATCCCCACAAATAATTGAGAAACCACCTTGAGAATCAAGGGCCAAGTACTTTGGAATATAGAGAATCTGAAAATTGAGTTTTTATTTGTGTAGTCATAATGTGTTACTCAGATATGGTGATTTTAAGATTGCCTCTTTGATAAAGGAATCGTAGCCTTTCATTAGGATAAAGGAATTGAAAACCCTTGAAGAATAATATTAAAAAATGGATACAAGGATAATATAAGTCTCATATATTCAGAATAATCAGGTTTTAATTTTATTCATAGGTATTTTTGAATGCAGAAGTTGTCAAAAAAGAGGTAGAAAATACATACAAATTACATACAAATTAAACCAATTCTACCATGGAATATCTACATACATAGTTGACGTATGTTTTCAATATCTTGACATACCTTTTACTATCATATCCTAAGTGAGTTTATACATTTTAAAGGAAAACCAAAATGGTCTGCATAATTTGTGCGTTGATTAATATGACACTATCAAAATGTAGAAATAAATCCTTATAGTATCTTTAAAACACAACAATAAATTATTTAAATGAATAATAGGTTATTAGATTCACTCAACAGCCCTAGGAAGTCCAGTAGTACTCTTTTAGGCCAGTTTCAAGGACAGTTGTTGATCAGATTCCATATTAATTACTACTAATTACAAATCAACAATCATATTTCTATCACTTATCATAATAAATATATATTCCAATCCAACCTACTGAGTGTCTACTCTGTCTACTAAAACTTGAGTAATTGGGAATTGACTAACTCTTATTCAAATGATGGAATTTTGACTTGTAGATGGTTTGCATGAGTCTTACTAGTCATATAGCAATAATTTTTAAGTACATGTGAAAAATATATAAAGCCTGTATTTATCTAACTTCAAACTTCATATACAAACTTCAGATATCATTACAAATGTTATTCCAAGGCATTGAGTTCATATGTCAACTATGTATGTAGATATTCCATGGTAGAATTGGTCTAATTTGTATGTAATTTCTATGTATTTTCTACCTCCTTTTTAACAACTTGTGCATTCAAAAATGCCTATGAATAAAATTAAAACCTGATTATTGTGAATATATAAGACTTATATTATCCTTGTATCCATTTTTTAATATTATTCTTCAAGGGTTTTCAATTTTTTCATGCTAATGAAAGGCTATGATTCATTTATGAAAGAGGCAATCTTAAAATCACCATATCTGAGTTACACTGTATGACTACACAAAGAAAAACTCAATTTTCAGATTCTCTATATTCCAAAGTACTGGCCCTTGATTCTCAAGGTGGTTTCTCAATTATTTGTTGAGATAATTAAATGTGAATTAGATTTTCCCATGGTTGCTATGGGTGAGCCGGATCCCTGTCGTGAGCCACTTCCCCGGGAATCACTTTATCCCTTTATTCTCCCCTTTCTCTCGGTCCCGGTCGTGTTTTAATGTAGTTCTCGTTGTTTCTCTGCTGCTTCCAAGCTCTGAATAACCTTTCTTGTTAACGGAAAAGGTCACTGCTTCTTAAGCTCTGTATTTAGGCATCCCAGAACCTCGGTATGAGCTATAGGTAATTCTATCAAGGCTTAAAATTACAGAAATGTAGAATAGAAAGGAAAGAGGATTGTTCTTGTTCTCCGACTATCTGGACGGCAACTATCCCCCTGGAGTAGTGCACTTATCTCTCGTGCCTGTTATCTATCGTGCGAAGAACTTTGAAGCTGCTGCAATTTGCTTGTGTGTAATGAGACCTGCTCAACGATGAATTGAGTTACGGGCAAGTTGGGCATGGAGGGAAGGTGTCGCTATGGTGTAGCGAGTGTGAAGGTGAGCTATAGAGGCTTATGGAGTGAAAGAGAAAAAGCTTATGCTAAACACAGAAGAAAATCTACGGACTGTTTGCCTCAGTGATTTGTATATTGCTGCGCATTTGTTTTCAGTGGCATTGTGGGTTGCTGTGCACATGCGTGATGAGAAATGCTATGAGAAGCAGGCGGCAGCACTAATGGCTTATCAGATTGCGCATTTTCGAGATAGCACTTTAGATCCACTGGTCAGTACATATATGATGATACTAAATAGACGAATCAATGATTAGGAACATTATTAAACTTTGAGATACATGCGCAACTCCGGCCACCATTTAGGCATCTTATCGAACCCCCACAATGGTTTCCCCATCTGCTCCACATATATATCGTGAACTGCTTGATGTGTAATATTGACAACAGTACACCAATGTCCCACCAAAGAGCTAATATAATATTTCATAGTATAGAAATGGATGAAAATAATGGAACCTAGAGAATATATCTTAGGCATATATTGGAATGGGATAAGATGGACGGGAGTCACTATATACCAGGGGGACAATCAATCTTGACTCCAAGCTCAGGAAAGCAGGCATCACGGCCATCAAAGTCTCCCTGTACTACTATTGCTCACCACCTATGGCATACGTCCTCCAGATCCACATGGTTATTGGTATTCGCGTTGATAACTAGTGAGCGTGAGATCCAGATTCCAAATGTATCGTCAACATTGTCAGCATTTTCATTGTAAATAGTCTCATAGAGTGCTCTGTATTTGGAATGCACCTGTGGGAGAAAATTCTGAAATAGGGCCTGAATGGTTGGTATCAATGGTAAAAGCTGTTGGCGGAATTCGTTTAGTGCGTAAATTGCTGATTGCGTGTTATATGACTTGGCTAGTCCAGGTGCATGTTCAATATTCTGAGTTCATGATCCCATTCATGGAATCAAGATAATGTATCCAATGACATCGCTGTTTGTTCTAAAACTACCGTCTGGGTTAGGTTCGCTTCTCACGTTTCCTTCAGGAGAACTCTGGGTTGTAGCATCCTTCAGACTTTCACTGGCAGGATTATAAGTGATTTGACTGCCTGCTATCCTGGTTGGTCGATAGAATCTCCGCACACAAGTTGCACCATGTTGGCTATGATCTGCGGCTATATTCCGGCACACACATATTTGTGTATAGCTAGTTTGACTTGGTATAATAGCCAACACGCTTTGCTATTGCCAGCCTTGATTACACATAGGACGCCCAGCCTAAAGATCGTTTAATATATAGGCCTAGTCTTAGCCAAGAGGATAAATTACTTACTTGCCTTTTATTAGAACATTGTCACCAGTGATTGGGTGTAATTGGGACTTATTTTCCTCCTCTACATACTCCTTCAAGTCGATATCCAGCTGCCATTTAGGTCAGGAGGGGATTGAGGCCAGAACGTCAAAATCGGCAAATGGGTGGTATCTGACACATGGATCCTTGGCGGTTTGTAACATCTGGCCAATCTTCCTCTTCATCAAATAAGTTGTATCTATATCCAGCGATAGACATGGTTCTTCCGAGTCTAATACAAGCGACATGAAGATTAGTATCTGTCCTGAATATAGATATGCGACCTAGTTGCAGCTGAGAACATGACATGACAATTGCGAATTGCAAGCACATGCAGAGAGATCGGTTAAATAGCAGAGAATAACACACCTTTGGCATCCATGCCCGACTTGGCAATATCTTCAATCCTGGGTTCTGAGTTGTGGTAATTGACAGGGTTTCTTTGTTCCAGCTACCACTTGGGCTTTTCAGCATCCCTCTTCTTCATTTTGATAACCCTCTCATAGTGTTCCGCGTCTACCCAAACTGGCGCAAAGGAAGCTTCCCTCCTGCCCAATCCAAGATAGACCACGCAACGGTTGGTATGGACTGACGATAAATGTCTGCAGATGAACTTGAGTGGATCGCGGGTAAAGGAGGACTTGGGTGAGGACGAGGTCCTGGAGCAAGGAGGAACTTGGGTTTAAGAGAGCGCAGTGGGGCATAGACTCGGAGGGTGGCAGGGGGAATAGTTCCTGTGGCGATACAAGGAAAGGGGAAACAAACACAATATCGAGGAGGTCAAATCACAGTATGACCTGACAAACTGGATTAACAAGAGCCAATGCACCTACCCTTTGCCCTAGTGCCTATTATCTCCCAAACCATTACCAGTGTATTATTTTAGCCTATGACCTTTCTGTGCGTATGATTTTTCTGAGCCTATGAATTTTGTGTCCGTATAATTGTGTGCCTATGATCTTTCTGGGCAGATGATGTTTTTTGCGCATATGATTTTGTGTGCATATGATTTTTCTGTGAATATGATTTTGTGTGCATATGATTTTTGTGTGTGTATGATTTTCATGACTATGATCTAATTTGCAAAGGCAAGCGAATACATTTAAATAATAACCAATATGAGAGTATGAGAAACTGATGAGTACAGAGAAATAGGAAATCCAGAAAACATCTTGGATGTGTTCACTGTCGGAGGGGGTGGGGGATGCTGCTGCCCTTGTCGCTTGAGATCATTGGCACCAATAAATCCCTATGTGACAAGGAGGGCGCAGTAAGGGAGTTGGGTCAGGTGGGCTGTTAACAAAAAAGGGCGAGCGTTGGGGGCCTGGAGACATGAATGCAAGTTGTGGCCAGCATGGAGGGTCTTCACCCCAGGGAGTCGGTGGTTCTATATGTGATGGTTGCTCTCTGGTCCGTGAATTGTGAGCTATGACCTCTGAACACCCAGGAGAAAACTTCCTCTAAAGAACTGCATAGAGTTCCGCGTTTCCTTGCCCAATTGGTAATAGGTTGTTCCAACCCGACATCCTGTTCCGGTAGCTGGTAAGAACTCAAGTAAGTAGCCGATGTATCCAGACTTCCTGAATTTCTGCCTCTGACAACGCAGAATCTTACCCCTTAGTCTTACAGGGACTTGGTGGTCTGCAGGTGTGATCGGACGGAAGAGGGTGTAACAATCCTATCGTTAGGTTGTTATGCAAGAGGCAACGATAGTCGTATACTAAAGTAAGTAGTCCTATTGTTATAATAGGGTGTACGGAAATACTATCTCTTCAGATAGTACAGAACTGGCATGCTAATCTTGAGTGATCCTGCGGGGGATACTATTTCGTTAGATAGTAAGATGCATGGATTGTCGTGCTTTGATAGAACTATCGCAATAGTTCTATGTTCGAGCAGCCCGTCGAGACTATCACAATAGTCTGCGGGTTCTTAGAGCGTAAGCTGTCGTAGTGGAGGAGCGTTTTGTAAAGAGAGTAAAGAATAATTGTATTGCAATATGTTGAGTATAGAAAAGTACTTAGATCGTTGCGTTAAGATCTTATCCCTTGGTCAATTTTTTTTTTTTTTTTTTTTTTTTTTAATCATACGTTATTTGTTTCTAGGTACAAAAA
>Ga0307517_10000511_pt1 | contig 66700 bp, 81 predicted proteins | sample 23_EM_MG_FD_194515 | JGI IMG/M metagenome (GOLD analysis project Ga0307517, IMG submission 194515) | Populus trichocarpa ectomycorrhiza microbial communities from riparian zone in the Pacific Northwest, United States - 23_EM | ecosystem: Host-associated > Plants > Roots > Unclassified | place...
TGTTAATTGTCCTCCATCTCACTTCCCTCTGTTCATATTCCCTTTCTTCTCTTTGATCTTGAATTCATGTTTTAATACCCGCCTTCATATTCTATCCTTTCCTTCGTCGTTGTTCTCCTTTCATGTGGTTTAGTTCTATGCCTTCCTGCTCGTTTTGTGCATGTAGCCAGACTTTGCGGTCACCCTCAATCCATGTTCATCTGTCCGTACAGTCTACGATCTATTATATCTGTACAGTATGTAGGTAGAGTCATAATGATATCACGACCGTAACGAGGGTCATAACCTCGGAAGGGCAGCTTCAATGGCATCCAGGAGGCAGCCGTGCTGTTGGTCTTGGGTGACCTGCGAGAGGTATTCTGTTACAGACACGCGAATGTTATCCGGGCTACGAAATGAGTGTCAACGTGGGGTCCCGGATATTCAAGGGAAAAAAACTCACTTGAAAGGTCCTACCACCACTTCGACCTCACACTTTGTCTTCTTCAATGCCATTGGCCAGTGGGCGAAAATACCAAAATCAAGCAAGAAGTTTATTAAGACCTTTGATCGTGCCGCCAGATCGACCACCTTAACAGTGGCTTTGAAGGAAGACACTGTAGCAAGCACGGCGCTAGTGCTAGAAGTGGAAGTGTTCAAATCCTCTGCGGTGTCGTCTTGGGGTATGATCTCGATCGCAACGGGGTATCTTGTCTCGATGACGTTGAGTTGCGTTCGGAGTTGGACGATGGATGTCCAGTAGTCGCTCAAGAAGGTCACGATCTGCATCCAGGCCATTACAGCGTCCGTTCGTAAGGGAATCATAAGAGCCCACTCACTTCGCGGTTCGTCGTTGTATCCCCCATGTTCCGAACCCACTTCACAGCGGTCTGGAGGGTGAGGTCGCTAAGGGCAGGGAAAGGATCTTGTCTCTTCCCGGGTAGCGGGAGCCTGTCTATTGTGACCCTTGACACAATGGGGACGAAGTTGACACAGGGTATCGACACAGAAAACCTCCCAGCATAGAGGAACTGAGCCATCCCGGAGCTAATATTCTTGGCCTTCCAGAGGTGAAGGTCCTGTAAACCCTCTAGTTTGTCTATAGGGGGTATGGAGAGTTGTTAAATCCATGCGGCGGGAGAACACCGCAAGGACTAACCTTTGAGCCTGAATACCTCCTCCTTGGTACTACTGTTCTGGATCTGGATGATCCTCTCGCACTCCGCGATAGCGTTCTGTGCTTCCTTCTGCTCTTCGTCGAGTTCCGAGGACCTCATGTTCAACCTCTCGAGTTTAGCCAAGGCCTCAGAGACATCGGTTCGGTACCCATCCACCTCGACACTAAACAAACAAAGAGGGGGTTAGGCACCATGTGGATGTGAAGTACAACTTGCTCGTGCCTTTGTTCTGCCAGTGATCTCTTCAAGTCGTTCAAGTATCCTTGATCACAACTCTCAATCTCTGCGACCTCTTCCTCATCCTTCTTCAACTCCGCCATCACTTCCTCATACTCCTTTCGGAGGGCTACCAGGAGGTCATGGCTCTCCTGGTTGATTCGTTCGAGAAAGGTCGCGTCCTAAGCACCACACACGTCAGAGCGGTGGCCTCAGTGTGCGGCGCACATGGATGACTTACCGCCGCGAGTTGATTGAACCCGGCCTCCGCAGTTACGAGAAGTTCGTTGACCCAATGGAACTTCCAGTCATACCACTGAGACCGTACTTGCGCCTTTTCGTTTACCCTCAACAAGTTCAGATGAGGCTACACGCAAGAGTCAGGGGGGGTTCAAACCCACAAAGATCAGGTGACTTACGATCAGAGCTTCCTTAAAAGAGTCGTCACTCTCTACAAACTCCCTAAACAAATCAGGAGTATCCTTCTTCACGTCCTCCTCTGCCTTCTGATAGAATTCCTTGATAGCCTCGGTCCGTTCTTGCAAATCCTTCGAGACCTCATCGTACAGTGTCCAGTGGGGCAGATCCACAAACATCGCCACGACAAAGTCTGCGAGAGGTATGTCCTGGGCATTGTCAGAGGTCGAAGAAGAAGCCAGGAGGGACGGATGAATGGACGACCTCCGCGGAGCCACAAGATGTTCCATGAACTCTGTTCCAGTCATGACAAGGAATTGTTCGATTGAAATGTGAATCTATCACCTGTAAGCACTCGCCTCGGCACATTATTAAGTTCTAAACCTACCTCTTCGGCAGACTCTGGGTTACTGGCCATAGTAACTTCATCTCTCCACCGGCCGGTTGCTCCATCGTCCTCGGGAGGAGTGATTTCGATTTCAAGCTGTTTCTCTCCCGGTTCTCGTTCATCTTCCTCGGAGGGTGCTGCGGGGCTTTTGGCTCTCGACGGGGGAGAGGGTGATCTCGACGGAGGTAATCGGGCGGGCTCTGGGGCTTCATCGCTCTGTTCTAGCTCCATATCTTCCTCGTCCTGAGGCTCTTGTACGTCAATGAAGGCTGGGGGTAGAGGGGCCAATTCCTCCGGATCGGGAGGCAGAGAGCTCGCCTTCTTCGATGGACTGGGAATATCCCCTGGTGCACTCTTCCTCCCTCTGACCGGAGCGGGCACGCGTGAACCGAAAGCAACCATCGTCGGACCGGCAGTGCTCGGTTTTTGACCATGAGTGAATGAGGCGGAGGTCCTTCTGAGACCAGAAACAGAGGACGTGCGGCCCCGGGCCGGGAAACCAGGTTTCCGTGGGTTGGAGGTGAGTCCAGCTTTCTTCCCGGGGCTGGAAGGTGTTGGTGTCGTACCCTTTGAGGGAGACTCCTCCGGAGGAGCGGAAGAAGCCCGTGATGTGGAAGGGCCTGCGAGATGTGAGGTAGCTTGTTTCTTTCCGGGAGTAGGTCGCTCTTCGACCGGCTTTTCGGTTTCAGCTATCGGGCGTTTCTGGGGTTGAGTGTCTGTAGCCACAATCGAAGCCATCGATGATATATTTGACTTGGCAGAGGGCTTCTGCAGGGAGAATACAGATTGCCTCTCGAGTGGCCGCGGTTTGAATACATTGCTAGCAGTGAATGATACTGCTTTAGGGGTCTCGGCGGTCGGAGGTTTGAAAACAGATTGGATAGGTTGGACAGAGGTAGGTTTCTGGAATAGAGGCGTAGGTCTTGTCGGAATGGAAGAAGTGACCTTGGATAAGTCGGGGTAGATCGATGGAGATGGGTTTTCCTGAGGTAAGTCAACGGGCAGGTTGATCCGCTCGTCCGTGTCGTGACTCCGACTGTCGCTATACTCGGAGGTTGATGCTTGGCTGGGATCAGTGAACGTACCCGAACTAGCACGACGGAGTATGCTAGTAATGTCCACCGTCCTGTCCGCATTCGCAAAGTCGACAGAGTTCTGAGTGAAACTGTCACTCTCCGTACTGGCAAAGCTATTATCTCCTACCCCTGCGCCATCACCACTGAGTCCAAGGGAATCTCTGGCGACTATCAATCTTGAAATAGCGTTATCCAATTCATTGGGTTCCGTGTCCCCGTCTTCTGATATAGAGTCATTGGCCCCTGCGTGTGTCACAGCACGTAAGGCGTGCCATTCTTCCGGGGGCGGTTCGGGTTTTCGTAGAGGTTGACCAAGAGGTACGGTAAAATCCGTGTGTGGGCGGTCATCCTCACTCCCCCCGACCTCCGACAGACTCCTATCTTGATCTACCTCTTCCGGAGGTGCTAGCGACTGCCGATGCATGGAGGACCGCCGTCTGAGGGCGACAGATTGCCGGCGGACAATTTCCGTCATGTCCATGTCATCTCCGTCGTAGTCCTCCTCCTCGTCGGAACCGCCCCAACTCTCGTCCGCCAATCTGAGTTCGTCGGCCATAGCTATAATCTTCGTCGTGTCTAGTTCCATAGACTCCTCCCCGGCACCAATGTCAGTGCCAAAAGAGCGTCGCAAAGAACTCCTACGTCCAGGGCGGAATTTGCTGGCCCCAGGGTACGCATTCTCGTCGTTAACAACCGGTGGTGGTTGGTCGGTGTTTTGTTCTGCATCTTGCCCGGGAGAGCTCGGAGGTGATCCTTCAGAGTCTCTGCGGTCTCTGTCGTATAAACGAACCTGGGATTTGTCGGCAAACGATACTCGACGTTGAATCATTGTGAGATCCATGGGTTGTGTGATATCATCCGGCGCAACGGAGGGTCGTTTTAGGATGGATTTGCGTGGTTTCTGGGGTGTTAAAGTGAGGGTAGTTTTAGAGAAGGGACAGAGATTACGCACCAGCGACCGTCGAGACCTCGATAAGGGACTGAGTTTGTCCCCTGGGGCGATGCTGTATGCTCGCCGCCGGCCACTCTTGGACTTTGAGTCACTCATATTCAAGACCGCGATGGACCTGCGCCTGGCCGGCGAGTATTTTGGCGAAGAGACCATGCTTGGGGAACCAAGAGGGGAGATCGGGAAGAATTCAATGCTCGACCGACAAGCGGTGGCGCGCTCGCGAAACAAACAAGAACGTGACCTCGGACGCGTCGCGTTGATCAGTGACACGCCCGTCAAACACCTGTCCCGAGTACATAATATGGCCTCGCGTTTGCCGAAACCCGTCACAATGACCACGAGGGCGACACGTTCAAAAGCTACCACCCCCACAGACCCGGGTCCGATGGCTGCCCGCACGACGAGAACGGCTGCGATGAAACCCAGAGAGCCCCCAGCGCCGGTGAAGAAGACCGCAACACGAAAGGTGGCCAAGGCTGCGACGAAGGACAGCGAGGAACCTTCCGACTCGAACGCTGCGACGACGAAGAAAGCACCCGCTGCTACCTCGAAACAAACCAACGGTGCACACCCCGTCGTCATCCCCCCTGATCACGACATCGAGCCCATTAAGGTCAGTGTCCTCCGGATTAGATCGCGCCCGGCATTCGAACACTTGGTTTCCAGGCATTCCTTCGTGTTCGCCCCCACATAGGCAGCGACACTCCCACCGACAAACCATACCTCGAACAACTATCAGATTCATCAGTGCGGATGCTGGATCCGGCAGGACCTTCAGGGAACTCATCACGATACCGCCTTTCGACCGTCCCACAAACCTTTACCTATTCCTTTTCTCACATCTTCCCCCATAACACCCTCCAATCGGACTTCTTCACGAAGACCACATTACCACTCGTTCAGGACCTGCTCCATGGTCAGAACGCCCTGCTGTTTGCCTACGGTGTCACCAATTCTGGAAAGACCTACACCGTACAAGGAAGTAGTGATCCTTCCTCGGCGGGCATCCTGCCTAGGACGTTGGACGTAATATTCAATAGTGTTGGTCATTTACAGAGCGATAACAAAGTAAGTCGTGTGACAGCTCTTCCCACGTTCCTTACAGATCCGATGAATTAGTATGGCCCAGTACGCCTGCAAGGGGTAGAGACAGCAGATCCTTCATCAGATGCCAATAACATCCAATCAGTATCTAAACTTCGACAAGACCCCACACTCGCTCAAGTCCTACAGGAGGAGCTGGAGGGTGTGGACTTGGATACGGCAGTGGATTCCACGGTTCTCAAGGTCGACAGAAACTACACGCATTCTATATGGCTTTCCTACGCAGAAGTTTACAACGAAAAGGTCTACGACTTGCTTGCGGATACTTCCTCCTTGAAAGCGGGTACTAGGGCCGGCCCTTCGACTCTGCTTCTGTCACGCAAGGCGTTGGCTATTAAACCGAGCCCTTCGTCTGACTGGGGCGGGTCAATCAATGCTGGGAAATACGTTGCTGGGCTCCGCCAGATCAGAGTACACTCCGCTGCTCAAGCAAAAGAAATCCTGAAGCTTGGCCAATTACACCGCAAGGTGTTTGGGACTTTGGCGAACAGTCAGAGCAGTAGGAGTCATGCTCTCGTCACGATCAAGGTTCTGCGTTGTCACCGAGGAGACTATCATGTGCGTTGTCAGCCTCCATCGAGCATTTGACCTAGGGTCAACCCCGATTTGTTTCAGGACCCCTCGAACGTACACACCTCGAGGCTTACGCTGGTGGATCTCGCCGGTTCAGAACGTACGAAAAACACACACACGTCTGGAGAGCGACTAAGAGAGGCAGGATCCATAAACAAGTCACTCATGGTTCTCGGCCAGTGTATGGAGGTTATGCGAGCCAACCAGAAACGGATGGCCCAAAGCCTGGCCAGCGCAGGACGTGTCGATACACGGGATATAAAGAAAACCTTGGCCGTTATCCCATTCAGGCACAGCAAACTCACTGAGATTCTTATGGACTATTTCATTGGAGATGGTCGAGTGGTAAATCGAACGCCCTGTCATTCCCTTACCCACGAGACTCAACAAGATTTTCAGGTCATGATTGTCAACGTGAACCCGTACGACACAGGTTTTGATGAGAACTCGCATGTCATGAAGTTCGCTGCGCTAGCCCGTGAGGTTACTACGACGCGCAAACCTGCTCCACCCGTGAAGAAGGGATCCTCCCTCGCCAGCCCTGCCTCGCGACCAAGTGAGCAACATCGAAGAAAAGTCACCATCTCGATGGGGAAACCAGGGCGTCAAAGTGAGGCTCTCCTCGAAGTCTTGGAAGGTAAGGACCTACGAAAGGGCACGGTCGGGTCACCAGTTTAACACTTATCGCAGAGGACGAGGAGGCGGACGACCTCGACGACACGGATGAAGACTTTGAACTGAACAAGGCGTTCGTTAGCGCCTTGTTTGACGAGATCGATGACCTCCGAATGCAGGTATGCATTGCACACATTGTCACCTTTGCCTCCATTTATCAGATTGCGCCAGATATTTGAAGCACAGATGCGTTGTGCCATTACTGAGGCGGAAACCCGCGAGGAAGTCCTGGAAGAGATGGAGGAAAGAATGAGAAACATGGAGAGAATGTATCTGAAACGCATCACGGATGAAGTCAAGATGAATGAGAGGAAGATGGACGCTAAAATCGACATGCTGCACCAGACTGGCCTCCTGGAGAGTGAGAGGACTACTGAGGAAGAAGAGGAAGAGGAGGAATACGTGGGTGATGCTTTGAAATTTGCCGTGACCAGACCTGCTCACTGTGTCATAGAGTGAAAAGGAGAATCATGCTCCCGATTACATGTCCCAAGACGATGAGTATGAATACGAGGAACGGGCTCCTTCCCCTCTTGCTCGCAAGTCCACCCTGGATCGATCACAACGGTTGCCTCCAAGTGTGAAGAAAACACAATGGAAACCCGGTAATGATATGGACGTGACAATGGACGTCGACGAGGAGGAAGAGGACCTCCCGCCGCCAAGACTGGTGCAACAAAAGCAACTCTCTCGGGCGCCGTCTCCCGTCTTCGAAGCCGACGTGAAACGGGCTCGCGCCGGCTCCAGTCAGCCTCATGCCAAGGGCAAGGCCAAACCCCAGCCAGCACCGGCCAAGGCTACGCGCAACACACGCGCCTCGAAGGTTCAGGACCCAGAATCGAGCTCTGAGGATTCAATGCCGTCTGATTCTTCGGGACCCCCGCCGGCTCGGAAGGCTGGACCGGGTCCGAAAAAGAAACGGTGAGGTCTCGAATCTGAATATTGGCCAGCAAGACCGGGTTCAAACAGGTACTCATGTGTGTTCTCAGGGTCATCGGCACGAAGAGGAAGTAGCCCGAGGCGTGCCCGCATGTTGTGCATTGTTTCACGATACGCGACGCCGCTCAACGTCGCTCACTGCCGAGCTAAATCTGGGATTTCTGTACTAATTATAGACGCACACTCTACCTTCCTTGTATTACCTATCATCAATCTTCTGCCATCAGAACTACGTGCTCACCTATTCGAGTTTCCTCCGGCCCCGTTCCAGCCTGGGCTGGAAGGGCGGAGTCGGACGAACAGCGGCCGATCAAAAGCGCTTCGACTGAGGGCCATCAGCCGCCACTGGTTAATCCCCTTGGGGCACCAGATGACTCTCGCATGCACACGCTTCCTTGCCGGGAGACATCTGGATGACAGCTGAGGCATTAGAAACCTCCAATCGCTCATAGGCCCCGTGGTCCGCCAGCCGATGACTATAAAACCTCCCTCGGTTTGGGCGGTGTTTTCGCCCGAGTCCTTTGCTTGCTGCCCCCGTGCGACCCCGCCGCCTTGCGCTCTTTGAACAGACCACCCAAGAGCAAACGACGTCCACCATGGCCCGCTTCCTCCAGACCACTACCTTGATCGTGTTGGTCGTGTCTGCTGTGACGTCCGTCTTCGGATCTCCTCTTGTGGAGAACGGTTTGGTGGCCAGACAGGATGTCCAGAACATCGTTTATGTCACGGATGCGAACAAGTTCTGGTGGGTCGACTGCGTCTTCTCACCTGGTGTACTCCGGCCTGATTGTCTGACCGTCCTCTTGAAGTATGATCATGCCGAGGGACCCACATACCAACATCGGCGATAGCGAACACCCGTAAGCATCTCCTTGACCAATATCCAAGCTAGCCCACGAAAATTCTGATTCTTGATCGTGATCAAGCGGCGGAATGAAAACATATTGTTCACCCGCCGGAAGGTACTCTACTCAACAGGGCCAGCTTCCTCCAGACTTTTGGAGGAACGTCGAGTTCAAAACCGGAAAGGGGGCCAAGGGAGGACGCTACGCCCAACGTGAGTTGTACCCTGACCTAGTCTCCCTCTACTACATTTGTGACCCTCTCCGGTGGCTGATTCCCATTCTCCGATTTACAGTCACCGGTTGTATCCGTCCCGAGAAACTCAGTCGCCTGAATCCCAACGACGCAGGAGGCCAATACGACTCCAGCGGAGGCGCGGGTGGACATGGAAATCCCCAGGGCAGTATCTGCTTGGGTTACAACCATTATGTTGAGCTCGTCGAACCCCGTGGTCCCCGCGCTTGCATCAAGTGCTGCGACGACCCTGCAGACTGTCCCACCAACAAAGACACCCAAGGCTGTCCTAATGTCATACCCGGAAACTATTTCAACTGCAATTAATAACGGACTCTTCGAGATGGAACCGAAACACGTCGCGGACTTTGTTTTTCTTTTATCACGGGCTTTTCTCACCGGACAATCTTTAAGTAGTTCACGTAATTACGACCATGGTGAATTCGCATAGCTAGCAGTAAACGAGGGTAACTCATACATAATGCATTCTGTTTCCGATTAATCCAATCTTCTGCACCTCGGCGGCCGGGGTTTGCTACAAAGCAAGGATGTTTCAATCGTCCCGCTTCATCAGATAATTTACCTTATTTCAAGTTCATCGGGCACAAGTGAGTGACTATCCGTAAGACCATAAACATACGTATCCGTTTCAAAAGGGTTCCATCAACCGAGGTTTACTCTTCAGTATCTGAGAACTTTCAACCGTCGTTCTTCCCGACCCCGGTAATTTGAAAGGTTGGTGGGCTTCTAGAGGAACAGCTGCAGCTTTGTGATCCCAGGTGCGCGGTCTGGAGACGATATTCATGTTCCGATGAAATGAACGGGGTCCTGACAGCCCCCTTATAAGTTCATGGATATTTGTGTGCACACTTTAGCTTCCTTGTATTACCTATCATCAACCTTCTGCCACCATAACTGCATGCTCACCCATCTGAGTTTCCTCCGGTTTCATTCCAGCCTGGGTTGGACGGGCGGAGTCGGACGAACAGCGGCCGATCGAAAACGCTCCGAGCTTCAAGCTTCAACTGACGGCCATCAGCCGCCCTGGGTGAGCCCTTTGGGGCATCAAGTGACCCTCGCATCTACACGTTTCCTCGCCGAGTGACGTCTGGATGGCAGCGGAGGCACTAGAAACCTCCGATTACTCATAGGCCCCGTGGTCCGTGACCAGCCGATCACTATAAAACATCCCTCGGGTTTGGCAGTGCCTCCGTCCGAGTGCTCTGCTCGCTGCCCCCGTGCGACCCCGCTGCTCTTACGCTATTTGAACAAACCACCCGCGCACCAACGACGTTCGCCATGACCCGCTTCCTCCGAACCACCACCTTGATCGTGTTGGTCACGTCTGCTGTGACGTCCGTCTTCGGATCTCCTCTTGTGGGGAACAGTTTGGTGGCGAGACAGGATGCCCAGAATGTTGTTTATGTCACGGATGCAAACATATTCTGGTGAGCCGACTGCGTCTTCTCACCTGATGTGCCCGGGGACGATCGTCTGACTGCTTTTGAATGAAGTATGATCATGCCGAGAGACCCACATACTAATATCGGCGATAGCGAACATCCGTAAGCCTCTCCCTTGACCAATATCGAAACCAGCCCACGGAAATTCTGATTCTCGATCGTGATAAAGCGGTGGAATGCAAACGTACTGTTCGCCCGCCGGAATATACTCTCCTCAACAGGGCCTGCTTCCTGCTGACTTTTGGAGGGACGTCGCGTTGGTTACCGGAAATGGAGTCAATGGAGGACGCTTCATCCAACGTGAGTTATACTCTGACTTCCTCTCCCTCCACCACATTCGACCCCTCCTCGATGGCTGATTCCCATTCTCCGATTTACAGTCACCGGTTGTATCCGTCCTGAGGGAGTTGACCGCCTGAATCCCGACGATGCGGGAGGCCAATACGACTCCAGTGGAGGTGTGGATGGTCATGGAAACCCCCAGGGCAGTGTCTGCTTGGGTTATAACCATTATGTCGAGCTCGTCGAGCCCCGTGGCCCTCGTGCTTGCATAAGGTGCTGCGACGATCCCGCGGACTGTCCCACCAGCCAAGACACCCAAGGCTGTCCTAATGTCATACCCGGAAACTATTTCAACTGCGGTTAATAACGGACTCTTCGAGATGGAACCAAAACGCGTCGCGGACTTTGTTTTTCTCTTGCCACGGAATTCTTTCACCGGACAATCTTTAGTTCACGTAATTACGACCATGACGAATTCGCATAGCTAGCAGTAAACGAGGACGACTCACTTACAATACACAATGCATTTTGTTTCGATTAATCCAATCTCCTGCACCTCGGCGGCCGGAAAGCAAGAAGAACGCTCGATCATCCCGCTCCGTCAGATAGTAACTTACCTTATTTCAAGTTCATTAGGCACAAGTGTCACCATGATTCCAACACCAGACTTATCTCACCTAACACAAAACGACTACGATCTAGTCTACGAACCAGCAGGTACGAAAACAAACCCACACCCGTTTCCATCCAAAAGCCGTACCTCACGCCTCCACATTGTCCTTCTTCTTTAACGGTTAGAGGACACCTTCATCCTTCTTGACGCTCTAGAAAAGGATGCGGACGAACTGAAGAAACTCCAACCGTCCATCTGCCTCGAAGTCGGGTAAGTAACCCCACCCATTCAGCTTTCAATTTCCTGATTGAAGAACCATCAAGTCGGTTAGACCTGGATCCGGGTGCGTATCTGCATTCCTAGCCTCCATACTAGGACAATCCTGTCGTAAGTTCTCGATCCCCCACTCACTAGCCATGATTTACGTATTGTTTTTTATATACCTCATCCGTCAGTATACCTCGCAACGGACATAAACCCGCACGCCTGCCGATGCACAGTCGCCACAGCGCGGAAAAACAAGGCATATCCATCTCCCACCCCCAAAATCACACTAACTCACCATTCAGCACCATCTAGTCCGAGGTAGACGCAATAAACACCTCCTTAACAGGCCCACTATCGTCCCGGCTACACAATTCTGTCGACGTGCTGGTTTTCAACCCCCCATACGTACCGACCGAACCGGAAGAAGCTCAACAAGGACAGGAGCACGGTCAAATATCCAGTTCGTGGGCTGGTGGATTTGATGGAATGCAAGTCACGAACAAGTTGCTCCACGAATCCAAGGTCAGAGCTGATCTGCATTTCGCCTGGTAACCCGATCCACTGATTGTGTGATCTGCCGTAGGCTCTGCTATCCACTAACGGAAGGTTCTACCTTGTTGCAATCAAGCAGAACGACATCCCAGGGATCTCACGGAGGTTGCTAGAGGACGAAATGTCTGCAGAGACCGTACTACAACGGCGGGCAGGCAGGGAACATTTATTCGTGTTACGAATAACCAAAAACCGTACATCGTAGGATAGAAAATGGTACAGGGGTCGGAAGAAACTGCAAGTCATGTGCAAAAATACATGTCGAACACAGGAAGAAATAGATCAAGAGAAATGCAGAAATAACATATTATACAGCGTACTATTAAATTTTCTGTGCGAGATTGTAATGGATGCTGGGGAGATAAACACAGTCGGAGTAAAGGGGGGTTCCAAAAAGAAAGAGCCCGTATTTGTGGTCTAAGAATCGTCGCTACCGGCTCCAGGGCGCCTACCTCGCAAGCTGAACCTAGAAGGTGAACTCAGGGCCTTGGAATTCTGCGTATCGGCAATAGACTGGAACGAAGTTCCACGTGGAAGGCGGTGATAGTCATCTTGACTGTAGTCCAATCGGACTTTTAATAGCCCTTGCCCTTCGTTGAGCTGGAGGAGCACTTCCGAGGAGTGGATGCCGTTGGCGATGTTGAGATGGCGCCAGACCTGGAGAAAGGCGTGAGATGGATAATCACTCTACAGAACAGACAAAAACCTACGTCAATATCCCCAGCGCCCAACAACTTGTCCCTGCCAAGGGTCTTGTAATCATGTACCCAGGCCTGGATCTTGGATTGACTCGAGTCAACGACGAAAGCGCATTGTTCGTGCCTAAAAGCCGAGAGCATTTAGAAAGAGAACACGGAGAAATGCGTCAAAAACGCATTACCAGCTACACTCAGAACCTGCCGACTTGGGGCGATGAGAGGTCTTGTGCTCCTTGTCTCCACACTTCAAGATCACGTAGGGTTTGAGACTGTCTCCCCCTGGGTTGTAATCTTTCGCCTCGATAACAGTGACCCTCACGATTCCGGGCTCAGTGGGATGTCCATTCGCGTATCCACCAGTGCCAGGGACACCCTGACCAGGTCCAGTGAAAACGTTCTCGCCTACACCGATGCCATTAGCACCGATCGGCTGGGAAGCCTGACCGGTTCCCATTTCTGCGACATCGACGATGCTTCCATCGTCTGAGCTATGATTTCCACCTCGGAAGGCACGTGTAACGCCGTGGAAGACACCCTTCCCTGCTTGGAGAGGCAAGGCACCAACCTGGGTCATGGCCCTGCCAGCAGTGGAAAAGGTCGAGGTTTTTGCACGAGATTTCACGATGATTTCCGGTTGGAAGTTCAGGTGCACACGAACCCAACCCTTGTCTCCGTGCTTGTCGTGACTCAAAACGATCTTCTTCTCCATGCCGCGGAAGGGCTCAACTTCTTCGAGGTTGATCCTGGCGGTTCCCAAGCTTTTTGCCTGCTCGACCGCGTTCCAGTCAAAGACTTCAAGTTGGAAGTCTGCAGCAACACGAGAAGGCTGAAGTAACCACAGTCAGCGAACAGAGGTTCCAGACATTCAGGAGTGACGCTTACGATTGTAATAGAAAACGTTTCATTCCATTCGGGATGGAGCGTCTTCTTCTTCGTCTGAGACCTATGAACCTTCTGACCATCGAGCGTGAAGACGATGAAGGGGTCAGATTTGCCTGGGTTGACAGTGAGTCAGGACATGACATTCATCAGGAAAAGAACATACCGCTTCGATCTGCGCCATGGATCTCTCCACCGTTGAGGAGCTGGACTTGGAGAACACCCTGATCTGGAAGGGGTCTCAATCACGTGCAAGGAGAGGTGGATGTCACACTCACTGTTAACGCTCTCCCTTGGCTCCAGTTGGAGGGGAACGGGGATGTAGCGGGCCTCCAACTCTACAGTTCCGATCGACTTCCCATCTGGATCGCAGAGGGTTCGCTTGACGGTGCCATCCTGTCAAAGCATGTTAGAACAACCCGGGGTAGACCACACAAAGTCATTCATTGTACCATTGCTTCCTGGAGGAACTTCTTCGCGTCTTCTTTCCACTCGGCAATGATGTCATCCTTCGTTCCCTCATCAGCCTCATTGAATCTCAACCAAACACGGCCGAAGTCCAACTCCTTAATGAACCCTTCACCAGTGTAGTCCCAAGTCACATGGCGACTACGAGCCATGGAGGTGGTGAACGCGGGCCAGTATCCATCGTCTAACAAAACCTCGAGACGAGCCTTCGTCGACAGCTGGGCAGTTGTGATGTTGAAGACGATGATTCCGGATTCTGAAACCGCGATGAGAATTTTGAGAGTCTTGATAATGATAATGATGAACATCTGAACTTACGATGTCGCATTAATTCTTCCTTGGACAGCACAACACCCTTTCCAGACCTGTCCTTCCCCTCGCTTTCAGTCGATGACTCAATGGCTGAGTTGGCGTCGAGATCGTCATCTGCTGAGAGCGATGTGTCCGTGGATCCCTTGTTCTCAACGCGATCCTCCTTCTTGATGCCGAGAGGTCCACGAGCTGTGATACCGGCGGGGACAGCTTCGGCCTCGATGTCCGAAGATGACATCGAGCCGTCCCCAGTTGTCACGCTCGTAGCGTCGCTACCATTACCGTCGACAGCGTGTTGGATGCTGTTACCACCGGTACTGAACCCAAAGTCCTTGAGAGCAAGAGCTGGGATGAACTCGGCCTCATAGTGAAGCTGTCCTTTGAAGATTCCCTTATCGAACCTGAGATTCGAAGCCTCGACCTTCTTCCCGGTTGACTTGAAGGGATAGTCCTCAGAGTCTGCCTCTGCAGCGAGGTCGCCGAGGCGTAGTTCCGCGTAGCCCAAGGAACGGTCCCTCGTGAGATGTTGGTAGTCCATGCACTCCAAGAACAGTGTCTCCTTCAGAGAGTGCACTACAGGGAGTATGAGTGACCCTTTCATGGCAGATAAACAGCTTCTTACCAGGAACGTAGATGATCTGGTCCCAAACGGGGTTAAGGTCTGAGCAAACAGTTGAGTTCTATGGCTTCTCCTTACAAAAGCTTGGACCTACTGTTGTTGACGACCTCAGTGCGAGCTTCAATCACGTTATTGATGAGGACTCGGACGTATGGGTCGCTCTGGTGATTCTATGAGTATCACTCCCAACAGTCGACTGTAGAGACGAAACCCACCCTGCCACCCAAAGTGGCCTCGACGTTCCTGAAATCCGGATGAGAAATCATGGAGATAGGTCAGGTGTGAGTGCACTCACTTAACGTCTGTTGCCTTCTTCAAGAGTAATCTGACCACACCGATGGGCGGCACATACTGATCCACCCCGTGCAAGCTCAACTCAAGTGGCTTCCACTCGGTCGACAGCCTGATCCTGCCGGACTTGCATCCACTTAATGGCCACCAGTCCTTACCGGCATGTCCCTTAGCCCGGAGCAAGTCGCTAAGCCTCACGGACATGTAGCCAACGACTGGATCCTTGAGGAAGTCCCTATCGTCAATGACCTTGATGGTGATTACGGACGTCTTTTTGTCAGTGCACAAGAACTCTGTGGCAGACTCCCACACAGGGTTGTTCGTGTGCTTGAGACATTTCGAAGTGTGGGTGGGCGCGGGGTTGTTACCCAGGTATACTTTGACAAGGGGGTTGAGATCACCTGACATGGACTTGGTGCTGTCGAGGTCTTTAGCCTGATGGAGGACCAATCGGACTATACCGACATCTGCGGGAGAAGGTGAGTGGTGTCCAAACAATACCATATTGAGAGATGTACTCGTCTCTGGAAGCTTCTGAACGGCTCCTTCGCTAGTGTTGGAAAGGGAGATGACGGGGTAGAAGTTGACATCGAATCGGAGTTCACCGCGGTTTTTACCGTCCTTCAAGATGGGGCATAAGATATCCTCCTGAGTAGCGTCCTGTTCAAGGACGTCAAGACCAAAAGAGGCTGTGCCCATGAGGGAATTTTGTCGGTGGTCGTTGTAGTCCATGACATTCAACACGAGGGACTCGTGGAGCGAATTGACGAGTAGGAATTTGGTTTCTGTCCAGGTGGGATTACAGCTGGGATTCTTTCAGCCTACGGGAAAATGCCACACAGACAACAGCGACTTACGTGTTGGTTTTGGGCTTGGTCTTGGCAAGTTCAGCTCTGTCATTGAGCGTGAGGCTGACATAGGGATCAGGGGAGCCACCTCCGATCTTCGAACCCTTGATATCACGTGCACAGTGGACGATGACCTGGAGAACACCGATGGCGGTGTCGAGAGGGGCACCAGAAAGCATTTGCTCGAGATTGAGGGTGAAGAAGTGTGGGTCGTACATCATGGGTGCCAAGGTGCTATGGACCATGTTCCGGATGAATGCAGAAAGTCCAGGAACCTGGTAGAGGGTTAGCGCATAGATAGTGACGGACCTGAGGGATGCTTACATTTCCAATATCGAAACCAAAATAATCGCCTCCGATCGGTTTCAAGACGTAATCAAACATGGGCGGTTCCAGGAACATGAGGTCGACCAGCTGAACGTGGGGGAAGTTGGTCATGAGTTTCATTCGGACACGCATCTGGCCAGAGAAGCTAAGATCCTCCAGTAAGATGGGCATTCCTGCAGTCGCGAGGCCTTTGCCGACACGAACGGAAAGGACGATCTTGGGGTTGACTTTCCTGCCAACCTCTTTTGGGGTCATATCGGAGACGTCATTGGGAGTAAAGGACACAGCCCAATCCATCATGACGATATCCTCTTCAGTCTTGGGGAAGGTGCGGACGCGGTCGATGCGGAATGCTTTGTTTCCAAGAGTGAAGGTGCTGAGACGAAGAGAATCGAGGAAAGGGGGGCAGTTGGTTGATAAGAGTTGGTCCACGGTGGAGACGACGGTGGAAGAGAGGACTGGTTCGTAGATTACCCAAAATCTCTGGAGGAAGTGGTTTAGCCACTCGGCACTTTCGTGTTCGGAGGCGAGTTTCGACTTGACAAGTTCACGCTGAATGTCATCACGGGCCCGCCTCCTCACACGAGCCATAGAAGTGGAATAGTAGGTTGCGCAAACGGCGAGCAGGAGGATCAGCCAGCCCCAGCCAAAGCGGAATAAGGTCATAAAGCGGGTGACAAGCACGGTCTGGTAGTGCGATTGGTTTGGGTTTGGTCGTGGGGAGGGGGAAGAGCGATACGCACGAAAAAAACAAGACCGGCATTGTGATACCAGTCGCCATAATACTGTTCTTTGAGGAAGGCTGAAAGGATTGCAGAGTCTTTGGCTTCTCCTTGCAGTTCAGGGGAGTCGAGGCCACCTGCTGCGCGCCAGCCGACTTTGTACCAGTCAGGGATGACATATGGACCGGCGTCAATTGATCCAGGTGGTTGGGCAGGCTTTGCGATCGTGGCAACATCGTTCGGATGGGCTTCGACGTCTTGGACGGTTATCGTAGGGATGACGTCCGAGTTTCCGGTGTCGACATCAAGCTCTGACAACAAAGATAGGAGATGAGGGCGAGTCGGGTTGAGATATCAGAGAGACGAACCTTTGGCCGGGTTGAGGTCCTTGGGCCTGATGTCCTTGAGTCGGTCGCGCGTCTTCCCTGCGGCAGCAGCTTTTTCCCGTGGAGTTGCATCTGGGTCGAAACTGTGAACTGGGACACCCTTGGCTTGGTCGTTTAGGAGGGTCTCGCGGGCCTGGGCATCTTGCCGTTGGTTGGACGCCATGGACGTCGCGAGAGGGGGGGATGTGGGAAATGAGTGGTGGAGGGAGCGTGTGTAGGACTAGGGAGGGGTGTAATTTTAGTCGGGGGTGTGGTTATATGAGGCAAAGGCGTGATGTCACGACTGGAACCATCGGGTCCCTCCCGCTGAGCCCATTGCCGGGGTCTGATCGGAGTGTCCATCAGAGTTCCAGTGACATGCAGACGTCTGTTCGCTATCTACAAGGCGTGCAGAAATGCTCGCTGCATGCTGGGTGCCGCAGAGCATTCGCCGAGTGCCGTCTGCGCACGACACGAATAGCCGGACAAGTATAGCCTGGCCGCAGCCCGCCCCATCATCGTGGATTTTCTGCCATGAATGGCGTTCTTGCGGCGCGGCATCGCCGAGGGACGATCCCTCGCTGCGCTCTCGGTCCACCGTGGACCCGCCTCACTGCCATCCACGATATGTTGTGGCACGTGAGACCATCTCCAGTCGGGTTCCCACAGCAAGTCCGAACTTGAGGCTATGTCGGCCCGCTGCGCCTCTCCATCGCCGACTGCTGTGTCCAGCTGACCATCGTTACGCAACATTGGGCTGCCAAGGACTTGGGTACTTAGTCCTCAAGGGTGGTCTCACAGTGACGTTCTCCATTCATAGCGGCACACACATCCTTCTGAGCAAACGGCCCCTTCCGATCCGGAGAGAGCAGGGGTCGGCGGGCTCGACTCCCCATCGACGCAGATTGGAAACCCCTCGAGCACCAATTTGTCATGTGTAGCGTAGTCATCTCTCCCTCAGCGTGATAAGCTGTCGCGGAAAACAAACACAAAAAAGACGCTCGAGAACCGAATTCCCGGCTATTCACTGAAAAGAAGACGTTGCATCTCAATTCTCCGAGATCCTGGGGTGTGCACCAAGAAAATGCGAGAAAAAGAGGTCCTACCCGGGCTCGAACCGGGGTTACGGGAAATCGACAAGTCAGAATCCCGTGTGATAACCACTACACTATAGAACCATGCCACCCTAAGCCTGTGCACAATATGTCACCCGCACGTATTCACAAGATGTCTCCAGGCGGAATGCCGTCCTCATTCCAGGATCCATCAGGCCGCTGGCTTGCGACCTTTCTTCACCACCACCACCATCCCTACCTGTGCGATGCCCCCGCTTCCCAACCTCCTCCCGTGGCTCTGCCCTACTGATCTCACAGTCGAAAAGTCTGACCGTACTTCTATCTGTACCCTGCTGGATCAAAGCAGCTTTGCAGTAAGTATGGTGGATACAGCTTCGAATCCTGTGCAACAACTACTCCGCGCTTTAACCCAGTCTACGGTCTGCACGATACACGCGACATCCGCGTTCTATCCCGAAGGGCAAACTCCGTTATCCCCTTAGCCCCACAAATTCATCACACTCATGACGTCGATCGAGAACAACATACCAGCGCCAGCTTCATAAGACTTGACAGCCTTGAATGAATCTACCCAGTTTGCGTCGCTGCCTCGGTGAAGGGTCTGGCAACAACAGCGAACGTGTTTATTCGAACTATTTTATGTGCTGGTATCACGAGGGTTCGCTCCTGGGCTACCAGCCCTCTAACATGCATATCGAGCCCCGGATCTGATCGAAGGCTGAGGATCGTCAACCAACCGTATCATCCGTCTCGTCCCCCCCCCTCTCCCCGCACCGCCCAAACAGTGGTGTCAGGAACTTGCCGATTCCAGCTCTTCCTGGTCTACAACCGTCACTGTCCGATACATTATAAGATCCTTTCCCTGCCCCTCGCCACTTCTCTGTCCCTGCCTCCTGAGCGAGAAACGTCACCTCCACATTCCGACACTCCTATGATGTTGCAAAAGATTTCCTTAGTTGTGTTGGCCTGGCTGACGCTCTCGCGGTCCATGCCACTGGAGAAAGAACATCCGTTCCTCCTGTTCAACGACACACTTGTCATAGGGACATCTGAACTGGAGCCAGCTGCGGACCCACCGTGTTTCCCCGCACTCGGGTTCCAGATGCCTGCCACTGTACCGAATTCTTTGGATGGCTGGTGGTGCGATAGCAGCACGGAATACGCCTTCGTAGGCTTCAGTTACGAGATCACACAATGCGAGATCGATCCCCCTCGCCTCAATTTGCCCGCTCACGTTCTTTGTTTACACAGGTCAGAGCAAGAGTAAGTTAAACTCAGAGTTCGCCGACATTCGGAAGCGATTCAAAGGGCGCTATATCCGCCTGTATGGGGCTTGCGATCGGGCCAACTACTAGTAAGTTGGGTGCTCTGCCTCATTTCGTTTCTGATATCCGTTTAGCGATGATATTATCGAGGCTGCTTGGGAAAATGGCCTCGGAGTCCATGCGCTCATATGGTTCGGCTGGGACGATCCGAATATCTGGAAGACCCGCCGCGACAACCTCTTCAAGTCGTTGAAATCCAATCCGAAAGCCGAGTTCGTCACTCGTGTCCTGCAATTCGGTTCAGAGCCGTTGTATGATTGGGCCTTGGATCCTGCACAGTTGGCGGTGCAGGTAGAGGCAGCCAAATCGACGTTGGCGAGCCTCAAGATTCCGGTGACGATCAGCGAAATGGCGTATGGGTTTCAAGTACATAACGGCGCGCCGGATGTGCTTGCTGCAATCGATGTCATCGATGCACACATCCTGCCATTCTTCGCGAGCGATGCATCGACAGGTGGGTGTGCCGTTGACTCAACTACCAACTGAGGACAACTCGTTCCCATTCCAGGTGACCAGGCTTGGAAGAATGTCCAGAGTGATCTCTCTTGGTTCGTTCAACGGGTTGGAGGGAGGAAGATTTGGTTTAGCCAGGTAGGCGACAGTTCTTTTACGCACGACCCATCCCTCATCGAAACCAATCGCAAAGAACGGATGGCCGTCTGTCACGTACCCGGGAGTCGAACCAAACAGTCCGAACGCCGTTGCAAGCGTTGCTGAAGAATCTGTAAGTGCTTTCACGATACGCTAATTCGGTTACTCAATTGTCTGGCCAGAAATATTACGCCCTCCTGGACTCCAAGTGTTCGTATTTCAAGACGGTCCCAGGAGGTGGTGTCGGTTGGTTCGCCCACCTCTACTCGGACTATCAGGAACCCGGCTATGGGATCTTGGATACGAACATGAAGCTCAAGTTCAATTTCGCTCCCAGAACTTCGTGCTGAAGGGCTTGATTAATGATATTTCAAATGTGTTGCGTTACAGTGTTTGGTTATGACCGTTCACGATTCATTTCCTCATCTCAGACTTCATGTCACCCTTGGCTTGCTGGTAACTGGCTTAAACCTGGAATATGTGCAGATGTATCTTGTGTTCGACGGGGAACCCTGCTTAGGTTCCCTCGCTTTCCAGTCTCCTCTCGTGGCTCTTCGCTGGTAATCCCAGTCAAAAACAGCCCCGGCGTGCTTCTGTCTGAGTTGTCTTCCTCGGTTTCGCGAATTCATCGCATTCGTACGTCGATCGAGAATAGTATACCGGCGTCGGTTTCATAAGGCTTGACAGCCTCGAATGGTGTCTATCTTGGGCACAAACACTATTACAAAGTTTGCAAGGCTGTTCGGAGCACATCTCTGCAGCTCCCATATGGGATCCGGAAGCCAGAGCTTTGCTGATGGAATCAAAAGCTCCAACTCCGACCGGCCACCTCCGCTCGGTGAGTGCGGAGAACTACAGTGTTGTTGCCCCCAATCGTCTTGTATCTAGGCTGGGGGTCTGGTAACAACGGCAAACATGTCTGATCGAACTGTCTCACTACCACGAGGACTCGCTCTCCCCCGTATGTCGAATATTCGATCTGATCGAAGACGGATGTCGTGCTTGCGAGTGAGGGCTGGTGTGAAGCTGGCAAATGGCAAAGCCCGGGGCGGGTCCACTCTGCAGGTATCACGAAAACGATGTTTTCGAAAAGAGGAAAAAGGTAACCGAGACGGTGGAAGTTGATACCTGAGCGCTCACCGCCGTAGGGTCTCCCAAAGCGACCGAGTCGGTTGAATCCTCGAACCTAATGGACTCGAGAATTGGATCCCGCGACATACTACGCATAAAATTTGTCCACTCTCCTGCGACACCTACCCCTGACCGAGGATATGGGTTCACCCACTTCCACCACGCTGTGTAGTGTTTTCAGCGGGATTTGACACGTTTTCAATTCGCCTCTATTCAGATATTCTTAGTAACCGTGTGCAGAGACAGGAGGATTGAGCACGCTGTTCGTCGCGGCGGAGATTGCCATGATACGGCACGCGTGCCAGACATACCCTGCCCAGTCTCCGGTGCAAGGTGGGTAAGATTGAGTGCGTGTTTTTCTTTTCTCACTTCAGTCGTGCGAAGTTGAATATCATCAACGGGGCTGTATGTACACTTGCGGGACCTATCTGCCGCATTTGATAAGTCTTTGCACTAACACCCCAACAACAAGGAAATGACAATCGACTGGTGCTGGTTGGGTGTCTGGACAACGTATGATAAACTAGTATTCAGGAAATGTTGAGATTGGGAAATGGGCGGAGTCGGCGGCTGGCGCCCCGAAGTCGCTAAGACCCCGGATGTAAACGTCCCGGGAACGTTCTTTCCAATGTGTTCGGAAGAACCATCCTTCCTTGCACATGGCATCGCTTCGACGGTAGTGTAGTGGTGTCGTGAACCCGCCTGTTGCAGTTCCTCTTGGTCTGGAACCGTCACTATCTGGTACATTATAAGGTCCCCCTCACATCTAGGCTCGTCGCTCCCCCCCGCCCCCGAGGGAGAAACAACACCACCACATCCCGGCGTTCCCATGGCGTTGCAAAAGATTTTTTTAGTCGCGTTGGCTTGGCTGACGCTCTCGTGGCCCATGCCACTGGAGGAAGGACACTCGTTCAACCACACATTTGTCGTAGGGGCACATAAACCGGGGCCAGGTTGCGATACACCGTGCTTCCCTGCACTCGGGTTCAAAATGCCTGCCACTGTACCAAGCTCTCTGGATGGCTGGTGGTGTGATAGCAGCACGGAATACGCCTTCGTAGGCTTCAGTTACGAGATTACACAATGTGAGCTCGATTCTCGGGCTTCCCGCCTCTCGATCCGCCCGCTGACTTTCTTCGTTTGCACAGGTCAGAGCAAAGACAAGTTAAGTTCAGAGTTCGCTGATATTCGGAAACGATTCAAAGGGCGTTATATCCGCCTGTATGGTGCTTGTGATCGGGCCGACTACTAGTAAGTTGTTCAAGGGCGCTCCGCTTCCGAATTCCGTTTCCGACATCCGATCAGCGATGATATCATCGAGGCTGCTTGGGAAAACGGCCTCGGGGTCCATGCGCTCATATGGTTCGGCTGGGACGATCCGAATATCTGGAAGACTCGTCGCGACAACCTTTTCAAATCGTTGCAATCCAATCCGAAAGCCAAGTTTATCACCCGTGTCTTGCAATTCGGTTCAGAGCCGTTGTTCGACTGGGCCTTAGAACCTGCAGAGTTGGCGGAGCAGGTCGAGGCTGCCAAATTGACGTTGGCGAACCTCGAGATCCCGGTGACGATCAGCGAAATGGCGTATGGGTTTCAAGAACACGACGGTGCGCCGGATGTGCTTGCTGCAATCGATGTCATCGATGCACACATCTTGCCATTCTTCGCGAGCAATGCATCGACAGGTGGGTGTGCCGTTGATTCAACTATAAGCCGAGGGCAACCCATTCCGTTGCAGGTGACCAGGCTTGGAAGAACGTTCAGAATGACCTTGATTGGTTCGTTCAACGGGCCGAAGGGAGGAAGATTTGGTTTAGCCAGGTAGGCGACAATTCTTCTACGCACGACCCATCCCTCATCGACGCCGATCGCAAAGAACGGATGGCCGTCTGTCACGTACCCGGGGGTTGAGCCGAACAGTCCGGACGCCGTTGCAAGCGTTGCTGAAGAAGCCGTAGGTATTTTCACGATGCGTTAATTCGGTTACTCATTCGTCTGCCAGAAATATTACGCCCTCCTGGAATGTAAATGTTCATATTTCAAAACGGTCCCGGGAGGTGGTGTCGGTTGGTTTGCCCACATCTACTCGGATTATATGGAGCCTGGATATGGGATCCTGGATGTGAACATGACGCTCAAATTCGACTTCGCTCCCAGAACCTCGTGCTGAACGACTTGATTAATGACACAACATATGTATTGCGTTCCAGTGTTTGGCTACGACTATTCATGATTCACTTCCACATCTCATCCCTGGCTTGCTGATAGTCGGCTTAAACCTGTGGTATGTGCGGATATATCAAGTATTCTATGAGGGAAGGTAATGGAGAAACGAACCCTGTCCGCTTTGTTGCGAGCCTCTCCTGCTGCCTGATTCCACTTCTGTCTCGTATTTTCCGCGGTTTGCTTCGTCGACTCGGAAGCTTGGTTCATCTTGTCCTGGGCCATTTCCGTGGCGTCCTGAGTCGTGTCGGTCGCCTTGCGTTTGGCCGAACCGAGACTATGTTTGGTGGAGTCCACCACCCTCTCGCCACTATCGATAGCGCTAGCAAGACCTTTTCCGACAGATTTGTTGACCTGTGAATAACGCTGTTAGCCAAACGGTATGTGTTCCTGAATATATATCTCGCCTTGTCTGCGACTTCTGTAACCTTCTCGGTCACCGTCTTCCCAGCAACAGGGGAGGAATGTAGCTGGCGTGCGGCGACAAGGCTGCGAGAGATGGTCGACCTGGAGAGTGTTGTTCGGAGCATTGTTTCTAGGAGTTGTGAGGGGTGTGGTTGTGAGAGAGATGGGGGGATGGTGCCGGATTTTATACGTGTGTCGTATGACGTAGCGGTGACATCAACCTTGCGAGGGGTAGCGAATGTCTCCGCCCCTTTGAGTAACCGTCCTCCAACCCGCCGCACCACAACACCAACCTCTGACGCCCGCGATTCGTTGCCTCCAACGGAATAGGTATCGCGATCGGACTCGTCATCAGACGCCCACGACGGATCAACGGTCTTTTTGACCGCGAGATTGTAGCTTGTGCACGATTGGGTGTAGTTCAGGAAGGGATGAGCGGTACGGGGGGCTGAGGAGGTACTTCCAGTGACGTCAATTGGTCCCGTCAGGTCCCGCCTCAACGTGATCGCGGAGACATGCGGATATACCGCATCAAGGCCTACCCCTCTCTTAGGTTATCCATGTCTACGCCTATATCGTGCACCTGAAAAGAACTTCTGCCATGCTGAAACGTCACCATCCTGCTTTCCATCCCGCCCGGCGTGATCAGGACCACTCCCCAGCACCGTGATTCCAGCTCCTCTCTCGTTCCCTACGCTTATCCTCCGCAAACACGAACGTCAAAACGATGTAGTCCAACATGTCCACTCCCGCAGGTTGGACTTCAAGTCGCGCCTTCTGTTTCCACCTGAAGTAGTGTGCGTGGTGGAATTCAGCTATCACCGTCTTCTTCTCATCGGTGGTTACCAACTCCATACCGTGGTTCAGCGTCGAGGATTCCACCAAGGCGAACCAACCTACCTTTGGATAGTTCGTGCCCATTGGACCCATCGCCCATCTATATTGGACGCCGTCTGGCCCAGTTAATATGTAACTTCTAGTGTTCGAAACTGATTCAGCCCAGTTCCCAACGGGAAACCGGTGACAAGTTTCTTACCCTCCCATCTTCCCGCACTTAGGCAAGAACTCGCTCCGAGTGGTTATCCTTCCCCGGAAAATGATCCTATCCGACGAGAACCACTTCCAATAAATCCTCGCTATCTCATCACTAGTCTCAGGCAATTCCGTCTCCGCGCCATCTCCCTCTTCCTCCGTGGCTTTATTATCTTCCTTGGGCTTGGACTTTCCCTTTTTATTCCCCTCATCGATGATTCCATCGTCGGAATCAGGGCCGGCATCTTCGTCCCAATGGAGGGGAGGTTGTGTGGGTGCATCGAACTTCCTGATTCGAGTGACGCCTCCAACGATCCTCCTGGGAGTGTCGATGTGGTACTTGGCATGGCCAGTGGCTCCGTCGATGAGGGTCGTTCGGAGGGCGGAGTTTTTAGCGAAATGGAGCGTGCAGCCACTCATGGTAGTGCGGAGGGAAACAACAAGAGGAGGTTTTGAATGATATAGCCAGCGGCGTGAAACCTACTAGGATGGGGTGGTAACGGCATGTGGGGCTCCTCTCCTAATGATAACACACGTCGGTACGCTGTCATCCTATAAATCCTTCAGTATGTCTGACTCGGGCATTTTCATAAGGCGGCTCTTCCCCTCCAGCTTCGCCGTCCGACAAAACTTACCAGCCGAGCTTTGCAATGACCTTTTGTCCCCCTGACTCGAGTCGGGTGATGCAGAGACGGTGGTAGATCCCTGCCCCTCATCTGTTCCGTACGGCCACTGAATCCGAATGCCAAGACAGGCCAAGGCAGGAGCTGGGTTTCACTTGCCCGGTTCTATCACTATCACTATACTACGAAGCAGGTGCTCCCATCAGCTTTGTATTTGCTTGTTCGGCCACCAACTATCCCGTTATTTGTTAGCCTATGCGGTCGATATGCACGGTCAAGTGACTTTGGACTGAACTTACTTTTGTCGTTACTCGAGTGGTTAGACTTCGGTTCTCCCCATTACATTTCAAATAACATTTCGAAAGCGGGACATACCCTCAACCATTCTTCAAGCTTCACCGGTTGCCGGTTACCGTTGGACGCATGACTGCGAGGGGAAAGTTTAACAGTCTCGGTGAGGGGAGGAACGATCGGGGCAAAGAGAGTCATGTCTTTACGACACGAGAGGTGGTTTTCCGAGTCAACTTCATGGGCCTCACCCGCCACACAGCTGCCCCTCACACCCGGATCTCACTTCCTTCGGCGTGAATGCCCTTTGGGCTCTCGCCCAGTATACATGCTCTTCGCGGCACCCCACCCGTACAGGGGTTTATATCCCAAATGTTATCCTCATTGTTTGATAGCTACGTGACGGATATACGCGAGTGATCACAATGATCCATTCTGGTGACATTGGGTGACTGTCCGTAAGTTTACGCCGTGTACACAAGAGCCTAGGTGAATGAGTGGGTGATTATCCGTAAGACTAGAGATATCTCTAAACATCGTAGAAGGGTGCCAGTAGCCGAGATTCGCGCTGCCCGCGACGCGACGGACGGGGTCCTGACAGTTCCCTTATAAGTCCTTTGATATTCATCTGGGGTCGTGTGTACACGGCGTAACCTTACGGACAGTCACCCAGTCACTCACTGATCTCAGACATATCGCGCTACGGGAGGTGTGACCAGATAGAACAGCGATTCTACGAGCACTACATAGTACAAGAAACCACACTTAGAGGTTACGGCCCGGGAATAATACCCCCGGCCACCGAACACGCCGGAGCGAAGCGAGGCGAGGCTTACCGTACCACACAAGATACCTAGCTAGTTTCACCTCCGTTCAAAGGGTGCACCCCATGGAATGGAGGTACAGCAGATGCGTGACGGTAATGAATTGAGTGACGATGATAAGTATACCCGTGCAGTACACCGGAGATATTAGTGGCCTATAACTCTGCCCACCCAGAGTCCGCGTCAAAACCACCGTTTATGACACCGAGTACAAATACCAAAAAGCTCGCGCTAAGTCTCATCCCGAACCCGCGGTATAGCTGTTCGATGCCTATACTCCTCCACCAACTCTCCTTCATCACCACAACATCCTTCTCCTTACCCTTGCCGTTCCACCGTTCAGGCAGGTTTGAACGCTCCTCCGTGATGATATGCCAGAACGCGTCTACAACACCGTTATAAGGAACTGGTCGGGACTCAACGCAGGATTTGATGGGTTTGGCGATTCCTCGAGCCTGCACTTGTAGCCGGCGACGGATGGTCTCGAATGGCATCACAATAACTAGACCGGCACAAGTCCCAACGAGTTCGGCGACAGCCCAAGCAAAAGGGCTGGAATCAATGTTGCCATGGAGGCCCAGCACGCTAGTGGCGATATACGGTGGGAGTGTCAGGGACACGAGTGGTCGGAGACCGTTATCCAAGATGGTCGGGACCAGGAGATGTGGATGGAGATAAACACCCTTCAGCCCCCCTTCGTCGCGGAGGATTTGCGAGAGTGCGTCTAATGGGCCAGTGTAGGATTGGTACCTTGGTAAGAACGACTGGACAATCAGTCGGGTTCGCACCAGGTCGAGGGGTGAAAGGATGAGGCCGGTCAGAAGGTGAGAGGCGACGGGCAGAAGGATAGAGGAGGACTTGGAAGGGGATGGGGAGAATATCGATTGAAGGACGTTTTGAACTATTGGTTGGAGGGAAAACGAGAGAACGTCATTAATGCAAGAGGTGAACAACCCTGGTAGAAAATGATGTCATGATCAGGTGTGATATTAGGCCGCGTCGACGGCTTACCTTTGAAAAGGGCCAACCACCCTTCCGCATTGAACCTCCCGACGCGCTTGACCATCCCCCAAACACCGTCGGAGCTTGAGACGGGGATGATGTATTCCGGTCGGGTACCCTCCTCCATAACAGACCGCCTAACAACGTAACCTCTTACGTCGACTGGCCGGGGGCGTGTGTACCGAACGGGGTTTGGATTCGATGAATCAACAAAATACGAATCTGCGTCGTTGGAATCTGCATCGCTGAGCTGCGGGAAACCGATCGACCATTTAGTTATACCTTATTTCTAGAGCGAAAAGAAGACTCATCACCTCTGCTTCTTCCTCGTAGTCTTCCTCTTTCACTGTAGGGCCCTCTAGGAGGGACAAGTCCCTTGGAACCCACTGGACTTGCAGCAGCAACTTTCCCACCTCAAAGGGCATCGCGAGCGCAGCGCCTGTGTATTGTAAGACCGCTCCAGCAATCAGGCCCTTGAGTAGCAGCCTAATCTCTACACCTGAGGGCTCCGCCAAGGAGGAGGATAGATCGAATATGGGATTCGTTGGTGTACGGGTTGACCATTCGTATGATGTTTGGGAGACATTCGATCCAACGACGGAAGGTAAGGTGCTATTGCTCTGTGATGGGGCGAATGACCAGGAAGCCTGAGAAGGCGCATACATATCTCGCAGTGACGACGACGAAGACGCGCTCATCGTGACCCTGGATCCCAAACGACGGGCGGAAGAGCGTATGAACGTTTCGGACTTGGCTCCGGACCAACGTTAAGTCAGTTGTTTGCACTTGTTTGCCTCCTTCAAGCGCCGCAGACAATCATCTTATCTGGTTCTTCAGGTAAGTGGTGACAAGTCTCTAAACATAAAACTACAAGCCAGAGTACAAGAGGGAGTATGGGTCTAGATAATATACACTTGGGGACCTTTATCATGCAACCCCAGAGCCTGGGTGATTCTCGGAAAGAATCAAACGTACTTGGGATCAACTATTCCGAGCCGGAGTCATCTTCTGAGTCTGTGAATTGGATGGGAGAATTGAGGTCCATCGCGCGTTGCACGTGTTCGATAATGTCAGCGAAGAGCTCCTGGTTTGAAAGTGTCTGTCCTTGTGGGGGTGGTAGGGTGAATAGCCGATCTTTTGATTCCTCTAGGTTTTCGATCACCGTGGCCCAAAACGAGGCCCTTAGGGATTGAGAGAGGAAGGATGGTATTATTCTGAAACGTATTTTCAGCGGGAAAATGTCGGGTGCACAGCGGATCCCATACACTTGTGCAGTATAGTGGAGTCCCTTCGAGAAGACTACTTCCATGATCGAAGGAAGGTCAGACTCTTCGGGCTCCTTGGAAAAAGAGCGATCTAGGTGTTCGGATAACCACCGGTCCTTCTGGGTTTCAGGGCGTGAGGCTACCCCTGAGCTTCTGAGTGCTTGAAGGAGTGCAATCGTTCCCCCCATATCCTCCAAACAGTCCACGATGTGATCCAGTCTAGAAGTGAGGATGGTTTGAATTCCCATAAATCCTTGAATAACGAGACGCACACAGTCTCAATTTCCTCTAATTGGAACTTTTCCCAGGCGGCAGCCACGCGTTTCAATCCGAAACGACTCAAATCAACTCCGTCTTTAAACTTACACACACCGATGGTTCGGACCCAGAGGTTTGCATTATTGGACTGAATAGCGATATCTGCGAGTGCAACCGCGACGTCGTTGGGGAGCATAGTGGGGACTTCGTAGCTGGGGCGGAAATCGAATATGTAGTATTCCGGAGAAGTCTTGCCCCAGTTGCGAAAGATATGGTCCACTATCTTCTGGTTTTCTTTGGTCGAACCCTCCGACGCTGATTTCTCCAGTTCCGTGATTGCGTATTCGACACCCCCGGAGGCGAGTAATACGTCTAATTGTTTCGAGCTCGGGAATAACACCAGTGCGTGACGCTCGTACCCTGGAATTCAGCTAATGAGAGGCGGGACCGTGGAGGTCCGAGGTAGACGTACAATATTCCAGTGGTGCATCACCCTGATTTGCTCTTAGTGGGCGAAAATCCTGGGATAACTGTACTCACATGACTGGTGAATTGATGTGAGTGCCGTTGGTCCGGTTCTATGCCACTGAACGGAAACTCTGGTACCAAATTGTCCTCGCGGAGTATGAGCCTAAACTTGTTATGGGTGGGTTTTCCCCTTATGTCCGTGAGCTCTTTGACCTTGAACTTCGCTTGATATAGTCTCTCCATGATTGGGCACTCGAACGTCCCCTGAGATAACCCATATGGGAGGGGCACCTCATCAGTCGAAGCCTCAGCCCAACCGGTTACATGGGCACACAATGTCCCTAGGAGGAGGGTCATATCCTCCGCATCTGCAGCAGTTTTCAAATCCGAGAGCACATTCTCGTCTCTCAAATGATCGTCCTCGTCGAATACATACGCGGCAACATGCTCTTCCGGTATGCCTTCGTAACCGGACGAGACCCATCTACGAAACACTTCGCGGATGCGGTCGACCAGCATGCTCTCGTGGGGAATACATGGGGGCGGGGTATCGACAGAGGTGTGAACGAGGTTGTAGACAAGCGCGAGACGGTATCCAGATATAAGATCCTCCGCCTCGTAGCTGACGTTAGTGTACCAGGTGAGAACGGTGGTCTCACAGAGCGAACCCGTCGCGGTTTCGAGGACAAGATTTTCATCGCCGTGAGAAGCTCGTATGCCTCCGCCCTTGAATTCAGAGGGGAGAACGATGACTATGGTGGCGAACGTTCCTGGTGGCGTTTCCGTGCTAACATTGCACTGTCAGGTAGCACGGGGCGTCACTGACCCTACTCACTCTCTGGGCGAGAAGAAACTGAAGTTCCGTTATTAGGTTGTTGGCACAGTGAACGGAAGACAAAACCTACTGTGTACCGGGCTTTTGGAGGAGGAGTTTGTGGAATTCACAACGAGGAGCAATCTTACAGGGTGCGCACCCGAGTTTCTCCCATGCATGCTCACGAGCTACTTCGTCAACATACGGCTCCCACTTTGGGTTTCGGAAAGAGACCTTGGAATGGTCGATAAGGATCGTATCCTGTGCCGCGTAACCGCCGGTGGGTGACCCAGCCTGGGCGATGAGATGGGCATCACGGTCACTGAGGGGTAAACCGACGATTCCAATCCCATCGATGTAGAGGCAAGGGTTCGGGTGGTGGGGCATGGGCATAGAAGACGCGAATTTTCCTTTGAAGTTGAATCCATATCGAAGTACCCTCGTCAGGTCGTCCTGCGGATCGTCAGATCTCCAGACCACTACCGCCATCAACACCAATCGACCGACTTGCCCTCAGGGTATCTTTCGCGAGTTTCTCGTCCCCTTCGCGCTTGTTGGATTCGTTAGACCGCCCGTTTCCGTTGCCGCTCATGGATATCGCTATCACGGTGAGACGGCGCGTCCGCTCTTGATGAAAGTTGGAGTTATGGGTTCGCCCGATCTCGATGTTGTCAACCCTCTCCATTTGGGCCGATAACAGCGACTGCCTCTTGGCTGGGAATGGGACTACATGCATTGGGGCGGCACTCATCTATCTTGTCGGTACTCATGTCGTCAACATCCAGTGTTATACTTAGTACCCCCGTTACCGACAGGATGACCACCGGCTTTTGAGCGAGGACCGGATCCACTCCGATGTTATGCTCTGGTCTGCCAGACATGTACTTTGAGTCCTGACGGCTTTTATGGTCATCCTACAACCTGTGATAGGCTCGATCTTGCCCTATAGACAGATGGATAGGCTTCCTCCGCTACGCGCCTGACTGATATCCAACATGAATGTGCAATTCAACATATCATGAACCTTCTTTCCATAGACGCAGGTCAAGTAATGTCACCTTCTTGTTTTCCCAGAAGGGGATTCCGGACTCCCCTCTACCCGTCCTAAGCTTAAACGCTAACAATTTCCCGCCAGGATCCACTATGCAGTATCTCTCTCCGTTCTGTTGTATCCCAGATCCCGCGGACGGTGGCAGTTTTCCGGATATTTCTGCCCTTCTTGATGGAACGCTTGTCACTTAGGCGTCCCGCATCTCTCCCCCCCGTGTCCAGGCCTCGAGGCAAGTGGCGTGCGAGTCTACCCGAACGATAATCGGTTCCAATACCCCCGGCCGGATCCCTGAATATTATTTAGGCATATGGCTGGAGCTCATAAGAAAACCGACCCCTCGCTTCCTCGGCAAGAAGGCAACTTCGGTTTTGGGTAAATCCCGAGTCGAAGCGTTGAGTTCCCCGTTCGAAGTCTGCTGCCCGACTCGGTTACTTGGCAGACGAACTGCTGATTCTGGACCTGGGTTACGAGCACTTGCGTGTGGGATCAGATCATTCCGCACAGGGTGCCACACAATCCACGGGGACTCTTCAACTTACCGGGTCATTTATGGCCGCCTGCGCCCCACTCTTTCCAAGTCGCTCGCGAGTAACAACCTATCTGGGTGTTGAGGCGTGGGGTTGACAGGCGTCTGGGCGCTCAAGATGGTAGCGCTATCGCACGATGCTGACTCGTTGTCGGCACGAGACCGGAACAAATGGGTGCTGGAGAGATCCTTGCTCCCCGGTTTCTCTGTAATGGTAAACCCCCTGTATTCGGCCCTATGGAGGCAACGACAGTAAGTTATGGTCGTCCGCGGAAGCGAGCGCCGCCCTCGTCTAGAACGAACGAGAAGGAAGAGTCTGTGGTTAGTGAAGTTGTGCTTAGGAAAACGGTACCAGAGGCGCCCCTCGTGTGGGAGACAAGGCCACAGCCCAATAATAAGTTGAAGGGAACTTAACGGGGGTTGTTTCATCACCGGTTGTCCAAATTCTCTACGATTATTTTTATACTCTCCGTTAGACATGCCTCTCGAAGAAGAGCCCCTTGAGTATGACAGGAACCCTCCCTCCTTTTCTTTCCCATTCTCAATCCCGCGGGACCTTCCCCCCATCGTCTCCGTCGGACCTCAGCCACAGGCCGTGAGCGGAAACACCCTTTGTCGGTTCCGAGGGACCATCATCCGACGAATGCGGATAACCTACAACGTGTTGGCTCTTCGCAACTCAGACACGCTTGGACATACCCCCCCCCCCGATGTCACTGCGCTCATTTGGAGACCTTTGGTGGTTGAAACGTTGATAGGTCACTTCATTTGCGAAAAGGCGGGGGGCTGGCTGACCATAATTCAAAACAAAATTGTAAGCTATGTGCGTATGGTACTTGAAAGGGAAGAAACCCTGAGGTGTTTTACACGACCCACGGGATGGAGGATGAGAGGGTCGATTAAGCCGAGATGTACGCTCATGCCAGCTCGTACTCAAGACAAAACAAAAAAATGACACAATCATCTACCTCGATGCCTGGTACGATCCACTCTTCACTTGGCTCGGCAATACCACCGGGGTCGCATATGTTGTTGCCCCCACTCCCCCTCCCCATCCCGGGCCTTTCGTAGGAGTATTTAGCATCGTATTCGCCACCGCCCTGTGTGGTTGCGGTTGATACGTTCCTCCCTGAGGTGGGTACATCTGCACCGGAACTGCCGTAGTAATAGGAGTAGGCGTGCCCCTACCGCCGGTTCCCACCTGTCCGTAAGCCCCGCCATACCAAGATGAGTAGCCCGTGGTCGTCGATCCATAGCTCTGGTAATACGAACCCTGTGTGGGTGTATATGTACCATATGTGGACGCATACGGAACAGTGTTTTGGTAACCTGCTGCGGAGTATGGATAGGGCAATGTCGTGGGGATGGTCACAGTTGGCGCATGGAGGTGGGTGTGAGTCGGAGTAGGGGTGGCTGTGATGGTTGTCGTTTGGACCTTGGTGGGCACCACGGATCGGCTCGGTGTGGAACTGGTTAGGGCCGGGTCGATCGCCGCCAGGGCGCCTGATTTCAAATGAACTGTGTTGTCGTCCCGTAAGGCGGTTGTCCGAGAGGCGGGGATCGGAGGAAGTGTCCCATGATAACCGGGTGAGGGGTCCAGCGGAAGGGTGCGGTAAACTTGACGGATTACCGAAGCGGGAGGCATGAGGGATTCATCTGTAGATGATCTCGGTCGTAACGACATCAACAAGGTGAGAGAATCGAGGATGGCTTGAGCTGAGGCCCAACGTAAGCATATGTGTAATGGGGAAGTTTATGAATGTTACCTGTTTCCCACTCTTCTGAATCAACTTCGACAGGTTTAAACCCTGCGGGATCACCATACCGACGCAGCTGCAGTTCCTCGAGCCGTGCAAGAGCCTTGGCGTTTCGCTCGAGTAGCTCTTGCGTTGAATCCTGGACGTCTAAATCATCTAGAGCGGACCTCAGGGAGGAAACGGAAAGGAAGTCCTTGAGCGTTTCGTGCCAGCCTTCCTCGCCACCGGAGGAGCCTTGTTCGGTCGAACCTGGCTCTTCCATGGTAACGTCTGGAAGGTTGCTTTCCGCTAGTTTCTTCTTGAGGACTTTCAGCCTCAGCTTGTTTCCCCTCTCCCTCCATAACACCTCTCCGTATACGGTCCGGCCAATCTCTCTCCCGCCTTGGTCGAATGTCGGAGCAAAAGAGGAGTACGGGCCATAATCCAGAAAGCTCCCCCGAGAGACATACCTATGTTTGGGCGGTACGGGCGTAGAAGTACCACTGGGCGTCCGGCTGGAGGTGTAGTGTTTGAGAGTGCGGGGTTCAGGGGGTAGGGAAGAAGAAGATGGGGTAGGGAAGATGGCAACAAGTTCTGCATGTCCGGTAGATGGGCTCTTCAGATCCATGCCTTGCGAAATGATATCGGAGTTGAGGGATGACCACCACTCCCCGGATGGAAATTTCTGCATGAGAGCATACTTGCGACGCGTGGTAGCGGCTGTGGAGGATTCTGGACGGTCGGCGGTGAGAACATTTTCCGTGTCAAGGGGTATTGAGGGGTTTAATTGCGAAGCCTGGTCAAGTAGGGACAGTGCCAAATTGCAGAAACGCAGTTGTTGGGCACTTGGTGTGTTCGGCGGAGAGCGGGGATTGAGGGATATGGGATAGAGGCGTTGGATGGCAGCCTAGGCAGACGTGTATCTTAGTTATAAGATGGCCTCGGAGTTGGAATTGCGCTTACCCTTAACGCTCGGAGTGAATGACTGGGCGAATCTTGGAGCAACGTTCTGAGCGAGCAAGATGACTCTGGCTGATCGTCGGAGAGTGGAAAAACCCTGTCCAGCAAACCCTGTGTATCAAGCCTAGGAAACTGTGGTAAGCGGGAAATGCAGAGGGACGTGGTTGATGACTGACGTACATTTCGAGGGTTTCAAGGATCTGATGCGCCAAGTCGGAATCGAGGTACGTTTCGGAGATGGTTGGAGGAGGAGACTGAAGGTCTTCGGTCTTTGGAGAATGAGAAATGTCTTCATCCTGACGAGGAAGCTTTGGAGCCGGTTGATCTTCGTGTTCGATGACGGAATCGCGTTTGCGTTTCTTTGATTTCTTGTTTTTCGAGAGTGAGGTGGACTGTGCGTCGTCGTTTGCCGGTGGCAGCTTGTCCTTGTCTGGTTGTGTGGTCGCGGTTGTCGCGGTCGAACGAGTTGTCCTTGCCATTGTTGTGTGACGAAGACGCGCCTGTGGCTGGAGAGAGTGAACGCGACCTTCTCCAATTGGCGTTCTGGCGGAGACCACGCTCTTTCTTGGTTGACCGTAAGAGGGGGGGTCGTCACTCGTCACGCATTCGTCACCCCGCCATTCTCTGTCACGCTCTCTCCAGCACCGTCCCTCCGTCCATGGCAACACGGACAGCGACTAGGCCAATCTTCAGGGCCAGCCTTCGTTCGACCCAGGCCAACGGACATTCTGCTTTTATCCCCCAATGTCGGAAAGTGGTTTTCGAGTACTGCGACAAATGGCCTAGCTCTGCCAACACTCGCACCTTCCTCCTCAGCCACCTCCAGACCGTCGCGAAAGAAAACCCTCACGTAGAGTTCGTAGTCAAACAGCGGAACCACAAGGAGCCCATTGCGCGCGGGTTTTACAGTATGTGCCCCATTCCCAAATCTTGGCCCACCCCACAACTCATGGCCATGTTCCTTCCGTGTCCGCGTTCGGAGCAGTCAATGATAGAGACAAGGTCGTGCCCCTCAACGGATTCGAGGTCAATGGAATCCAGAAAAAGGTTCAGCTCCTCCTAGATTCGTCTGGGGCCAAGATCAAACCTCTCAAGAGGCGGACGGTTGAGAGCACCGCAGAATCCGCGCGCGGCGTCTGGAGCGGCCTTCATGTAGACCAACTCTTCAAAATATGATTTATGTGCATCTAGTCGTACGTGTGCGTCCCCCCATACCGCCATTCCCACCCCGATCATAAACCCGCCCTCTGCAGTTTCTGTATACATCCATACATCTTTTAATGATCACTCGCTCTATAACCTGTACTTATGACTTCGCCTGAGGGCGTGGCCACGAAACGGAACTATTACGTCCACCCCGTCATGTGAAACAGGCCGTCTGCCCAGGTATCAAAATCGTGGCCCTTTATCCATGATGACCCGATGGCAAACGCCCAGCCTGATTCGTCACCGTCCACGCCCCTGCGGCGTGGCCCTGTTCCCCAGAATCCCTCAAATTAAACCGGGCCGAGCGCGCAACGAGGCAGCCACGCCCCCTGGTTATAATGCGATCAACCGATGAAATCTGATTTTCGTCCCTCCCTCCCCTGGCCACTTGTACCTGTGCGTTCTCCCACTTCCTCCTCCTCCTTGGTTATCTGTGCGGTCGGGAAAGACATCTTACCTGACCCTCACAGACCATGGCGACCATCGCTAGTCAAGAGCGCGATCTGTCCTGGATGCAGATGGTTCCAGTTGACCACAACAGCGTATGCCCTCCGTTTTTTTTTCACCTTTTAGACCCTCACTCCCTTCTTTCAGCCAATGTCCGACTCCGCCTCTGCTTCCACTCTTGTTGATGACGACGTGCGTTACATGCTTCACTGGATCCCTTGTGTTGGAGGCTGATCCCCCTTTCAGGTTCCTGATATGATGGATATGATGACCTGTGATGATAATGACATTCTCGCGTTCCCCTGTGTTTCGGTACGTTCCTAGACGGCGCTTTCGTTGCCTTTCTCTCAAGTTTTTTTTCTTTTCTTTCAAAGACCGATCCAGATTTCTGCCCAACCCCATTTGAAGACACCTCGACCATCTGCAGCACCGACTCTGATCTCATGATCGGGCCCCGGTCCAGGACAGATCGTCTCCTTCCCAAACTCTCCTCAACTGACGACGTGACGTCACCCTTGTCCTCATCCTTCCCTCTTTCTCCTTCCAACAATGCGCACTCCTTCTGGGAATTCCCCCTCCCGTTCCGGAAACGAAGGCAATCCGTTTCTGTCTCCTCCATCCAAAGCCAGGGCAGCTATACCAGTCAGCCATTGTTCGGCTTTGTAAGTGAACGAAAGCTGTCTGGCCTGCGCCGCCCTCCTTTGCTCAGTTCCACGGCATCTGCTTCTTCCACGTCCACCACCGATTCTTTGCAGACCAAAGTAGGTGTCGATGTTGATGTGAAGATGCTTGTCCCGGGGAAGACGAAGACGGCGGTGCCGTTGAAGACGAGGTCTTCGCTCAAGTCGAAGGACTCGCCCGGGAAGAAGAAGCAGTGCTGTGTCAAGTTCGCCGAGACTCCGATTGTCTACTATGAGGAGACATACGAGTATGACGCTTGTGAGGCTGACGAGGAGGACTTCGTCAAACCTATCCCTTCATCCAAACCCAAACCCAACACCTCTACTGACACTCAGAAGGCAACGACTCACATGGGACTGACTAAGCTCAAGAGCCTAGTCAAAGGTTCCTTGAAGAAGCGCAGCGGCGAGCGGGACCGACATGAGCCACGAATCCTCGGTCGAGATCGTCAGGCCGTGCCTGTCGTCAGACCAGAAGTTGATGTCGAGCCTGTCAATGGTTCCGCCCGACCTCGCATCTCGGGACCGTACCCCATGTCTGTCGCCGCTCGACAACGTCGAGCTGCCCTGAGTGAAGGTAAGGTTGTGGGCTCCACCGGCGGGAACGGGTTTAGGTCGTTCTGGGGGAGGTTGAGCCACTCGGACTGAACGCCACGACCTGGTGTGACGGCGTCTGTTTGGGTGTTGACTTCTTCGGAGTTTCCCCATCTCTAGACTGGTCACTTTTACCACTTTTGTTCGGTATGCAAATTCTCGGTGAACATTGCCTCTCCGCTCACACGTGTTTTCCAGGACCTGTTTTGTGGACTAGTTCCAGGACTCTGATTTGCTTTGTGTTATTGGGTGTTATCTGTTTTGTCGTTCGCAATCGCTTTCGCTGTTCCTCCCCCCCATCCATCATCCATCATCATCCGCCACCCATCGTCATGTCACACAACCCTTCATGAAGGAGTAGAAGTTCGACATTCATATTCTGTTGCCGTTTGCTCTATTCCGAAGTCTAATCTGCCTTCCCTCGCGGTGTGGAACACTGTGACATTCCGGTAGTTTATCTGATACTATATTCGAGTTCGACCCCCCTTTCGTTACTTGTAGGAACCGGCGCACGCATCGCTTGAAAAGCTTGTAATACTCTGTACTATGCATAGGATAGAGGATACCAACCCGCCCATCCATGTAGATTTTACAGCACTCAACTCCCTACCCAGTCCCACGTACCACTGAATAAAGACAGCATGCTCTTGGATCTCGTACCGGTACTCGCGGTCAAACCTGGGGGACTTAGCGCTTCTGGAACTTCTCCAGCTCCCACTTTGCCCGTAGTTGGGCGAGACCCTCCCCTCTGGAACGTATCAGGGGAGATGAGTAGGCCTGTCGGACGTGTTCTAAACGGTTCGTATCGTTTCGGATGACCTAAAGGGAAGGCGAGGAAACGACAAGGTCAATCGCGCGCCCAAACCCAACTAACTGCGCCCAGCACCACATGGTTGTGGGGAGTTTGGGATGCTTACGGAACCAATTGAGAGGAAGAAACCGAAAGTTGCCGCGCTACTGAGCATGTATTGAGATAAAGTCGACATGGCTCCTCGAGGACCGGCGCCTCCTCTGAAGTAAAGTTTGAGAATGTGTAACCCAGGCGTAGGGCGAAACGGAGATAGCACACATATCACCAACAAGTAACGAGTTAAGCACGATTGTTCGCTTTGACAGGAAATGAGGGGTCGGCCAGGCGGCCCACGTACCTCAGAATTGAATAGCTTCCGAAAATGAAGCCGATGGTGAGACCAACGCCTGCGCCAGTGAGTGCGCCAATCCTGCCAGCGGGGAGACGGACAAGAAGAAAAAGTCAATGGATTGCTTCAACAGAGCCGCGGAAAGACGGATTCGAAAGCGTTTCGAATCCGAGGCAGCAGAGAGGAATCCTCACTTCACTGCACCGAGAAGACGTCAGCGTTTTGGACTCGAGGGATTTGCGTGGGGCATGTACGTACTTTTGTCGAAAGTAGATGGTCCTTGTGGACGCTGCATGCTGTGTGCCATGGTGTTTGCGGAGGTGGTGGACAGAAACCAAAGTGTCGTATGTGACGCGCTAGCGGGGCGGGTCCGATGGACTTCGGCGGAGACTTGGACGCGGACTTGGGGCCAACCGCGTGTCCCGGTCCTCTCGATCCGAGCGACGATGATCCCGGGATATTCGTTCCCTGCCGCTCAGCAGGCTCAGATAAGTGAGCTTCTACTCGTTCACTCGCGAGGGTTTTGACTAAACTAAATGCCACCGCACATTAGTTCGCGCGACACAGAGAGATGCCGTTCATTTGTTCGCGCTCAAGGACCAGACAGAGTCCATCCTCAGGTCCTGGCTGGGTCCGTCTCTCCATCCCACCTCATCTCGCCCGGAGACTAACAGTGTGTTCACCAGGAACACGTTGGCTTACACGCTGGGAGAAAGAAGTAGATTCGATCGTAAAACTCGCGTACTACGGGCTCACAACAGGCTTGGGTCAGTGAGCGCTTCACCTCCCAGCCTCCCACCACCCCATCCCGAAACGAATACCTGAAACTGGGGTTATCTTTCTACCCATAGCTGCTCAAACTCTCGGCGAGGAGTACACCGATATCTGGCAGTCAACCTCCAGCGGAGTCGGTGTTTCCCAGAGTAGACGTCTGGCGTTGATCCTACTCCCAGTTCTACCGGCCTATATCGCAGCAAGGCTTAATGTACGTTACCCACCCGGAGATTCCACTCTTGGTAAAGTACGCCAGTCACTCCCGACCACCCTCGAAATCACCGGAGAGATCAATCTCGCCCTCTTTTATTTGCGAGGCGTGTATTATGATCTCGTGAAGCGATTTTTGGGGATTCAATACGTACGTGGGCTTCCTCACCCTGCTTTCATGCATTGGGGGATGACTGAGCCTAGGACCCCGTTTTGCTTTTAGCACTCATCGGTAGCAGAAAATCCGGACAGTCGACCGCCTTCGTATTCTCTCTTGGGAATCCTGCTTGCCACAAGATTGATCTATCGACTTATCTCATGGCTTCGTTCTCGAAGGGCCGGCGCGGATCCTTCCCAAGACTCATCAGAGGAAGAAAGCCAAACAACAGCAGGTCTAAACGCGTCGTCGGAGGCATTCTTAGATGATCGTCCGGTTTCGTCGATCTTGAGCGTTCGTGATCCCGAAAGCAGACCACCCATTCCCGCAGAGGAGGATGAAGGAACTATTCTGGATGTTGGAATAATCCCCGCAGAAATCAGGGACGGTAGGAAGTGCACGCTCTGCTTGGAGGAGAGGACGAATGGGTGCGCCACCGATTGCGGACACATGTTTTGTTGGGATTGCATTGTTGGCTGGGCGAGGGAAAAGGTTGCCGTTCCTCGCATAATCTGGTACCGTTTTACTGATGCCCTTACTCCCAGCCGGAATGCCCTCTTTGTCGACAGTCCTTTAGTTTACCACAACTGATCCCTATCCATAATCTATAACCTCCCTACGGGTTGTGTCGGGCAGCAAGATGTAGGTGTACATTTTGAAACAGCATGCTGAAGAGGTGACGAAAGGCAAACGAGAATAGAGTTATAGCGCCTGTTGGATGAGGGTAATATTGTCGCCCTTCAACATGATTCTTCCTGTTGCACATAATCAGGCAGCGTTAGATATGAATTGCGAGACCAGGCCCGGGTCGCGTACCAAGTTCTCGCCGTGGTTTGGACTCCTTCACGTAAACCTCGGCTGCTTCATCTATCACGACATTCATGAACTCGTCAAAGCCCTGCAAAAGACGAACGAAGGTCGGTCAGCATCTTCCGACTATGCTCTAGAATCAAGCACACAAGATGGGGCTGGAGCCAGGGCGTGAATATGGATGTGAACACGAAAGAAAACTCTCGGTTCATTATCCATCCTGATACCACGGGGGGGTGGTGTGTTCAACTCCGGCGTGGGGTGTGGGTTGGAAATACACGCACGATTATCCGTCCTTCGATGCGCATCTCTATGTTGTCGTACAGCCAAATCACGACTTTCGACCTCTACGAGCGAAAATGAAAACGTCAATAAACGGGCCGGAAGATTTCCGCGCCATAGCTGGGGTACCTGTTGGAGATTTTTGAAAATGACATTCTGGCGAGGAGATTCAGTATATGAATACGATCTCGAGTAATCAGGTAAGGAAATTCGCGTACGATGGGTTGGACCATCACACGTTGTTGGCGGCCAGACATGATGGGCAGGTGGGACACAAATCCGTAGGAAGAAAGCGCGGTTTTGGGGAGGGGGAGGTGGAGGTAACGGATACTCAGACAACGGCACGTGCTGTCCAAAGATCACTTTCTCGCGTCCGCCTCAAGCTCAGAATACTCGCCAGCGACAACCTGAGTTGGGTCTCCCCCGATCCGGACTTTCGCCACGATGGAGGTACGTCTACCCACTCCTTCACAAATATGCCCCCTCGCGTCTCTAATGATAAACCCGTCAATTTCAGGCCTTCACCTCCCCCAACTCATCGACCGCCGCGGCGGTCACGTTTATTACATTCGTCCAAGATCTCAAGAAGAAGACTAAAGCTTGGGCACCACTCATAGAACTCTGCGCTGGCGGAGAAAAGACACTAGAGAGGTTTAGATACCAATTCCCCGACGACTGGTTGTACAGCGATCAGTTGCGGGGTGAGTGGAGCGCTTACAACGAGATATTGAAGCGCAAAAACGATTCGATCCAAGAGCAACTAGGTGTGTACCTCCATAACATTTGAAAGACATACTCCAATCCGGTATACGCATTTTTAGCCGGACTCCAGTTGAAGATTGTGGCTGAAGACAAGATTGTCGAGAACAAGATCCTGGATATCATCGGAGAATGGGAACAAACGCGACCAGTCCAAGGAAATCTACGCGCAGACACTGCTCTCAATACCATTAATGTCTTTGAGACCAAACTCACGCGCGTTCAGGAGGAGTACGATCTTGTGTGTCGTGCCAAGGAGGCCTTGGACCTCGAACTCATCCGGCACACTCGCCTCGAGCCCGTCGTGGAGGAGCTCAAGGACCTTAAAGCCGTTTGGACGGCCTTGTCGGGCATTTGGAGCCAGATCACCGATTTAAGGGAGAATGCTTGGGCCACAGTTCAACCGAGAAAACTGAGACAGCAGATTGACGGCCTGCTGTCATCGACGAAGGACATGCCGACCAGAATGAGACAGTACGCGGCATTCGAATATGTTCAGGATGTCCTGCGCGGGCTGTTAAAGTCAAATGCGATCGTTGCTGAGCTCAAGTCAGAAGCCCTCAAAGACAGGCACTGGAAGCAGTTATTTAAGGTCGTGAAGTTATCAAAACAACTCACGTTGACTTTGTGAGTTTTTGACACGGTCCTCGGAGAATCAGTTCCTTGATGGTCTCTAGGATGACTCTCGGAAATGTCTATGACATGGACCTCAAAAAGAACGAGGCATTGATCAAGGAAGTGATCATACAAGCGCAAGGAGAGGTGGGACTTTCAATGGTGGAGATCTCCGTTGCCGGTACTGACCCCTTCGCGTAGATGGCGTTGGAAGAATATATCAAGACGGTCAAGGAAACTTGGTCCAGTTATACCTTAGACCTCGTCAATTATCAGAACAAGTGCAGGCTTATCAGGTGTGTTGTCAGGGCAGTTCATAGACTAGTTGGACTCACGCCTCCGCAGGGGATGGGATGATCTATTCAATAAGTGCAGTGAAAACCTGAATTCATTGGTCGCAATGAAGATGTCTCCATACTACAAAGGTTGGCGCTTCTTTTAAACGCATGGCCTTTTCTCATGTCTGTTCTCCGCCAGTTTTCGAAGAGGATGTACGTTCCCAGGGGACAACTCCGAGTTTATGACTGACAATGTTCTAGGCAAGCTCATGGGAAGACAAGCTCAACAGGATACACGTGCTTTTCGGTGAGTGGTTAATATGTGGCCCAGTCTTGAGCTTTTAATGACACTCTACAGATGTCTGGATCGACGTCCAAAGGCAGTGGGTCTATCTCGAAGGCATTTTCTCTGGTAGCGCAGACATCAAACATCTGCTTCCGATGGAGAGCGCACGCTTCCAGAACATCAACACCGAGTTTCTGACCGTCATGAAGAAGGTTTACAAATCCCCCTTCGTCCTGGATGTCATGAACCAGCCTGGCATTCAGAAGAGCTTGGAACGTTTGGCAGATCTACTCAACAAGATCCAAAAGGCACTCGGAGAGTACCTTGAGCGCGAACGTGCCTCTTTCCCCAGGTTTTACTTCGTTGGAGACGAGGATTTGCTGGAGATAATCGGTAACAGCAAGGATATCCTTCGTATTATGAAACACCTCAAGAAGATGTTCGCCGGTATCTCGACTATCATTCTGGACGACGACCTCACACAGATTCTGGGCTTGGCGTCGAGAGAAGGAGAGGAAGTCAGGTTCAAGGAATCCATCTCCCTCAAGGATTACCCGAAGATCAACGATTGGTTGACGAAATTGGAGTCGGAGATGAGGAGGTCTCTTGCTGTTCTTTTGTGCGAGAGTGTATCCGAACTTCAGGGATTCTACGGCCCCGGCTTGGAGATGGAACCCCTCATGACATGGATGGAAAAGTATCCCGCTCAATTGGTCACGCTCGCCATCCAGGTCGCTTGGACAGACGCGGTCGAAGCATCATTCCAACAAGGGTGCACACCAGAGGGCCCTTTGAATACGGTCCACAAAGGTCTTGAGCTCTTGGCCGATGTTGTCCTAACGGAACTGGCTCCCGTCACACGTCGCAAGTGCGAACATCTTATCACGGAACTTGTCCACCAGCGAGATGTCACAAGGACATTAATCCAACAAGGGGTTTCGGACAACACTCCTTTTGCTTGGTTGTACCAGATGCGGTTCTATCTGGATTCTGGAGTCCCCAACCCCTTGGATTGCCTCTCTATCCGTGTTTCTGATACTTCTTTCCCATATGGATGGGAATATCTCGGTGTTCCGGATAGACTCGTTCAAACCCCTCTCACGGATCGCTGTTATCTCACTCTTACTCAAGCCTTGGACACCCAACTCGGCGGCGCTCCATTCGGTCCTGCAGGAACTGGTGAGTATTTCGGACCAAACCACACATCTTAGTTATTCACGTGAACCCGAATAGGAAAAACCGAGTCTGTCAAGGCGCTTGGTGTGCAACTTGGACGGTTTGTCCTCGTATTCTGTTGTGACGAGACATTCGATTTCCAAGCAATGGGTCGTATTTTCCTTGGCCTTTGCCAAGTCGGCGCCTGGGGATGCTTCGACGAGTTTAATCGTCTGGAGGAACGTATCCTTAGTGCTGTGTCACAACAAGTTCAAACCATCCAGCAAGGGTTGGCTTCGACTGTCAAGAACCCGAATACCGAGATCGAGTTGGTCGGAAAGAACCTGAAAATCAATCCAAACATCGGTACGCGTTCAAACCTTCCGTCCTTTATGCTCCATTGATTGTAATGATACAGGGATATTCATCACTACTAACCCGAACTATGCTGGTCGATCGCAACTCCCCCCGAATTTAACGAAGCTGTTCAGACCGTATGTCTACCTTGAGGCCTAGTCCGAACGAAAATAGGCAGCCTACTGATACATCGCCCTTAGTATGGCCATGACCCGCCCGGACCGGGAACTTATCGCACAAGTCATGTTGTTCTCGCAAGGTTTCCGCACTGCAGAGTCACTGGCTTCGAAGATCGTGCCCTTCTTCAACCTTTGTGACGAGCAGCTCTCACCTCAGCCCCACTACGACTTTGGTCTCCGAGCTTTGAAGGCCGTGCTGGCTAGTGCTGGTATCCTCAAGCGCGAACGTTTACAGACAGGAAACCCAGAAGAGGCGGGAGGTTTCTCGGATGCGGTCTCCGAACAGGTCATCGTCATCCAGAGTGTTACCGAGACCATCGTGCCGAAGCTTGTGGCAGATGATGTCCCTTTATTGACCAGGTAAATCCCCCCTTTCCCGTCGTCTGTCGGTCTTGGTCCCTGACGAGGTACCTCAGTCTTTTGGCAGATGTGTTCCCCGGTACGGAGTATGTTCCAGTTGACCTCAGTGCATTGCGAGAAAAGATCAGCGAAGTTTGTGCGGAACGCCGCTTGGTAGAAGGAGAGAGGTGGATCGCCAAAATCCTGCAGTTGTACCAGATCCAGAAGATCCAGCACGGTTTCATGATGGTCGGTCCTTCTGGCACCGGAAAGACCAACGCCTGGAATGTTCTACTCTCAGCCCTTGAGAGACTTGACGGTATTGAGGGTGTTTCATATGTCATCGACCCCAAGGCGATGCACAAGGATGCGCTCTATGGAACCCTGGATCCCACCACCCGAGAGTGGAATGACGGTCTTTTCACCCATATCCTTCGAAAGATCGTAGATGATGTCCGCGGTGAGAGTGGAAAGAGGCACTGGATCATTTTCGATGGAGACGTCGATCCCGAATGGGTCGAGAACTTGAATAGGTGGGTAGACTCGTATATTATCGTGGTCGTGGCTTTAATTCCTTCATTTAGTGTTCTGGACGATAACAAACTCCTGACGTTGCCCAACGGTGAACGTCTCAACCTGCCTCCCAACGTTAGGATCATGTTCGAAGTTGAGCACCTCCGATATGCCACCCTCGCCACCGTCAGTCGTTGCGGTATGATTTGGTTCAGCGACGATGTAGTGGAACCATCCATGGTTTACCAACAATACCTCGATACCCTTACTTCTGTACCCTTGGATGGTGATGACGAAGATTTTGCCGATATTCCCGGAAGGCGCACCGATGTCACTGCCGATTCGAGTTCCCCCAACCTTGCGACCCAGAAACAGGCGGCGAATATCCTTCAACCCTACTTTGCGGATGGAGAGCTTGTCTGCTCTGCTCTGGAGTTTGCCGCGAACATCGAGCACATCATGGACTTCACTACCACCCGCGCCCTGACGACCTTGTTCTCACTTCTCAACAAGACCGTTCGCAACGTCATCGAGTATAATAGCCAGCACCCCGACTTCCCGCTGTCTGCAGAAAATGTCGAACAATATGTTACCAAGCGCCTCCTTGTCAACATCATTTGGGCCTTCTCTGGAGACTCGAAGTTGGACTTACGTGCGGAGATGGGAGAATTCCTGCAGAAGCAAACTGGGGTCGACCTCCCTCCCCTCCCACCGGGCAGCTCGTTGCTCGACTACGACGTTGTCATTTCCACTGGCGAATGGATTGCATGGCACATCAAAGTCCCTTCTATCGAAATCGAGGCGCAGGCGGTCACGGCTTCGGATGTCGTGGTTCCTACTATCGATACTGTTCGCCACGAGGAGGTCCTATACTCTTGGCTCTCGGAGCACAAGCCCCTCATGCTTTGTGGTCCCCCGGGTTCGGGAAAGACCATGACCCTGTTCAGTGCCCTCAGGAAACTTCCAGACATGGAAGTCGTCGGTCTCAACTTCTCCAGCGCCACAACCCCCGAGTTGATCCTCAAGACATTCGAACAATACTGTGAATACCGCAAGACTCCCAATGGGGTCATCCTCGCTCCCGTGCAGATTGGCCGTTGGTTAGTCGTGTTTTGCGACGAAATCAACCTCCCGGCTGTGGACAAGTATGGCACCCAAAGGGTCATTTCCTTCATTCGTCAGCTTGTCGAAGCGGGCGGATATTGGCGTGCCTCCGACATGGCATGGGTCAAGCTTGAGCGGATACAATTTGTTGGTGCTTGTAACCCTCCAACAGACCCTGGTCGTGTTCCTCTCAGCCACCGTTTCCTTCGTCACGCCCCCTTGATCATGGTTGATTATCCCGGAGAGATTTCCCTCAAACAAATTTACGGAACCTACAACCGCGCTCTCCTCAAGGTCGTACCGAATCTCAGGGCTTATGCAGAACCCCTCACCGACGCCATGGTCGAATTTTACCTCGCTTCTCAAAAGCGCTTCACCACGGACATTCAGGCACATTACGTCTACAGTCCTCGAGAGCTTACGCGTTGGGTGCGTGGCATTTATGAGGCTATCCGGCCCCTCGAGATACTTTCTATGGAAGGTCTCGTTCGCGTGTGGGCACACGAGGCTCTCCGTCTGTTCCAGGATCGTCTAGTCACCGAGGAAGAGAAGCAGTGGACCGATGAAAATATCGATGCGTCTGCATTGCAGCACTTCCCAACACTCGGCCACGACGAAGCCCTCGCACGGCCGATCTTGTTCTCCAACTGGACCTCAAAGAATTATATCCCGGTCGATCGAGAGGTGCTGCGCGAGTACACGAAAGCGAGGCTCCGTGTCTTCTACGAAGAAGAGCTGGATGTTCCTCTCGTTTTGTTCAACGATGTATTGGATCATGTCTTGCGTATCGACCGAGTGTTCCGCCAGGTTCAGGGACACCTTTTGTTGATTGGCGTGAGCGGAAGTGGAAAGGTACGCGGTTTTTATTTCATTCCTGACCAGAGGGTTCACGTTTTGGTAGACCACTTTGTCTCGTTTCGTTGCCTGGATGAATGGCCTCAGTATCTTCCAGATCAAGGTCTCCAACAAATACACCGGAGAAGACTTCGATGAAGATCTCAGGACCGTCCTTCGTCGTGCTGGTACCAAGGGTGAAAAGATCTGCTTCATCATGGATGAATCAAACGTTCTTGATTCGGGTTTCCTGGAACGAATGAACACTCTCCTCGCCAACGCTGAAGTTCCAGGTCTCTTCGAAGGCGACGAGTACTCTGCTCTCATGACTGCTTGTAAAGAAGGTTCCCAACGCGATGGTCTTATGCTCGACTCCCACGAGGAACTCTACCGTTGGTTCACTCAGCAGGTTGCGAAGAACCTTCATGTTGTATTCACTATGAATCCTCCTGAAAATGGCCTCGCCTCCCGTGCTGCGACTTCTCCAGCCTTGTTCAATCGTTGCGTACTGGATTGGTTTGGAGATTGGTCTGACCAAGCCCTCTACCAAGTCGGAATGGAGTTTACTCTCACCCTTGACTTGGATCTCGCCTCATACAACCCCCCTGGACCCTTCCCGATCGCGTATCGCGAACTTGTTATGCCACCCGTCCACCGAACCGCTGTCGTCAACGCTTTGGTTTATGTCCACCAATCGTTGCACCGGATCAATCAGCGCCTCAGTCGCCGACAAGGTCGCTACAACTACGTCACCCCTCGCCATTATCTGGACTTGTAAGTTCCCAGTTCTGAGTACGCTTTTTAGTGTCTTACCGAGTCTTTACCTAAGCATCAACCACTATGTTCAACTCCACAACGAAAAACGCGAGGAGCTTGAGGAACAACAACGGCACTTGCACGTCGGGCTCGACAAACTCCGCGACACTGTTACTCAAGTCGAAGAGTTGCGCAAGAGTCTTGCCACCAAACGCTCTCAGTTGGAAGCCAAGAACAGGGAGGCCAATGAGAAGCTTCACCGAATGGTTAACGACCAGAAGGAGGCAGAACAGAAGAAAGCCGCATCTATCGATATCCAAGCGGCCCTCGTGGAACAGGAGCGTTTCATCGCACAGCGCCAGGAGATTGTCAAGCGCGACCTCGCGGACGCTGAACCGGCTGTGCTCGAGGCTCAATCGGCTGTCAGCAACATCAAGAGGCAACACCTTCAGGAAGTTCGAGCCATGGCGAATCCCCCGGAGGCGGTGAAACTAGCGATGGAATCCGTTTGTACGGTACTTGGCCACAAGATCGATAATTGGAGGGCGGTTCAGAATATCATCCGACGTGACGACTTCATTCAACGAATCGTTAACTTCGACACTGTGACGCAGATGACGAGACCCGTTCGCGAGCTTATGAATAAGGAGTACCTGAGCCGGCCGAACTTCAACTTCGAAGTTGTCAATCGAGCAAGTAGGGCATGTGGACCTCTCGTCAAATGGCTTATCGCCCAAGTGAAGTTTTCGGACATCTTGGACAGGGTCGAACCTCTGCGAAACGAAGTTGCTTCTCTCGAGTCTCAAGCTGAAAACACGAAAGAGCAGGCCAAGACCATCGTCAACATGATCGCGGAGTTGGAAGCCTCCATCGACCAGTACAAGTCCGAGTATGCTCTCCTCATCAGCGAAACGCAAGCTATCAAGATGGAGATGGAGCGCGTCCAGCACAAGGTCGATCGCAGTATGACACTTTTGGAGAGTTTGTCGTCCGAGAGAACTCGTTGGGAGTCTGGAAGCCGAACATTCGATGTCGAGATGAGCACCATCGTCGGAGACGTTCTCGTCTCTGCCGGATTCCTCGCGTACGGTGGTTTCTTCGACCAGTACTACCGAGAGATGATGTGGCAGGATTGGTGCGATCATCTGCAGGAGGCCGGTATCACATTCAAGGCCGAGCTTGGTCTTCCCGAGTACCTTTCCACCGCGGATGATCGCCTTGACTGGCAGTCGAAAGGGTTACCCTCCGATAATCTGTGTACTGAAAACGCCATCGTCCTCAAACGATTCAACCGGTATCCGCTCGTTATCGACCCAACCGGACAAGCCACGACCTGGATCCTCCAGGAGTACAAAAACAGGAAGATCACCGTTACTAGTTTCTTGGACGAGGCATTTCTCAAGGTTTTGGAGAGTGCTCTACGGTTTGGCAATCCCCTACTCATCCAGGACGTGGAACATCTGGATCCCATCCTCAATCCAGTTCTGAACAGGGAAATCAGGCGCACTGGTGGTCGTGTCCTCATTCGTCTTGGCAACCAAGACATCGACTTCTCTCCGTCCTTCATCATGTTCCTCACTACACGCGATCCTTCCGTAGAGTTCTCGCCCGATATTTGCAGTAGGGTGACCTTCGTCAACTTCACGATGACTAGGAGTAGTCTCCAGAGTCAGTCGTTGGATCAGGTACTCAAAGCGGAGAGACCCGACACTGAGCGCAAGCGCACGGACTTGATGAAGATGCAGGGCGAATTCAGGCTGCGACTTCGAACCCTGGAGAAGTTGTTGCTCCAGGCACTGAACGAATCGACGGGCAACATCCTCGATGATGACAAGGTCATTGATACCCTCGAGACATTGAAAAAGGAGGCCGCTGTCATTACACAGAAGGTCGAGGAAACGGACCTGGTCATGCGAGAAGTGGAGCAGGTCACTGCGGAATATCTCCCCCTTGCACAGGCTTGCAGTGCGATCTTCTTCATCTTGGAGCAACTCAACTTGGTCAACCACTTCTATCAATTCTCTTTGCGATTCTTCCTCGACATCTTCGACTACGTCCTCCTCCGCAACCCGAACCTGAAGAACGTTTCCGACCACGCCCAGCGACGCAGTATTCTCCTCGACGACCTCTTCCTCATCGCTTATAAGCGAACATCTCGCACCCTTTTCCACCGTGACCACGTCATGCTTGCTGTTCTGCTTGCCCAAGTCAAGTTGCGCGGAGAAGAGGAGATCACTGACGAATACGAATTCTTGTTGGAAAGTGGTGAAGGCGCAGTTGCTGCACCTGGAGGCAGCGGCGGATCTTCATTCCTCACCGACGAACAGTCCCGCCGCCTGGAGCACTTCGCGAAATCTCAGCTTTTCAAACCCGTTCAAGAACATGTCATGGCCAACGAGAGCGTCTGGGCTCCGTTCCTCGAAACCAGTGTCCCCGAGAAGTCCATCCCTTCTCCTTGGGATCCGAGCACTCGTAAGTTGTCTAGCAACGTACACTTGATTGAAGTTCTGACCCGCTATCTAGCTGCCTTGAACACAATCCGTGATATGCTCATCATCAAGTGTCTCCGACCAGACCGCCTTCTCCAAGCGACTGCAGCTTTCGTACAGACCGTGTTCCAAGTCGATCTCGCTGCAGAGTCCGCTTACGCGCTGGGAGCCATGGTCAATGACGAGGTAGCACCCGCCACCCCGTTGGCATTGGTTTCTGTCCCCGGATACGATGCTAGTTACCGTGTGGACAACCTCGTCCGGGACTCTGGTATCAGGTGCACTTCATTGGCCATGGGTTCGCAGGAAGGTTTCACTCAAGCCGACCAGGCGGTCGCGTTAGCAGCGAGGCAGGGAACTTGGGTGTTGCTCAAGAATGTTCACCTGGCCCCAACATGGCTCGGGCAACTGGAGAAGAAACTGCATACCCTCAACCCACACCGTAACTTCAGACTTTTCCTGACGATGGAGGCTAACCCGTCCATTCCTGTCAACATTCTTCGTCAATCGAGAATCGTTATGAACGAACCCCCTCCCGGTATTAAAGCCAACCTCCTCGATTCATTGCGTAACATTCCTCCCTCGCGCTTGTCCCATGGTCCCGCAGAGAAGGTCCGCCTGTACTTCCTGCTTGCCTGGTTCCATGCCGTGGTACAAGAGCGTCTGCGCTACGTCCCATTGGGATGGAGTAAGACCTATGATTTCAACGACTCGGATATGGCATCTGCCTTCCTCACGATTGACTCATGGCTTGGGCGTGCCGCCAAATCGCGGGCAAATATCGACCCTGCTGCCATTCCATGGGATGCCGTGAAGACGCTTATCAAACAGTCAGTGTATGGAGGAAGGATTGACAGCGACTTCGACCAGCGGATTTTGGACGCCTTCGTTGACGGATTGTTCACCCCTCACGCTTACCACGTGGACTTCGACCTTGTCCCGAGCACAACTGGCGAACGCACACTCCCTGTTCCCGATGGCACGAAGCTAGAGAACTTCCTTTCGTGGGCTCGGCAACTTCCAGACCGCGAGCCGCCCTCGTGGCTTAGTCTGCCTTCAACTGCAGAGCGCCTGATTGCCGTTGCACAAGGTATGTGTCACTAGCACGAGGCTGAGATCCGATGTATTCAAACCCCCGTTAGGAAACGAGCTCCTTGGCAAATTGAGAAAGATGCGGATGCTAGCAGACGATGACGACGACTCCGCGCCTGCTGCTGGAGCTTCCCAAGGACAGACGTCACAACGGCCTGCTTGGATGAGGCAACTGGATGACCGTTGTACGGAGTGGATAGGTCAACTCCCCGCCGTGAGTAATCAGGGTCCCGCAGCCACTGTTAAATGGGATCTAACGAAACACCACAGGGTTTCCACACTCTTTCTAAGCAGAGTACAGACAACTCCGACCCACTCCACCGATTGTTCTTCCGAGAAGGAGTGATCGGACAGAAGCTTCTCTCTCAGGTCCGTAGAGACCTTTCGGACGTCGTGAAGGTCTGCGAGGGTGCCCTGAAGCAAACCAACCACTTGCGAACACTCATGAGTGCTTTGATCAAGGGTAAACTCTATTCGTATGTTTGTTTGCCGGGATGAAGCTGACGTCCCACACAGGAACTATTCCGGATCACTGGCGCAAGTACAAGGTGCACAAAGCGATGTCCGTTTCCGAGTGGATCCCCAATTTTGCCCGCCGCCTGGCGCAATTGGATCACATCTCCGGACTGGACAACTTGAATAATATCGAGGTCTGGCTCGGTGGATTGTTCTACCCCGAAGCGTATGTCACGGCAACTCGGCAGGCTATCGCGCACAGGAAGAAGTGGAGTTTGGAGACGCTTCATTTGCAGTTGGATTTAGAGAAGGTGAACGATCCAGAGGGTTTCATTATCGACGGTAAGATTTTTATGATTCGCGTTTCCGACCCCAACCTTGATCACACCTCCCTCTAGGCTTGGTGCTGGAAGGTGCTTCTTGGGCAACGGACAAACTCGAACTCAATCAGGGCGAGTCGGTGCGGCTCAACCCTTCGCAAATCCGATGGGTGCAGTCGAGCGATGCTTCCAGAGGATCAGTCAACCTCCCGGTTTACCTGAACAGCGACAGGAGTGATGTCTTGTTCACTGTGGACCTTCCTTTCGATGGCAGCGCTGGCTCCTTAGTTGCGACCAGAGCTGTCTGTTTGACGGCTTAGCGACGATAACGATATGACACTACTATGGCGATACACGATGATAGATGACGATGGATGTATTTTGTTGGAGTACCTTAGATGATGCTGGATACCTGCTGTCGTACTGTTTTCATCTATACCACATTTGTAATGGAACGTTAATGGACAATAATGTGTGGGGTGATCATGACCGTTGGACTGAGCTCCCTGGAGCTATGTGCAAAACCTTCCAATCCACCTCAATGCCCTTGGTCTTGAAGATGGCCCGGGCGTCTTCAGCTATAGCTTCGAACCCACCGGTTGCCAGTGCCAGAATTGTAGGACCTGCTCCTGAAAGACAGATTCCTAACAACCCAGGATGCGTTTCCGGTGTGATGTTTGACGTCACTTCAGGTAATCCAGGGATCTGCATCACCGGTCACGTTCGACATGAGTTTCTGCGAAGGACTGCAAGAAGTAAAGAATTACCAATTCCCTACGATAGGGTTGGTGTACGCGATCCTTCATCGCTTCGTAGATGAGTTCGGGATCGGGAGGGTTTGCGGCGAGGGCGGTGGTGAGGACGGCGAGTCGTTGTAGATTAAATACCTGTGAGAAAGTGTATGAGTTCAAGACGAAGTCGAGGAGGAGGGGAGGGAGAGGGGGAAACGTACGAGGTCCTTTCGTGAGTAGGACTGGGGTAGGACCTGCCTGGCGCTCGCAGTGCTCAACTCGAACCTCGGTATAATCGCGACCGCGCTGATACTCTCCGACCACCCAAACCGAACGTAATGACCGATCCCAACCGGCGGTTTCGGTGGATTCAGACCCCACTCCTCTCCAGCATCAGGCGGGTATTCAGGCAACACCTCGCTCAGCGGCACAGAAGCCGCTTCCGTCGCTGCCTCGTCCAACTCTCTCAAATACGACCCTACGAACCCACCGACGAGAGCCGCGGTGACGTTATCCGGGTGCCTTTCGACCATCAACGCGAAATCGAGCATTCTCGAGGTCGAGAGGTTGAGCTTCCCGAGTTCGTTTCCTAACAACACTCCAGCGATGACCGCCGCTCCTGAAGATCCCAATCCGCGTCCGAATGGGATTTCATTGTTCACCGCGATCTTGAGTTGGACGTTTTGTGTAGTGCCGTCGGAGGGAGTGGCGGATAAGGTCGTAGGGAAAGTTTGGATATCGTTGCACCGTAAGACGTACAAGGCGACTCGAGTGATGAGGTTTTTGTAAGGATCCAAAGGGACTTCGTCAGCCCCTTCACCTATATACTCCAATATCGGTGGGTTCGCGTGAGGTCCATCAGTCGGAACGAACGTGACGGTGAGGGCGAGATTCAGCGACAAGGATAATCCGACCACATCGAATCCAGGGCCGATGTTGGCCGATGTCGCCGGCACCCTAATCGTGAAGGAAGAATGCGGTTGCCCGACGTTAGACATCCCTTGCTTGGATCTCGAAAAGAGCGGAAGGTACAAAGAGTTGTATGAAATTTCGGAACCTTTTTTTACCTCGACGGAGGTGCGCAGATCTGACTCGGGCCCCCCAGAAGTGTCATAAAGCGCGCTTGTTCTCCACCAAAAGACTAAGATCCCACCAAGAAAAACGAAATGCAGGGAAAGATCCCCGCAAGCTACTACTGTATATACGTCATAAAAGCAGAGGAGAGAGCGAAAGATTGCGATTGTGTTGTACAACATGCGGAAAGTCAGATTAGGGTCACGAATTCTATATAACTGAGAACTGCAATCAAACAAGAGGATCAGACTGATGAAGGATGAAGTTGGGGGGAGCCGTGTGTATACTCACATAAACCATATCTCCAATGGCCCCATGCTGGGCAACGGGCACAACAACTGCAGATGAGAGAGCGATAATCAGTAAGATCCTGTGCTATTCAGAGAACGGCCGCAGCTTCACACACTTGGTTGATGATTCATTCCCGAGTGCATCACTGCGATCCTATAATACCCAGCGGCCAAACCCCCACTAACGACGGATGACAGAATGCCACCCTGCGCAGGGTCATTCAAACCTTTGAAGTACACAAAGCTCTTCGGGTCCGTTGGGGTGGTCTGGCCGAACCCGGTCAACCGTTCAATCACGAAATGGGAATGGCCTATGACATCCCCGCTTGTATTGACCTCTTGGGGGCTAGACAAAAAAGTATTCGTTGGGTTCGTGAACCAACCCGTTTCGAGATGGGTGATCGCGATCTCGACGGTGAAGTCCTGGTGTTGCGCAAGTGCGGCAAAATTGGGCGGGAAAATGAACTTGGCAGCGGGCATGTTGTCGACGCTCGGAATAACGCCAATCGGGGCGGGATTACAAGATCCAGCTGGAGAATTGGACAGGGGGGATCAACCGAGTGTCCCGAAGCGATGTGATTGTGACAACTGAATACACGTACATAGAATCTGTTGACCGTTAGTGAGCGGCTTATCCACGGTCTTGCAGAAATTGATCCAGTTGTTTCTCGAGGTTGGACTTGGCACTACTTGAGCGGGTAAGCCGGTGGTTTGGGCGGTACAACCAAGAACAAACCTTGTCCAGGACTCGTGATGTTAGACTGGCCATCGTTCCAGAACCCAGTCGAAATCACCGCTATATCCAAACAAACCGCCGACTGCGACGGGTCGTCTGATGGAACAGCCACGTATTCCACCCCGGTCGCGCGAATCCGCATCGCATTCTCTCTCTCGGATATGCAACCGATCGAGGTACCGGGGGAACCCTTGTTGGGCGACGCTTGACACCTGCATAACCGTAGGTATTGCCGTACGGGCAGTCAGGGCGAACGGGGGGGACATACACTAGACCGGCGGGACACGGCGTGAGGACGAAGTACCCCTCGACGCACTGAGCGAAACTATTGTTGACACAAGCTACCTCATTCGTTTCGCAGGGAGACAACGGGCTGAGGGTCTTGAACTTGGCACTGTCGAAGGGCGGTGATCAGCGACCATCGATCCTTGGGTTGCGAGCAGCGGTGTGTGGAGGGCGTACTTGAAAGCGATCGTATCCTTCCCGTTCTGAAGCGATACTTCATCTCTCCTCATGTGTGGCACGGCATCAACGATAAGGCAAAACGAGAGGCCAAGAGCAAAGACCAAGCCAGCGGAGGGCTGCATCCCGGAGAGAAGGTATGGGGCTGAACGATACCAAGGAGAACGCTGAGATGAAAGCGAAAGGAATTCAGTCACCGCAGCTGGACTCGATTATATAGCCGCATGGCGCTTTTGAATGGGATGACATAGTAAGGGAGAACGTGGAGTGCCTGGCGAATCAGACTCCGGTGCGAGATGATGCGCTCAATGTCGATTGGAGCGTTCAACCCCCACCGTCCGGTTCCAGGTCACGCCGCAATCCTGTCGTGTCGCACGGCCTGTAAGAAAACGTGTCGTCGGGGGTCCCGGCGCGTCGCCCAGAAATGAGACATATGTAAGAGGTTGACGCGTTCGCTTGCAGCGTCTGTGACCAGAAGAGGCGCTCTGGCGGTGGGAAAACCGTCGAGCGCCCGAGCCCGATGACTTGCATCCCGCTAGAAGCTCAGGGTCTCGGACGGAAAGCGGAAGTCCGCTTCGCAGAACAGGTGAACCGACCCACGAGGACGGTCGGAGGTATAAACAAAAGCGTGTAAATAACACAGGAGGGGATCCCCATCGAGGGGATTTTGCAGTCTGGTGAGACCGTCTGTGCAGGCGGGCTGATTGATAACCGTGGGAGAAATCGGACTGAACTGGGTGCGTCGCGTATGGGCAGATGGATCGATGCGGGCTATCGTAATAAAAAGGGACCCTGCAATAGAAAAGAGATCTCAAAGCACACACGGAAAGCGTACGTCGAGTGCCGACGAGCGCGGCCTCGAACCAAGCTCGCGAAATGTCTTTGCCGCTCTCCCTGCTCGGTTCTGTCTGATACGGGTTGCCCGGGCAACATGCCCACGGCCGAGGAATCGATGATGTCCCCCCCGTTGTCGGTTATCGATTAAGCACAGGTGATGGTCCACATCGTGCATTGTTGAGGTCCGGCGGCCACCTCTCGACACGGATCATGGATACCTTGGATCACACCCAGCCAATCGAAGAACGTGCCGGGAGCAAAACAACACCGGAGTTGCGTGGAGCCTGTGATGGGTCAACCGAGCAGTTGGGGGCTCTTCAGAGCAGGCTCGGGGATGTGACGACTGGGCCAAACGAAAGGATAGGACCTTCCGTAGCAACGGCCCACTTCTTGTATTTGCTGCGCCGCGAGGTAAGACATCTCTCGGGTCGTAGTAAAGATTGGATGTTCCTTTGTGAGGTCGATCAAAGCCCTCGGCTACGACCAGCGAGAAATTTCCAAAAGCATGGTTCGAGTCCGTCTGGGGATTTGGCGTCACGACATCCGTCGGCCAGACTTCAAGAAATAAATATAACCTTGGCCTCCGCCAAGACCACCTCGCGCGGTAGGCAAGTTCGGGTTCTGTCGGCGAGAGCCATATAGCAAGAGAATAACAAGAGAATAATTTGTTGGATTGTTCTGCAACAACAGGGCGTGTGATACAAGGATTCAGATAGGACTGCAACTTTACGGCTCTTCCAGAGGAGGGGGGCCATCGTCATCGTCATCAGACTCTGGGTCGTCTGTGATACCATGATCAAGAGGGCCAGATGGGCCACCGCCTGCCTGATTACCCATCTGGGCCATCATCTGCAGCAAGGTGATAAGCCGTCAGGAAACGATCAGGTTGGGGAGGGTGGCTAACCTTTGCGAAATCCATACCGCCGTCCATTCCAGGTATACCTCCCATTCCTCCCATTCCAGGCATGCCTCCCATGCCTCCCATGCCTCCCATACCCCCCATGCCTCCCATACCCCCCATACCCCCCATGCCTTCCATGTCGTCGGGGATCTCCACGACACCGTCTTGTTCATCCTCATCGACCCACTTGGAAAAGTCGGTCCGGATGAAGGTCAACTTCTGCTTAACTTGTTGAAGGCGCGGCCAATACTCGAGTTTCTGGTCCTTCTTACGAAGGATCAGGTTGAGGGAGCGAGTATTCAAACTCTTCTTGGTTTGCTGGTGTCATGGTAAGGCGTAAAGATCAGCCACAGCCCTCGTCGAACAAACACGCAGAAAAAGACGCGTACTTCTGGGACGATCTCTCCGAAAAAGTCGACATCGAATGCGTATTCCTTCTCTTCTAACCCTTGCTCGGCGCTGTCGCGATCAGGTTGCGATCCGTTAGGAATTCCTTGATTAGCCGGCGACGATCTGCGACTCACCTTCCAGTCTTGGCGCTGAACGAAATCTTTGAGGGAGTTAGCTCGCATTTGAGGGAGGACTCGTTGATATTAGGCAAGTTGACCGTCAGATACACGATGTTCTATGATAAGCAGCAGAAAAGTCGGGGCGAGATCAGAAACAAGAGCAATCAGTGAGAGAGACGAAGAATCGGCAACCTTTCCAGCATCGGTTTCGCTACTGCGCTGAGCCCAGAAGACCTCGGGATGTAAAGCCATTTTCGTTGAGCGGGGTGTCCGGATGGAAAAAGAAAAAGGTTCAGAACGGAAGAACGGACTCCAATCGTTCTCCGCGGCGTCACGTGGTCTCTCCCACGTGGATATCTCATAAGTGCTGGAGCTTTCGAGTCAGATCTTTGCGACCTTTTCTTTCCTCTCAACACCCATGTCCCAACACCTCTGGCTCCGCTGCGAAAAGAAAGAGTTTGAGCGTCGCGCTGCTCTTTCACCCAAAAATACCAAAGCCCTGATCGAGGCAGGATTTACGATCCACGTCGAGTGCGACGAACAAAGGATCTTTGATGATTCAGAATACACATCGTACGCGCATCTTTGTTAATACTCCAGGTCGAGATCGTGACCAGCGTCTTAAGCGTCGGGTGTATTTTGGAGGAGAACAGCTCCTGGCCAAATGCTTCGAAGGATATTCCGATCATCGGGCTGAAGGAGCTTCCTGTATCTGATGATCCCCTCCCGCACACGCATATCCAGTTCGCACATTGTTACAAGAATCAGGCCGGCTGGTCTGCGGTGTTGGCTCGTTTCCATAAGGGAGGTGGAAAGCTGTACGATCTCGAATTCTTGACCGATGATTCTGGTCGACGCGTCGCTGCGTTTGGTTTCCACGCTGGCTTTGCAGGTGCCGCGGCTGGCGCGCTGGCCCTGGCATCTACACAGGCGGGGGAGACCCTCGGGCATTTGTACCCGTATGCCAACGAGACCAAGATGGTGAATGCCGTCAAGGAGGAACTTGGAGACTCTGTCAAGAAGACCAGAGCCCTCGTGATTGGTGCTTTGGGCAGATGTGGTCGGGGCGCAGTTGATCTTTTCAGGAAGATCGGTCTGGAAGAGTGAGCATGCCTGCAGCTCCCTTGACATGTGGGGGCAGATGTCTGAAAATAACCTAGGGACAACATCCTCAAGTGGGACTTGGATGAAACCGCAAAGGGTGGACCGTTCCAAGAGATCCTGGATGTTGACATCTTCGTCAACTGCATTTACCTGAGCTCGAAGATCCCCCCATTTTTGACACACGAGCAGATCAACGCTGCTGGTCCGGGACGTTCGTTGAGGGTGGTCGTCGACGTGAGCTGTGATACGACGAATCCGTTCAACCCTATTCCGATCTACGACATCAATACGACCTTCAAAGAACCAACTGTGGCTGTGGCAGTCAGGTACGTGGTCATGTGGTCATACGGAGATTGGCGACGGAGAGGCTGATTCGCCGGGTTGTGTAGTCCTGGGAATCCATCACTTGCTGTGATTTCAATCGACCACCTGCCAACGCTGCTACCGAGGGAGGCATCTGAACAGTTCAGCAGCGATCTGCTGCCATCGCTACTGGAGCTACCGCAGAGAGAGACGGCCAGAGTGTGGGTTGAGGCAGAGAGGTTGTTCAAAAGCAAGTTGAAGGAGGCGGCACAAGCTGAAGGTCTCTAGGGAGGTGGAACTATGCTGAGTGCGGAATGGGCACAGCACACGACCGAGATTTGATCCACATTGAATGGATCAGGCTGGGCGGTAGGCGGTTACTAGAGGACAGCATTGGGTGGCAGGTGCTCGTATGGTCTGTACAATAACCATGGTGAATCTCTCCATCGCTTGAGGACTTGTCGAACTCGTTGAAGACAAAGTGGGAACAAGGAGGAACAAGCGATCAGATCTGTGGTCCGGACTTGGGGTATGTGTCGGGCGCGATGGCGATTGCCGGGCCGGATCAACTGGTACCCGACCGTCGCTTCGGCCACAAGCGGCGGCCCAGCGGTTGCAAGGTACAAGCCGAGTCCGCCTAGCGGAAAGATAAAACCAGAATGTCTCATCTGCTTCGTCCCCTTCCTCTTCTGTACGCAAGGCGTATACGCTGGTCGTTGACTCTCTTTGGAAACACAGGACAGTCGGGTTGCCCGTTGGCGCAAAGGTGAGCTATCTTTTTTTTCGTTATCTTTCTGTTTCCAAGACAATTACGGTCAACTTACACAACACGCTCTTCTCGCTCGCTCGCTTTTGTTCTCCTTCTGATTTCCTGGTTATTTTGTCCGTCGTTCGCTCTCTTCCTCCCTCCCTTGTTCTCTCTCCTTCTCCCTTCTCCTTCTCTCCCCTTCGTCCTCCCTGGTGTTGACACTTTCGCCCTGCAGGTTATACACTAGGTGCAGGTCACCCCCCCCGCATTTTTCAATTCTGCAAACTTCAAATTTACCCCATCCCCCGTCAAACCGCCTTATACACTCTAATACCCTTTTCCAATGGCCGTTCAAGTCCTTCCGGAAATTTGCATCTGCCCTCCTCCCCCATCGGAAAGTACCGCCGAGCCATCTTCCCCATTCGACGGTGTGGATTTTACCGTTAAAGAGGATGAAGGCAACCACAGGCCTGCCCTGCTCTCTCCTCAACCAAGCATGTCCATCCCGAGACACCTCTCCCCGTTGTCACCCGCGGATGCGCCTGTCAAGGGTCAAGGTTTAGAGCGAGAGAGATTCGAACGGTTGCTCAAGTCCTCCAGAGAGCGATCTGCCGCTCTTGGTCACAAGAAAACTCTGGATCTCAGGAAAGAGCTGGCGGTGAAGACCTGTAAGACCAAGCAAAGTGCGTCCCCAGTTTCATCGTCTCGTATCCATGCGCCACGTTGACCATCTAACCCTTTGTACAGTGGAGCGCCGTTCGCGCTTCTTGCTCAAGGTGGCGGAACAGCCCTGCCCATCGGCTGCTTACGAACCCAAGACACCGCCGGATTCCCCGGCAATTTTCAACTACTCCCTCCCTTCCCCAGGTCTCATTTCTCCCCTGGCGATGTACGAGTATTTGGAGGAGGAGTGTGTAACTTCAAACCCATGGACCGAACAGGTGGATTTTCGACTCCCCAAATCCGCTGTGCCCTCGAAACAGAACCGTCCCACTCTTAAACTCAAGAGCAGCAGGGCTCCCCCTTCTCTGGACGAAATCACTGCTCGGCTGAGTTTCAAGAACGTGGCTGGATTGCAGCAGGCCCCCACTCGCCTTCCATCGTTCCTCCAGAGGAAACAAGCTGATACCGCTGAACCAGAGACTCAAGCAGCGCCTTCCACTGTCACGATCGGTCGTCTGCGAATGCCAGGGTCTCGATCCCGAGGTTCTTCCCCTCCCCCGGAACAGCAGGTTTACAAGGTCCCACCTTCCCCGGTTACGCCCAGGCTTCAGGTGACCACTACGGTTATTCCCAGGATGCCAAGATCGATGCCGACTAATCTCACCGAGTCCAATCTCGAGGCCCTCTCCCGCTACCAACTCTTCAAGCCGATTCGGCGTCACTCTTTGGCGTCGCCGCTGCCCACGCTTATTCCGACCACGCCTGCTGTTGATGAGAGAGTGGTCAGAAGGCGAAGCGCCCCGGCAGAATTGCCTCTTCTCCCACGAGATCAATTCAGGCATCCGGTCCTCAACCTCCCTGGAGGATTCTAAAACAGGATCGCTTCCGCATTCGAAATACTCTCGGCAGGTATCAGCCGGGGGTCGTGGAACCTCGTCGAACTGGTCACCGTCTCTCTTGGTTTAAACCTTACGTCATTCGTTTCTTTTTGCTTCACCCGGTATTGGTCTCCTCCTTCCCCTCAAATCGGTTTTGACAACAATTCCCCCCTGTCTTCTTGGTCCTCTTTTTCCCCGTTGGACTCTTCCTCGCCCCTCCTTACCACCACACAGTCTTTTGCTTGTTCTGGGAAGCCAGCGGGAGTTTTTGCGTTCGCTAGGTTCTTGTGGAGGCATTGGTTCTGTGAACCCACCCTCTACTTGGATCACTCGTGCGTTCGGATCCCAAGGCGGTTGTAAAACCTCTCTTTGGCTAAAACTTCGAACACCCTTTTCAACACATCCTCCTTTGCCCTCACAACATTCGATTCGTTTTTTCGCTTTTTGTTCTTCGCGCTCTGCTTGCAGGGTTCGAGGGTCATTACCCCGCGGACTTTTGTTGTGTTCCTCGCGGCGAGCCCCCTTGGTTATTGGTTGAATTTTTCGTGGTCTTAGTCCATTCCTCGTTCCTTATTTCGAGATTTTGCAACTTTTTCCGTTCCGCACACAAATTCCCGCTTCCCTAATTGCTACCCACCCCCATTACCACTCCCTACTGTGTTTGCTGTGCGATCACACTTGCTTGGTCTTGTGGTGTTTGTACGTAGTAAGCTTTTTCCCATCCCTTTCGCGTAGAGTAGCGTCCCCGGCGGAGAGTGTAGATCACTTCACTCCCTTTTACCCACTGACTCCTGTCTAACTCCCAAGAATATATGTCAACTACCTCGCGGTTCGCCCCCGCGTAAACAAACACACGCCCAAGTCTCGCATTTACCCGTTCGAGGGTGACCCATTGAGACATCGAACCAATCACACCGCCGTCCCATGGATGTCGATGATCGATCTTCATTCTCTTCATTTCCATCATCAACCCTCTTTGAGTTCCCGCTCATCAGGTGGCCTCGGTGTTCCCTGGGGCTGTCCTCTAGGTCCCATTCTTTCTCCACGGCGCTGCTCTGCATCAAAACGACCCGGCCTATACGAATGGCGATTGCACGGCCGGTCCCTTGTCGAAACGGATTGAATGCAGAAGAACTTCGAAGCAAGATCCACAGTGGGAGATGTGCACTGGTGCTCGTGTATGGTATCAAGCTTGGGTTTGGGTGACCAATGGTTGATCCGCTCCAAGTTATCATTGTGCACGAAACGCCTGGCTAGGTGCATGTGAAATGTCGCTCTCGGGTGGGGACACGAGATGCAGGATTGTGGATCTGAATTGGGGGGGTATGTATTACCCCCCCTCGCTGCTCCCCCCTCCCCGGACCATCAATCAATATTCAGTAGTAATGTTCAGTATTGGAATTCATCTGCGCGTATGATGACTTCACTGGGTGTCTACTGTTATGCCACGAACTGCTAACCACATACGGAGAGCACCCTGAGACGTCTACCGTGCGAGATTCCGGACCCTGGTCTTGAACTTTTTTTCCGGTTAATTATAGGGGAAGGGTGGTGGGTAAAGACGGTGCCAAGTTGGTGGGGAGAACAGTCACGGTGTGGGCGACGGTCGATCCTTTTTCCACGATCCCGGGCGGAGAGGGTGGGGGGGCGTGCACCGGTGATCATAACATCATGACTGTAAGATGTATGAGTGGGTCTGGAGGGCGGGTGTGGGGGATCTCCATTTTTCAGTAGCTTTGTGCCGCTCCACCCGCCGGGAGAGGTCCGCCCACCCCTGCGAGGCGTCAAACACGCGAAAACTTTGTCCCCCTCGGCCCAGGACCTGATCCGACGGTCGGTATACTTCCGACGCCCTTCCATGCAAGTTTGCCGCTCAGCGTAGCAATAGGAGGCAGGGAAAGCGTGTCTGACCGACCGTGGAGGGAGATTTAGGGAGTCCCGAAGAGTCGAAAACAAGATCGATCATCCCGACGGAGTAATTTCATTTCCCGGTACACATCCCGCCTCCCGCGCATATTACTCACAAGGACCTCCATACAACCCCTCACAGTCCTTACGGGGTTTAAGTGCCCCGCACGCCCCTACATCGCCAGAGGGGGCCTAGAATAGATCGGGGAGAGGCTGTGTGGAACCGGAAGGATCGGATGTCTGGAATGAAAATGCTGAGATCGAATGGAGGCACAATTGCAGGTAGATATGGACATTTCAATTATACGACGACACAGGAGTTCACGTTTCTCGTGTAACAGCCCAAAGAGTCAAAGACAGGAGAGTACGAGAGAGTGGGACTATGTTTTGGATACATGGTTGTTGACGACAGTGAATGAAGCAAGAGAGAGAGAGAGCGAGGGGGAGGAAAGAAAAGATGGGGAAAGCCAAGAGTTGCACGAAAGAACGACACTGGGATATATTTACACGTTGGGAGAGGGACTTCAAACGACTTGTGCGCACAAGACACGCAAAAAAAAGAAACGCAACGGAGAGAACGACAACGGAAAGACAGGGATGAGCGCAAAAAAGACAAGATAGGAGTAGAGGATAAGCAAATTGACAGCTGGGTGCTGGGTAGTGGTACGACTTCTGTGTGGGTGTGTGATGGAGGGGTTGGTGTTGCTACAACGTTCAGGACAACGGCCAAGAAACGAAAAACGGGGGAAACAGAACAGGGAGGGCGGGAGAAGACGAAGAAGGGGGTGAGAAGGACAAGGAAACGAGGATTAATCTAGATTATGCGCGGATGAATTATAGGTTGTGAGGATGGCAGCAAGGTGAATCAAAAAAGCCACGTTCTGAGCCGAAAAAAGGCACAAAGGCCGCCTTGAACATCAAGTTCAAGGAAGAAAAGGAAGAAAAAGCAAGGTGGGTGGCAGGGTGAGAGAAAGAAAAGTCGAGGACACGAGTTTGCAATAACCGGACACATGGATTTGCTTTGCGGGGGGAAAAGCCGTATTCTTCCCGGTCGATTACCAAACTATTTCCTCCGTCGGAGCGGCCGAACGTCAAACCTTTTGTTTCAACGAGTGACGATCAAGACGCATTGCCCGTCTTCGGAGGCGCGTGCCAAGGGCGAGAGAAAAAAAATGTCAACCCGCCACCCGTCCGTTCCGAGCGGGTAGTTCAGGACCAGGACTGCGGTCACCTCCATGACTGCACCTGTGACAACCTGCCAGGGGTCTGGTCCGGCGAGGTTTGCTTCGGTTGGATCGGAGTAACCGAAGTAGAACTCGAACGGGAGTGGACCGATCTCGGAGGGGAGGGCTGTTGCTCCTTCTCACCCTGGTCCCTTTCTCTCTCCCTATCTTTCTCACGTTCCCTCTCACTGTCGTGATCCCCGTACCGATCGCCTCTCAGGTTTAACGATTGCGTTGAAGCCGATAGATCGACATCCATGGGAGCCAGTCCCCCGCCGTCGTAACTATGTCCCCGGCGGTGATTATGGTTCGCGGTCTTAGAGGACGTCCGAAGAGACGAAATGCCATGCCGGATCCCCTGCGTCTCTTGGTCCGTTGGAGTGGCATTAGAGAATCGGAGCGGTGGGAGGACGGTGGGAGAGTTCGCCTGCGACCTATAGGTGAAAGAGGAAGGTCCAAAAGGAATGGGGTTGTGGTTCGCTCGGGGGCGGATGGAGGGTAAGGTAGTCGGCGTAGATGATTCGGTTTCCGGTGTCACCGACCGTCCCCGTAACCTGGTGATGACATACAGTCTTCGGGCTGCGCGGTATACTGTTTTGTAAATCGTAAGGAGAGAAAAGGAGAGGTCAGACGCTTACTGCGGTCGATATGGTCCATTCTGCGGCTGTCCGCATCGTCCGGACGGTCCATCTCCTCATCGGAGTCCGCAAGAGGATCCGTGGTGAGCGCACGTTGAAACGCATCTAAATAAGGGCAAAGCGGATTTGAACGATAGATCACCGGGGGCTCCCGCGTGGGGGGGAACTTACGGTCAACGAGAGATATGCCACGAGTGCTCTTTTCCGACGCTACGACCGCACGGGAAAGGGTTAGAATGAGAAAACTATAAAAATAAATGGGGCTCACATCTGCGTGAAGGGGTAGGAAGTGAGGAACGGACTGGAGGATAAGGAGCGTGGTGATGGTGACTAGTGGAAGACGTATGGGATGACGATTGAGCGGGGTAGGACCTCCCATTGGACGAATCTGATGGAGTTAAAGGCGTTTGATCGCCGGGTGTATAATACCTGAAGTTTTCTCGGAACCTCGTGGTTTCCTCGCGGAGGGGGAGTGTTGTTGGGGGTGGCGACGAGCGCTGGTTCCTTGGTGGAGCGTAACCGACTGTAAAACACGTGTAACAATCAGCACGATGTTATCTCTCATGATCAGCCAGATAAAGGGGACAATGGAAGAGGTGCCGAAACGTGTGACCTCGTGGTACAGGCAAGGCTTACTTTTTGGGCCGGGAGGGATTGTGGGAAGCTTGCCCTTGGCCCGCTTCTCGAGTTCCTCGGTCTCGATGAGGTCTCTGAGGATGACACTCCGTTGATTGGACTTGCGTTTGGCCCATTCTATTTCCTCTGGCATGTCGACGTTTTCCATCATCATTTCCTCCTCGGTGAGTCGTTGGATTCGAGGCATTTTCCCAGGGTTTTTGAGGGCGTGTTCGTCCGCGAAGGGATTAGGGGCCTGTGGGCCTTGGTAATAGTGGAAGATTAACCATAAGAAGGCTCTCGCTCTAGAAGCGGACGATAAGGGGTGAGGGAGGAAGAGGTCCATGAAGTCTAGCGGGGTTTCGAAATGC
>Ga0307517_10000512_pt1 | contig 66501 bp, 63 predicted proteins | sample 23_EM_MG_FD_194515 | JGI IMG/M metagenome (GOLD analysis project Ga0307517, IMG submission 194515) | Populus trichocarpa ectomycorrhiza microbial communities from riparian zone in the Pacific Northwest, United States - 23_EM | ecosystem: Host-associated > Plants > Roots > Unclassified | place...
GCAACAGCGCTTGAACACGCGAGACATCCACGATGAGGAAACCAGCAACTGGAGAGCCGTATGCGGGAAAACCGCCCGTACGGTTCGGAGGGAGGGGAGGCCAAAAGCCTTCCCTACCCCTATCAGCGCGGTGTTACCGATAACACCCCTGTTCGATCTCCTCGATCAGGCTCTTCGCTTGCGGCTTCCAGCCAAGCTGCCGCGCGTGCTTGGCACGCACGCGGCTGTTGGAAGCCATCGTGTCTTCGGCGGTGCCCTCGCTCCATTCGGCGGCTGCCTCTTCCATCGACATCGCCGTTGGCGCGCCCGCAAAGCCCAGCATGCGGTTGATGGCCTCGCAAAGTTCGCGCATCGAGTTTTCGCCATTCTCGGCGAAATGGAACGATCCGGCCGGAGCCCTTTCGATGGCGAGCGCGTAGAGCGTCATGAGGTCGTCGATATGGACGTTCGACCAGATGTTCTCGCCGGGGCCGGCATGGGCGGCGTTGCCGCGCTTTTTCGCGAGCTTTATCAGGTTGGGGACCTGCACGCTGTCGCGCCCTGCTCCATGGCCGATACCGTAAATTAGGCTCGGGCAAATGATGACGGGACGACAGCCCTTGTCGCGATAGGAGAGAATGAGTTCGTTCAGCGCAACGCGCGCCACACGCGCGGGCGACGGCGTGAACGGCGTGTCTTCATCGAACACGTCATCGGAGCGCTGGCCTTTGGACCGCGTACCGATGATGCTCGAACCCGATGTGTGGATGAAGGGCTTGCCGCTTCCCGCCAGCGCATCGAGCAGCGCTACGACCGCGCCCGTGTGATCGGCGCTGGCGGCATTGACGACGACGTCGGCGGCTTTCGCTGCTTGCGACAGAACAGCCGCGTCATCCAGCGTGCCCATCACCGGCTCGATGCCGAACGGACGAAGCGCGTCGGCCTTGTCGGCCGAGCGAACGAGGCCGGTGACCTGATGGCCGATCTTGGCGAGATCCGCGGCCACCGATCCGCCGATATAGCCGGACGCGCCGGTACAGAAGATTTTCATTCTCGTCTCCATCCACTGTCATTGCCTGCGACAAACGCGAAGCGTTTGCGCAAGGGAGCGAAGCGACGAAGCAATCCATCACGCGTCCTTAACGCTGGATTGCTTCGCTTCGCTCGCAATGACGGAGAAACTCCGTCTCAGATTACCCCAGATGCTTCCTGAAGAAATCCGTCGCCCGGCTCCAGGCCAGTTCCGCGCACTGCCGATCGTGCACCGACAAGCGCTGCTCGTTGCCGAAGCCGTGCTCGGCTTCATAGCGGAACAGCTCCAGCGACTTGCCGGCGGCCTTCATCGCCTGCTCGAAACCATCGACCAGCGCCGGCGTGCACCAATCGTCCTTGGTGGCGAAATGGCCCTGCAGCGGAATTTTCACGTCCGCCGGTTTCGCAGCCTGCTCCGGCGGGATACCGTAGAACACGACGCCTGCCGTGAGTTCCGGAATCCTGGTGGCGCCGATGATGGTCACCGCACCTCCGAGGCAGAAGCCGGTCAGGCCGACCTTGGCGCCGTTCTTGGCGAGATATTGCGCCGCGCCGCGCACGGTCTGCGTCGTCGCATCCATGAAATCGAGCGAGTTCATCTCTTTGCCGGCCGCGTCCGTGTCGTGATACGGCACCACCGTGCCCTTGTAGAGATCGGGCGCCAGCGCATCGAAGCCGGCCGCCGCGAAGCGATCGCACATGCCCTTGATCTGGTCCTGCAGCCCCCACCATTCCTGGATCACGACCACGCCCGGCGCATTGCCACGCGCGGCATTGGCGAGATAGCCGGCGGCGTCCTGGCCGTCGGGACGCTTGAAAGCGATGCTGGTACCCATGGGGTCCTCCATATTTTCTTGGAAGCAATCGGCGGCCATCTTGTCCGCTGTGGGGTCAGGAAGCAATCGCCTCCTCTCCACCGTCATTCCGGGGCGATGCGAAGCATCGAACCTCAGATGTACAGTTGCACATCGGGGAATCTCGAGATTCCGGATTCGTCCTTCGGACGCCCCGGAATGACATGCACACCCAACAAAAAAGCCCCCGCAGGGGCTTTTTCCGAATGGCGATGAAACCAGCGCTTAGTGGGCGTTGGCCCAGACCTTCTTCTTGGTGAAGTACAGCAGGCCCGTGAGCAGGATCAGGAACACGAACACCTGCAGGCCCATCCGCTTGCGCGCTTCCATGTGCGGTTCCGCAGTCCACATCAGGAACGTGGTGACGTCCTTGGCATATTGCGCGACGGTGGCCGGCGCGCCGTCGTCGAAGGTCACCTGACCATCGTTGAGCGGCTTCGGCATCTTGATGGCGTGGCCGGGGAAATATTTGTTGTAGTAGGAACCTTCCGGCAGCGTGACGCCGGCGGGCGGCTTGTCTTCGTAGCCCTGCAACACAGCCGTCACGTAGTCCGGGCCCTGCTCCTGGTACTGGGTGAAGAAGTCGACCAGGAACATCGGGAAGCCGCGCTTGTAGGAACGCGCCTTGGTGATCAGCGACAGGTCCGGCGGATACGCGCCGCCATTGGCGGCACGCGCGGCATTCTCGTTGGGGAACGGCGACGGGAAATAGTCGGCCGGCCGGCCGGCCCGCTCGAACATCTCGCCCTTGTCGTCCGGACCGTCCTTGACCTTGTATTCGGAGGCGAACGCCGAGGCCTGCGCCACCGAATAACCGGGACCGCCGGCTTCAGCGAGGTTGCGGAAGGCGACGTAGGACAGGCCGTGGCAGGAAGAACAGACTTCCTTGTAGACCTTCAGGCCGCGCTGCAGCGAGCCGCGATCGAACTTGCCCATCGGGCCGGAGAACGACCACTTGTTTCCGGGCGGCGAGACGCCATGGTCGTCGGCGCGTGCAGTCTGCGCACCGCCGACCAGCAGGCCGCCGGCGACGACGAGCGCGACGATCGCCGAAGCCACCTTGCCGCCGTGCTTGGCCAGCACATCGTCGGCGATCGAATTCGGCACCGGCCGCGGCTTCTCGATCCGGCTCAAGAGCGGCAACAGGATCAGGAAATAGGCGAAGTAGAGGACGGTCAGGATCCGGCCGGCGATCACATAGATGCCTTCCGGCGGCTGCGAGCCGAGATAGCCGAGCCCGAGGCAGACCACGACGAAGATCCAGAAGAACTGCTTTGCCAGCGGACGATACTTCGAGGAGCGGGTGCGGGCGTTATCGAGCCAGGGCAGGAACGCCAGGATGATGATGGCGCCGAACATGCCGACCACACCGGCGAGCTTGTTCGGGATCGAGCGCAGGATCGCGTAGAACGGCAGGTAATACCATTCGGGCACGATGTGCGCGGGCGTCACGCCGGGGTTGGCGGGGATGTAGTTGTCGGCATCGCCGAGATAGTTCGGCATGTAGAAGATGAACCATGCGAAGAACAGCATGAAGCAGGAGACGCCGAACGCATCCTTGATGGTCGCGTAAGGCGTGAAAGGCACGGTGTCCTTTTCGGTCTTCGCCTCGACGCCGGCCGGATTGTTCTGGCCCGCGACGTGCAACGCCCAGACGTGCAGCACGACCACGCCGGCGATCACGAACGGCAGCAGATAGTGCAGCGAGAAGAAGCGGTTCAGCGTCGGGTTGCCGACGGCATAGCCGCCCCACAGCAGCGTCACGATGCTCTCGCCGAAATACGGCACGGCCGAGAATAGATTGGTGATGACGGTGGCGCCCCAGAAGCTCATCTGGCCCCACGGCAGCACGTAGCCCATGAAACCGGTTGCCATCATCAAGAGGTAGATGATGACGCCGAGGATCCAGAGGATTTCGCGCGGCTCCTTGTACGACCCGTAATAGAGGCCGCGGAACATATGGATGTAGACGGCGAAGAAGAACATCGAGGCGCCGCAGGCATGCATGTTGCGCAGCAGCCAGCCGTAATTGACGTCGCGGACGATCAGCTCGATCGACTTGAAGGCGAGATCGGCATGCGGCGTGTAGTGCATCGCCAGGATCACGCCGGTCAGGATCTGCAGGCCCAGCATCATCGAGAGGATGGCGCCGAAGGTCCACCAGTAGTTCAGGTTACGCGGCGTCGGATAGGCCACGAACGAGGAATGGACGAGGCCCATGATCGGGAGGCGCCGTTCGATCCACTTCAAGGCGGGATTGGTCGGCTGGAAATCGGATGGTCCGCTCATTGATGCGATCCTGAGGAAGTAAAACGACGCGACGGATTAAGGTCCCGGACGGGCGTCCGGGCCTTAGCCGATCTGGATTTTGGTATCGGAAACGAACGTGTAGGGCGGCACCGGCAGGTTCGACGGTGCGGGCCCCTGGCGGATACGACCCGAGGAGTCGTATTGCGAGCCGTGGCAGGGGCAGAAGAAGCCGTCGTAGCTGCCCTCATGGGCGATCGGGATACAGCCGAGATGGGTGCAGATGCCGATCACGACCAGCCACTGGTCATGGCCGGGCTTGACGCGGGCCGAGTCGGCCTGCGGATCGGGCAGGCTCGCCAACGGAACCTTCTGCGCCTCGTCGATCTGCTTCTTGGTGCGATGGCTGATGTAGATCGGCTTGCCGCGCCAGAACACCTTGATGTCCTGTCCCTCGGCGATCGGCGTCAGATCGACCTCGATCGGCGCACCGGCCGCGATGGTCGCGGCGTCCGGGTTCATCTGGGCAACGAGCGGCCACACCGTGGCAGCGGCGCCTACGGCGGCGACGGCTCCCGTTGCAACAAAAAGGAAATCACGGCGTGTCGGATGGTCCGCCGAAGACGCTGTCGTCACGATTCCAAGCCCTTTCTCATCTGCAGCCAGCGGAACCGCCCCGGAGACGCAGGAATAGCGCCCGAAAGTGGCTGCCGGCGCCCGCGGCCCCCGCGGCGGCAGAAAGACCGCTTTTCCCGGCCAAACCGGGCGGAACAAGCAGTCCAGAATCGTTCTATTGGCACCCTTGCCGTAAGAGCGCAAGCCCGCTATCGGCTCGCAAGCGTGCAATGCACTAAATCCGCCTCGGGCTGTGATTATTCAGTCATTTCATCAGCGCTTCACAGGCCGCCAACATCATGCAGATTGCGCTCTTCCAGCCCGATATCCCCCAGAACACCGGAACGATTCTGCGCCTGTGCGCGTGCCTGGATGTCGCGGCCCACATTATCGAGCCCGCGGGCTTCCCGGTTTCCGACCGGCATTTCCGCCGGTCCGGCATGGACTATCTCGACCATGTCGCTATTACACGCCACGACTCATGGCCAAAATTCGAGCAATGGCGTAACGACGGGGGTTTCCGGCTGGTCCTGTTTACGACCAAGGGAGCCGGGTCCTATCTGGATTACCGCTACCAGCCGGACGACATCCTGCTGTTCGGGCGGGAATCCGCCGGGGTCCCTGACGAGGTCGCCAGTGTCGCCGATGCGCGGCTGGTGATCCCGATCCGGCCCAGCCTGCGCTCGCTTAATGTGGCGATGGCGGCCGCCATGGCGCTCGGCGAGGCGCTGCGGCAAACCGGTTCCAAAACTTGATTGAGAAGGCTTGATCGAGACGTAATGGAGAGATGGTGAGTTACGCGGTCAAAGAGATTTTCCTGACCCTGCAGGGCGAAGGCGCGCATGCCGGCCGTGCGGCCGTGTTTTGCCGTTTTTCCGGCTGCAACCTCTGGAGCGGCCGCGAACAGGACCGCAGCTCAGCGACCTGCACATTTTGCGATACCGACTTTGTCGGCACCGACGGCACGCTGGGCGGCCGCTATGCCACGGCCGATGAACTCGCCGATACCATCGCCGCGCAATGGGCCGGCGCCAACGCCAACCGCTACGTGGTGCTGACCGGCGGCGAGCCGCTGTTGCAGGTGGATACGCCCTTCATCGATGCGCTGCATGCGCGCGGCTTCGAGATCGGCATCGAGACCAACGGCACCATCGAACCGCCGGAGGGAATGGACTGGATCTGCGTCAGCCCGAAAGCCGGGGCCGACCTCGTGGTGCGCCGCGGCCACGAACTGAAGCTGGTCTATCCGCAAGCGGGGGCAGCACCTGAGCAATTCGAAGGTCTCGCCTTCGAGCGCTTCTCGCTGCAGCCGATGGACGGACCCGACGCGATCTCCAACACCGCGCGCGCGGTGGATTATTGCCTGCAGCACCCCAAATGGCGGCTGAGCGTGCAGACGCACAAGACCCTCGGTATCAGATAGGATTTGAGCTTTCACGATGTGGGAACTGACAAAATCGTTTCGCTTCGAGGCCGCGCATTCGCTGCCGGGAACGACGTTTGGCGCCGCCAGCGAGGAAATCCATGGCCACTCGTTTCGCGCCGAAGTGAGCATGCGCGGCATGCCCGATCCCAAAACGGGGATGGTGCTCGATCTCGGCCTGCTCGAACGCAGCATGGCGGAGGTGCAGAAGACGCTCGACCATAAGCTCCTGAACAAGGTCGAGGCGCTCGGCCCGCCGACGCTGGAAAACCTGTCGCGCTTCATCTTCGAGCGGGTGCAGCACGCCGGGAAGATCACGCGCGTCAGCGTCCACCGCGACAGCTGCAACGAGAGCTGCACTTATTATGGTCCGCAAGACTGAGTTGGAGTCGTCATTGCGAGCGAAGCGAAGCAATCCATCGTTCCACAAAGAAAGTATGGATTGCTTCGCTTCGCTCGCAATGACGAAAGAAAATAATTCGTTGGCCAGCGTCAGGAATTCTGCATGGACATGTCGGTGATCGAGGATCGCAAGGCGCGGGCGCGGAGCTGGTTCGAGGCGCTGCGTAACGACATCTGCGCCGCCTTCGAGCGGCTGGAAGAAGACGCCCCGGCCGCGCTCTATCCGGGCGATGCGGGACGCTTCGTGCGCACGCCCTGGGACCGCGCCGATCACACCGGCAGTCCCGGTGGCGGCGGCGTGATGTCGATGATGTATGGACGGCTGTTCGAGAAGGTCGGTGTGCACTGCTCGACCGTGCACGGCGAATTCAGCCCCGAATTCCGCTCGCAGATTCCGGGCGCCACCGACGATCCCAGGTTCTGGGCGTCCGGCATCTCCATCATCGCGCATCTGTGCAACCCGCACGTTCCCGCCGTGCACATGAACACGCGCTTTGTGGTGACGACCAAGGCGTGGTTCGGCGGCGGCGCGGATCTCACGCCGGTGCTTGACCGGCGGCGCACCCAGGAAGACGCCGACACGATCGCCTTTCACGCGGCAATGAAGCAGGCCTGCAGCGGTCCGAACGGCGTTGCCGATTACGACAGATACAAGAAGTGGTGCGACGAGTATTTCTACCTGCCGCATCGCAAGGAAGCCCGCGGCATCGGCGGCATCTTTTACGATCATCACGATTCCGGTGACTGGGATGCAGACCTTGCCTTCACGCAGGACGTCGGCCGCGCCTTCCTGAAAATCTATCCCGAACTGGTGCGGAAGAATTTTGATACGCCCTGGACGCCGGCGGATCGCGAGGAGCAACTGGTGCGCCGCGGACGCTATGTCGAATTCAACCTGCTCTATGACCGCGGCACCACCTTTGGCTTGAAGACCGGCGGCAATGTCGATTCGATCCTGTCGTCGATGCCGCCCGAAGTGAAATGGCCCTGAACAGATGGCCTTGAACAAAATGACCCAACTGCCCCGCGCGATGCTGATCGACATGGATGACACCATCCTGTCGGCCTATGGCCGCCCCGAGATCGCCTGGCACAAGGTCACGGCGGAATTCGCCGACGAGTTCGGTGCGACGACGTCGCAACAGGTGGCAACGGCGGTACTGGCCTCGGCCCGGGAATTCTGGGGCAAGGCCGGCGCGGAGTGGCGCTTGAGGCTCGAAGAGGCCCGGCACATTGTGGTCGGCAACGGATTTGCAGCGCTTTCTGCCACCGGCCATGCTCCGCTGTCGCAGGATCTGGCGACACGGCTCGCCAATCGCTTCAGCGCCTACCGCGAGGAAGAAATGTTCGTCTTCCCCGGCGCGCACGACGCGATCGATGCGCTCAAGGCGCATGGCGTCAAACTCGCGCTCGTCACCAACGGCGCCTCCGGCCCGCAGCGCGCCAAGGTCGAACGCTTTGCGCTGTCGCACAGATTCGATCATATCCAGATCGAGGGCGAGCACGGCTTCGGCAAACCGGAAGAGCGCGCCTATCTGCACGCGATGCAAGCCCTCGGCGTCACCGCGCCGGAAACCTGGATGATCGGCGACAATCTGGAATGGGAAGTGGTGGCGCCGCAGCGCCTCGGCATTTTCGCGATCTGGATCGACGTCCACGGCGACGGCCTGCCCGCGGATTCCACCGTGAGGCCCGACCGCATCATCCGCTCGCTGACGGAACTGCTGCCGTAAAACCCCTGATCACAACAATTGCCGCAACGCTGACGAGATCATCACCGCGCCGCCGGTGATGACGGCGGCGTCGAGGATTGCGGTGTGGATATGCACCGGCATGCGCTCGACAAAGGCCTTGGCGAGGAACGCGCCGGGGATCGAGATCGCCCCGATCAGGACTGCAAAGGCGAACACCTGCGCGGTGACGACGCCGGACAGACCGAACACGGAAATCTTGATGATTGAGGTCGCAACCGAGATCACGGCGTCGGTCGCGATCACGGCAGCGCCTTCGAGCCCAACCGCCATCAACAGCGACAGCAGGATCACGCCGGAGCCCGAGGTGCCGCCGACCACGACGCCGTAGCCCACCGCGCCGGCACCGAGCCCGGTGTCGCCGATTTTAAAATCGCGGCGCTTGGCCAGACGGCGCAGCGGCACGCTCAGGATCAGCATGCTGCCGATCACCAGCGCCGCACCGGCGCCTGACAGCCGCGTGTAGCCATAGGCCCCGAGCGCGGTGGTCAGCGCCGCGGCCGAGATCACGATCAGCGCGCGGCGGCGGTCGGCATAGCGGATATAGGCAACGAAGCGGCTGATGTTGGTGAAGATCGAGGAGATCGCGATGATCGGCACCACCGGCTCGGCGCCGATCAGCGGCACCAGCACCAGCGGCATCAGCGCGCCGGTGCCGTAGCCGGCCAGGCCGCCGATGATGGAGGCAAACAACGCCACGCCGGCCACCAGCAGCAGTTGCACCATCGAGATGTCGGCGAAGCCTGCGAGAATGTTCACGAAAGCAATTTCACAAGCGATGGTCCCGGGTGAAACGGGCGACGGTCTCGTCGGCGATGGCCGACAGCGCGGATGGAGCAAGCGGAAAATCCGCCGCCAGCCAGGCGTCTTCCGCCAGCGTCAGCACATGGCCGAGTGCTGGGCCTTCGGCAATGCCGCGCGCGATGAAATCGGCGGCCCTCAGCGGGAATTTCGGCGCGGTCCAGCGCTGCGGCAGGGTGGCAAGCTCGCGCCAATAGGCGGCGCGATTGTCAGCGAAGTTTTGGCTGCCTCCGGCACGCGCCCATGACAGCAGCAGCCGGTCGCGATACTGGTCCTCGCCGAGCCGATAGAGCCGCCGCCGCGCCCTCGCCTCGTCCATGTCCGCAAGCCGCCACCAGCGATGGCCCATGGAATCCAGCGCCTTGGCTTCCGCGTTGGTCAAACGCAGCCGCGTTGCCAGGCGTTTGGCGTCCTCAGTGACCGCCACCGAGAGGGCGCCAAGCCTGCGCACCGGGCTCGGCGACAGCCGCAGCGTGCGCTCCGCAGAGATCATCGTGGCCAATGGTCCGGCATAGGTGACGCCGCCGAGGATCGCCTGCAGAAGACCGGCATCCGCCATCGCGGTGACCGCAACCAGCGCCCCCTCCGCAACCACGATCTTCAATATCTCCATGCGCACGCGTTCGGCGGACAAACTTGCCAGTCCCGCGCGCCCGCCAATGCAGGCGAGATAGCCGGCGCGATCGGGCTCGCCGACGCCATAGACGGCATGCATGCGGAAGAACCGCAGGATGCGCAAATAGTCCTCGGCGATGCGTTGGCCGGCATCGCCGATGAAGCGCACACGCCTGGCCGCGATATCGGCGAGACCGCCGACATGGTCGTGCACGACGCCATCGGCATCGACGGACAGGCCGTTGATGGTGAAGTCGCGCCGCTCCGCATCGCGAACCCAGTCGCGGCCGAACGCGACCTTGGCCTTGCGGCCGAAGGTCTCGGTGTCCTCGCGCAAGGTCGTGACCTCGAACGGCTCGGCGTCGACAACCAGCGTCACGGTGCCATGCTCGATGCCGGTCGGCACGCATTTGATGCCGGCCGACTTGGCGCGGCGCGCCACTTCATCGGGCAGCGCCGTGGTGGCGATGTCGAGATCCCCGGGCGGGATTTTCAAAAGCGCATTGCGGACGGCGCCGCCGACCACGCGGGCTTCCTCACCATCGCCGTTGAGCAGCGCAAGCACGCGGGCAGCCGGACCTGATTTGAGCCAGGGCGCATCGGCAAGCACGCGCGCCTCGCTCATTTCCGGGCTCCGGGTTTTTCGGTTCCTGGAATTTCAATTCCCGGCACGAATTTGCCATTCTCGATATGGGCGGGAACGTAGGTCGAGTCCGGCGGCGCCCCTCTGAAATGCGCGAGCATGATGAAACTGACGATCACGAGCAGCAGCGATCCCAGCACCAGCTTGGCGACGAGGTGGGCCGGCCACGAGGCCTGCGCGAACACGCCGGAGCGGGTTGCAATCAGGAACAGCGCATAGGCCACGAACGGGATCAGGAAAATTCCAAGTTCGGTCAGGACCGGACGGATCATGCGAGATAAATCCGTTCGTACAATACCCGCAGGATGCCCGCGGTCGCGCCCCAGATGTACCGCTCGGCAAACGGCATCGCGTAATAGCTGCGCTCCATGCCGCGGAATTCCTTGGAATGGATCTGGTGGTTCTCCGGATTCATCAGGAACGCCAGCGGCACCTCGAAGGCGTCGACGACCTCGCCCTCGTTGATCTCAAGTGTGAACCCGGGCTTCACCCGCGCCACCGTCGGCAGGATGCGAAAGCCGAACGCGGTGCCGTAGAGGTCGAGATAGCCGATCGGCTCGATGAAATCGCGCTTCAGCCCGACTTCCTCATAGGCCTCGCGCAACGCCGCATCCATCGGCGAAGCATCGGTTGCATCGATCTTGCCGCCGGGAAAGGAAATCTGCCCGGCGTGGCTGCTCAGATGCTCCGAGCGCTGCGTCAGCAGCACCGTCGGCTCCGGATGATCGACCACCGGGATCAAGACCGCCGCCGGACGCACCGGCTGCTCCTGGGCGACGATCTCGAGCATGCGGTCATTGCCCTCGTCGCCGGTCCTCGGAATGATATTGGGATCGACCAGGCCGGGCGGCACGTCGAAGTTCAGCCGCGCTTTGGTCCGCGCGAAGAATTCCGGCGAGCCGATCGCCGCCGGTTGCATCTTCTTCAGCATCGGCTCGTTCAAAGCGCGTCCCTCACCTGCTTCGCATCGGCCATCGCGAAGAATTCGCCGCCGGATTCGATTCCGAACATGGGTTGTCCATCGACCACCCGCTCTTCCCCCATGTCAACCAGATCGTAATAGAGCGCGCGGGTGACCTTGGCCCAGAGATCGCTGCGGACATGAAGATACGGCGTGAGGCCGCCATCGGCCGCCATCTCGAACCGCAGGCGGTGCCCACCATCGCACGGCACCCAATCGTCGACATTGGTGCGGAAGCGTAAGAGGCGGCCGCCGCGCTCGCCCTGCTCGTTCTGCATCTCCACCGCCAGGAACGGCGCATCGTCGACACGGATGCCGACCTTCTCGACCGGGGTCACGAGAAAGTGCTTGCCGTCCTCACGCTTGAGAATGGTCGAAAACAGCCGGACCAGCGCCGGCCGCCCGATCGGCGTGCCCATGTAGAACCAGGTGCCGTCGCCCGCGATACGCATGTCGAGATCGCCGCAGAACGGCGGATTCCACAGATGCACCGGCGGCAGGCCGCGGCCGGCGGGGCTGGCTTTCGCCGCATCGGTCGCTGCGGCGGTGAGACCCTCGAGGCCCGGGCTTTCACGGCCCTTGGGATTACCGCCCTGATCGCTGGTTTGCCCTTGCTTCGCCATTGTTTACCTTAAAGCTTCTGCGGCTCGATTTGGCACGATTGGTGCAAGTCAAAGTGGCGTGAGCGGGAACAACATTCTCGCCATATCGTGATGCCGTTCATACCCGCAAATACCGATAATGTGGGGATAGTTTAATTCAGCGAATACATGGCCTTTGCGTAGGTTTAGCATGAGGTTCGTGGCATGGCGACGCAACCGGCGGGCCATGAAGCGGTCAAGGAGATGGACATGGCTGGCGCAGACGGTGTCGAAAAGCTCGAAGACGCGATCGTCCGCTCCGCGGAACAGGTCGCCGGCCAAATCAAGGCCGCGAAGGAAGCGATCTCGACCGTCATTTTCGGCCAGGAACGGGTGATCGAAAACACCCTGGTGACAATCCTCTCCGGCGGCCATGCGCTGTTGATCGGCGTTCCCGGCCTCGCCAAGACCAAGCTGGTCGAGACCCTCGGCATCACGCTCGGCCTCGATGCCAAGCGCATCCAGTTCACGCCTGACCTGATGCCGTCGGACATTCTCGGCGCCGAAGTGCTGGACGAAAGCAATTCCGGCAAGCGCTCGTTCCGCTTCATCTCGGGCCCCGTGTTCGCTCAGCTGTTGATGGCCGACGAAATCAACCGCGCCAGCCCACGCACCCAGTCGGCGCTGCTGCAAGCCATGCAGGAACAGCACATCACCGTTGCAGGCGCGCGGCACGATCTGCCCAAGCCGTTCCATGTGCTCGCGACGCAGAACCCGCTGGAGCAGGAAGGCACCTACCCGTTGCCGGAAGCCCAGCTCGACCGCTTCCTGATGGAGATCGACGTCGACTATCCCGATCGCGACGCCGAGCGCCGCATCCTGTTCGAGACCACCGGCGCGGACGAGACGCTCGCCAAGGCCTCGATGAACGCGGAGATCCTGATCACCGCGCAGCGGCTGGTGCGGCGGCTGCCGGTCGGCGACAGCGTAGTCGAGGCCATTCTTTCGCTGGTGCGTTCCGCGCGTCCCAACACCGATGGCGAGGGCGACAAGCTGATCGCCTGGGGTCCGGGTCCGCGCGCCAGCCAATCGCTGATGCTGGCGGTGCGCGCCCGTGCGCTGCTCGACGGCCGTCTCGCGCCGTCGATCGATGACGTGCTCGATCTCGCCGAACCCGTGCTCAAGCACCGCATGGCCCTGACATTCTCGGCGCGCGCCGAAGGCCGCACCATTCCGGACGTGATCAGGCAATTGAAGACGCGGATCGGTTGATGGCGGCAGAGACCAAGCACACCAACGGGGAGATCACAGCAATCCGACGTGCCGATGGCGAAAGCCGTACGCTCGCCGCATCGCTGCCGCGTCTCGTGCTTGAAGCCCGCCGCATCGCCGCCAACGTCATTCACGGCCTGCACGGCCGCCGCCGCGCCGGCTCCGGCGAAAGTTTCTGGCAGTACCGCCGCTTCGTCTCGGGCGAGCCGTCGCAGAATGTCGATTGGCGCCGCTCGGCGCGCGACGATCATCTCTATGTCCGCGAGCAGGAATGGGAGGCCGCACATACCGTGTGGCTGTGGCCCGACCGCTCGCCGTCGATGGCGTTTGCCTCCAAGCAGGCGCGCGACAGCAAGCTGGAGCGCGGCCTGATCGTCACTTTCGCGCTGGCCGAATTGTTGGTCGCGGGCGGCGAACGCGTCGGCATTCCTGGCCTGATCAACCCGACCGCCAGCCGCAGCGTCATCGACAAGATGGCACAGGCGATGCTGCATGACGACGCGGCGCGCGCGAGCCTGCCGCCCTCGTTCATCCCGTCGGCGCTGGCCGAGGTCGTGGTGCTGTCGGATTTCTGGTCGCCGATGAGCGAAATCGGAACCATGCTCGCAGGGCTTTCGGCTTCGGGCGCGCATGGCACGCTGATCCAGATCGTCGATCCCGCCGAGGAAACGTTTCCCTATGCCGGCCGCGTCGAGTTCGTCGAGCCGGAGGGCGGCGGCGTCATCACGGCGGGCCGCGCCGAGAGCTGGGCCAGCGACTATGTCGCGCGCGTCGCACTTCATCGCGACGAGATCCGGGGCGAGACCAACAAGCTCGACTGGCTGTTCTCTACCCACACCACCAGCCGCTCCGCCGCCGAGCTGTTGCTGTTCCTGCACTCGGGCATGATGGTGAGCAAGGGCGCGGTACGCTCGACCGTCAAAGCGGGGCGAAGCGCATGATCGCGGGCCTGCCCCTCTCCTTTGCGCAACCGCTGCTGCTGATGGGTCTGCTGACCCTTCCGGTATTGTGGTGGCTGCTGCGCGTGATGCCGCCGCGCCCGAGGCGGATCGAATTTCCGCCGACGCGGCTATTGTTCGACATCAAGCCCAAGGAAGAAACTCCGTCGCGGACGCCGTGGTGGCTGACGCTGTTGCGCCTGACCGCAGCAGCCCTGGTGATCCTCGCCGCCGCAGGGCCGATCTGGAATCCGCAGACCGCCGCCGGCGGCAGCAACGCGCCGCTGGTGATCCTGCTCGACGACGGCTGGAGTGCTGCTTCGAGCTGGGACATCCGGATCAAGGCCGCCGATGAGCTGATCGCAAACGCCGACAACGACCGCCGCGGCATAGCCCTGGTGCCGCTGTCGGAGCCCGCACGCGACATCACGCTGATGCCGGGCGGCACCGCGCGCGTCGCCCTGCGTCAGCTCGCGCCAAAACCCTATTCGATCGAACGCGTCGAAACGCTCGCCGCACTCGATCGCTTTCTGAAAACCACCGGCGACGCCGAAATCGCCTGGCTGTCCGACGGCGTCGACACCGGGCGCGGCACCGAATTTGTGGAAGCGCTGGGTAAGACCATCGGCGATCGCACGTTGACGATCTATGAAGGCGGCGCATCCTCGGCGATGGCGCTGGTCGCCGCTGAAAACGCCGCGGCGAAGATGACGGTGAAAGTATTGCGCACCACCAGCGGCATTGCCGCCGGTGTCGTCCGCGCGATCGACGCCAAGGGCTCGCCGATCGGCGAGGCCCGGTATGCGTTTGGGCCGCAGGACCGCGAGAGCGAAGCTGCGTTCGATCTGCCGGTCGAACTGCGCAACGACATCTCGCGGCTGGAAATCGCGGGCGAGAGATCCGCCGGCGCCGTGCAACTGCTCGACAAGCGCTGGCGCCGCCGCGCCATCGGCGTCGTCACCGGCGCCACCAGCGACACCGCGCAGCCGCTATTGGCATCGACCTTCTACCTCACTCGCGCGCTGTCGCCGTTTGCAGATGTACGGCTGGGCGACCGCGGCGCGCCGCAGCAGGTGATTGCGCAATTCCTCGATCAGCGGCTGCCGATGATCGTGCTGGCGGATGTCGGCACGCTGTCGCCGGAAATCCGCGATCGCCTCAACGCCTGGATCGATCAGGGCGGCGTGCTGGTACGTTTCGCAGGTCCCCGCCTGGCGCAGGCCGATGACGATCTGGTGCCGGTCAAACTGCGCCGCGGCGGCCGCAGCCTCGGCGGCAGCCTGACCTGGGAAAAGCCGCAGCATCTGGCCTCGTTTACCGCCGACGGCCCGTTCGCCGGCCTGCAGGTACCAAAGGACATCACCGTCAACCGCCAGGTTCTGGCGGAGCCCGACGCCGTGCTGGCGACCAAGAGCTGGGCGTCGCTGGAAGACGGCACGCCACTGGTCACCGGCGAGCATCGCGGCAAGGGCATCCTCAGCCTGTTCCATGTCGGCGCCGACTCGCGCTGGTCGGATCTGCCGATGTCCGGCAGCTTCGTCGAAATGCTGCGGCGGCTGGTCGACATGTCCGGCTACACCCAAAAACCGGGTGCGGGCGTCGCCAGCGAAACGACAAATGTCGAGACAGTGGCGCCGCTGCGCACGCTCGACGGTTTTGGCGCGTTCGGGCCGCCGCCCTCCACCGCCAAGCCGATGCCGGCCGATTATCGCGACCGCGCCACCGCGGATCATCCGCCGGGCTTCTATGGCGCGCCCGAAGGTCCGATCGCCGTCAACACGCTGGCCGCGGCTGATCGTATCGCGGCACTCGACACCGCGTCGCTACGCGCCCGGCGCGCCACCTACACCAATGCCGAACCGCGCGATCTCAGAGGAATCCTGTTGTCGTCGTCGCTGGCGCTGTTCCTGATCGATGCGGTCGTGATCGCGATGCTCGGCGCCGGCCTTGCCGGATTGTGGCGCCGACGCACGGCGACTGCGGCGTTGCTGTTGGCGCTGATCCTCGCCGTGACGACGATTGCGCCTTCGCCGCTGCGCGCCGCCGACAATGACGATTTCGCGATCAAGTCGGTTTCGCAGACGCGCCTTGCCTATGTCGTCACCGGCAATGCCGACATCGATTCCATCGTCAAATCAGGGCTGTCGGGACTGACGCTGTTTCTCGCGCAACGCACCGCACTGGAAGCCGGCGATCCCGTCGGCATCGATCCTGCGCACGACGAACTGGCGTTCTTCCCGCTGATCTACTGGCCGGTGGTGCCGGGCGCGCCAAAACCGCCGCAGGACGCCATCAACCGTGTCGACGCCTATATGAAGCAGGGCGGCACTGTCCTGTTCGACACCCGCGACGCCGTCGAGGCGCCGCCGGGCGACAATGGTGCCGCGCAGACGCCGGGCATGCGCACCTTGCGCGAAATTCTTTCCTCGCTCGACGTCCCCGAACTCGAGCCGGTGCCGCGCGAGCACGTGCTGACCAAGACGTTTTATCTGCTGCGGGATTTTCCGGGCCGGTTCAACTCGGGCCAGACCTGGGTCGAAACCCTGCCGCGCGAGGATGACGACGAATCCGCATCGCGCCCGGCGCGCGGCGGCGACGGCGTCTCGCCGATCATCATCACCTCGAATGATCTCGCCGGTGCGTGGGCGATCCGCCCCGACGGCCAGCCGATGCTGCCGCTGACGCCAGGCGAGCCGCGCCAGCGCGAATTCGCCTTCCGCGCCGGCGTCAACATCGTGATGTACACGCTGACCGGCAACTACAAGGCCGATCAGGTGCACGCGCCCGCCCTCATCGAACGGTTGGGGCAGTAGCATGCAGTACGGCATCGCATTCACCCCCCTCGTTCCAACCCTCGTGCTGTGGATCGCGCTGGCCGCGATCGTGGTGATATCGGCCCTGCTGCTGATCGGCCGCGTGCGGGGCGCCGCCGTACGCGTCACCGCGCTGGCACTGGTTTTATTGGCGCTCGCCAATCCCTCCTTCACCCGCGAGGACCGCGAGCCGTTGTCGTCGGTCGCCGCCGTCGTGATCGACAAGAGCCCGAGCCAGAATTTCGGTACCCGCAACCAGGAGACGGCGAAGGCGCAGGAAGCCCTCGTCGACAGCCTCAAGAAGATCAAGGGACTGGAAGTGCGCATCGTCGAGGCCGGACAGGCCGACGGCGAAACCGACGGCACCAAGCTGTTCGGCGCGCTGGCCTCGGCGCTATCCGATGTTCCCGTCGATCGCGTCGCCGGCGCCTTCCTGATCACCGACGGACGCGTCCATGACGTCCCCGCCAACGCCGCGGCGTTGGGCTTCCAGGCCCCGATGCACGCGCTGATCACCGGCCGCAAGGACGAGCGCGACCGTCGCATTGCGATTTCGGCCGCGCCGAGATTTGGCATCGTCGGCCAGCCCCAGACCATCACCTACCGGCTCGACGACCAGGGCGTCACCGGCCAGCGCGCCAGAATCGTCGTGCGCCGCGACGGCGAGGTGATCAACGAGCGCACCTTGCAGAGCGGCCAGACCGCCAATGTCGAGATCGACATCAAGCACGCCGGCCCCAACATCGTCGAGATCGAGGCTTCGCCGCTGGAAAACGAGCTGACGCTGGTCAACAACCGCGCCGTGGTCTCGATCGAAGGCGTGCGCGACAAATTACGGGTGCTGCTGGTATCCGGCGAGCCGCATTCCGGCGAACGCACTTGGCGCAATCTGCTGAAGTCCGACGCCAGCATCGACCTCGTACATTTCACGATTCTGCGTCCGCCGGAGAAGCAGGACGGCACGCCGATCAACGAGCTGTCGCTGATCGCATTCCCGACGCGTGAGTTGTTCCAGCAGAAAATCAACGAATTCCAGCTGATCATCTTCGATCGCTATGCCCGGCAGGGCGTGCTGCCGATCGCCTATTTCGACAATATCGCGCGCTATGTCCGCGCCGGCGGCGCGGTGCTGGTGTCGGCCGGGCCCGATTATGCCTCGACCACCAGCATCTGGCGCACGCCGCTGGATTCGGTTTTGCCGGCCGAACCCGTCGGCGTCACCGAGAAACCGTTTTATGCGCGTTTGAACGACACCGGGAAACGCCATCCGGTCACGCGCGGCCTCGAAGGCGCCGCGAGCGAGCCGCCGCGCTGGAGCCGGTTCTTCCGCACGGTGGAGACGCGCAACGCCATCACGCCGCCTGTGATGACCGGCGCCGACGGCAAGCCGTTGCTGCTGTTGTCGCGTTTCGGCGAAGGCCGCGTCGCGCTGTTGCTGTCGGACCACATCTGGCTGTGGGCGCGCGGCTATGAAGGCGGCGGCCCGCATCTCGACCTGCTGCGACGAATGTCGCATTGGCTGATGAAGCAGCCTGATCTCGATGAAGAGGCGCTACGCCTGCAGATTCAGGGCAAGGACCTCGTGGTGTTGCGGCAGACCATGGCCGACACCGTCGCCCCTGTAACCGTGACCTCGCCGAGCGGCGCCACGCGCGAACTCACCCTGACCGCGAGTGATCCCGGCATCTGGCGCTCGATCATTCCGGCGAGCGAGCTCGGCCTGTGGCAGGCGACCGACGGCACGCTGAAGGCGCTGATCAATGTCGGACCGACCAACCCGAAGGAATTTTCGGAAGTCACCTCCACGACAGAGATGCTGAAGCCGCTGTCGCAGGCGACCGGCGGCGACGCCCGCCGCGTGGTCGATGGGTCAAGCATCGATCTGCCGCGTATTGTGCCAGTGCGCGCCACCAGCATCTTCCGCGGCGACGGCTGGATGGGCGTCAAGATGCGCGACGCCAGTGTCGTCAAGGGTGTCGGCGTGCTGCCGATGTTCGCCGGCCTGATCGGCTTGCTACTGCTGCTCGGCGCGTTCGCGGCGACCTGGGTGCGCGAGGGGCGGTGATCTACACCTCGTAGCCCGGATGAAGCGCAGCGCAATCCGGGATGAATTCACCGCTGAGAGATGCCCCGGATTGCGCTGCGCTTCATCCGGGCTACGCGGCAGCGTTGCTCCAATCACACAGCGATGGCGTATTCAGCCGAAGCTCTCCTGGGCCGCGGTTGACACCGCCCGATCCTTCCGATGTTATAATATAACATTGGGACGGCCGAGATACCTTGGCCGCCCTGGGACAAGGCCTCCATCGTCGTGAAGTGGTTCCGGAATAACGTCAAACACGGCTCGCGGCTGGCGCTGTTTGCGCTTGCGATCCAGTTTGCGCTGTCGTTCGGACATTTCCATGGAGGCGCCGTCCTGGCGGCGCCTGCGATTGCGAGCGCTCTCGCGCAGGTCGATCCCGATCATGCGCAGATCCCTGTCGCACCGCTTGCGGCAACCGAAGCCGCGCGGGCACAGACGCCATCCAACCACGATACCGACCAGCCGATTGAGCCTTGCGCGATCTGCGCCGTCATTTCGCTGGCCAACAACCTCGTGTTCTCGACGCCGCTGCTGTTGCTGCTGCCGCAGGCCGTCGAACTTCTGTATCTGACAACCGACGCCGAGTTCGCGCATCTCGGCTCGGTCCATACAGCCTTCCAGTCCCGCGCCCCTCCCGCCTCCTGACATCGATTGACTGATGCGCCCGAAGGGGATCGCCGCGTAACACGTGGCCGATCCGCCAAGGGATAAATCAAAATCGATCCGTCGCTTGACGGAATCAGGATCGGGACAATGACATTCAATAAGAGACGAGCATTCCACATCGGTGGAGCAAGCTGGCTATTCCTGTGTGCGGTCGGCCACCCCTTGATGGCCCAGGACGCGGCCGCACCATCAGCCTCCACGCAACTCCCTGAAATCACCGTGACGGCGCCAAGCCCGATTCAGCGGCGAAAACTGATCCCGGCGCGCACGCCTGCGCGCGTGGCCCGCGCCGCCCCCGGCAGCAATCGCGAACGCGATAATCAGCCGCAGCCGGTCCCCGTCGCCGCCGCGCCCCAGCAAGGCGTGCTGCCTGTGGTGACCGACCAGTTCGCGACCGTCACCGTGGTGCCGAACGAGGAAATCCGCCGCTCCGGCGGCGCCACGCTCGGCGATCTCCTGTTCTCCAAACCGGGCATCACCGGCTCCAGCTTCGCCCCAGGCGCTTCCAGCCGGCCGATCATCCGCGGGCTCGACGTCAATCGCGTCGGGATCGTCGAGAACGGCATTGGCAGCAACGGCGCGTCGGATCTCGGCGAAGATCACTTCGTCCCCATCGATCCACTTGCAACCAGCCAGATCGAAGTTATCCGCGGACCGGCAACGCTCCGCTACGGCTCGACCTCGATCGGTGGTGTTGTGAGCGCGACCAACAATCGCATTCCGGATGCCCTGCCGTCCTGCGCCGCGGCGCCGTTTCAGACCTATGGGCTTCCGGTGAAGGCCCCCATCGCCAACAATGTCGCACCGGGTTGCATGACCGTCGAGACACGCACCGCCGTAAGTTCCGCCGACCGCGGTGTCGAAGGCGGAATCCTGCTCGATGCCGGCGGCAACAACGTCGCGGTTCATGCCGATGCCTTTGGCCGCAAGGCCAGCGATTACAACGTCCCGAGCTATCCCTATTTGAACAACCCGAACCAACCGTTCAACGGACGCCAGCCCAATTCCGCGGCGCAGGCCTCGGGAGCATCGGTCGGCGGCTCCTACATTTTCGACGGCGGCTTCATTGGCGCAGCGATTACGCAGAACGATTCGCTGTATCGTATCCCCGGCATTGACGGGGCCGACCATCAGACCCGCATCGACGCGCATCAGACCAAATTCACCGCCAAGGGCGAGTACCGGCCCGACGCCGCGGCGATCGACGCCATCCGTTTCTGGGCCGGCGCGACCGACTACAAGCACAACGAAATCGGGCTGGCGGATGTCAACGATCCAACCAGCGCCGGCGTTCGGCAGACCTTTACGAACAAGGAGCAGGAAGGTCGCGTCGAGGTACAGTTTGCGCCGTTCAACGCCCGCTTCGCCGCCCTCACCACCGCGGTCGGCGTTCAGGCGTCGCACCAGAAACTGGCAGCGCCAAGCCCCGACGATCCCGGCAGTCCCATCAACGGCTTGTGGGATCCGAACAAAAACACCAAGGTCGCCGGATATGTCTTCAACGAACTGAAATTCAGCGATACCACCAAGGCGCAGATTGCCGGCCGCATCGAGCGCGCGAATCTGAGTGGAACGACGCCCGGTTTCATCCCTGATGAGTTCGACCTCAACGTCGATCCGGCCGCGCTCGGCCCTGCCACTTCCCGCAATCTCAACTTCACGCCGAAGAGCGCGAGCATCGGCCTGATCCAGAATCTTCCATGGGACCTGGCGGCGAGTATCACCGGTCAATATGTCGAGCGCGCACCCAAACCTGCAGAGCTTTTCTCGCGCGGCGGTCACGATGCCACCGTGACTTTCGATATCGGAAATCCCAATCTCGGCATCGAAACCGCCAAATCGGTCGAAGTCGGATTGCGGCGGGCAACGGGACCGCTGCGATTTGAAGTCACCGGTTATTACACAAAGTTCAACGGCTTCATCTATCGGCGGCTGACCGGCAACACATGCGAGGATGGCGTGTGCCAGGCGGGGCCAGGCCTCGAACTCAACCAGGCGATCTACTCCCAGCGCGACGCGACGTTCCGCGGCGGCGAATTCCAGTTCCAGTACGATGTGCTGCCGGTCTGGAACGGTTTGTTCGGAATCGAGGGACAATATGATCTTGTCCGCGCGACCTTCGAAGACGGAACCAACGTGCCGCGCATTCCGCCGCAGCGGCTAGGTGGCGGCCTGTTCTATCGCGATGCCAACTGGCTGATGCGCGTCAACCTGCTGCATGCGTTCGCACAGAACGACATCGCCGTGGTCGGCGAGACGCCGACGGCCGGCTATAATCTGTTGAAGGCGGAGGTCAGCTACAAAACCAAGCTCGACACTTCCTGGTTCGGCGCGCGCGAGATGACGGTCGGTCTGGTCGGCAACAATCTGCTGAACGAGAACATCCGCAACCATGTGTCCTACACCAAGGACGAAGTCCTGATGCCGGGCATCGGGGTGCGGGCGTTTGCTAATCTGAAGTTCTAGGTTGGTCGGTGGCTTCATCCTTCGAGAAGCGGCTTGCGCCGCTCCTCAGGATGAGGTCTCCCCCTCATGGTGAGGAGCGCGGCAACGCCGCGCGTCTCGAACCATGCGGCCACCGATCAGCGCGCCTTGCTCCAGTCCGGACGAATGGCACCGGAAACGCCTTCGAACGCGCCGTCGACGAGTTCGGCGACCAGGAGGCGGCTGTAGTCGACCGGGCCGGGCATGGTCGCCCTTCCCTTCGGCACGGCCTTGAAACCGACGCGGCTGTAATAGGCCTCGTCGCCGACCAGAATGACCAGGCGATGGCCCTTTTCCCGGGCATCCCTGAGCGAACGATCGAGCAGCATGCGCCCGACGCCGCGGCTGCGGAACGGCGGCTCGACCGTCAACGGCCCGAGCATCAAGGCGGGCGTATCGCCGATGCAGACCGGCAACTGACGCACCGAGCCGACCATCAGCGTGCCGATCCGCGCCGTGAACGACAGATCGAGCAAATGATCGACATGCTCGCGCAGCCGGTAGGCACTCAGCACGAAGCGGCCGGGGCCGAAGGTGCGTTCGAGCAGGCGCTCGATCGCCTGCGCGTCCTTGGGCGTTTCGGGCAATATGGTAACGGCGAGATCGTTCATGGTGACGCGCGGGATAGCATCTGGCGGCGGCGCGGTCCATTGCTCGGACCGGCCTAAATTCGGACAGTTGTTGATGGCCGGCCCGATGAAACCGACAGCACCGCCACAATCATCGGCCCATGCCCTTGCCGTTGGACACCGCACCGCCGCCGTGATTTTATCGCCTGACAAAACCAGGGACAGAGACCGGGAATGAATCAGTTAATTTTGGCGGGCGCCGAGTTGCCCGCGGCCCAAGAGGCGCGTTCGGTCTGGTTACCGGCTTCGTGGCGAATGTCTTCATGACAGCCGACGATCGCCTTGAAGCACTTGAACTGACGATTTTGCTTCCCTGCCTCAACGAAGCGGAGACGATCGAGACCTGCGTCGAAAAAGCCATGTCATACCTGGCCGGCAGCGACGTAAGGGGAGAAGTGCTTATCGCGGATAACGGATCGACCGATGGATCGCAGCAACTGGCGGTCGCGAAAGGAGCTCGTGTCGTTCAAGTGCGCGAGCGAGGTTATGGGTCAGCGCTCCGGAACGGCATCCTGGCGGCACGCGGCCGTTATGTCATCATGGGCGACGCCGATGACAGTTACGACCTGTCGGATCTCGGGCTCTTTGTGATGAAGCTCCGGGAAGGATATGACGTCGTCATGGGCAACCGGTTTCAAGGCGGGATAGCGCCCGGCGCCATGCCGTTCCTGCACCGCTACCTGGGGAACCCGGTACTTAGCTTTCTCGGACGATTGTTCTTCAAGGTGAATGTCGGTGATTTCCATTGTGGCTTGCGCGCGTTCAATCGTGAAAGGGTCCAGGTTCTCAATCTTCACACGACGGGAATGGAGTTTGCGAGCGAGATGCTCATTTCCGCGGGCGTGCGGTCCTACCGAATTTGCGAGGTGCCAACGACCCTGAAAAAAGACGGACGATCGCGTCCGCCGCATTTGCGTACCTGGCGCGATGGATGGCGGCATTTGAGCTTTTTGCTGATGCTGAGCCCGCGATGGCTTTTCATCTATCCGGGATTTGCCCTCATGCTGATCGGTGCATGCATTACGGCATTCCTGTTTCCCGGTCCGGTCCAGATTGCGCATGGAGTAAGCCTCAATATCCACACGTTTCTCGTTGGCGCCATCGCAATGCTGATTGGGACTCAAACCCTGACCGTTGGTCTCATCGCGCAGCGGTTCGCTGTGAGGTATCAACTCTTGCCTCAATCGAACTGGAATTATCGGCTGATGTCATTTCTGACATTTGAACGAGGATTGATCGTCGCGATTTCAGTTATCGGGTTGGGAGTGGTCGGCTTCATCTGGTCACTTTTGAGCTGGGCTTCCGTTGATTTTGGGCCTCTTGCAGATCCCATCATCCTGAGGGTGCTCATCATCTCACTGATAGGGATTGCGATTGGTGTCCAGCTCGGGTTCACCGCGTTCCTGGCCGGCATCATGAGTATTCCGAACAAGCGCGACCAGATACTCGCTGCCATAAATCAAGACTCAACGGACGTCGCACCGGGTAGGTAGCCCAAAGCCTCAAGGCCTTGCTGCTTGTCCCATGAGGCGGTGATCCCCGGATTCGGCCGGCCGCATCAAGGTTGCAAACAGCAGGCACCACAGTGAAAGCATGGCGATGGGGATGGTATAATAGGGATTGAAGGTGGGGTGAGTCATGAAGAACGCCAGATTCACCGCAAGATTCAGGGCCGTGACAATCGCGACCGACCTTATGCCTGCTCCTTTGAACGAGCGCAAAATCCACACAACCCAAGCGCACGCAATGATCAATAAAACGCTTTGCAGGTCCACGAGATAAGCCCAGAGGATGCCGGCATCTATCCGGGATTTTAAATCGTTAGGGTCCGCCCCATACGTCGTCGCAAGAGGACTTCCGGCATTGATCGCGTTGGCGATCAGCGTCGGCGCGATCCCCACGAGGTATGCCACCCCAAATAACCCACCCTGCAGCAACGCTTCCGGTTTCCGCTGTCTTAACAAGACGAAGCCAAAAAACAGGAAATATCCCGCGGAGAGAAACAGATTTGGCAACCGGAAATTGACGGCAAAGCCGATCAGAAACCCAATCAGCATCGTCAGAAGCAAGGGATGACGCTGCGGCTCCTTCACGAACAGACGCGCCGTCAATAAGCCCACCAGCGCGCAAACCATCATGGTCGGCGCCATCGAGTAGCTCGCCTTGGTCGGATTGATCATCAAGTAAATCGTTACATCCCCGAAGACCGCCACCCATGTGAGTGAATACAGCGTCGATGCGTAGCTCATCGCAAGGAGGGCAAACCCGAAGGCCACGACCGATGCCAGGACATAGAGCGGAATGACCTGAAAGCCCGCGGGAAACAGCGCCAGCGCAAACCCGGTCCCTGGCGGGTATTGGATGGCGTATGTGTTCGTTTTTTCGATCCATGTGTGACACGGGGCTCGCGAAACGACATTCCACTCCGGATATTTGATCTCCTTCAGCTTGTTGCGCAGGTAGTGATCATCATCGCGCTCGATGTCGGTGTTGAGCCCGTCGAGACCAAACCGATTGAACAGATGCGCCTGCCGCAAATAGCAGATGTCGTCATAGACCCCGCGGCCTTCACTCCAGCGCGAGATGGTCCAGATGTTGCTCGCCAGCACCAGCAGGAAGCCGACGCCGCATAGCCATTTTACCAATTTCATTCTGTCCATCTGAACCGGCCGCAGCCCTGAATTTCTCGCTTCTAGAGCCCGAACCGGGGTCCACCCCCGGATCAAGTCCGAGGGCACGCTTCGCTGGAAAACGCTTCTAGGCGCTGCGATGCCGGGACGCAACCAAGCGCTGGCGTGCCCCATCAACGCCAGGTCGCAATCCGCGCCTTGTTATCCAGCACTTCTGCGATCCGAAGCCGCGTCCCCGGGGTGGTGTCCGCCGGCAGCGCGCCTGCGTCATAGAACCCGCATTCCACGATCTCGAGGTTGGGCTCCGGCAAGCGATCCTGCCGGAATTGCCTGACGACATAGACCGCGACGTGGTCGCGGGGCGATACGTGACGGTTCAAGAACATGCCGTGCAACGGCGGCTCGCCGGTCAGTTCGATCCGCCCCTCCTCCATGAGTTCGCGCCGCAAGGCTTCGAGGAAGGTCTCGCCGACCTCGACCCCGCCGCCCGGCAGATGCCAGCCGGAGACATAGCTGTGCTTGACCAGGAACACCTTGTTGCTGCCGTCGAGCACGACACCGCGGACCCCGAGCGTCATGCCGCGGGCGATCCGCCAGTAGAGATGAAAAACCCGCCGCAGCTGCGGCTCGAAGCGTTTTCGCAGATCCTGCAGGGTCGTCACAAATACCTCGGATAATCAGACATGATGTTTGATCCTTGCGCGGATACCGCCGGCTTGCCAATACATTGCAAGGATATTTGACGAGGTTCCTGGCAGGATTCTCGACGGTTTCTTGGTTTCTTGGCGAGGGTTTGATGGCCACATTCACGCTGGCGCATTTGTCCGATCCGCATCTGCCGCCGCTGCCGGCGGCGCGCTTGCGCGATCTCGCGGGCAAGCGCGCACTCGGCTATCTCAACTGGACCCGCAACCGCCACAAATACCACCGGCGCGAGGTGCTGGACGCGCTGGTCGCCGATATGCAGGCGCAACAGCCGGACCACATCGCGGTCACCGGCGACCTCGTCAATCTCGCGCTGGAAGCAGAATTCAGCCCGGCCCAGGCCTGGCTGGAGAGCGTCGGCGCGCCGCAGCATGTCACCGTCATTCCCGGCAACCACGACGCCTATGTGCGCGCCACCAGACATCGCTTTGCCGGCACCTTCGGCGACTATCTGCGCGGCGATTCCGAACCCAACGGCGCGGCATTTCCATTCATCCGCCGGCGCGGTCCGCTGACGCTGATCGGCATGTCCTCGGCGGTGCCGACGCTGCCATTGATGGCCACCGGTACGCTCGGACGTGCGCAACTCGACACGCTGGAGCGAACGCTGTCGCAACTGTCGTCCGAACCGGCGTTCCGGGTGCTGCTGGTGCATCATCCCCTGCATTCGGATTCCCGCATCAAGCGGCTGACGGATTCGCGGCAGCTGCGCGCGCTGCTAAAGCGGCATGGCGCGGAGCTGGTGCTGCACGGGCACGACCACATCCATTCGACCATGTGGATCGAAGGCGCCGACCGCCAGATCCCCGCGATCGGCGTGCCCTCGGCGTCGGCGCTGGCGCACCGGCATTATCCGGCCGCGGCCTATAATCTGTTTTCGATCGAGCGCGATGGCGACCAATGGCGCTGCGTGCAGACCGTGCGCGGGTTTGGCGATGACAATGTGATCCGGCAGTTGGCGCAAGTCAGGTTGTCGTAACCGATTCAGGTTGGGCTAGTCCCCGCCGCCCCCACCGCAGCCACCACCGCCGTCTCCGCCACCACCCCCATCGCTCCCCCCGCTATCGCCGCCATGGCCACCCGCGTCGCCATCGCCGAAACCGTCCGACGAGCCGTCGACGGAAGAGTCCGAGAAATCGCCACCGCAATATGCGGCCCCACTGCCGCTCTTGCGCAACTCCTCGCAGTCGGGGTGATAGACAAAGCCATCGGCAATCTTGAGCTTGCTGTCGAGCGCAAACAGCAGCGGCAGCCGGGTCGGCCGGACCGGGTCGAGATTTTCGTACTTGCAGCAGTACCACCAGACCCGCCGCAGGCCCTCATTGTTCTGACGATGCTCGCTCAGCACCACGGCCGGCGTGTGATGCAGGAAACCGCCGAACGCGCGGCGGCAAAAGGCATCATACTCGCGCGTGTAGAGAATAAATTCGTGCCACAGATCGTCCGCGACTTGCGAGGGCATCGAGACGTAACGCTTGCCGCCCATGAGATAGGCGAGGAAAAACTGCCGCAGGCCCCGCGAGACCAACGCGCTGTCCTTGCGCTCGATACCCGGGCGATGCTTCTCCAGCCGTTGCAGCAGTCCCGGCGGCCAGCGGAAGGTGCGGATAAATTCGGCCCGCCGGAACGTCAGCCATTTGCCATACAGTCGCCCGGCGACGACCAGGACGACCATCGCCACGATGGCGTTGACGACGATGACGGCTGGCACGAGATCCCCCCAGGCTCGGCGCTAAAGATTCCGCAAGCTCGCAAACAGCGCGACGCCGAACAGGGCGGCGGCGCCGAGCAGGAAGCCGAGCACGAACATGCCGAAGCCGCCGCGGCGTTTCGGCGGCGCCTCCACGACCGGCTCGACGATCGGCGTTGCTACCATCGCATGCTCGCGCTCGATCATGCGGCGCGCGACATAATCGGTGACGGCATCGACGATGACGGGCACGTCGTGGGATTCGGCGAGCACGATGCGGCCGAAGCGGGTGTCCTGCACGAAGCGATAGATGCGCTTGTCGCGGCCCATCAGGATGTGCGCGACCACGTCGATCCACAGCCGCGGCGTCTCGCCCTGGCTGACGCCGCGATCGAACAGGTCGACCTTTTCGGGGATCTGCGCGAACAAAGGATCGAGCGCCTCGTTCAGGATCTCGAGACGGGCCACTTCGGCATCGCGCAATTCGACGACGACGCCGGTGCGGTCGGCGGCCTCGATCCGCGCCTTGCGCAGCGCGTCGCGCAGCCGCGTCGGTTGCGGCTCGGTAGCGGCGGTACTCTGTACGTCTGACATCCTGCGGCCCGCCTGTGTCCTGAAGGGTTGGCGGGGTTAACCTAGCAGTAACCATGTTTACCGCAAAGGTCGTTTATTACCAATGACTTAGGTTTTGGTTGAAAAGCCGGGGGTCGGTTGAAATGCCGGACGGCCCCACCCGGAAATCCGGATGGGGCCGCCTGTTGGCAGGTCCTTGCTTGTAAGTCCTTGGACGTTTCTTCTTAGCTGTTTAGCTGTTGGCAACCGCCGCTCAGGAGACCCGGGCCGGCTCTTCCACGATCGAAAAGCGCACGCCGGCCTTGTGGCGATTCTCTTCCGAGACGACTTTCCAGGCGTCCTCGGCTTCCTTGCGGGTCTTGAACGGGCCCTGAACCTGAGCCGAGCCTTCGACGAGCTTGTGGAAGTTCATCGATCCGAACTCGCCGCCGATCACCCAGAAATTGCTGCCTGTGGTCATAATAGTCTCCTGCTGTTCAGCTGTTACTCAGCCGCTTGAATCTTGACGTCCGAACCGTGCGATTTGAACAGCGTAATTCCTAATCGACATTCGTGACAACGCATTGCGAAATGCGTGATGAGAGGTAAACGCGAAAAACTCACCTTCGTACAGATGGCTTGATTCCGAATGGTGATGTCATGTAACATCTAAACCTGTCACAGATGTCACATTGTCATTTTTGTCACAAAATGCGTCAGAAAGATTGACATGGCGAGCGACTCCGGAAAGAAGCTGTTTGTGGGCCCGCGGTTCCGCCGGATCCGCCAGCAGCTCGGCCTGTCGCAGACCCAGATGGCCGAGGGCCTGGAGATTTCTCCGAGCTATATCAACCTGATAGAGCGCAACCAGCGCCCGGTGACCGCGCAGCTGTTGCTGCGGCTGGCGGAGACCTATGACCTCGATCTGCGCGATCTGGCGACCGCCGACGAGGATCGTTTTTTCGCCGAATTGAACGAGATCTTCTCCGATCCGTTGTTTCGGCAAATCGACCTGCCGAAGCAGGAACTGCGCGATCTCGCTGAGCTGTGCCCGGGTGTGACTCATTCATTACAACGACTGTACGCCGCCTATACCGAGGCCCGCCGCGGCGAAACGCTGGTCGCGGCCCAGATGGCCGACCGCGACGAGGGGACCCGATTCGAGGCCAACCCGATCGAACGCGTGCGCGACCTGATCGAGGCCAACCGCAACTACTTCCCCGAACTCGAGCAGGCCGCGGAAACCCTGCGCGACGAACTGGGCGTGCCGTCCGAAGAATTGTTTGCCGCGCTCGCCGCGCGATTGCGCGAAAAGCATTCGATCGTCACCCGCATCATGCCTGTCGACGTGATGCGCGAGACGTTGCGGCGGTTCGATCGCCATCGCCGGCAATTGCTGATCTCGGAATTGATCGACGGCCCCGGCCGCGCCTTCCAGCTTGCGCTGCAGATCGGGCTTGCCGAATCCAGCGCCAGCATCGACGCCATCGTCAACCGCGCCGGCCCGCTCGACGATACGCCGCGCCGGCTCTACCGGATTACGCTGGCGAATTATTTCGCCGCCGCCGCCATGATGCCCTATCAGGCGTTCCATGCTGCGGCCGAGGCGCTGAACTACGACGTCCACGTGCTGGCGCAGCGCTTCAACGCCGGGTTCGAGCAGGTCTGCCATCGCCTGACCACGCTGCAGCGGCCGAACGCGCGCGGCGTGCCGTTCTTCCTCCTGCGCGTCGACAATGCCGGCAATGTCTCCAAGCGGTTTTCCTCGGGCACGTTCCCGTTCTCGAAATTCGGCGGCACCTGCCCGCTATGGAACGTGCATTCGACCTTCGACACGCCGGACCGGCTGCTCAAGCAGGTGATCGAATTGCCCGACGGCACGCGCTATTTCTCGATCGCGCAGATGGTGCGCCGGCCGGTGGCGCCGCACCCGCAGCCGCAGCCGCGCTTTGCGATCGGCTTGGGCTGCGAAATCCGCCATGCCGCCAAACTGGTCTATGCCGCCGGCATCGATCTGGAGAAGGCCGAGGGCACCCCGATCGGCGTCAACTGCCGGCTCTGCGAGCGCGAAAACTGCAGCCAGCGCGCCGAGCCGCCGATCACGCGCACCCTGATCCTGGACGAGAACACGCGGCGCGTGTCGTCGTTCGCGTTCTCCAATGCAAGAGAGTTGTGAGTGCTGAAGATCTCTATGTGCACGAAATTTGGCACCGTCATTCCGGGATGGTGCGTTAGCACCAGACCCGGAATCTCGAGATTCCGGGTTCGATGCTTCGCATCGCCCCGGAATGACGGAGTCTCCTGAGCTACAAATCCTCTGACCTGAGAGATAACCGAATGTTCGTTTCATTCTTCCCCCGCCCAAAAATCCTCTTCATCTCGGCAATCGTCTGGGCCGCGCTGGCGATGACGCTCTGGTACAGCTTCGCCAACGAACTGTACGGGTCGTCGGCGCCTGTTGTCGGCGTCTCGACCTTCTGGTCGGTGCGTTCGCTGTGGTTCGATCTGTATTTCGTCGTGTTCGTCGCCATCTTCACCGCTGCCTGGATGTGGTTCGCACCGCATCCCTGGGCGTGGTGGTCGATCCCCGGCTCCGCGCTGATCCTGTTCGCCACCTATTTCCAGGTCCAGGTCAGCGTCGCCATCAACACCTGGTACGGGCCGTTCTACGATCTGCTCCAGGCCGCGCTTTCGAAATCGAAGCCGGTCACGGTCGAACAGATCTACGGAGAATTTTCGACTTTTGCCGGCATCGCGCTGGTCGCCGTTACCGTCGGCGTATTGACGCGTTTCTTCGTCAGCCATTACATCTTCCGCTGGCGTACTGCGATGAACGATTTTTACATCGCCCACTGGCTGCGGTTGCGGACCATCGAGGGCGCCTCGCAACGCGTCCAGGAAGATACCATGCGATTTGCGACCATCACCGAAGGCCTCGGCGTCAATTTCATCAGCGCGATCCTGACGCTGATCGCCTTCCTGCCGGTGCTGCTCAGGCTTTCCAGCATTATCACCGAGCTGCCTATCGTCGGTGCGATCCCCTATCCGCTGGTGATCGCCGCGATCGTGTGGTCGATCTTCGGAACCGGTGTGCTGGCGCTGATCGGCATCAAGCTGCCCGGCATCGAGTTCTTCAACCAGCGGGTGGAAGCCGCCTACCGCAAGGAGCTCGTGCTCGGCGAAGACGATCCGGCGCGCGCCGATCCGATGACGCTGAATGAGCTCTTCCTGCACATTCGCAAGAACTATTTCTGGTTCTATTTGAACTACCTGTACTTCAACGTCGGCCGCATCGTCTATTTGCAGACCGACGTCATCTTTCCCTACATCCTGCTGGCGCCGACGATCGTCGCCGGCAAGCTCACGCTGGGTCCGCTGCAGCAGATCCTGAATGCGTTCACGCAAGTGAGAAACTCGTTCCAGATATTGATCAACTCCTGGACCACGATCGTCGACCTGATCTCGGTCTACAAGCGTCTGCGCGGCTTCGAAGCCATGATCGCCGGCGCGCCGCTGCCTGCGATCGAGGCCGTGAAGGAGCCTGCGGGGATTTGAGGCAGGTGTTGCCATACTCGCAATCGTCGTCCCGGCCTTGAGCCGGGACCCATACTCCGCGGCGCTGATTGTTGCAGAAGGTGTCTAACGCCGACATCTTCACCGATGGGCCGCGGCGTATGGGTCCCGGCTCAAGGCCGGGACGACGCGGATGGTTGAATTGTCCCTTATCGAACAATGCGCGACCAACCTAATCCAGCAAGGCAAACGCCTTGCACCAGCCGTCGATGCTGATCTCGCCTTCGACCACCTTGCAGGCATTCGGCTTCTCGAACAGCGTGCACATCCCGCAACTGTAGATGCCGTCATCACTCGCGATTTAGCTGACCATTTTTCAGTCAGCTTGAGCCATTATCCTGCAAACCTTCAGAAGCAGAAGGTAACCTTCATTTGATTGACCCGCACAAGGAACCCGCGCTCGCTTCGCACGTCATTCGATGGGGTCATCCAGGCAGGAGGGCAAATTTGTCCGAATCTCCACTCATTCTGGTCGTCGAAGACGAATACCCGTTGCAAGGCGTGGTCGAGGCAACGCTGATCGAGGGCGGCTTTGAGGCCGACATTCTTTCGTCAGGCGAGGAGGCGCTGACCTTGGTCCGGGGCCGGGTCAAGAACTACCGGGCGCTCGTCACCGATGTCAGCCTGAAGGGCACGATGAGCGGTTGGGACGTGGCAAGACAGGTCAGAGAGATCGACCCTCATTGTCCGGTCATCTACATGACGGGTTTGGCCGCGGATGAATGGGCATCGCAAGGCGTGCCCAACAGCGTGCTGCTGCAAAAGCCGTTCGCGCCGGCGCAACTGATCACGGCGGTTTCCCAGCTTCTGAATGCCGGCCCGGCAACCACCTAACCAATCGCCGAAGGTGCCCTTACTCCCCGCACCAATCGCTTCCCTAACCCCGCCGGCGCTGTTACGTTCGCCCCCGCAAAAAACAGGGCAGAACGTCGCCGATCATTCGGCGCAACTTGGGGAGGAAAGACGGAATGTTTTCGCACATCATGATCGGGACCAACGATCTGGAAAAGGCCAAGGTGTTCTATGACGCCTTGCTGGGCACGCTGGACGTTCCGCCCGGACGGGTCGACCGCCACCGCATCTTCTACCGCAGCAAAACCGGCACCTTCTCGGTGTCGAAGCCGATCGACGGCCAGCCGGCGTGCCACGCCAATGGCGGCACGATCGGTTTTACCGCCAACTCCCCCGAACAGGCCGACGCGTTTCATGCGGCCGGCCTCGCCCATGGCGGCAAGACCTGCGAAGATCCGCCGGGTATCCGCGAGGGCAGCGGGGTGAAACTCTATATCGCCTATCTGCGCGATCCCGACGGCAACAAGCTCTGCGCGCTGCACCGCGTGCCGTGAGACGACAGTAACCCACATGAGCCAACGGGGCGCGCATCCGTGCGGACCCGTTGGCCCATCCGGGCTACGCTTGCTGCGTGCTCTCAGACATCCGATCGCGCCGAGATGAACTGCTTTCCGACATTGTCCGGTGGACGCCTCTGCCTGCGCCAATGGCGTGACGAGGATCGGGAAGCGTTTGCCGCGATGAACTCCGACCTGCGGGTGATGGAATTTTTCCGGGAGCCACTGCAGCGACCCGAGAGCGATGCGATGGCCGATCGTATCAATGCGCATTTCCGCGAACATGGCTTCGGCCTATGGGCGGTTGAGATCCCGGGTGTCGCCCCCTTTATCGGATTTGCGGGGCTCACATGGGCGCGGTTCAACGCTCATTTCACGCCCTGCGTTGAAATCGGCTGGCGCCTCGCCTTCAATTATTGGGGACACGGTTACGCAACGGAAGCCGCCCGGCTGGCGCTCGGCCACGGCTTTGGCCCACTCACACTTGCGGAAATCGTGTCGTTCACTTCCGCGACCAACCACCGCTCGCGGGCGGTCATGGAACGCCTGGGCATGCGCCGCGATCCGGCCGACGACTTCGACTATCCCACGCTGCCCGAGGGGCATCCGCTGCGACCGCATGTGCTTTACCGGCTCGATCGGGCTTCGTATTGCGACGTGTCCTGATCCGCCAACTGTGCGGGGTGGATGAGCCAAAAGCCCGGCTGTCTGCAGTTACTCATTTTGAGCATCGACGAAAGGACCACGCATGAGCGGCGCGGCGAATGTTCGCAGGAACAATTCGCGATTGCGCCGGTTGCTCGTTCTCAAACCGATGGAGGATGGCAATGGTTACAGAAGTGAGAGAAACCGGTTCCCTGATCGGCAGCGACAAGGTGGAGGGAACGGCCGTGTACGGCGCCGGCGACACCAAGATCGGATCGATCGAACGCGTCATGATCGACAAGATGAGCGGCAAGGTCTCGTATGCCGTCCTGAGCTTTGGCGGCTTTCTCGGGATCGGCGACGATCATTATCCGCTGCCCTGGCAGTCGCTGAAATACGATACCAATCTCGGCGGCTATCGCACCGGGATTACCGAGACCCAGCTCAAGGGCGCGCCGAAATACGGCAACGACAATTCCTGGAACTGGTCCGACCCTGCGCGGGTGCGCACGGTCAACGACTATTACGGCATCGCGATCTAACAACCGGCGCGATGCAGGCACCGGGATGAAAGCACTGGAAAGGCCCGCGGTCAGGCGGGCCTTTTCGTTTGGCGATGTGAAATTCCCGGACGGTTCATCATAAGCTTTAAGGATGCTGCTTCGCGAAGCCGAAGCTGAGCGGCGCCAGCAAGCCGTTCGTGTTCCGAAGGTCGTGAGCAACCGGCCCTCTACTGCGTTCCTCGAAATTAGGCTAGCGTCGGCGCTTCCAAGGGGGCACGCCATGAATCTTCACTGTCGACTTCACCGCCGTCATTTCCTTCAGCTCACGGCCGCTGGCCTCGCCGCGCCAGCGTTTCCGCTTGCCGCGATGGCGGAGGATTATCCGACGCGGCCGGTGCGCATCGTTGCCGGGTTTGCCGCCGGCGGCGGCGTCGACATCACGGCGCGGCTGATCGGCCAGTGGCTCAACGAGCGGCTCGGGCAATCCTTCGTGGTCGAAAACCGCACCGGCGCCGGCGGCAATATCGGCACCGAGGCCGTGGTGGGCGCAGTGCCCGACGGCTACACGCTGTTGCTCGCCACCGTGCCGAACGCCGTCAACGCCGCGCTCTACGGCAATCTCAAGTTCAACTTCATCCGCGACATCGCCCCCGTCGCCGGCATCATCCGCGTTCCAATGATCATCCTGCTGCATCCATCGATGCCGGTCAAAACCGTTCCCGAATTGATCGCCTATGCCAAGGCCAATCCGGGCAAGGTCAACATGGCCTCCGCAGGCAATGGCAGCGCGCCGCATATGGCGGGCGAGCTGTTCAAGATGATGACCGGCGTCAACATGGTGCACGTGCCGTATCGCGGCCAGGGCCCGGCGCTGACCGATCTCTTGGGCGGCGAAGTGCAGGTGCTGTTCGCCACCGCGCCGGGAACGACGGATTACATCGCAACTGGAAAATTACGCGCGCTGGCGGTGACCACGGCGGCGCGGGCGCAAGTGGCGCCGGACCTGCCGCCGGTCGGCGATTTCGTGCCGGGCTATGAGACCAGCCAGTGGTATGGCATGTGCGCGCCCGCCAAGACGCCGGTGGAGATCATCGGCAAGCTCAACAAGGAAATCAACGCCGCCATCGCCGACGCGAACATGAAAGCCCGCCTCGCCGCGCTCGGCGGCGATCCGCTGCCGGGCACGCCAGCCGAATTCGGCAAGTTGATCGCTGAAGAGACCGAGAAATGGGCCAAGGTGGTTCAGGCAGGCGGGCTGAAGCCGGATTGAGATGCAGTCCAATTCGGTGAATTCATCCCTCGAGACGCCACGCTTACGCGTGGCTCCTCAGGATGAGGTCTACTAGCTCGGGATGAAGTCTCAGACCCTCATGGTGAGGAGCGCGGCAACGCCGCGCGTCTCGAACCATGAGGCCACCAATAGCGACCCTACCGCCCCTTATAAACCGCTCTGCGCTTTTCCTTCACCGCGAGCTTGGCCTCCTCGGCGTCTTCGCTTTCCTTGACTTCATAAAGCGCGCGCTGGGCGCGGCCGGATTGCTCGGACGGTCCCTGCGCCAGCACGCCGTCGGTCACGAACCGCTTCAGGGTTTTCAGCACCAGCGGCGAGAACTCGGCCATCTCGCGCGCCATCTTCAGCGCGACCTCGACCTGGTGCCCGACCGGCACCACCTCGTTGACGAGACCGATATTATAAGCGCGCTGCACGTCGACGACGCGGCACAGCAGCATCATTTCCATCGCGATCTTGTGCGGGATACGCGCCGCCAAGCCAGCAATCATGCCGCCGGTAAATCCCATCCGCGCCTCGGGATAAGAGAATTTGGCGTTTTCAGCCGCCACCGTGAGATCGCACATCATCGACAGCACCAGCGCGCCGCCGACGCACCAGCCGCCCACCGCATTGATGATCGGCTTTGATGTCTCGAAGCCGACCGTCGGAATGCAGCGCCACAGTTCGGGAAAATTGCCGGTGTCGGCGCCGCCGGAAAACGCCTCATTGCCGGCGCCGGTCAGCACCGCCGTCTTCTGCGTCGGTGAGCGCTCGAATTCCCCGAAAGCTTTCTGCAGCAGCAGCGCCGTCTCGGCGCAAATGGCGTTGCGGCGTTCCGGCCGGTTGATCGTGACCAGCGTGGTGCCGTCGGCATTGTTTTCGACCAGTACTTTTTGCATGGATGTTTTCCTCCCTGCCAGGAGCGTAGCATCGGGCGCGCGCCGGTGCGACCCGCGCGGAATGCGCGGCGGTAGCCCGCTCAGCGCATGCGCCAGCTCTTGTCGACGTAGCGCTGGGACTCGAGCTCGGTGATCTGCAAGGCGGCGCGATAGGCATCGTCGTCCGTCTTGACGAAATAGGTTTTGACCTGGACCGGCACCTGTTCCTCGTCGGGACCGTCCGCGAAGGCCTCCTTCAGCGGCCGCCCGTCGAAGCGGCCGAGGTCGACCTCCCGATCGAGGTTCATCAGCGCCAGCAAGGTCGGCGCCAGATCGACGTTGCTCGAGGGCGTGCGCACGGTCACGCCACGCTTGAAATCGGCGCCCCATGCAATGAACGTGTTGCGGACGGTCCACGGGCTCATGCTGCCGTGATTGCCGGCGGTGCCGGTGAGCGGCCCCGTGGTGGCCGCCTCGGTGTAGTCGGATCCGGACACGCCGGTGGGACTCTTGGCCGAACTCCAGGGAAAGGTGACCACGATGTCGGGACCGCGTTCGCTGTTGGCGAGGTGAACCAGTTCGAGCGCGAAGGTGCCGGGCATCTGCCCCTCCACCGGCACGCCGGAGCCGCCGGCTTTACCCGCCGTGAACAGCACGCCGACCCATGGCTGCCGCTGCAGGAAGGCGACGATGGCGCCGATCCGCTCCGGATTGCGGTCGCGGACATGCAGCGACATCGTCTGCCCGCTGCTGGCGATGACGACGTCGTCGCTATCAGGGCCGAGCTTGAGGCCGGCCTTGATCAATTCATCGGCGACGTTGACGCCAAAGATGCCGTGACCAAAGCCGTGGTCGGAAACGACGATGACGTTGGTCTTGTCGATAAGCCCGAGTTCGCGCAACCGGTCGAGCACGAGGCCGACCTCGCGGTCGTCGTGGCGGATGGCGGCGCGGGCTTCAGTGGAGCCAGCGCCGGCCGCGTGCTGGACATGGTCCGGCTCGGTGAGCCAGTTGACGATCACATCGGGCTTGAGCTCGGGCAGGACGTAGTCGCGAAGCACCTGCCCGGCCCAGCTGACCTGCTCGACATACGGATCCTTGGCGCCGCCCTTTTTGGGTGCGGCGGGAAATCGGCGCAGGATCGCCTCGTTCACCGCGTCCGGGAACGCAACCCGCACGCCCGGCTCCCAATAGGCGTTGACGAGCACGCCGACACCCTTTGGCGCGCGCGGGTTGACCAGAAGCGCGCTCCCAGTCGAGCCCGAACTGACGACGGCGAGGGTCTTGCCACGTTCGGCGAGAACTTCGCCCAGGGTTTTGGCCAGCACCATGCGCTCGCCGGTGGCGGCATCGAGGCGGAGCAGGTTCTTGTGATTGTCGTTGTTGAATGAACGGTTCGGATCGACCTGCCGGACATAAAGTGAGTTGCCGAAAATGCCGTTGCGGTCGGGATAGACGCCGGTCCCGATCGCTGCCGCGTTGGCGCGGGTCACGGTCGGAAATACCGCATGCCCATTTGGAAAGTTCACGCCCTGCTCGCGCAGCCGCCAAAGATTGGGGGTTTCCTGCTCCGTGATCGAGTCGGGCCGCAAGCCGTCGAGGACCAGCACGAGATTCAGGGTGGCTTTGCCGGCCATCGCCGGGCCCGCCGCAATGGTGGCGACAACCGCAACCGTGAAAGAAAGCTTCATCATCGAAGTATCCCCGTTCAGCCCGTTTTTTGGATTGATGCTGCGCGTGGATTAGCCAAAAGCTGTTGCATTTCGATGACCTGCAGGCGGGCCCCTAGCGCGGATATTTCGTCTCAACCATTTGCGGAATGGTCCGTATCAGCCCACCAAGTTCGCCTGACGTCAGCAACAGAACAACATCATCCGGCCGCAGGAGGCCGCTCAATCTCTCCAATGCCCGGTCCGGGTCGTTGATGGCCTCAACATCCTGGTTCGCCGCCCTGACGCGGGCGACAATTTCGTCCTGGGTCAATTGGGCATGGGAGCCTGCGCCCTGCGATGCCGGCTCATAAATGAAAATTATGGACGCTCCCGCAAATGCGTCGTCATAGGCTGATATGGCCGCCCGGTTGCGCCAGGTGAACGTATGTGGCTCGAAGACGATGATCAGCCTCCGATCGGGGAAATGGAGTTTTGTGGCGTCGATCGCGCTTCTGGCCTTTTCGTAGGACGATCCAAAGCCTTCATAGACAGGTAGCTTTGATGCAGGCGAGAGCAATTCCATGCGGCGCTTGACGCCCTGGAATGTGCTGATGCCGGCGTTCAGCTGCTTGGGCGACAGCAGCTTCTTCTCCAGCAGCATCGCGCTGACACCGACGATATTTTCGATGTTGTGGTCGCCGAGCATCCGGGTCGACAGGCGAATGATCTTTTCGTCTCCGCGCATCAGGTCGAAACCGGTTTCCGCGCCACGCTCGATGTTTGCGGCGTGCCAGTACGTCTTGTCGTCCAATGCATAAAAGACGGTGGCGCAGGCGAGGTTTCCGCTCAGGGCGCGGGCGTGCGGCTCGCTACTGCTGACGACCAGAAGGCCATCAGCCGGCAGCGAGCCAAGCAGGCTTTGATACGGGGCGAGATAATCCGCATGCGTCGGAAAGACGTTGATGTGGTCATGGGTCGCCGAGGTCAGCAGGACGTTCTTTGCGTTGTAGCGTAGGAATTTCGACCGGTTGTCCCAATTCGATGCCGGGTATTCGTCGCCTTCGAGCACGAAAGTCGGGCCCTGCCCGCGGTGCGCGTGGCGTTCGAACCCGTTGGTGATCTCACCGATAAAATAGCTCGGGTCCTTGTTCGCGACACGCAGGCACCATGCGAGCAGGGCTGTGCAGGTCGATTTGCCGTAGCTTCCCGCCGCCACGATCGTCTCGGAATTGGCGGTCATGTCGTGCAGCAAATCCGCGAACGATCGCACCAGCTTTCCGCTGTCCATCGCGGCGCGAACTTCTTCATTGCTTTCAGGCACAAGTTTTGCGTTCTTGCCGATCACGATGACGTCGGCATCGTCAGGAATATTCTCTTTCCTGTAGCCCGCGGCAAACGGGATCTTCTCATTCCTGAGATAGTCGCTGACCGGCGGGTAAAAGCCTTCGTCGGACCCGGTAATCTGCACACCCATCTGCCGGAGCAGCAACGCCGTCGCGCTCATGCCCTTTCCGGCGATGCCAATGAAATGCGCTTTCGAAAAATTCATTTGCCCCCCAGATCCGAACTCGTCCCGCGCCCGGGCCGCGAGATCGGTTCTCTCCCTTTCAGCGATACTAGAGCCTTTTCCGTTTCGATTGAATCGAAACGGAGCTCTAGATTCCTTTGACGCGTTTTCTTAGCGCGAACCGGGTCCATCCCGCATCAAGTGCGGGACAGCCTTTCGCTGGAAAACGCTATAGCGCCTAGCTGGAGCCGATGATACCGGCGAGGTGCAGCCCCTCCACAATGCAAAAAGGCCCTCGCACATCACGAGGGCCTGTTCGCCTATTTCTCTCTTGCCTGGAATTCTTCCCTCTGGATCTTCTGCGACGAAGACCTGATCCGCTCCAGCAATCGCAGGAATTCCGCGGTTTCCTCCGCGATCGATTTGGGTGGCGGTTTGGGTGGGAAGGGTATCACTTCAGACATGGGCAGAACCTCCCTTAGGTTTAATTCCGCGCGGTGACTTCTTCTCTTGCGCAATTGCCGCGTTTCTGCGGCGCAGATTTTCGCGCGCGCCGGGAATGCGCCTTAAATAATTCCAATTCTGCTTCAGGGGATCAGACCCGGGACAGTCCGCGCACCGGGAGATGACGGTAACGGCTGCTCGCGCTAACAGGCAATTTGCCGGTGCGGTTTCTTTCCGGCGCAGGCGACACGTCCTCGCTGGGGATCAGCGTGGCCTCGAACCGCAGTCCCGGCGCCTGCCTGGCCGCGCCCGAGCACGACGCCAGCCTGCCGTTGAATTTCCCGGCGAGCTCCAACTCGACCTCGTCGAGGCCGAACAGCGTGGGAGGACCTGCGGCATGCCGTGTGATGTTCAACGCCGCCGTGAAGCGACCGTCGTCGACTTGGTATGAACCGCTATAGGTGAAGAAGCTGTCGCCGCCCGATATTATACCATCTGCAATATGCACGATGCCGGTACCCTCGCCGCGTGAAGTCCTGAACCAAACCGCATATCGACCGTCTCTGTGCATGAAAAACTCTTCGCATGGGAAAAACTAACAATCGGTACCAACTAAAGGTTGTCGCTCTCATCCACCACCAGCGCGTCGCGGAATAGCTAACGACCAACAAAAGACGTGTAGAAAATTTTAGCGAGTGGCCTTTTCAGGACGAGGGAACCGTCATGCGTGACGACATCCGTACTACTAAAGTCGACCGCAGACGATAGCGCCCCAGCGCTAACGCACCTGCACGTCAACGCGGCCGATGCCCTCGAGGGTGAAGCGATAGCTCGCATCAGCATCGGGAAAAACGGTCTTCATGACGCTACCGGTCATCACGACTTGGCCGGCCTTCAGCCCCGTTCCCCGCGAATTGAGCTGAGTGGCGAGCCAGGCGACTGAATTGAAGGGATGGCCGAGGATGTCGCGGCCACGGCCTTCGCCGATCGCCACCTCATTCATCGCCGCTCGCCCGACAATGGGTTCCAGGTCGGGCCATTGCGCCGCGAATTCCGACAGGACAATGCCGGCGTTCCAGGAATTATCTGATACCAGCGAGAGCACATCGAGATGGCCGTAGTCGGCGCCGCGATCGTCCACCAGTTCGATGGCCGCACTGACGCCACCGACATGCGGCGCAATCATTTCGGCGGTGACCGGTGCAGCCGTGACCGGCACATCGGACTTGATGCGAACAGCGATTTCAAATTCGAGGCCAAGCCGCCCGAAATCCGCGCGACGGACGGTCGCGCCGGATGGATGCACGCGGCTTGCCAGCACCACGCCGGCAATCGGGTGATCGATGCCGCAGAATTTCTGCATCGTTTCCGACGTCAGCCCGACCTTGTAGCCCACAGCGTCGCCGTGTTCGCTGCGGAGCAGCGCGACGTATCGATCCTGGATGTCATAGGCGTCCGAGATCGTGACAGGCTTGTCCGGCGCGCCGAGCGACGTGAACTGAACGTTGGCCTTGTGCGCCGCGAGCAGCGATTGCGCCGCGCGCCGGGCCGCGAGATCTTCCATGGATTATCTCCCTGTTCGCAGCTCTGGTCGGGCAGCTTGCATGAGCGACATGCGGGTCGCAAGGAAGACCCGGATGTCGCTTCCGCTCATCCGGGCTACGTTCGCGACGAAGATCTACACCGCCTCACTCCGCCGCCTGCCGTGTCTCCGGTGCGTCGATCACTTCCAGCACCTTCGGCGGCGACATCGGCAGGCTGTAGAAGCGCTTGCCGAGCGCGTTGTAGATCGCGTTTGATATCGCCGACATGACCGGGATCAGCGGCACTTCGCCGACGCCCTTGACGCCTTGCGGATGCTTCGGGTTCGGCACCTCGACCATGATGCAGTCGATCATCGGCAGGTCCGAACAAACAGGCATGCGGTAGTCGAGGAAGCCGGGATTATCGACCTTGCCCTGCTTGTTATAGATGTACTCTTCATTGAGCGCCCAGCCGATGCCTTGGCTGACGCCGCCCTGCAACTGGCCCTCGACGTAGGCGGGATGGATGGCGCGGCCGACGTCCTGGATCGCGGTGTAGCGGATCACGCGCACGATACCGAGATCGACATCGACTTCCACGTCCGCGATGTGGGTGCCGAAGCCGCCATCCGCGCCTTGCGTATTGAGTTGCACGCCGGCGCCGATCGGGCCGCCCATCGACGGCGCCTTTTCGGCAAGCTCCGCGAGCGTCAGCGGCTCGAACTGGCCGGCGTTGGGGCTGACGGGATGCGCCGCACCCTGGTCCCATTTGACCGCATCTGGATCGATCTCCCAGATCTTCGCCGCGCGTTCGCGCAAGGTTTGAATCACCTTCTCGACCGACTGCGTCGCCACGATCGACGAGGCAAACAGCACGCGGCTGCCGCCGGTCAGATTCGAGAAACCGATGGTCGCGGTGTCGCCGATCAGGACCGAGACGCGGCGGTAGTCGATGCCGAGCAACTCGGCGCAGATATTGGCGATGCCGGCGCGCGAGCCGCCGATATCGGGATGGCCTGTGGTGACGACGACGTTGCCGTCCTCGGTAATGTTGACTTGCGCCGAGGATTCGCCGCCGGCGTTGAACCAGAAGCCGGACGCGACACCCCTGCCCTGAAGTTTTCCGAGCGGCGCCTTGTAATGCGGCGAGGCTTTTGCGGCCTCCAGCGTCTCGATGTAACCGATGCGCGGATAGACCGGGCCGTGCGCGGCCTTGGTGCCTTCCTTGGCGGCGTTCTTCAGCCGCAGCTCCAGCGGATCCATCTTCAACGCCTCGGCGAGTTCATCGAGCACGCACTCGACCGCATAGGCGCCGATCGGCGCGCCCGGCGCGCGATAGGCCGCAACCTTGGAACGGTTGGAGCAAACATCAAAGCCTTCCGACAGCACGTGCGGAATATCGTACGGCGCAAAGCTGCAGCCGACGGCGCCGCGGATCGGCGAGCCCGGGAACGCGCCCGCCTGCAGATAGTAGATGCCGTGCGCGGCAACGATGGTGCCGTCCTTCTTGGCGCCGATCTTGACTGTGCTCTTGGAGCCCGAGGTCGGCCCCGTCGCCCGCATCACTTCCTCGCGGGTCATCACCATCTTCACCGGACGGCCGGACTTTTTCGCGAGCAGCGTGGCAAGCGGTTCGAGATAGACGATAGTCTTGCCGCCGAAGCCGCCGCCGATTTCCGCAGGTATCGCGCGGATGTCGCTCTGCGGGATGCCGGTCAGGTACGCCGTCATGGCGCGGACCATGAACTGGCCCTGGCTCGAACTCCAGATCGTGGTCTTGTTGTCGGCGGCGACGCTGATCAGGCAGGCGTGCGGCTCGATATAGCCCTGATGCACCGGACGCGTGGTGAAGCTGCGCTCGACCACGATTTCGGCGGCCTCAAAGCCTGCCGTGATGTCGCCTTTCTTGACCTCGAGCCGGCCCGCGATGTTGGACGGCTTGCCCTCGAACTTCATGAAGTCGTGCAGGATCGGCGCATCCGATTTAAGCGCATCGTCGATCTCGATCGACCATGGCAACACTTCGTAATCCACCTCGATCAGTTCGCAGGCCTGCGCCGCGATCGCCTCGGTGGTTGCCGCGACGGCAGCGACGGGATGACCGGGGAACAGCGCCTTTTCGCGCGCCATCACGTTGCGGCACATCCAGCGCATGTCCTGGATGCCGAGCATGACAGACTTGTCGAGCGGGAAATCGACGATGTCACGCGCGGTGACGACAGCCTTGACGCCGGGCAACGCCTCGGCCTTCGAGGTATCGATCCCCTTGATGCGCGCATGCGGATGCGGACTGCGCAACACCTTGCCCCAGATCATGCCGGGCATGTTGGTGTCGGCGGCAAAGGCCGCGCGGCCTGTGACCTTGTCGACGCCGTCAGGACGAATGGTACGCTGGCCGATCCACTTGTTGTCGGTGACGATGTTCATTGCCAGGAATCCTTAATTCGTTGCGCGCATGTCAGCGGCGGTTTCCATCACCGCGCGCACGATCTTGTCATAGCCGGTGCAGCGGCAGAGATTGCCGGCGAGCCAGAAGCGAACCTCTTCCTCGCTCGGATTCGAATTCCGCTTCAGGAGCGCATCGGACGCGACCAGCATGCCCGATGTGCAGATGCCGCATTGAAGCGCCGCCATTTCCAGAAACTTCTGCTGCAGCGGATGCAGCCTGTCGCCCTTGGCCATGCCCTCGATGGTGCTGATCTGATGGCCTTCGGATTCGACCGCGAGCATCAGGCAGGAGCAGACAAGGCGGTCATCGACCGTGATGCTGCAGGCGCCGCAATCGCCGGAGGCACAGCCTTCCTTGGAGCCGGTGAGGCCGAGCGGCCCGCGCAGCGCATCGAGCATGGTGTCGTTGGGCTCGCAGAGAAATTCCGACGGCTCGCCGTTGATGGTGGTGGTGACGTGAACCTTGGCCATGAAGCTTAATTCCCTTGGGCGCGTTGTGCGGCAATCGCGGTGGTGCGTTTCAGCAGCACACCGGCCACCTTGGTGCGGTAGACGATGGTGCCGCGCTTGTCGTCGATCGGACGGCAGGCGGCAGAGCAGGCAGCGGCTGCGGCATTGAGCGCGGCATCATCCAGCTTGCTGCCGATCAGGGCTTTTGCGGCCGCGTCAACCAGCAGCACGGTCGGCGCCACCGCGCCGAGACCGACGCGCGCGGCGGTGCAGATAGCATCTTTCAGCGTCAGGCTGACGCCAAGGCCGACCACGGCGATGTCCATTTCGGTGCGCGGGATCATGCGCAAGTATGCGTCGCTCGATCCCTTCGGCCGCGGCGGCAGCGTGAAGCTGATGAGGATTTCGCCGGGCTTCAAATTAGTGCGGCCGGGTCCTGCCGGCACCTGTTCCACCGGCAGTTCACGACGCCCATCCGGCCCCTGTACCGTGACGATGGCGCCCGCCGCGACCATCGCGGGCACGCTGTCGCCGGCCGGCGAGCCGTTGCAGAGATTGCCGCCGGCGGAGGCCCGCCCCTGCACTTGCTTGGAGCCGATCAGATTGACGGCCTCCAGCACGCCGGGCCAGACCTTGCCGAAACTGACATGATCGTACAGCGCCATGCCGGAAACGGCGGCGCCGACACGAAATCCGCCATCGGCGGTTTCCTCGATTTTCGTCATCTCGGCGATTTTCTTGATGTCGACGATCAGGCCGGGCTTCACGACCCCGGCGCGCATCTGCACCAGAAGGTCGGTTCCGCCGGCCAGGATGCGCCCTGCACTTCCGGCCGCGGCGAACGCCTTGATCGCTTCATCAAGCGAATTGGGCGCCAAGTATCGGAGTTCCGTCATGGTTGTCCGTCATCTCCCGTTTTTCTGCCCGCCCCATATGGACGTCGGCCTTATGTGGCCGGCAGTTGCTTTAGCCTACACGGGCAAAGGGGGTTGGAACAGCCTCCGGGCTGCGGCTCTGGCGGCAGGCTCCTATGCAGGAAGCGGGCTTGCGTCGGTTTCTCCCGGGATAGGTGGGCATAGTGATGGAATACGCTTGCGCTGATCCGTCCCACAGGCTGTAGAAATTGCGGTCCTCCCCACACGAGCCGGTGACGATGATGCCGACCCTTTCGACCAGAATTCATGCTGCGGTCACGACCTTTGCTGCGCTTGTCCTCTCGACCGCTGCCCTGTCCCAACCGGCCCCGGCTCCCGTGCGACCCGCGCCCGCCAGACCCGCTGTCGCGCCTCAACCCAAGCCGGTTACGGCGCCGGGCCAGCCGCCAGCCGCGCGGCCGGTCGCCGCGGCCCCGCGTGGCGGCGCGGCGTGCCACAACGGCATGAGCTTCGATCGCTTCCTCGCCGACCTCAAACAGCAGGCGGTGACCGAAGGCGTCTCGCAGCGCGCATTGGCGGAGGCCGCGCCCTACCTCGTCTACGACCAAAGCATCGTCAACCGCGACCGCGGCCAGCGCGTGTTCGGCCAGGTGTTCAACGAATTCGCCCGCAACCGGGCGTCCGATGGCGCGGCAAAAAATGCGCAGGCGCGAGTCCGGATGCATGCGGCAGCGTTCAACCGCGCCGAAAAAGAATATGGCGTGCCGCCGGCCGTGATCGCCGCGTTCTGGGGGCTGGAGAGCAGTTTTGGCGCCGAGCTGGGCAAGCTGCATACGCTGCCGTCGCTGGTGTCGCTGGCATACGATTGCCGCCGCGCGGAGATGTTCCAGAAGGAGACCATCGCCGCGTTGAAGATCGTCGATCGCGGCGATCTCACGGCAAGCGAGATGATCGGATCGTGGGCAGGCGAACTCGGGCAGACGCAATTCCTGCCGACGCATTATTTCAACTACGCCGTCGATTATGACGGCGACGGCCATCGCAATCTCCTGAGCAGCGTGCCCGACGTGATCGGCTCGACCGCGAACTACATCGCCAACGGATTGAAATGGCGGCGCGGCGAGCCATGGCTGCAGGAAGTGCGCGCGCCCCAAAACCTTCCCTGGGATCAGGCTGACCTCACCATCAAGCTGCCGCGCTCGAAATGGGCGCAACTCGGCATCACCTATCCCGACGGCAAGCCGTTGCCGAACGACGATTTGCCGGCGTCGATGCTGCTGCCGATGGGCCGCACCGGCCCGGCGTTCCTAGCCTACGCCAATTTCGCCGCCTACACCGAATGGAACAACTCGCTGATCTATTCGACCACGGCCGGCTATCTCGCGACCCGTATTGCGGGCGCGGCACCAATGCGCCAGCCGAGCACGCCGGTGGCGCAATTGCCGTTCACCGAGCTCAAGGAATTGCAACAGCTATTGGTGCGAGCCGGGTTCAATGTCGGCAAGGTCGACGGCATCATGGGGCAGCAAAGCCGCACCGCCGTGAAGACGATGCAGGTGAAATACGGCCTGCCCGCGGATTCCTGGCCGACCGCCGAACTGCTGGCCCGGATGCGCGGACCGCGCGCCGAGCCCGCCGCGATGGCGTTGCCGCAGACGCGGTAGGGCCTCCCCTCATGGTGAGGAGCGCGCCTTCGCGCGTCTCGAACCATGAGGCCACAGACGGGGCCTGCATCCTTCGAGACGCGGCCAAGAGACCGCTCCTCTGGATGAGGATCAGGGAGCCGCATGGAAGACCGTTCGCAACCAGCCGGAAAATATTTGACTACACTTCATCCCTCCCCAGCGTTGTAATTCTCTCTCCGCGGCCCCACTTGCAGCAGCACACTCTCTGCACGCATAAAATTCCACAACACGAAAAGAGCATCCTATGTCCTTTTACGACGCCACCGTTCCGGCCTTCCTGCAAATTCTCGGCAGCCTCAACGGCCTGCTCACCAAGGCCGAGGCGCATTGCGAGGCCAAGAAAATCCAGCCCGACGTGCTGTTCAATGCGCGGCTGTTTCCGGACATGCTGCCGCTGAGCAAGCAGGTTCAGCTGGTATGCGATTTCGCCGCCAAGGGCTGCGCGCGGCTGACGCATAGCGAGGTGCCCACGGTGCCCGATACCGAAAAGACCTTTGCGGAATTGAAGGCGCGGCTCGCCAAGACCATCGAATATGTCAAGGCATTCAAGCCGGAACAGTTCGAAGGCGGCGACACCAAGGACGTCACCTTCCCGGTCGGCCCCAACAATTCCATGACGTTGAAGGGCCAGCAATTCCTCAACGGTTTTGCCTTCCCGAACTTCTATTTCCACGCCGCCACCGCCCACGGCATCCTGCGCCACAACGGCGTCGAAATCGGCAAGCGCGATTTCCTCGGAGTGTGAATTGGTTTTCTTCATTCCGGGGGCAGTCCGCCGGACTGACCCCGGAATCCAAGGATTCCCCCGATGGGCAATTGCACATCGGAGGTTCGCGCTTCGCGTCCACTTCGCTGGGAAGCGTTCTGACCTGCATCGGCCGAATGGCTTGGGCATTGCGCAATCCGCCGCAATGCCCAACTGTTCCCCATCATTCACCTCCTCGGAAAGCCCTTTTATGAGCCAGACTAAACTCTTCGAGCCCTACAAGCTTGGCCCGTTCACGCTGCCGAACCGCCTGGTGATGGCGCCCCTGACCCGCAACCGCGCGGTGCCGCCCGGCATGGTGCCGAGCGAGCTTGCCATCGATTATTACGGCCAGCGCGCCTCGGCAGGCCTCCTGATCACCGAGGCCAGCCAGATCTCGCAGCAGGGCCAGGGCTACCAGGACACGCCCGGCATCTATTCGAAGGAGCAGGTCGCAGGCTGGCGCAAGGTCACCGACCGCGTGCACGAGAATGGCGGGCGTATCTTCATCCAGCTCTGGCATGTCGGCCGCATCTCGCACGATTCATTGCAGCCGGGCGGCGGCAAGCCGGTGGCGCCCTCCGCGATCCGCGCCAAGGGCAAGACCTTCGTCAACGGCACCTTCACCGATATCTCCGAGCCGCGCGCGCTCGAGCTTTCAGAGATTCCCGGGATCATCGAAGACTTCAAGCGCAGCACCGAGAATGCGATGGCCGCCGGTTTCGACGGCGTCGAAATCCACGGCGCCAACGGCTATCTGCTCGACCAGTTCGCCAAGGACGGCGCCAACAAGCGCACGGATGCCTATGGCGGGTCGATCGAGAACCGCGCCAAACTGATGCTCGAGGTGTCCAAGGTGGTGACCGCGGTTGCCGGCCCCGAACGCACCGGCATCCGCATTTCGCCGGTGACACCGGCTAATGATGTCTCCGACTCAAATCCGCAGCCGCTGTTCGATCACATCGTAGATGGGCTCAACGCGCTGAAGCTGACCTACATCCACGTCATCGAAGGCGCCACCGGCGGCCCGCGCGACCACGCACCGTTCGACTATTCGAGCCTTCGCAAGCGCTTCAAGCAGGCCTATATGGCCAACAACGGCTATGATTTCGATCTCGCGACCAAGGTGCTCGCGGCTGATGAAGCCGATTTGATCGCATTCGGAAAGCCGTTCATCTCCAACCCCGACCTGGTCGAGCGCCTGAAAAAGGGCGCACCGCTGAATGCATTCGACAAGGCGACGTTCTATGGCGGCGGGGCGAAGGGGTATACGGATTACCCGACGCTCGGGGCGAAGCAGGCGGCGGAGTAGGACGCAGATCTCTCCACTGTCATTCCGGGATGGTCCGAAGGACCAGACCCGGAATCTCGAGATTCCGGGTTCGACACTTCGTGTCACCCCGGAATGACGAAAAGCAAAAAAGGCCGGGATCGCTCCCGGCCTTTAGTTTTGCTCCGTCATGCCCCGCGAAGGCGGGGCATCCAGTAAACGCACTCCTCAGCGATAGAGCCGAGAGGCCGCGGCGTACTGGATCGTCCGGTCAAGCCGGACGATGACGCCGAGGCGTCACTTCGCTTCCGCCCGCTTCGGGGGCGTGGCCGGCCACGACTTCACCAGCGTGTCGTAGTCGACGGTTTCGCCCTTCGGCTTTTCGTTGGCCAGCTTGCGTTGGGGAGCGATGTTGCCGTCTTTCGCGGACTTGGCGAACCAGAACTCGGCGGTTTCCTTCTTGTTCAGTTTCGGCCCGCACTCCTTCTGCACGCCGGACTTCTCAAGACGTTCCAACACCGAGTCCTGCGCTGCTGCCAGCGCATCCATCGCCGCCTGCGGCGTCTTCGCACCGGACGACGCATCGCCGATGTTCTGCCACCACAATTGCGCGAGCTTCGGATAGTCGGGCACGTTGTTGCCGGTCGGGGTCCACTGCACGCGCGCGGGCGAGCGGTAGAACTCGATCAGGCCGCCGAGCTTCGGCGCACGCTCGGTGAACGACTTGTCCCAGATATCGGATTCACGAATGAACGTGAGACCGACATGGCTCTTCTTCAAGCTCACCGTCTTGGAGGTGATGAACTGCAGATAGAGCCAGGCCGCCTTGCGGCGATCCGCCGGAGTCGACTTCAAGAGCGTCGCCGAGCCGGCATCCTGGTAGCCGAGCTTCATGCCTTCCTTCCAGTACGAGCCGTGCGGCGACGGCGCCATCCGCCACTTCGGCGAACCGTCCGCGTTCACGACGGAAATACCGGGCTTCACCATGTCGGCGGTGAAGGCGGTGTACCAGAAGATCTGCTGGGCGATGTTGCCTTGGGCCGGCACCGGCCCAGCTTCTCCGAAGGTCATGCCTTGCGCCTGCGGCGGGGCATACTTCTTCATCCAGTCGAGATATTTGACGATCGAATAGACCGCCGCCGGACCGTTGGTATCACCGCCGCGCTCGACCGATGAACCCACCGGACGGCAACCTTCCATGCGGATGCCCCATTCATCGACCGGCTTGCCGTTCGGGATGCCCTTGTCGCCATTGCCGGCCATCGACAGCCAGGCGTCGGTGAACCGCCAGCCGAGCGAAGGATCCTTCTTGCCGTAGTCCATGTGACCATAGACCTTGGTGCCGTTGATCTCCTTGATGTCGTTGGTGAAGAATTCGGCGATATCTTCGTAGGCCGACCAGTTCACGGGCACACCGAGATCGTAGCCATACTTGGCCTTGAATTTGGCCTTGTAGTCCGGATTGGAGAACCAGTCGTAGCGGAACCAATAGAGGTTCGCGAACTGCTGGACGGGCAACTGATAGAGCTTGCCGTCCGGCCCCGTGGTGAAGGATTTGCCGATGAAGTCGTTGACGTCGAGCCCGGGGTTGGTGACGTCCTTGCCCTCGCCGGTCATGTAATCCGACAGCACGACCGTCTGGTTGTAGCGAAAGTGGGTGCCGATCAGATCCGAGTCGTTGATCCAGCCGTCATAGACGTTCTTGCCGGACTGCATCTGGGTTTGCAGCTTTTCGACCACGTCACCTTCCTGGATCAAGTCATGCTTGAGCTTGATGCCGGTGATTTCGGTGAAGGCTTTCGCCAGCGTCCGCGATTCATACTCATGCGTCGTGATGGTTTCCGACACGACGTTGATTTCCATCCCCTTGAAGGGCTGGGCGGCCTTTTCGAACCACTGCAGCTCCTTCAGCTGATCTGCCTTCGACAAGGTCGAGGGCTGAAATTCGCTGTCGATCCATCTTTGATTGACGGCGTCGTCCGCACGCGCGGGTGCGGCGATCGTCACGGAAGCCGCGATCAGCGCAGCCACGCTGGTCATTGTTAAAAGTCTATTCTTGGTTTGTCGCATTTTGGTTCCTCCGGTTGCAGAAACAAAATCCAGGCCCGGGTTGATCCCGGATCTGTCTTTTTTCGCTTCATCAGACGGTGCGGAAAACCGCCACGGCCGAAACAAGCGAAATCACGGTTGCGAGCCACAGGCTCGATATTTCAACGCCCTCTCCGATCGGCAGCGTCAGAAGCGGATCGATGCCGACGAAGGCGATCCACAACAGATGAATGACGGCGGCAAGTACCAGCGAGATGAACAGCCGGTCGCCGCGCGTGGTCGGAATCCGAAAGATCCCGATGCGTTCGGCTTCGGGATAGGCGGCCGCAAGCCAGGTCATCACACCCAGCGTCAATGACAGCATCACGAAGAAGATCGCCGTCGGGAGCGTCCAGGCCATCCATGCGATGTGTTCCATGAATCAATCCTCACGCTTGCGCATGATCTTGTCCGAAAACCGGTGCCCACTTTTCGGGATCATGCGCCCTACACCCGGCCGAGCGCAAAACCGCGCGCGATGTAGTTGCGGACGAACCAGATCACCAGCGCACCGGGGATGATGGTGAGCACACCGGCCGCGGCCAGCAGGCCCCAATCCATGCCGGCGGCCGACACCGTGCGGGTCATGATCGCCGAGATCGGTTTGGCGTTGACCGACGTCAGCGTGCGCGCCAGCAGCAATTCGACCCAGGAGAACATGAAGCAGAAGAACGCAGCGACGCCGATGCCGCTCGCGATCAAGGGCACCAGAATCTTGACGAAGAAGCGCGGGAACGAATAGCCGTCGAGGAACGCGGTCTCGTCGATCTCTCGCGGCACGCCCGAGACGAAGCCTTCGAGGATCCACACCGCCAGCGGCACGTTGAAGATGCAGTGCGCCAGGGCAACCGCCCACGGCGTATCGAACAGATTGATCGCCGAATAGAGGTTGAAGAACGGCAGCGCATAGACCGCCGCCGGCGCCATGCGGTTCGACAGCAGCCAGAAGAACAGGTGCTTGTCGCCGAGAAAACGATAACGCGAGAAGCCGTAGGCCGCCGGCAACGCCACCGCAATCGAGATCACGGTGTTGATCAGGACATAGGTCAGCGAGTTGATGTAGCCCGAATACCAGCTCTCATCGGTGAAGATACGCTTGTAGTTCTCCAGCGTCGGCTGATGCGGCCACAGCGTCATGGTGGAGACGATCTCGGCATTGGTCTTGAAGCTCATGTTGACGAGCCAGTAGATCGGCAACAGCAGGAAGATCAGGAAGGTCAACAGGATGACGCGGCGCCCGGGAATCGAATGCATCATTCAACTCCCTGCTTGGCCGGTCGCTCGTTCCCGGCATTGGTCATCACGGTGTAGAACACCCAGCACACGATCAGGATGATCAAATTGTAGACCAGCGAGAGCGCCGCGGCCTTGCCGAGGTCGAATTGGCCGAGCGCGATCTTGACCAGTTCGATGGAGACGAAGGTGGTCGAGTTGCCGGGGCCGCCGCCGGTCACCACGAAGGGTTCGGTGTAGATCATGAAACTGTCCATGAACCGCAGCAGCACCGCGATCAGCAGCACGCGGTTCATCTTCGGCAACTGGATCGCCTTGAATACCGCCCAGCGCGATGCGCCGTCGATTTGGGCTGCCTGGTAATAGGCGTCGGGGATCGACTTCAGTCCGGCGTAGCAGAGCAGCGCGACCAGGCTGGTCCAGTGCCAGACGTCCATCACGATGACGGTGGCCCAGGCGTCGACCTCGTTGGAGACGTAGTTGTAGTTGATTCCCAGATTGTTCAGCGTGTAGCCGAGCAGGCCGATATCAGGCCGGCCGAATATCTGCCAGATGGTGCCGACCACGTTCCACGGAATCAAAAGCGGCAGTGCCAGGATCACGAGGCAGGCGGCGACGCTCCAGCCGTCGCGCGGCATCGACAGTGCGACCACGATCCCGAGCGGCACCTCGATTGCAAGAATAATGGCCGAGAACAGTAGATTGCGGCCGAGCGAGGCCAGGAAACGTCCACCGAGATCGGTCGACGGATCGAGCAGTTCCTTGAACCAGCCGACGCCGTTCCAGAAGAACTGGTTGTTGCCGAAAGTATCCTGCATCGAATAGTTCACGACCGTCATCAGCGGCAGGATCGCGGAGAACGCGACCACCAGAAACACCGGCAGCACCAGGAACCAGGCTTTTTGGTTGATCGTCTTGTCCATCAGGCCGTCCCCTCGACCAGACGGCTGTCGGCATAGACGTGCACATGCGACGGATCGAAAACGAGTCCGGCGGTGTCGCCGGGAATCGAAAAGCCCGGCGGCACGCGCGCATTGAATTTGGCGTCGCCGATCCGCACGCGCGCGAACCGCACGCGGCCGAGATCGTCGATGCGTTCTATATTGGCCGACAGCAATCCCGGCTCGGGGGCTGCGACGTCGACGAATTCCGGACGGACGCCGACTTCGATCTTGGCGCCCGACGGCAGCGCGTCATAGCTGCGGTTGAGCGCAATCGGGTGACCGCTGATCCGGGCCTCGCGGCCCCTCACCTCGGCCGGCACGATGTTCATGCCGGGCGAGCCGATGAAGTAACCGACGAAGGTGTGTGCAGGCTTGTCGAACAATTCGGCCGGCGTACCGCTCTGCACCACGCGTCCGTCATGCATCACGACCACCGTATCGGCGAAGGTCAGCGCCTCGGTCTGGTCGTGGGTGACATAGATCATCGTCAGGTCAAGGTCGCGGTGCAGTGCCTTGAGCTTCGAGCGCAGCTGCCACTTCAATTCAGGATCGATCACGGTCAGCGGCTCGTCGAACAGGATCGCGGCGACGTCGGACCGGACCAGGCCGCGGCCGAGCGAAATCTTCTGCTTGGCATCTGCGGTCAGCCGCGTCGCCTTGCGGTCGAGATGCGGCGTGAGATCGAGCAAATCGGCGATTTGCCTGACCCGCGCGTCGATTTCAACCTTCGGCACGCCGCGGTTCTTCAACGGGAATGCGAGGTTCTGCCCGACCGTCATGGTGTCGTAGATCACCGGAAACTGGAACACCTGCGCGATATTGCGCTTCTGGGTTGACAGCGGCGTGATGTCGGCGCCGTCGAACAGGATTTTTCCGCGCGACGGCGTGACGATACCGGAAATCAGGTTCAGCAACGTGGTCTTGCCGCAGCCGCTTGGGCCGAGCAGCGCATAGGCGCCGCCCTGCCGCCAAGTCATCGTCACCGGCTTCAGCGCAAACGATTCCGGCGCGGCGTCATTGCCGCCGTAGGCGTGCGCGAGATCGACGAGGTCAATGCGGGCCATGCGGCATCTCCCTCACACGCTCTTGTTTTTGGACGCGTTTTCTTCACGCGAACCGCCAAACACTTCGCTTGAAAACGCTATGGATTGGTTTGGCGCAGCGACCAGACGGTCAGCCGTGTCAAACACGAAAAGATTGTCGGGATCGAGCACGGCGTCGAGCACGTGGCCCGGCTCGAATTCATGGACGCCCTGTAGCACCGCGACCCAGTTCGATGCGTCGCGGTTGAGATGCACGAAACTTTCCGAACCGGTGATTTCGGTCACGGTCACGGTAGCCTGAAATGCGTGGCGGCCGGCGATGCCATTGGCGACTTCAAGCTGGTGGGCGCGGAAACCGACGCGATAGGGGCCGTCGGCAAGCGAGGCGTAGAGACCGCTGGCCGGCGCCTGGATGCCGCCGGCATATTGCACGGTGCCGTTTTTCTTCTCGATGCCGACGATATTGAGCGGCGGATCGGAGAACACCTGCGCCACGCGCATGGTGTCGGGGTGACGATAGACTTTCGAAGTGTCGCCGGCCTGCAGGATCTGGCCTTCCCACATGCAGACGGTGCGGCCGCCGAGTAGCAGCGCTTCGGAGGGCTCGGTGGTGGCATAGACGAAAATCGCGCCCGACGCCTCGAAGATGCGCGGCAATTCGGTGCGCAACTCCTCGCGCAGCTTGTAGTCGAGATTGGCGAGCGGCTCATCGAGCAGCACCAGATCCGCCCCCTTGACCAGCGCGCGGGCGATGGCGGTGCGCTGCTGCTGGCCGCCGGACAGTTGCAATGGCGTGCGCTGCAGATACGGTTCGAGCTTGAGCAGGCGCGCGGCTTCCTGCACGCGCTTTTCGATCTCCGCGCGCGGCTTGCCCTGCACCCGCAGCGGCGAAGCGATGTTTTCATAGACGCTCAGCGATGGATAATTGATGAACTGCTGATAGACCATCGCGACCGAGCGCTTGCGCACGTCGAAGCCTGTCACGTCCTTGCCGTCGACCAGCACACGGCCCGTCGCCGGCTTGTCGAGACCGGCAAGCAGCCGCATGATCGAGGTCTTGCCGGAAAGCGTCGGCCCCAGCAGCACGCTCAGCGTGCCGCGCTCCAGCGTCAGCGAGACATCGCGGATGGTCGCCATGCCATCCACGGTTCGCGTGACATGCTCGAGCGTGACGCTCATGTCCGTCCTCCCGCTTCACGCAGGGGTCGTTCAACCTGGTCGCGATGGGCCGCCATCCATTGGTCGAGCGCGGCAATTTCGTCCGCAGACAGCCGCAAGCCCAGTTTGGATCGGCGCCAGGCGACGTCTTCGGCGGTGCAGGCCCATTCGGCCGACATCAGGTACCTGACTTCGCTTTCCGTCAAGGTCGCGCCAAAGGACTGGCCGAGATCGGCCATCGATTTTGCGTTGCCGAGCACTTTGCTGGCGCGGGTACCATAGGCATGCGCGAGCCGCCTGGCATGGACCTGTGTCAGGAACGGATAGTCCCGCACCAGTTCCGCCGTCAGCGCGGCGATTGCGGAAACATCCATGTCACCGCCGGGCAACGGCGACTTGCCGGTCCAGCCTTCCTTGGCTTTGGCGCTGCGCAAATATGGCGACAACCGCTCCAGGGCCTCTTCGGCAAGACGACGATAGGTCGTGATCTTGCCGCCATAGATCGACAGCAGCGGCGCGCCGCCGGCCGTATCGAGTTCGAACACATAGTCCCGTGTCGCAGCCTTGGCTTCGCTGGCGCCGTCATCATAGAGCGGGCGCACGCCCGAATAAGTCCAGACCACGTCCTCCGGCGTCACCGGCCTGGCGAGATACTCGCTGGCGGAGGCGCAGAGATAGGCGATCTCTTCGGTGGAGGCTTTCACCTTGGCCGGGTCACCGTCGTAATCGCGATCGGTGGTGCCGATCAGCGTAAAATCATCCTGATAGGGAATGACGAAGATGATGCGGCCGTCGGCGTTCTGGAACATGTAGGCGCGGTCGTGGTCGTAGAGCTTGCGCACCACGATGTGCGAGCCCTGTACCAGCCGCACTTTCGCGCGCGCGTTGACGCCCGAACCGGACGACAGCACCTGTTCGACCCAGGGCCCGCCGGCATTGACCAGCGCCCGCGCCTGAATCGTGGTGCGCGTGCCGCTGCGCGTGTCCTCGACGGTGACCTGCCAGACGCCGTCGACCTGCCTGATCTCGACCGCCCGCGCGCGGGTATGGATCTCGGCGCCGCGATCGGCCGCATCCCGCGCGGTGAGCACGACGAGGCGTGCATCATCGACGAAGCAGTCGGAGTATTCGAAGCCTTTGGTGTAGCGGTTGGCGATCAAGGGCTTGCCCACCTCGTCGCGCGCGAGATCGACCGAGCGCGTCGGCGGCAGCAGATGACGGCCGCCGATGTGGTCGTACAGGAACAACCCTAGCCTTAAGAGCCAAGCCGGCCGCAACCCGGAATGGTGCGGCAAAACGAAACGCAGCGGACGGATGATGTGGGGCGCGATCTGCCAGAGGATTTCGCGTTCAATCAGCGCCTCACGCACCAGCCGAAACTCGTAATATTCGAGATAGCGCAGGCCGCCATGCACCAGCTTGGTCGACCAGGACGACGTCCCGCTCGCCAAGTCATTCATTTCACAAAGGAAAACTGAGTTGCCCCGACCCACCGCGTCGCGCGCGATGCCGCAGCCGTTGATGCCGCCTCCGATGATGGCGAGGTCGAAAATCCGATCCAACAGACGCTTCCCCGGGCGATCGCCTCTTCATTTCGGCGATTTCACTTTCGGATCGGAGTTAATCACAACGAAAAACGAAAGCAAGATGAAAGAGAAGCGAAACCCGGTGAGCCGGCGCAGAACAGCACCAAATCGACCGGTGCTTCAGCCCCAGCGACGTGGCAGCGGACCTCCACTGACGACGTAAACGCCCACGGAAATGGCTGATATGGCAATCCAGTCCATTGGCGTCGGCCACTCCCCCAGGATTGGAATGGCCATGACCGCTGTCATCGCCGGCGACAACGCAGCGAATGCGGCACCGCTGGACGCGCCGAGAATGCTGACCGCTCGTCCGTAGAAAACCAGTGAAACAATCGCCGTCAGCAGCCCCTGCACGATCGCTTGAAGCGCCAGATCACCCCATGGGGCCCTGGCAAGACTGATACCCTCGACGGCGAAATACACGGGCATGTAGAGCAACAGGGCGCCGACCGCGGCGATAGCAGCCGCATGCAGGCCATCGAGCCGCGCGCGGCGCATCGCGACCGTGTAGCAGGCCCATGCCACGGCGGAGCCGAGAAACAGCGCATGCCCGATCGTCTGCCCGGAGCCGACTGCGCCGCCGGCGCCCCAGGCGATGCCAAAGACACCGAGCAGGATCAGCACGAAGCCGATCTTCTTCGCGGCGGTGAACGGCTCATGCAGGATGGCCGCTGCAAGCAGCGCCACCGCCAGCGGCATTACCCCGGGAAACAGCGCGCCCGCATGCGCCGCAGGAGCGAACAACAGGCCAGCATTCGCGAGCAGCACGGGAGCGCCGCCGCCGATCACGATCGCCGCCAGCCCGATCCAGCCGAGGCGTTTGAAAGCGAGCCCCTTGCGCACGACGTAGGGCAGCAGAAGCAAACCGGCCACGCCAAAGCGAAGCGCAGCGATGTCCCATGGCGTGAGGCTGCTCTGGAGGCCGAGGCGCGCCACCACGATCCATCCGGACCAGATGGTGACGGCCGCGAGGCCGTAGAGGGCACCGCGGAGATATTCCGCGGGAGTACGTCCAGCGACGGTGAGGTCCGTCATCATCGTCTCCGGCAACTATGGACGGCGCATAACCACTTTAGTACATTTTAGAGGTTATGATGGAGGACGACATGAGGCAAGGAGAATGAGTGACCGCGCCAATCCGTTCGAATGGAGCGGCGGTCATCCGGCTCTGGATCTGGTGAATACCCTGGACGAGCGGCCATCGCCCTGGCCGATCGAGAACCTGACAACGTATCGTGACCTGACACGGTTCGCTGCGCTGGCGGGACTTGTCGACCGTCGCACCGCCGCACGTCTGCAGCAGCTCGGTAACACCGGCTCCCATATTGCGAGGCGCGCTCGCAAGCTACGCGAGCATCTTCACGACGTCCTCGCTGCTGCAAACTCAGGGCGGCCGGCGCAGCAGTCCGATCTCGACGAGCTGTCTGTCGCGATCCAGGCGGCACATGCGGCCCGGACGCTGGTCGCATCGTCCTCGACCGGATTGTTCGATCACCGCTGGTCTCCGGCGCTGGTGCCTGAAATTCCCTTGCATGCCTGCTCGCTCGCGATCGAGCGTCTGCTCGTAGACGAGCAGCGCAAGAGAATCCGCAAATGCGGCGCTTCGGATTGCGACGTCTACTACCTCGACACCAGCAAGGGCCATCGCCGGCAATGGTGCAGCATGAAGGGTTGCGGAAATCGCGAAAAGCAACGGCGATGGCGCTGCGCGACGCAATAGAAACGAAGCGCTTAGCGAACGGCGGCTCTGGCTTCAACCCGCGGCCACCGCCTCGATTTCGAGCAGCCACGCCTCGTCGAAGATTCCGGCGATGACGACGGTCAGCGCGGTTTCCCGGCTACCGAGCACCTCGCTCCGTACCGCGCGATTGAGCGCGGTGTAGCGCCGGTCAGCGAGATAAGTGCGGTGCATGACCAGATTGTCGAGGGTCATGCCGGCGGCCTCGAGCTGCGCAACGACGTTACTCCAGGCGAGCCGGCACTGCGCTTCAAAGCCCTCGGGCACCGTACCATCAGTGCCGACCGGGATTTGGCCGCTCACAAAAAGCATCCTTGTGTGACCGGCGACCTCAAGCGCCTGGCTATAACCGGACGTTGGCACGAGCGCCGCTTCGGAATTGATGCGTCGGATTCGCATTCGGTCCTCCTTGTTCGGAGATGACCTCGTGCACCAGCGGGCTAGTCCGGCACAAACCATTTTTCCTGCACGATTGGATTAGATTTTCTATTCCAAGACAGAACTACCGCATTTAGCGAAGCCGCGTGACCGTCGAAACCGGCTCCGCCACCGGCTCATCGATATCGGCGGCCGGCTTGTCCATCGCCTCGACCACTTCGATGCCGCGGGTGTGGCAGATATTGGCCAATCCCGCCGGCAATGCTGCGTCGGTCACGAAGGTCTGGATCTGGCTGAGATGGGCGATGCGTACCGGCGCGCTACGGCGGAGTTTTGTGGAGTCCGCGACCAGCATGACGCTGCGCGCATTGGCGATGATCGCCTGCGCCGCCTGCACTTCGCGATAGTCGAAATCGAGCAGCGCACCCTCCTCGTCGATCGCCGACGCACCGATGATGGCGTAGTCGACCTTGAACTGGCCGATCAGGCTGATCGCGGTAGAGCCGATCACGGCACCGTCGGCGCGGCGCACCGCCCCACCCGCCACGATCACTTCGATGCGCGGATGGCGATACAGCAGCATCGCGACGTTGAGGTTGTTGGTGATGACGAGCAGATCCTCATGCGAGGTCAACGCGCTCGCGACTTCTTCCGTCGTGGTGCCGATGTTGATGAACAGCGAGCAGCCGTTCGGAATCCGCGAGGCGGCGGCGATCCCGATCGCCCGCTTCTCCTCGGCGGCGACGAAGCGGCGCGCTTCATAGGCGAGGTTCTCGACACCGGAGGCGATGATGGCGCCGCCATGGATCCGCGTCAGCGAGCGCTGGTCGCAGAGATCGTTGAGGTCCTTGCGGATGGTCTGCGCCGAAACCTCGAAACGCTTGGCGAGATCCTCCACCATCACCCGGCCAAAGGCGCGGGCAATGTTGAGAATTTCGGTCTGGCGGTTGGACAATCCGGCCACGGCAATACCTCTAGGCAAATACCCCCATATCGTGCGGCGGTTCGCTGCCGCGGTCAACGCGGGAGATTGGCCTCAAGGGTGAACGGCGAATTCGTATGGCACAAGCACGATGACACGGATGATTTTTTTCTCGTACTGAAGGGCGTGCTCGACATTCAACTCCGGGATCGGACGGCGAGAGCGCTGCACCGCGCAAGTTGGCGTGATCCACAAATTCGCTACGTGGCAGCGTGCACCGGACATTATGGTAAATAATCAGTAAAAAAGGCCGCCTTGGCGGCGCTTTGCGCGCTCCCTTGCGTCGTTCGGCCCGTAATTCACCGGTGCGATTTTGCCGTTCTTAACGGTTTTGCGACTACGCTGCCTTGCTGGCTCGGGAAACGGCACCATTTCGCCCGGCCAGATATCGGAAATCGCTGCGATGCGGGTCGATCGAATCTGGGAATTCCTCCAGCGGTTGAGCCCGCTGACGCGTAGCTGCCTGCTCACCGAGCTGGAGCGGCTGGAGATGTGCGGCGTCGACATGCCGGGCACCGCGGACCTGCAGGCCAGATTGCGGGCCGAACTGCGCCCGGACGGCCCGAACGAGGCCCCAACGCCGTCCAAATATTTCTTCGCACCGCTGGAGCCGCTGCTTGTCGCCGGCGCGCCGGAGCATGCCAATACAGGGCGGATCTCGCGGAGTTCGCTGACGCCGATCTGGGAATGGGTCAACCGCGATCTGCTGCCGATCATGGCCCGCGACTACGAAGACAAGATGAAGGGGCTGATCGCCACCAACAAGGCGAAGGACGCGCAGCAGGCGGCTGCGGTTTTCCAGACCAAGGTCGCCAAGTCGCTGGAGGGAAACCTGGCTTCGGCCGATGGCGCGGAGCGGGCCCGCGCCAGGCTTGCGGCCTACACGGCTTCGCCGTCGGTCTATAGCGACCTGGTCAAGATCATGGGCGCGTTGCGCGCACGCGAGGCGCTGGCGGGGTTCAGCAAGGCTCTACCGGAAAAGACGATCCTGAAATTCGACGACGCGCAGGTCGACAAGATCACCAAGCTGCTGGATGCGTTCCGGAAAAAGGACCTTGGCGCGGTGCCCTTTGCGCTGGCGCTGGTCGCAGGACGCCTCAAGACGCCGCGCGAGTTGATCCGTCTGGCCACCAAGCCCGCGCGCAGCCGGCGCGCCGTCGATGTTGCCGCCACGCCCTATGCGATATCCGTCTCGATGGTGCTGGACCAGATCGACGACAAACGCATCGCCTTGCGTGTTTCGCTGAAGAAAAACCGCGTCGTCGACGCGCGCGATATCCTGGCCGACATCGACAACGACGAATCCGCGATCCAGGCCGCCATCCGCGAGCTTGCGGCCTCGGATTGGGGCGCGCGGCTAGCCGCGATCAGGACCGCGATCGTGGCCGATGTGGAGACGGAAGTGAGCCGGTTTCCCGATGAAGTCGGCCACATCCTGCAGCTGCGCAACGGGCACGGCAATGGTTTGCTGTCAGGCCTGGTCTGGAAGGGCCGCGACGCGATCAGCGACAGCGCCGCGTTCTGCAAGCGGCTTGTCGGTCAGGCCTGAACGCGGGCTCGCTTTGTTTGCGTATGATCTCCGCGCAACGGAGCGCCTGCCGGAATGTTCCTCAGCGCCTACACGGCAACGTCATCGAGGCTTGCCCGGCGAATCAGCGCCCTGCAAGGCCGGCCCAATACGGATGCGTGGGACAAACCGCCATCCCGCAGGCTTGACCTGCAGCCCGGTCGCCGCCAGTGTTCCCCGCGAATCCAGTGATTTGAGACAGACAGGCCGGAGAACAGACATGGTATCGAAATTCGCGCTCACGGCGCTTCTGGCCCTCGCAACCTGCGGGCCGGTCGAGCAGGCAGCGGCGCAGGATGCGATCGGCGGCGCGATCGTCGGCGGCGTGCTCGGCGGAGTCGTCGGTGGCGCGCTCGGCGGCCGCGGCGGAGCGGCAGCGGGCGCTATCCTCGGCGCCGGCACCGGTGCTGCGATTGCATCCCAGGGCGAACACCGGCCGGGTGGTTACCGCTACTACAATAACGGCTGCTATGTGGAGCAGCCCGGCGGCTGGGTGGCGGTTTCGCCGCGCTATTGCGGCGCGCAGGTGCAATACGCACCGCCCCCGCAACGGTATTATGACGATACGCCGCGCTGCATGCGCGCGCAGAGCTATAATCCGCGGACCGGCACGTTCATCGGCCGTGACGGCTACGAGCGTCCCTGCCCGTAAGAATCATTCGCTCGAAAGCACGGTGGCTCTAGGTCGCGATCGGCGCGCCATCCCGCTGGATTGTCTGCGGGTGGCCCTGCTCGTCGATCGAGACATAGGTAAAATTGCCGTCGGTCACCAGGATCGACAGCCTGTCCTTGCGGCGTAACGACCAAGCCTCGAGATGGACCGTGATCGAGGTCCGGCCAACCCGGACCAGGTTGGCGTGCACGGACACGAGGTCGCCGACATAGACGGCCTTGCGGAAATTCATCGCATCGATCGCAACCGTCACCGTGCGGTAATTGGCGAGCTTGGACGCGAACACACCGCCGCCGACATCCATCTGACTGAGCAGCCAGCCACCAAAGATATCGCCATTGGCGTTGGTGTCGGCCGGCATCGCCAGCGTGCGGATGCAGAGATCGCCGCGCGGCTCGGTTTCGGTGCTCAACGGGGCGTGTGTATGCGTCTCGGTCACTTGAAATTCTCCCAGCCGGTATCGGGCGTGAATCTACCGCCGAACTTTTCCGTAAGTGCGCGCAAGGTCGAGACGACGTTGTCGACGCCGCGCGTGCGCGCATAATTCAACGGCCCGCCGCGGAACGGCGCATAACCGGTGCCGAAGATGACCGCGCCATCGACCACGTCCGCATTGTCGACGATGCCTTCGTGCAGGCAGGCCACGCAGACATTCGACATCGGCAGCATCAGGCGGTCAATCATTTCGGCTGAAGGCTCCGTCGTGGAGGGCGCGGACGACGAGGTATCCGCCTTGCCGTCCTTCCAGACATAAAAACCCTTGCCGGTCTTGCGGCCGAGTTCGCCTTTGGCGACCTTCTCACGCAACCATGCGGGCGTTGGCGGCAGCGCATCGCCGAATTTCGAGCGCAGCATGTCGCCGACGTCGAGGCAGATATCGAGGCCGACCTGATCGGTGAGTTCGATCGGGCCCATCGGCATGCCGAACTTTTTCGCCGCCGCGTCGATGACCGATTTGTCGATCTTCTCGTCGAGCATCACCATCGCTTCCAGCATGTAGGGCGTCAGCGCCCGGTTCACGAGGAAGCCCGGCGAACTCTTCACCGGCAGCGGCAGCCGGTCGATGGCGCCGACAAAGGCCAGCGCCTCCTTCAACAGTTGCGCATCGGTGCCGTCATGGCTGACCACTTCGACCAGTTGCAGCCGCGACACCGGATTGAAGAAATGCAGGCCAAGCAGGCGCTCGGGCTTTTGCAAACTCGTGCGCAGATCCTGCAGCGGAATGCTCGACGTGTTGGTGGCGAGGATGGCGCCGGGCTTCATCACCGGCTCAAGCCCGGCATAGACCTTCTGCTTGAGCGCCAGTTTTTCCGGCACCGCCTCGATGATAAGATCGGCGTTGCGGACGCCCTCGCCGCCCATATCGGGCATTAGTCTATCCAGTGCATCCCGCACATCGGTGCGCTTGCGCAGGATTTTGCCGAACAATTCCGACGCGCGCTTGATGGCGCTGGCGATCGGTTCGGCTTTCATGTCTGATAGCGTCACCCGCATGTCCTGGCCCGCTACCCAAGCCGCGATATCGCCGCCCATTGCACCCGCGCCGATGACGTGGACGTGTTTGATCTTGTTGCCGCTGCCGGCGAGCTTCTTCATCTGCTCGCGCAGGAAGAACACCCGGATCAGGTTCTGCGCCGTCGGCGTCACCATCAATTTGGCGAACGACGCCTGTTCGGCACGCAGCATGCCGTATCTGTCACCGCCGTACCGTTCCCAGAGATCGATCAGCGCATAAGGCGCGGGGTAGTGTTCCTGCGGCGCCGCCTTGGCTGCCTCGCTGCGCATCCGCGAGGCGAGCAGTTTGCGCGCGGGCTCCCAGTTCAGGACCGCGTTGAGCACGCCAGGTGCAGCGCGCTTCAGCCGGCCGAACACCGCATCCTTCACCGCATTGCGGATGTGCCGTTCCTGCGTCACCGCATCGACCAGCCCCAATGATTTGGCCTTGCGGGCGTCGATAGTCTTGCCGGTCAGCATCAGCGTCATCGCCTGCATCGGATTGACCAGCTGCGTGAAGCGCACGGTACCGCCGAGGCCCGGATGCAGGCCGAGCATCACCTCGGGGAAACCAAACCGCGCATCGTCGATCGCAATCCGCATCTGGCAGGCCAATGCGACTTCGAGACCGCCGCCCAGACAAAAGCCGTGGATCACGGCCACCGTCGGCACGCGTAGCGCTTCAAGCCGGTCGATCACGGTGTGCGCGCGGCCGATTTCGGTCTCGACGGACAGCACATCACTCGCACCGCGAAACGCGTTGACATCAGCGCCGGCGATGAAGCCGGAGGTCTTGGCAGAGCGGATGACGAGGCCCGCCGGCCGCGCGCTCTCCAACTCGCCGATGATCTTGTTGAGCTCTTCGATCAGATCCGCCGACAGCGTGTTGGCACTCGCGCCTTCGCGGTCGAACAGCAACCAGGCGATGCCATCGGAATCGCGGGTCAACTTGAAATTCTTGTACGGTCCGCCCGCATCGGGCTTCGGCCCGAGTTCGAGCACGCGATCTCCGAGAAGGTCCATGATCTGCGATTCCATGATCACACCGTCTCTATCAGCATCGCGCCGCCCTGCCCGCCGCCGATACATTCGGTGGCGATGCCGCGCCGCGTGCCCAACCGCTTCATGGCGTTGACCAGATGCAGCACGATGCGGTTGCCGCTGCAGCCGACGGGATGACCGAGGCTGATCGCGCCGCCATCGACGTTCATCTTGGTTTGGTCGACGACGCCGGCCGCGCCATCGAGACCCAAAATCTCCTTGCAGAACTTTTCATCGTTCCAGGCCGCGAGACAGCCTAGCACCTGCGTCGCAAACGCCTCGTTCAATTCCCAGGTCTCGATATCGCCGAGAGTGAGACTGTTGCGCTTCAACAGTTCGGTCGCCGACAGCACCGGGCCGAGGCCCATGATCCCTGGATCGAGCGCCGACCATTGGCTGTCGAGGATGACGGCCTTCGGCGTAAGGCCATGTTTGGCGACGGCCTTTTCGGAAGCGAGGATCACCCAGGATGCGCCGTCGGTAATCTGCGAGGAATTACCGGCGGTGACCTTGCCCCAGGGACGTTCAAACACCGGCTTCAGTTTTGCGAGCGATTCTGCCGTGGAGTCCGGCCGCACGCCGTCATCATGGTCGTAGAATTTGCCATCGCGCGCGAAAGCCGTCTCGACCTCGCCCTTGAGAAAACCCTGACTCAGCGCATTCGCCAGCCGCTTATGGCTTTCGGCGGCATAGGCATCCGACTGCGCACGCGTAATGCCGAAGAGATGCCCGACCGCTTCGGCGGTCTGGCCCATGTTGAGGTCGGTGATCGGATCGGTGAGCCCGCGTTCGAGGCCGATGATCGGCTTGAAATAGGACGGCCGCACTTTCAGCGCCGCCATGATCTTGGCCCCGATACCCTTTGCGCCGGCAAGTCCTGCGAACCAGCGCACGCCCTGCTGTGGCCACACCAGTGGCGCGTGGCTCAAAGCTTCGGCGCCACCAGCGAGGATCAGATCGGAGGCGCCCTCGCGGATGTAGCGATAGCCCGTATCGATCGACTGCATGCCGGAGCCGCAATTGATCTGCACGGTGAAGGCGACCATCTTCTCGCCCATGCCGAGCCGCAGCGCCGCAACCCGCGCCGGGTTCATTTCGTCGGCAATGACGTTGACGCAGCCCAAAATCACCTGGTCGAAGGCGGTGGGCGCAAAAGGCTGCCGCGCCAATAGCGGCCGGCCGCATTGCACGGCGAGATCGACCGGGGTGAAGGGCCCGGGGCCGCTGCGCGCTTTCAGGAACGGCGTCCGGCTGCCGTCGACGATAAAAACCGGTCGCGCCATCAGCTCGCTGCCCTCTGCTCACCCAATTCCTGGAAGAATTGATGCACGTCGGCGCCCTTTCTGTAAATCGGCGACAGCGCCTCCGGCGCAAAATCGTCGACCTCGAT
>Ga0307517_10000513_pt1 | contig 66363 bp, 85 predicted proteins | sample 23_EM_MG_FD_194515 | JGI IMG/M metagenome (GOLD analysis project Ga0307517, IMG submission 194515) | Populus trichocarpa ectomycorrhiza microbial communities from riparian zone in the Pacific Northwest, United States - 23_EM | ecosystem: Host-associated > Plants > Roots > Unclassified | place...
ACCTCGACGGGCTTGGTGGGTGGCGGGACGAACGTCTTCACAGTTAAATTTTAAAAAATGTACCACAGAATACAAGAAAAAACGTACCCTGGCCTTGATGCTACCTGTAGAAGGCAATCTCGTGGATCCTCCGCAAAGATATCGATCAACATCGGCCGCAGCACCGCGACCCTCGCTAGAGAGTGGTTAGGGCAGTTTGAGGGAATGAAGCAAATCTTACTTGATGCCCCAGACAATCAAAGACTGGCCCCGGCGACAATCGCCAGCCGCAAAGACCCCTTCAACATTGGTTGAATATTTCTTCGGAGGTGTCTGTACGTTAGATCGTGCATCTTGTTTAACCCCGAGGGCATTGAGAACTTCGTTCTGAGGACCAAGGAACCCAAGAGCTAGGAAGACCAGTTGCGCTGGGAAATATTTCTCTGATCCGGGAACTTCCTCCATCTTCCAGCGTCCTGAGCTGTCCTTGACCCACTCAACGCGGACTTGACGAGAGATGTTCAGACAAGCACACTTCAACAGAGCTAAAACGACCCACTTGTATTCAAACCAGTCAATTGGTTATCTTCATTTAATATGAAGTTCTTCGTGGAGATACTGTACTCCCTTGGGTCATTTCCAAAGTGGGCAGCAACTTCAGTATGGCCATAATCAGCGCGGAAAATTCTGAAAAGTAGATTAATTCCTGTAATTCCTGTATTATTTAATCTTACCTGGGCCATTGTGGCCAAGGGTTGTCCCTTCCACGAGATTTGGGAGGCTGGGGAAGCAACTCAAAGTTGACGATTGTTTTAGCACCATGGCGCATAGACGTCCCAATACAGTCGTTACCAGTATCACCTCCTCCAATGACGACGACGTCCTTGCCTTTGGCACTGATGTACCCATCGTCCCCGTGCTCGGAGTCAAGCAGCGACTTTGTATTCAACTTATAAATGGTTAGAATCAACGTTAGAACTAAGCAATATCGTCTTACTTGAAGGAACTCCATAGCGAAATGAATACCATCAGCTTCGCGACCAGCGATCTTCAAATCACGGGGCCATGTTGCACCAGTACAAATAACCAAAGCGTCATTTTCTTCACGCAGTTTCGCCGCATCAACGTCCACACCAACATGAGCATTCGGAACAAAAGTCTGGTTTCATAAGACAATCAGCAGAGGAAGGCCGAGGATCACAATAACTTACAATACCCTCCTCAACCATGAGATCTATTCTGCGCTGCACAATTGCTTTGTCAAGTTTCATACTAAAATACGATTATAAGTTGAGGAAAGAGCAAATATGAATTTGAGCATACTTCGGGATGCCATACATCAAGAGTCCTCCCATTCTATCATTTCGGTCGTAGACGGTGACGATGTGCCCAGCTTTATTGAGTTGGTCGGCGCATGCCAATCCCGCAGGTCCAGAACCAATGATAGCGACACGCTTGCCAGTTCTGAAAGACGGAGGATCAGGGGCCATCCAACCCATCTCGAACCCCTACAAAATATAGCATCTGCTGGATATGTGACAGATATCAAATACGTACCTTATCGATAATGGCACACTCAATGCTTTTAATCCCGACAGGTTGTTCATTGATGCCAAGTACACAAGCGCCTTCACAGGGTGCGGGGCAAACCCGACCAGTGAACTCAGGGAAGTTGTTAGTCATTAAAAGGCGGTTAAGGGCATCTCGCCACTGGCCCTTAAAGACGAGATCATTCCATTTCGGAATAATGTTGGAAATGGGACAGCCAGTGTCAGCCTGGCAGAACGGTACACCACAGTCCATACAGCGCGCGGATTGATATTTTAGTTCGCTCTCAGGCAAGCGAGAAGAAATTTCCTTCCAGTCCTTTACGCGTAAACGAGGTGGTCGATAAGCTTCATTGAGACGTTTATACTTCATGAATCCCCGTGTTTTGTCGAGTTTATTCAGGCGAGCCTTTGTGGTAGAATCATCAACAAGGGCATCTTCAACGTCTGCGACGGCTGGTTCGTGTCGAATTTTAGGGACAACTGGAGGGGCTGGTGCACCCTTAGGGAGAAGGACGTCCTGAATACCCTCTGAGGCAAGGTCAACCTGACTCGCGGTTCTCGAAGGAATAAGGTCTATTACGTTCAGCCTAGATTTCTCCTCCTTCTCTCGCACCACTTGTTCCTCAAGAACCCGTTTATAATCAAGGGGCATAACGCGAACGAATAGAGGGAGAAGGTGATGAAAGTCGTTGAGGACACGGTTAGCGACTTGGGAGTTGGTGTAGTGACGGTGGTCCTCAATCAGGCTGCGCAAAGCGGCAATCTCACGGGGGTCTGTAACCTTGCCGAGCTCGACCATCTCCATGTTGACGTTAGAGGCGAATGTATGGGCCATATCGAGAACGTACGCGATACCTCCACTCATTCCAGCAGCAAAGTTCCGTCCAGCTGTGCCCAGTACAACGATACGTCCACCAGTCATGTACTCGCATCCATGGTCACCACAACCCTCAACAACAGCATTCGCACCAGAATTTCGAACAGCGAATCGTTCCGCAGCAATACCACGAATGAACGCCTCGCCAGACGTGGCTCCGTAAAGGCAGACATTTCCGATGATGATGTTTTCTTCAGCTTTGAAAGTGGATTGTTTCGGAGGATAGACAATGAGACGGCCACCGGAAAGACCCTTTCCGACATAATCGTTGGCATCGCCCTCAAGCTCGATGGTTATACCCGGTGCAAGGAAGGCACCACAAGACTGGCCAGCAGAACCATTCATCTGGATGTGAATCGTATCCCTCGGAAGACCCTCTTCCCCATACAGCTTAGAGACCTTGTGAGAAAGCGACGTCCCAAGTGCACGATCTGTGTTCGTGACTTCACACTCGATGCGAACTGGAAGCCCCTTGAGAAGTGCTGGTTCTGATTCGTCAATGAATTTATTATCGAGGCGAATATACAGCTTGTGGTCTTGTTGACGAACACAGTAAGTGGCTGCACCTGGTCGCATCTCCCATGCTGGCTTCAGAATAGCAGAGAGATCAAGATGAGCAGTTTTAGGTGTTCGGAGTTTCTCGTTGACTTTCAGCATGTCTGCTCGGCCAACCATCTCGTTAATGGTCCGGAAACCAAGCTTAGCCATGTAGCCGCGAAGATCCTCAGCCAAGTAGAAGAAGAAATTGATGACTTGTTCCGGTTGACCTGCGAACTTGGCCCGAAGTTGAGGGTCTTGCGTAGCAATACCCACAGGGCAAGTATTTACTGTAAAGAAAAGAAGACTGAGCACTCCATAATAGAAATAGGATATTACCCACAATGGCATTTTCTCATCATGATGCAACCCATGGCAATCAAGGGAGTCGTGGCAAAACCCCATTCCTCTGCGCCAAGCATGCAAGCAATGGCCATATCACGGCCAGTTTTGATCTGGCCATCGGTTTGTACAATAACACGGCCTCGCAAGTCGTTCAGAACGAGGGTTTGATGGGTCTCGGCCAGGCCAAGCTCCCAAGGGAGACCAGCGTATTTGATACCCGTCCAACGAGAAGCACCAGTGCCACCATCGTGGCCGGAAATGAGAATGTGATCTGCCTTTGCTTTGGCAACACCACTTGCGACAATACCAACTCCGACTTCCGACACGAGCTTGACTGATACACGTGACCGAGGGTTGGAACATTTCAAATCGTAAATTAGTTGTTTGAGGTCCTCTATCGAATATATGTCGTGGTGGGGAGGTGGAGAAATGAGGCCAACACCAGCAGTTGAATGCCGAGTACGAGCAATGGATCCGGAGACCTTATGACCAGGCAGTTCACCACCCTCACCAGGCTTCGCACCTTGAGCCATTTTGATTTGTAACTCGTCCGCATCAGCAAGATAATTGGATGTAACACCAAAACGACCAGACGCAACCTGTTTAATAGCGGATCTCATGCTGTCGCCATTGGGCATAACGCGTGACCGCTCGGCGTCCTCCCCACCTTCACCAGTGTTGGATTTTCCACCTAGACGATTCATTGCGATGGCAAGGGCTGAATGTGCCTCCATTGAGATAGATCCGTAAGACATGGCACCTGTAACGAAACGACGAACGATTTCGTTCCAGGGTTCTACCTGTTCGATGGGAATCGGAGTTGCATTCTCATATCGGAAATCCAAGAGTCCACGAAGGTGAATACTTTGAGCCTGCTCGTTGGCATTTCTTGCGTAGGAATCATATGCACCTTGATTCTTCTCCCTGACAGCGTCTTGCAAATGTGCGATACCTGCCGGGTCGTTCATGTGGGGCTCCCCGCCATCTCTCCAATGATACTCCCCAGATTCTGGCATCCCCGGAGGCATGATGGTCTGGCGTGTCGGCCATCCTCGCTCATGGAGCTCAAAGGCATCAAGGGCGAGGAGATTGAAGGTAGTACCTTGGACTCGGCTTGCTGTGCCAATGAAGCATGGCTCTATCACTTCGCTGTGGAGACCAAGGATTTCAAAAATTTGTGCGCCCTTGTAGGACTGCAATGTAGAAATGCCCATCTTTGACATCACCTTGAGGATACCATTGTCAACAGAATGACGGTAGTTTTCCATCAGTTGGTCAATAGTCTTATCGCCTTTCACGCTATATAATAAGGTCAATCACTACACAGAAGTTAAATAAATATAAAGAACGCACAGTCCTTCACGAGCTACTTTGTGGATCGTTTCGATGGCCAGCCAAGGACAAATAGCATCGGCACCATAACCGACAAGGACACATAAATGGTGTACTTCGCGCGCTTCTCCAGTTTCAATCATGAGCGCAATTTTCGCGCGTTTCTTCTGCAATGTGAGGTGATGATGAACTCCACCGCAAGCAATCAATGCGGACAGTGGCACACGGTTCGGACCAATAGCACGGTCACTGAGAATTACGACTTTAATGCCATCATCGATCGCTTGCGAAGCCTCGCTGCAAACTCGTTCCAGCGCACGTTTGTAGCCAGGAAGTCCCTCGGATTTCGTAAAAGTGATGTCAACAGTGCGCGATGGCCAAGACGGATAGGCAGTCTTTAAATTCTTCATGGCATTCATCTCTTCGATGGAGAGAACTGGGGAAGGGAGCAAGATACGATGACATTGTGAAGCTTTGACTTCCAGTAAATTTCCTTCGGGTCCAACATACGCGGCTAACGACATGACGATACTCTCTCTGATTGGATCGATAGGGGGGTTGGTAACTTGAGCGAATAGCTGGCGGAAATAGTCGTAGATAATACGGGGTTGGGTCGCCATTGCAGCGATTGGTGTGTCATTACCCATAGAGCCCAGTGCCTCTTTGCCGTCAGTAACCATGGGAAGCATAAGCAAGTTCAGCTGCTCCACGGTGTAACCGAAGGCTAAAAGCTTGGGGTCGGTGCTCAATGTGGTATTGTCGAGAAGAGGTTCCAAGTCGATGGCACCGCGCTTCACGCGTCTCACGATGTTTTTCACTTCTAGAACGTGTGTTTCGATCCAAGATGCAAAATTTTGCTTGGATGCGGTCGCTTTTTTCAGTTCTTTGTCGTCCACGATTCTGCCTTCCAAGGTATCGACGAGGAGCATACGTCCCGGCTTCAAACGGCCCTTCTGAACAACCGTCTCGGGAGCGAATTTGATAACCCCAACTTCGGAAGCGCAGACCATGATATCCTCGTTCGTTACGATGAATCGGCAAGGACGGAGGCCATTTCGATCGAGATTGGCACCACAAAAACGGCCATCGCTGAACGTGAAAAGAGCTGGACCGTCCCAAGGTTCTTGAACGCAGGCAGCCCAGTTGTAGAATGCCTTCTTCTCAGAATCCATGCTATCGTTTCCTTGCCAGGCTTCTGGAATCATCATCATAATAGCTTCGGGTAACGTGACGGCAGCATTTACGACAAGTAATTCCAAAACATTGTCAAAAGCGGCAGAGTCGGAGCCGCCATACTCAACGATGGGGTACAATAGGTCAAGCTGGTCGCCAAAGTGTTGCGAGGATAGAACACCTTCTCTTGCGCGCATCCAGTTCTTGTTTCCGCGCACTGTATTGATTTCGCCTGTTTTGTGTCTTCAGCTCGGGTCTAAATCATCAGGTCGATGGTAGCTTACCGTTGTGAGCTGCCAACCGCAAGGGTTGAGCGCGATCCCAACTGGGGAATGTGTTGGTTGAGAATCGGGAGTGCACTAGTGTGAAGTGCGAAGTGTACAGGACATGGTTTAGATCGTGATAGTAGTTATACACTTGAGGAGGGGATAGTTGTCCTTTATAGACGATGTTTTTGGATGATAGGGAGCAGATATAAAATCCTTTAGATAATGTACTTTGAGATTTGAGGGTGAGCTTGTCTGATCATTGGTAAATGGAATCAAACGACTAACATGCTATGTGTTGCGTGTTTTCTGAGAACGTAGAGCTGACGTTCGAAATTGGTGCTGTCGAACGTACCACCTTGGCAGAAGTTGCCATCACCGTAATGGGAACGCATAACGACAAAAGGCTGGAGAATGGCGGGTTCTTTGCTGCTTGCGGCAGGACCCAGAATACTTCCATCAGTTGGGACCTCTCTCCAACCAAGCACACGTAAGCCCAGATTGTCTGCGATACCTGTGAAGATGGTTTGAGACTTCTCCAAGAGTGTGGGGTTATTGGCTTTAAAGAACACGTTGCCGACGGCATATTCTCCGGGGTCGGGAAGAACGCAGCCAAGTTCTGCTTCAGCCTCTCTTTTGAGGAATGTATGAGGAATAGCGGTCATAACTCCAGCACCATCGCCATCCCTGCTGTCCGCTCCCGTCGCCCCTCGGTGCGTCATGGAGCACAGAAGTTGACGGGCTTCGGAGACAATCTTATGGCTCGGTTGACCCTTGATATGGCATATAAAGCCTACACCGCAGGAGTCTTTCTCATACTCGTTGGAGTAGAGACCCTGGTTGGCTGGAAGAGACGAATTGAATGAATCATCGTCTCTTTTGACATCCAAGAAACCGTTATTTTGGAGAGGAGCAGTGTCTGAAACAAGTGGACGGGCTCCAGGAGAGGGATCATAGGAGACAAAGACCATTTTTGAATATGAAACGCAGGACGAAGATAGGTGTCGGAATCTGGGGAAGATAAGGGGGTAGGAAGGAAGATAAAGATTTCGGAATATACGTGAGCCGATTGGTGCCGACATCATCAGATATGCTGTGCGCCCATCATATGTTTGGAAAACTCGGAACACCACTTCCATGCGTGCAGCTGTCAATTTGGCTTGTGGTCTTGTCTTTTCATGGTCAAGCTCACTTATGCACCACGCAGATATCATTCAGACAACTGACAAAAGAAGATGCAACTTGGCAGGGCACACACGAACATACTATGCTCCATCGACGGCTATCTACTACCGTCAACTGGCTCCATCATGCAGCGCAACACACACAGCCGCTGGTAAGGGACTCAGTAACATGCACGATCTAACTCGGTTACGGAAATCCAGACCTTTATGATGTCCATTGTATTGTCGGACGGTCTCGCCCGATGCCATTTCCCAAAGGCGCGCAGTGTGGTCGGACGATGCTGTCAGACCAAAAATGAAATAGGAGGTTTGCATTTTGCAAGAACGTTACCTGTTACAAGATAGGCCGAATCAGCGCTGAAAGCACAATCCCAAACCCATCGCTGGTGTCCAACAAGAGTCCTTTCATGTTTAAAGTCGTGACTTGGGCTTATTGACCAAATCTTGACAGTGGTATCTGCCGAGCAGGTGGCCAGGTAGCTAGAAGTGTTGAAAATTATAGTCCAAGCGAATCCTGTAAAAGACTCACCGGATATCGGGACTGAGGAGGCAGCGTGTGAGGTACTTGCTATGAGCGTGAAACCTCGTCACTGCTTGAAATCGAGGGAGGTTCGTACTCTCGTCGCTGACCTTCCATACGTAGCATTGGCCCTGTAACAACATGGAGACTTAATTTATGCCAAGGGGATAAATTGAGACAATTGCCTTATTATTACCGGCGACCAGACATGATCCGTCAGAAGACAGAGTTATAGATCGTATGGGGACGTCTCCTGCAGGGGTCTATTATTTATCAGAAGGACATAATTATCCAGTGAGGACAGCACGCGCACCAATTCATGAGAACAAAGATTTTCTGTTAACTCCCATTGTTTGATGCTTCCAGCTTGGTCGCAGGAGATCAGCTCTCCCTGATTAGGGTGTATAATCACATCGTTCACTGAAGCAGAGTCAGTCTGCGTTCATGGGATAACCAGCGGCTTTACAACCTGCAGCTCCGTTGTCATAGGTTCGATGAACATTTCCTGCACTCCTGAGAAACTTTCCACTGTCTGCGGTGTTGGAAGATATGTGTACACCCACCGTAAGTCCCATATCCTTATCGTGCTATCTTCGCTGCCAGAGGCCAACCAATGCCCTTCGCTATTAAAGGCGACAGAAGTGACATTGTTGGTATGCTTGTCGAGTACAAGAATCTGGAACCAATGAAAAAGGAAATTTCACTGGGACTGAATTGACAAACTGGGTCAGACGAAGCGCTTGCAATGTCGTATATGTGTATTTTCTTGTGGATTGCAGCAGCGAGATACCGTTTACTTCAGGCAAGCGGTTAGCTTGAATTGTACAGCATCTTGCCGAAGGACCCACTCATTTGAAATCGTAAGGCGATTTACTTGCTGCAAATACCATTGAGTCCAAGAACAAGAGAGTCGATGTGGTAGTTACCCCAGACTCGCCAGTCCGTGCAATTGTCCTCGAGCATATGCCACTCCATGCTTCCCAGAAGCGGATTTCGTGGTCATAGGATCCTGTTACAAGCACAACAGACATGTCATGGCGAGCAGAGCCCTTCGAACTTGAAGTGGCGGGCATTATTGAAGAGGTTATTATTAAGCGGTTGCGAGAAGTCTCCGGCCCGACAAGCTTCTAACACTCGATCACATATGTATTTGCGCAGCGAATGTTTTCGATCGTACGCGGTCATTAATCCGAGCTCCTTGAAACAAGTATTTACCGAACTCGAGTTCTAATCCGCCGGCGACAATTCCCATGAGAAAACTCATTTCGGCGTCCTGTTGCCAAAATGGGGACGTAATTTCTAGACGGTCTACTACGGGCAACCTGCACGTTCACATCGGGATCTGGATGAATTCGTTGCGGCTCTTCATCTGTCATGGATCAAAGGACGAAGTCGCTCAGTAATTTGCACCCCAAGACCTTGCACCCTTGTATAAACTTGAACATGACTTCAGGGTTTGCCTGCTGCACCTCTTTATATTACCTTGCGTCGTGCCTGCCGCTTTACGTGATATCGACATTCTGGGCTGGCTAATTGAATCTATCCTCAAGTCGCCTTTGCACTATGGCCCCACCTTGATTTTTGGTTTACATGACTTACTCGCCAGGACTCGGAATGGTTTTGAAACTGCAAATTTACAAGATGCGCACTTGGCGTAGGAGATTAGAGTTTGACCGTGAGCACAAGTTCCACCTTAAGCTTGAGGACGATCTCATTCCCATGTTCACATCACAGGCATCTAATGTCACAAACCGCGAATCTGCAGAACCCTCTTTCGAATTACGATTCATCTCGAAGCGATAGGCACACGACTGCTAATCATGCAAGGATGTCTAAGGTATAAAATCTCGACTCTGTTCGACCAATGTCCCACTCGACTTGTTCGGCTATGAACGCTTTCCCTGTCTGTGCACCACATACCTTTCTCTTCCGACTGCTTATCATTCCTTAGCCCGGCACTCGCGTTTTCTACTGGACATCTGATGGGGTGGTTGAATATGCAATCGTCCAATCTACGAACCGACTTCCCGACGTACGTTTTCCCGAACTTTACATTTCGAATTTAAACTTAAAAGATGCCGCATTAGGGAACCCAAATTTTGGTGTTGAGGATCGAGGAGAATAGCAAAATCGCCACTTTGCCGTAAGCGCCCAATTTTATCTTGACATGAAGATCGACCTTAATCTATTGTCTCTGCTTATATTTATCTTTCAGGGCTGCTGGAGTTACGAAAGTAACATGAACCCAAAGATGATATAGAACGGTGTCTAGATTCTGGTTTCTTTCTTTTTTGGTAGTTCTACAATAATTTATTTCCGTATATAGTTCTGTCTCTCAAAGTTACCACCCTCGATTCAGCTGCCAGGGCTTCATTTGTAAATTGCCTGTACTTACTAATAATGCCGATGATTTTCTTCGCAGATCGGAATTATCGAATCGGGGCTCTCAGAAGTAACCTCGTGGTTAATGTTAGAACTCTGAGTCTCATCACCTTCGCGGCCATCTTCGCTGGGTCTGAAACCCATGGCTATGTCAAGTTCGGAAGCCTGGACGATCTGTGATATCGTGGATAATGGCATGATCAAATCGCGGGGAAGTAGCCAAGGCGATATAGAAAGTTCAAGAGCGTCCAAAGCGAAGATGATTACTCAAAAACTGACACAGAAACATCGTGCCAGGCAGCTGGCCACATGCATGGGAACGACATGACGTTTACGGATGAGGGAATCACTAGGATAAGGAAGTGGAATTGCGATCCTGAACATGATGTATTAACGCGCTGACGTATGCTAGAGATAGAATTCCCACCCTGATCATGATACTCAAACGCTGGCCAATTCGTTGTTCCCTCTCGATGCTGTGTAGGTAATTGTACCGACTGTAGTCTCTGAAATAGCATATGTCAGAGTGCACAACTACAAGCAAATGGAGTTCTGACCGTTGCAGGTATACGCTTCCAGAGTGAAGGGTCAAAGTGTGCGTTCCCTCCTTTGGGTTGCCAGCTTTCTGCATGCGCAGGGTGCGGTCAGCACCGAGGCTAACGCCAAGAATCCACGAACCACTTGCATCAATATTGTCAATGTGAGGCAGTATTTCACCGTGCGATGCAAGGTGCAGAAGATGCGTCTGAACATCTGAGGTCGGGCAAAGAGAGTACAATCGCTCCAAAATAGGTTGTAGACCCTCGAACTCTGCCACTGGCCAGGAAGACAGATGCATTTCTCGGAAATTGCGAATGACCCCGTCATAGTGGCCCTATATACGGACATAGCAGGTAAGGTGATTTGGTGAGAACGTGGGAGCTGGAACGAACGATCTTGCCTCTTCAAATTCGTAAAGTTCATCTGGAGCAAACATTTTGAGCAAACTGGTCGGCGATCCAACAGGAATCGATTTCCAAAAGTCCCTTCGCATTTTCCGAGCCTGTCGGGTTTCTAGATTATCCAACTTATGAAGAGAGGCGAGGAGTAGAGTTCGTTGTTCTTCTTTTGTGAAGTACTTCGGCCAGAAAAACAAGCCTGAGGGATATTCAGGTAATCCACAGGTCAGATTCGTGAACCGACGAGGGTAAGAAAATAACTTGTGTCTCAGGAACGGCCTCCGCAACACGGGAGACATGACATTAGAATTTAGAAAGAAAAGTGACCACGACCTTTTCTGTCACGATGTCACACTGAGATGACCTTACTTTTAGTATGCTGGAGACGCAGGAATCAATTTCAAGTCTTTCTGAATTTAAAGATGGTATTTCGTCTTTCTTTAAATTGCACGACCTCACTCTGACTCATGTAGCTAAGTAGAGCCAACGTCAAGCAGTGGTAGCGTACAGGCAGCCATTGCGCGCACGGTATCCAGAAGCTTGGCTCTCTATTTTGCTAGACCTGTTCGTCTATTTCGACCTGCGAAAGGTGATTGTCAAGGTGTTATCCTCAAAGTCGTCTCACCATTTTCAATGCTCAAGTTCACGGATGGCAGACCCTGAAAAACTTGGCGAAGCAACAAGGAGAAGCCCTGAGTCCTCAATACCTCCTTTCTTTGGTCAAGTTCCATGGGGTACGTATTTCACTTCCAAGTTACGATTGCACTTATCCCACAATGAAGTAGTTCGGTGTCATACCCAAACATTTTATTCCTCCCATGTGTGTAAACGCAACCTTGGGGTTTGTCCTGTGGGAGTCATATGGTATAGCCTCTAGTGGACTAGAGCCATATCTTTCATCCCGTTCTCTCGCAAATGCTGCTATGTCTGGTTCTATCGCAGGTGCATGTCAAGCTGTTGTTGCTGCTCCAGCAGAAAATGCCCGACTGCTACTAGAAGGTGGTTTCGGGGGACACTCATGGTCTTCTGCATGGAAAGAAGTTTTTCGGGAAAAGAGTCCTTCACCTGTTACTGTAGCCAAAATTCAAATTCACGAAATTCGCGAGCTAAGAACATGGTTTCAAGAAATCGGTCATATGGCAGGTCGTGGTTGGGAAGGCTGGGGCTGGGGTTGTGCAAAAGATGCTGCAGGTTAGTCCAGATTCTGCCCAGATTATCCCGAGGTCGATTATCATCCTCTTTAAACTAGGGTTTGCTGCTTTCTTTTTTATCTTCGAAATTTCTAGACGTGCAGGTGCGAAAGGGAAGAGTTTGTTAGAGAACAGACTCTCCCGCTCGCATCGCTTACAAGAAGGCAGCCGTGTTGGACAATTGCCAGCGATTGTGAATGGTATTACACTTGTATCAGGTGGGGTGAGCATGTCAAATACGATTTGTAGACGATCCTGAATCCTGATAACCTTTATCGAAAGGTCTTCGCAGGCCTTGCTTACGAATTGGCATGCCGTCCTTTCGATATTGCCCGACGCGCAATTTATTTAGACAAGATTGAAAAGCCAGAGCCTTCTTACAGAATAATCCAGCGAAGACTAAAGAAAGATGGAATAAAGATTTTCTTTCAAGCCAACATTCTGCCACACGCCGTTGAAAGGCCGGCAAAATGGACTGTAATACTACGGACAATCGGTCGTGTGGGTCCATGGGGGATCGGTTTTCTCGTCTGGGAAGCGTATGGCCCTTCAAAATACCTGTGAAACTAATTACACTGGATCACATTTTTCGTAAATATCTAGATGGTTCTAGAAGTGTTCGGAATTTATAAGTTTGAGATGTGACCCAGCTGACAACCTCACTTTCATTTACCGTCTTCAAACGAGTAGTGAAGCAGTTACAAAAGCATGCCTCGTTGCACTCGAAAAGGGTGTGGTGTTGAATTCACAGAGGGTGGTGAGGATCTCTGTAATTATCACCCAGGCGCTCCGGTGAGCAAACCTTCTCCTCAAACAGAACTCTTGCATATCATATGTACAATTAGGTGTTTCATGAAGGATTAAAGTCATGGTCCTGCTGCCAAGATATCTACAAGCCTGTCTTGGATTTTGATGAATTCATGACGATTTCTGAAAGTCTTCCCTACATTCGCCGTTCATCTATACAAATGTTGATAATTTGATTCATCCAGCCGTGTACGGAAATTAAGGGACATAGCAGCGCGGCAGTTGTAGACGCACCCAAGGCGTCCGCAAACCTAGCTCAATCCATCCCTCGAAACCTTCCAATCGAAACAAGCGTCGGAGGGCAGCCCGGACAGGAAGTGTTCCACGTTGCCCCTCATAAATCCGACCCTGTGGACCGCCCTGTAGTGCCAGCTCTTGTCCTCGAGGAAGATGATTTAAGTACACCAGTGCAAGCTGGCACGCTCTGCCGCCGCAGAGGCTGTGGGGTGACCTTCACTAATGACGAGGTTAATCGACAGGGAGACGGCGAGGGTACTATCTGTCACTACCATTCATTACCGGTGAGCACTTGAATATCACCTCTTCCGTCGTAAATAACACCGATTGCAGCCGATCTTTAGAGAGGGAAGCAAGGTAGTGGATGTATCTTAAGATTCACGCCATTCCTCAATTTTGGAATCCTTAGGGTTATCTGTGTTGCAAACGCCGAGTCCTCGAATTTGAGGAGTTTCTGAAGATCAAAGGCTGCCAGACTGGTCGCCATTGTTTCATTCCAGTGGCAAACAATGCAAAGGTTGGTCTTTCTGACCTAGAGCAATTTCTTGCGTTGATCTTCTGAGCAGACTGAAGAACAAATCGAATGCCGTGTGGACCACTATCAAACACCAAACCAAGTCCATGTTTCTATATTTGCCAAGCAGGTTGACAAAGACCGTAGTTCAGTGCACTTTGAAAAATCAAGAGTGAGTTTTGCTTTGCCGTAATTAATCCACTGTCCGTGACATATTTGACAAGGTCAAGCTCGATCTTTACCTGCCGGGCAATAAACGCTTCACGAAGACAATAGATCTTTTTGCGTCGATTGACCCCAACGATTCCACATTCCTGTATTTTGGCACAAAGGTTTGCAACTCCTCACATTTTATCCACAAAGCTGAAGTCAATCAGGTTGAATTACATCTCAAAAAGACTGATTCTCGCAGCTGGAGTGTTCTTGAGAAGACAGACAGGGACTTGAGCAACATAAGCCTCACTTTTGGCGTTGGAGGTAAAACTGGGACGATTGGTGGAAAGGAGTTGATACTCGATGAATCTAATAAAATCCGGTCGTGATCTATGTATCACAGTACTATAATGCAATCCAAGGTATAGTTGTCTAAATGACACCAGGCTTCTCGATTCTTTCGTACATCTGGATCAAGTCCCCTTCCTGAAAATCAGAAAAGTCTTTCAGAGTCAGACCACACTCTGTCCCCTTGCGTGCTTCCGTGATTTCCTTCTTCAGCTGCCGCATTGTATCAAGGGAACCTGTTTCAAAGGTGTTTATCAGTAATCGACACAACACGTGGAGAGTGGATTACCCTCATGGATAACACCGCCGTTTCTTATGACACGCGCAAGTTTCTGTCTTTCAACAAGTCCATTTACAACACGGCAACCTGCCACTTTAACGATTTGCTTGGATTTGCCCGTAATGTCAAACAATTGAAGGACTGTCGCTTCTCCTGTCACTTTAGTCTCAATTGTTCTGGGCAACATATCAATGACGCGGGAGCGAACATCATCAATGAGACGATAGATGATATTTCCCGTAAAGACAGGAACCTCGTTTTGAGCTGCCAGGGACAAAATTGATCGAGGAGCCGAAACTGAAAAGCCAATTATCGTTCCTAATGCGCTAATTAAAGCTGAGGGTTACAAGAGTAGTCGAGACTCACCATTAGCAGCTTTTGCCAGTAGAATATCTGATTCTGTTATATCGCCTACACCTGTGTGTATGACTTTAGATATGGCAATGTTGTTCCCAATGCTGTTGAGGGCCCCTTCAAGGGCTTCGCAACTGCCGCTGACGTCACCCTTGATCAACAATTTGAGTACTTTTGGACCATCATTTGCAACAGGGACAGCCGGGGCATCCTCTCCTTCAGCTTCAGCGCGGGCCTCACGTTCTTGCCTTCTCGACTCATTAATTGCCTCTGCGTCTTCCTGCAGCGCTTCTGTTTCTTCCCTTCGTAGGCGATTGACGATAGCTTTTTTGATATCTCCCTCGGTTCCGTCAAGAACCTCATCACCAGCTTTAGGAAGCGTTTTCCAGCCGGACACAGTAACAGCCATGCCCGGAAAGGCGGATTTTACAGTTTGGCCAGATGAATCTGTCATCCTGCGAACTTTTCCTTGGGCAGATCCGCTAATTATGTGGGACCCAATTTTCAAACATCCCTGTCGAATCAAAACCGTCGCAACAGAGCTAGATAATGAACGTTATCTAATGTTGTATCAGATATAAGGGTACGTACCCTAATCCTTTGTGGATATTTGACTCAATGATATGTCCGTATACAGGCCCACCTTGATCCGCACGCAGATCTCGAACCTCGGCTACTGCAGATAAAGTTTCAATCAAGTCTGGTAGACCATCCCCTGTAAGACCAGACACATGTACAGCAGGAATATCTCCACCAAACTCTTCCAATTGAACTCCGTAGGCCATTAGAGATTTTTTAACGCCATCCTAAAAACAATTAAGTTGTGAATGGGACATCATAAAGAATCACTCACTGGGTTTGCGTCATGTTTGTCAATTTTGTTGATGGCCACAATTAAATCCACGGAACTACCTTCTCTTTTTAGAAGTTTTATGACCTCCTCAGTTTGCGGCATGATGCCATCGTCTGCAGCAACAACCAACACGACGATATCGGTGATATTAGCGCCACGGGCGCGCATAGCAGAGAAGGCAGCATGCCCGGGAGTGTCTAAGAACGTAATCGACTGTGGACCAGAAGAAGTTGTGGGTTGGCTAGTCTGGCTAGTCACAGGTACAGAAAATGCGCCAATATGCTGGGTAATGCCGCCTGCCTCGCCTTTTGCAACAGAAGCTGAACGCAAGGTATCCAACAAGGTGGTCTTCCCATGATCAACATGACCCATAATAGTTACAATTGGGGGGCGAGACGGCAACGTCGATGGATTCGGATGGGCTTTACTGCAAGTAGGAATGAGTATTAATCATCTGTGAAATAGTCAAACGCACGGAGGATAGATATCAAATGCAGCATCGTCGTCAATGACAGGGTTAAAGCCAAATTCTTCAGCCAACAACGCAGCATAGTCCGCCGATAGAACTGAATAACGGATAGATCAAGATGATAGTCATGTTTCAGCAATCGTACGCACTGTGGTCATAATTGGCTTCCACGTCCATTCCGACTCGTCGCATCTTATTTAGTAGATGGGCTGAAAGTACATATATTACATTCACGCAAGACATAGAAGATCAAATCATACCTAATTTCACTTTGAGTACCCTGGCTAACATAGCGACTGTGAGCGTTGTTGGGATGAACACGTCTTTCCGTCGAAACATCTGTTTCTTTCTGGGCTTCAACGACTTCTTGATAAGGGGTTTGTTCAAAATGGTTCCTCTTCTATTAGAATCATGATATGTGTTCCGTTCGGGAACAGCTCGTTGTCGTCTAGGTGCACGTCGAGGGTCATCGTGATCAAGAAACACCTGGAATGAAGAATAGTCTGGGCGAGGACTTAGATTGGCTCTAGATGAGGACATGTTATTCTCGGCTCTTGATGAAGAGGAGGCATTGGCGGTCTCTCTTGAAATACCGACATTCCTTGGGACTCTATTCTCGAGATCTCGTGACTGTGATTCTGACACCGTAGGACGAGCTGCTGTGGGGGTCTCTATTGAGACATTGACACCCCTTGGGACTTCATTCCTGGTCGTCCATTTGCCGTGATCCCGTCGCGGCTGTGATCGTGAAGACACTGTAGGGCGGGTGTCCACTGAGGGGGTCTCTTTTGAAACATCGAAATTCCTTTGGACTTCCTTCTTGGTCGTCCATTTACCGAGATCCCGTGGTGATTGTGATCCTGAAGTTGTGGGACGAGTGACCGCTGAGTGAGTATCTTCTGAAATATCAATATTCCTTGGGAGATCCTTCTTGGATGTCCATTTACCGAGATCCCGTTGCGAGTATGATCCCAAAGGTGAAGACACTATAGGAGGAGCAACCACTGATGGGGTCACCTTGGTCGCGAGATCTCGTGGTGAGAGTGATCCTGAAGCTGTAGGACGAGTGACCGTTGAGGGAGTCCCTTCCTTGGTCGTCCATTTACCGAGATCCCGTGGCGAGTGAGATCCCGAAAACATTGTAGGATGAGTGACCGCTGAGGGGGTCTTTTCAATACCAACATTTCTTTGGGCTTCATTATTGGTCGTCCATTTACCGAGATCCCGTGGCGCGTGTGATCCCAAAGCTGAAGATAATATAGGACGAATGACCACTGAGGGAGTCTCTTCTGAAATACCGACATTATTTGGGACTTCCCTCTTGGTCCCGAGGTCCCGTGGCGAGTGTAATCCTGAAGTTGTAGGGCGAATGATCGCTGAAGGTGTCTCTTCTATATCTACATTCTTTGGAGGTTCCCTCTTGGTCGTCCATTTACCGAGATCCCGTGGCGAGTGCGACCCTGAAGTAGAACTGACCGCTGAGGGTCGGGTTTGTGGCGGACGAGCCCAACTCTTGGTAGAAGGCAGTGAAGGTGTATGGGAATTGCCTTCGTTGTCTGTTTTGTGTCGGGTGACCGCTGAGGGTCGAGTTTGTGGTGGACGGGCCCAACTCTTCGCAGAAGGCAGGGAATTGTCTTCGCTGTCTGTCTTGCATCCTCCATTCAACAAAGTCAGGAAAGGAAAGAAACGTGCACATACCTTCAATTGAGCAGTAGCGGAACCACCATAGAGACGTTTACCAGAAAGGCGAACCACTGTAATCAGCCTAGAATTTTTGTGCATCGTCAGTGTTGAAAGTGGTCGTGACCGTGACAGAGCCAGACGCGTTCTGACGCGACGCTGGAGCCTGGCATCATTCCTGGTGTACCACCATGGGTTGGATCCCTTCGCCACATGTTTCCGGAGACCGACCCACGTATATTCATATGTACCAGAAGATTCTGTCCGATCACAGGCGTTCACTCTCCTCTGCGACCTCCGTGACTATCCTGGTTGCACCTAATGTAGACGCTCTGTGTGCTGCTCGCATGTTTGCCACCTTATTCAAACAAGATGATGTTGTATATCGAATTATTCCTGTCTCTGGGCGGATTGAATTAGAAAGAGTGGCTGATGATCTTCGTAAGAATCTGGAGGTGAGTATCATTACTATAAGTATGTCAAGTCTCTAATGATCATTCTAGCTCTTAAATCTTATATTAATTAATATGGGCGGAACTTACGACCTACCATTAGCAATGTGGTTTGGTGATTTTGACCTAAAGGTCAATGTGCATGTCATCGATTCGGCTCGACCCCAAAGTCTGCCTACTCTTTTCATGGGTGGACTCAATGCCGATCGAATAATTGTCTGGGATGACGGAAGTACAGAAAACTTGATGGACGAAAAGAAAGCTTGGGAAATAGCCGAAGTGCGGATTAAAGCTCATTCGCAAATACCCACCATTCTAACTCATCGTCAAGTATGAAGCCATGCCAGAATCAGATGACGAGGATTTGGAGGACGGTAGTAATGACGACCGTGAAGACGACGAGGCGTACTTTGATGTATCTGTCAGTCCTTCGTCACGTAAACGTCGGAAAGAAACCGCGGATGGCCCCCAGAAGCGACCCCGAACGGACGAAGACGTAGGTTATTCCTTTTATTCCACACACAGCCGTATTCATTACTTGTCCATCATAGCCACCCAAGGTCACTATGGAGGAATGGGATCTATCCAACCAACGGCTTGACAAATATTACACTTCTGGTACATCTTATGGTTCGAGTGCGGCTTCCTTGCTCTACGGTTTAGCTATACAATTGGAGCGCGTGGACAATGATTTGCTATGGTCAGTACCCTTAAACTGCTTCGGACGAATGATGTTTATGATTATCCTTAGGCTTGCGATCCTCGGCGTCACGTATCAATACCTCACCTCCAAAATCCCGCGGACAAAGTACGACACTCATCAGGCTATTTATCATGATGAAGTTTCCCGTCTGAATCCGCAATCAGCGCAACAAGAGGATGTGCATGCTTTACTCTCCATTAATCCTGATGATGTTAGTGTCCGTTCAACCGAGGAACTGCGTTTCACACACTTCAGGCATTGGACATTGTACGACGCTATGTATCATTCTAGTTACGTAGCCGGAAAACTGGGGATATGGAAGGAAAAGGGGAGATCTCGTCTGACAGGTCTACTGGCAAAAATGGGGTAAGCTGTGCAGTTTTCACCAGATTATGCGGGATGGTCCCATTGAATTCGCCTAGAATGTCCATAACCCAGGCACAGCAACCGTACTCGCATATGGACATGGATCTAAAGAAAACACTGATTCAGAAACTGGACGAGATTGCGCCTGAATATGGACTCGTCGAACTGTCCTATCCATCGTTTATGCGATGCTTCGGGTTTCATTCGCAACCTCTGTCTGCAGCTGATGCTGTGGAGGGTATTAACGCTTTGCTGGATGTTGCAGAAGGGATTCGGATCGAAGTGGAGATTGAGGGTACAAGGAATGGCGGTGAGTGGTTTGGCGCAGGGAAAGTATGGGAGGCATATGCATCAGAAAAGTACAACATAACGAAGAAGATGGAGTTCGGTCGGGACGATGGACGTCCAGCAGCTGATAATATTCAGGAATCGCAATCGAACGAAAATCCGTCGCAGGAACCCGATTGGTGGGTCAAGAATTTTTGGACGGCTTATGACGCTCTCAGCGAGTGAGGATCTTCCATGGTTCCAGCAGTTGATTCTGATATCCATGAAACAGCATTTCTGCGCTCCGTCGGTCGCTTAGTTTGTCGATGTCTGTTCATCGAGCAGTAATCCGCGCTGGTACATCTATTATTGACAAGCAGGATATCAAGACGATGCGACAGACGAAAATTGTTGTTCTTGATCAGGGACCTGACCTCGCTCTTTTTGTTCATCCCGGGATGTTGACAAGGCTGGCCCTATGGTTGATTGACGCCTTACGAGATCGTATGCCGAATCAGAAAGATCCCCCAAAACGGAAGAAGAAAGGTTTGCCAATGCTGTTGGCTTGCTTGAATGAACCGAAGCAACGATACACAGCGGTCGGTGTTACTGCTTCACCAGACTTTGGGCAAGTTCAGAAAAAGTAAGTTAACCTACTTATACCAGTGTGTACTATGTCGCTTATTGGTATATTTCAGCCAGTTCTCTCTAGCGTTTTACGATGCCATTGATAAATATTCCCTCGATATCCAGTTCGGATCTTTTGACGCAAGTATTGTTGAAATAAACAAGAAAGACTTGAAGGTTTTCCTCGAGACTGTCTGTGGGTTATGAGCGTAGCATGTGGATATATAACCGTTCTAATTACTTATGCAATCTTGAACTGACTTGGCCCCGGAATTCCCGGCCCCACTCTTGATCATTATCTCGTGGAGCCTTAATTCTGATAATTTCATCATGTCGAGGACACCAGTAGATACGTTCCTTCTCACTCACTCACTCTAATCTGAAAAATTTACCAGGATTCTCTATTAAAGTCTAGGGGAAAAGGAGAGGAGGATTGTTATGTTCGTCAAAAGGCGAGTCATAAAACCAGAACCGTAAAACAGAGATGTGATTCCAAAGCAGGAGCGAGAACAACTCGAAGCTATCAAACTTAACTTGGAAAAGGGTGAATCACAGGGAATAGCTGAATCCCCCCAAGACTTTGAAGGCGGACAACAACTCGAAGCTATCAAACGTAACTTGGATAAGGGAGAAGCACTTGACCAAGATGAAGGCATCTTTGGGGAACAACTCGAAACTATCAAACGTAACTTGGAAAAGGGGGAATCACAGGAAACAGCTGAATCCCCACATGACCAAGACTTTGAAGGCGGCTTTGGGGGACAAGAGTATCTTGAAGACAGATTTGCAACGACTTGTGGAGAGCATTGATTGACATCCAACCGTCAACCAAATCATCATATTATAAAGCTACTGCGCAACTAGCAGTTGTACTATTCTCGTAAAGTGGTGAAAGCGATACTTTAATCAATATATAACTTGAATGAGACCCCTTTTTAAACGAGATTAGGTACGACAACAATAATTCCCTACTTAGTCCGATAAATTGCATACCAAATGCCTAATATATGATAATAATGAGAGTGAATGTCCAGAGTTGTTATGATTTAGAAGGGACAGGAGTTATCAAAGGAGGGTCTGCTCTTCGAGCAGCACCAGCGCCACAGGACGCCGGAGGAGCAGTGCCAGGATCAACCCAAGCGTCAAGATATGTACAAGTGGGAATGGGCACATTCATGCGAGTGGTGTCGGAAGGATTTGCCCAGCCGTTCCCTGCGTTGACGGATTTCCCAGTAAATGTGGGAACAGGTAATGTTGGGATGGCACCAGTAGGTGTGTAGGCAGGTAGGGTGGACACTGCACCAGCCTGACTAATGGTGGCAGGTGGCCAAGCATAGCTGGCCGAGACGGAAGCTGGTATGCCAATACCACCCCCACCAGTTTGCCATGTCCTTAGTGGTGGTGCCCATGGGTTTGAGTTCCCACAAACACCAACGGCATCGCGAGGATCCGTGGGCATCCATCCATGTTGTAAACCGAGTTGATACGACCACGCAGGGGCCTCGACTCTGCCAGACGTACTGGAATTGCCGATCTTCCACGTCCAGAAGAAATAATTCTGTTGGGCATAGGTCAAACAACTAAATGAATTCGAAACAAAACGCAAAACATACCTGCAGTGCATCCATGCTGGACAAAGCGAACTGACGGATACTGGATTTCATTGTATCGTCATAGCTTTGGTAATCGTTCCATGTTGTGCAGCTTCCAACACGAGTCCCGCCACCTTCGTAAGTTCCCTCGTAGCGCGACCCAGCGCCAACATTGTTCAAGTACAAAGCGCAATCATTGACAGCATTACTGAATTCCCCAGCGGTTGTTAGCCCAAAGGCACCCATAGATGTGTTGACGCCGCCACCCCAGCTCGTGCAGGGGGTATTAACATATGTCGACATAGGTGAATCAGATTGGGTCCCAAAAGCGAGGTAAGGGTGTGTATCGAGAGCCACACGATCAGCATTAGGGAAGATATCCACCCACTCTGTGCGAGCGAAGAAACCATCGTGAATTGAGATAAAAGGACCCTTTCCAGTACCCGTCCCACCAGCATTGCGGATAATATCGTAGGCCTGCAAATAGCTATTCAAAAGGTCAGTAATGGAATTGATATTTATGAGACAGGACTCGCAATCTAGACAAATTGTCTTTCCCAAAAACCGTGCCTTGAGGTTCATTTATAATTCCGAATATTGTCACAACATCTCTGTACTGAGGCTGAGAGATAAATTCGGCAAAGATGCGAATATAATCAAGCGAACGTTGAACGTTGACATAACCCATAGGTCCGTTCAAAAAGCCGATGTTCCCGAGACGACCAGAGTGATTCCACCCATTCTGACTGCCAGGCAAAGCATGCAAGTCCAAATTGATACGCAAACCATACTTGCGAGCCCATTTGATAGCTTTCAGAAAATATCTGTAATCAGAGCTTTTGAATCCGTTCAGTACGGATAAAAGAAGTGAAGGCTTACTTCCATGAAACTTTGGGCAAGAATTGTTCTCCATCAAGAACATCTATAGCCCAATAACCAATCGGAATACGAAGGAAGTTCAAACCCGCAGCAGAAATTTCCGCAAAATCTTTTTCTGTCTTTTTAGGAATGAACAACAGGTAAAAATGCAATAAACAAAAATACAAACAATGAAGGTCTTGTAATGAGTTTCCAGTTGGTCGATTCCGCCTCCAGAAGTATCTGCGCGCATAGCTTGACAAAGTGTCCACTCATCCACAGGAGGTGTGGGGTTTGAGGAGTATTTCTGATAAAGAGCAGGAGAACTAAAAAAAAAAATCGGATAAGCCTAGACAGGCCAGGGCTCTTGACAAGATCTCACATGAACTAACGGTGAAGATAAGAAAAAAAATGTGGATAAAATATGAAGGACGAAAACTCACTGGTTCGGTCACCAACCAGCCACCGAGATTGACACTAATGATCTTGTGTGAGCGAAGAGAAAGTTAGGGTGACAAAATAAACTCACCCCCGAATGGGATCGATTCCATAGCGAAAAGTCTCATTCAAAGCGGGGGACCAGGATTGAGGTCTGGCACCATTATTAAATGGGTCGTTTTCGTCGTAATACCAGTATCCACCAAACGAGTTACGATAAACGAAAGTAGAAGCATCCTCCGTAGTGACAGTAGAGCCATCGCGGCCTGTTACAGCCAAATTACTTGGTTTCGATGACGAGGTCGGTTTAGCAACAGAAGCAGTGGTGGCCTTAGGGCTACTGCTACTGCTAGTCTGATTCTTGGGTTTTATTACCAAAAAATAGACGAGAAGGGCAGCAACAAGGAGTAGGACGGCAAGACCAGCTATGATGATCCAGAATCTCATCTTGCTTTTCACCTTATCTCGTGGATTAGCGTATGCTAAATTCTTCTCTCCCAAGAACCTATTCCGATCTCCCGACAAGGGTGTCATGTTATACTGCTCAGGGTGATAGCTGGTGTGGGGATCATCTGTGTAGCCCATAGCTCCGCTGTTTGGATCCAGGGCGTAAACTGAATTGTCGTAGCCCGAGGAAACTGGAATGGAATATTGGGACCCATAGGAATTGCGGAGGCCGGGCTGGTCAGAATACAGGGCAGAACCCATGAAACGGGGCTGGACTCCATCAAGAGCGCCATAGGGTTGAGAAAGGTCAGCACCTTCTGCAGTCAAGTCATGCATTGAAGGTGAATGGGAATGATAAGACAGCTCTATCTGGTTGTGGGCAGGAGGCGAATGGAAAGTGGGAAGTGGGTCGTCAGTGGTGAGGGGCAGGGGTTCGTATGGAACATGGCTGGTGCCAGGATAGTTGGCCATGTCGAAGAACACACTGTTGAGGGTATGGTGAGCAGGACAACGGTGCACGGTGGGTACACTCACCCGCTAGGGGAATGAATGAAAATGCAAAAAAAGGAGAGTTTGATGCTGGTGACAACAGTGCTCTGCCTTTATTTTGTGTGTCACAAGCGATCAATCACCCGCGCAGCCCGGCACATTGACAGTGCCCCTATTATCGGAGTGCGGGCCTGCAACTTCGGGCAGCCCTACCAGGGTTCTAGGACGCGCCATACAGTGCCCAACCAGAATGCGGTCTGCAATTTAAAGAAACCAACGCACTCTGCAAGCACTCTGTTTCAATTTGCCTGTAAGCTGTACAAGTTGTCACAGTCACTGATCGGATCCACCGCAAAGTTCAAACAATGATTTGCCTCTCCAAGGCGCTGCCTTGAACGCGGCCGTAGCTTACTAGTTTCACCTTACTATTAGGAAAGAGTCGGTGACTGAGCACTCACCATAACATGAAGGGCTATTGATGCTTATCCGCAGCACACGACAACAGATATCTGATATTACCAGATATTATTACCTCGTAACTATTTCGTCCATATACAGTAGTTCGATCGGAGCGTCTATTCTACACAAACATGTGCCTAACATATTAGTCGTCGCAAATCCAGATCACGAAGTTTGTGAAGACTGCTGTTGCTGCTGTTGAGAATGCTGAGTCTGCAAAGCAAATGCAGTTAAAATCTTCATGGGTTCAATCAGATAACTGTTCAAGAAAGAACGTGATGTAAACAAACCTGCTCTTGAGTGAGATTGCTTAAATTCGCAGGCAAAGAATAATACGGGTTTCCAGTAAGAGAACTGCCTGCAGCCTGCGATAGTGCTTGGGCCTAACAAAGTCATTCTGAGATGGCTACTCAAATAAGCTACTCAAACGTACCAAATTAGCTTGAGCAGCTGGTGGCAGCTGCATCGGAGCTTGCATTGCTCGGACCTGCTGCAAGAGATGCGCCTGTGCCTGTGCCTGCGCCTGTGCGCTGATGGGTCGTCCATTCGGAGAGGTCCCCGTTGCCAGCCGTGTTTGTCGATTCGGTAGGGCTACTGCAGGCACACTGGCTCTTCCGCCAGACTGATTGGCTTGCTGTTGCACCTGAAGTTGCAACTGTGCCAACTGCTGCTGCTGCTGCTGTTGCACGAGTGTTTGCTGGGCTTGTTGAGTTTGTCTCTGTTGACCTTGGGGCTGGGAGGTCTGAGTAGGCTGAGCTGGTGGTTGCTGCTGTTGGTTCTGGGAACCGCCCTAAAGCAGATGTTACTATGAACCACAGTGACATGTACTAAGGCTGAAGAACCTACATGAGGAATGCCTCCGCGTTGCGCTTGTTCGCGCAATAGGTTTTGGCGCATTGCGTCATCCTGGCGTGACCGAGCCAACTGGATATCATGGCTTTCCCGCTGGTCTTTGTCAACCTTCATACGCGCCAACTCCAGAGGAGTCAACAAAGGAAGCCTGTTGTACTGGTTATGGGTTTCGTGAATCGCAGGTGGTTTCCTTTGATTGGCTGCAAATATTGAACAAGGGTGATTGACAACGGCCGATAACTCTACACGTACCCATTGTCTTGATTGCATCTGCCCGCTTCTTCACAGCTCTCTTGATAGACTCTTGCAAAAGATGGTGCCTCCTACGCTTCTTCTCACCAGCAACATTTGCACCTTGTCCTCCAGAAACACTGGCACTGGCGAGTCTCTTGACGGCCCTCGTCGTCATCTGATTTTGGGTGGACATTCCAGCGACGTTACCATCGTCTCCAACAGGGAGAGCGGATTCGCTAGATTGTGATTTACGCTCAGCACTCCACCTCTCTTTCCACCTCTCCGCACAATCGGCAGGGGTCCGCCTCTCCGTAGGTGTCGTAAATCGTGAAGAATTGAAGCATTCGGTAACGAGTGCCCAATTCGTCGAGTACCTGTCTACCAGCTGCTTCAAGACCGCATCATCACCTGCTGTCCATATATGATCATTTCCTCTTCTACGGGCTTCCTTGTCCTTGAGTGAGGATGCATGAAATTGCAATGCGAGGCTTGAGGAGGCATTCGATGGTCTCCCTTCGAAAAGGTCTGACAACAAGGTTATTGCACAGAGGGCTTGCAGAAAAGGAAACAATTTACCATTGGATACATCTTCAGATACTCTGTTGCTCCCATCCATGTCGGGTGTGACAGCTTGAGGGTCAATAGGTAACCAACTCTCGTCCTTGAAACGCTTAGCAGGCTGAAGTGGACCAATTAAAGTTGGCTTCATATGCATGAAGCGCCCAGTTGGAAACAGCTTCGCGTAATTCAAATCTTCTGCTCGTTTCGTAGGGTCATCCCTATCGGATTTCTTCTCGGACTTCTTCTTTGTCTCCCCATTTGTGATGGCAGGGATAGGAGAAACGTCCAATAGACCAAACGGTTGTAAGTCAGGGAATAGAGTTTGAAGATCCAAATGCTGGGGCTGGGTGTCCTGGGCTTGAGTGTGGGCCATCAAGCTTGCAGAAATATCAGACAGATCAAAGAACAAGTCGTCACTGTGAACAATCCTCTGTCGAAGTGGAGCAAGGGAAGATTTCGAAGGTTTGGCAAACACTGGAGCAGGATCCCCATCTCCGTTTACAGACTGAGAACTGGACTTGGATCCACTGAGCAGAGGGTTCTCTGATGTGGATTTTAGAGCTTGGTTTAGATCGTCGTCAAGTTTGTTATCGATTACGGATTGGACTGTAGCATCTTCGGGTACACGGACAAGTTGAAGAGCCGATTGATCTTCCATTTCTTCGTCTTTGGGTTGAATTTCCTGAACAGAATCTAACGCATCCCGAATGGCGACAGAAGGTTCAAGTGGATCCATGGTTTCACCTTGGATTCCGTCCTCGTCCTCCTCGTCCTCCTCTTCTTCTGTGTCATAATCCAGGCCAAGTTGTCCAGGCTTTGATAACCTATTCACGTCTACTGACATATCCATCGCTGAATCAGTATTGTCATCTTCGATGTGAATACGCGACCGCTTCCATTTTACAACGATACCGGCCTTCCGGCGTTCCTCCGGAGTTTTTGCATAATGCCATTCCAAGACAGCAGTAGAGAGATTGTAGGCCAAAGCCAATTTCCACCGTCGTTCCTCACGAAAATCAATTCTCATCCATTTCTGACATCGATTAGTATATATTTGTGATTGTCAAGATTCAAACCAACCATCTCGTCCAAAAGATAATCCCAATGGCTCTTAACCGACCCTCCGATACCGCGTTGCTTCTTGGGTTGTCGGAAACTCCATCTCCCATCATTTTTGAGGAGTTCGATACGCTCAATCGTACGAATTAGACGTAATTCAGTCATGGCAACCTGATAAACAGATTTCAGTGATAGAGTGGATAGATAAATACGAAGATTCTTACACTCCAGTCATGGGTACTCAATGTCTTATTTGCGCGCGAGACTTTTCTCCAGAGAGGGTTTGCCATTAGGGTGGCAGCCCATCTCGACAAGCCCATCGGCACATTGTCGTCTTTATCTCGTTTACTCTCCCTTTCCCTCTCTTTATCTCTGTCCCGGTCTTTCTTGCGTTTGATTGATTTGGCCTTCTTTGTGAAGTCGGCAGGAAGGATTCCCAATGGTGGAATTGGATAGCTGGGGTTGAACCGATAGTGATCGACAAGCGGCGTTGGCTCGATCTTCAGCGCAACTGGCTCTGACACGCCAAGCTGTGGCAGCTTGTCTAGCGATGGAATTGGAACAGGAATCGCCTGTTGAATGCCGAGGGGTGTTGTTTGTGATGGAGGTGTCACAGCTGACGTTGGCGGGAGGTGAGAAAGGATGTTATTAGAAACCAATCCAGCAGTGACAGGGTCTGCAGAAACATCCATTTTGTCTTCAACCACCGAGGTTTCTGCATCGCTAGGTTTGGTAATAGCTTCCACTTCGTCGGCATCTATCGCGTCCTCTTTGTCTCTTCTTGGTTCTTGTCGTTGTGACAGGTCTTTCTGATCGTCAACGTCCATAGACTCGGCTGCAATCCCAACATCGTCGTGAGGGACAGTATCCTTTTTTGACGGTTCAGGTATCGACAAAGGGCCTTTGTCAATAGATATTGACTCTTCAACTTTCGCTCCAGGCAAACCAGTCCGTGGTGGGATCTTACTAGCCTCCCGTCGTGCATCGCGCTTTCCCACAGACGATGTTGATCCAAAAAGGTCCATTTCATCACTATCCTCGTCCGTGTCGATCGCCATGTTCTCTGATTTATTATCATGCAACGGAGAGCGAGGATAAGTATGGTGAGCTCCGCTTGTTTTCTCCGAGGGTGACGCCTTGGATTTCTCGAAATGTAAAACCTCCTCCGCTCTGGCACGACTTCGGGTGGTTCTTGTTGGTGTTGCATGAAGGTGGCCACTATCTACATCGATAGCAGAGAGACCCTTTGCGTGAGGGCTAATCGGGAAGGAAATCTCATCATCCGTTAGGTTGAATATAGAACCGTGTTCTGGACTGCAAGAAATAAATACGTGCATATCTCATGAGACGGACACAATGTCACCCTTTTCCAAGATCGAATCTTTGGAGGAATACCCCAAGTCCTTCGTCTTCATCATCGATAGAGATGGTGTTGATGTCCTCTCTGCCCCTTAACAAACAAAACAATTCGCGCAGAAATTCATTGCGACGATTCACGATTAAACTAAAGGACTGATTAATATTGAAACAGTAAAACCCCGAGTTATAGATACTTTAGTTGGGCAAGGCGATCCTGCAGCAATGAATCTTCGGCGCTTTGAGGACTCATCCCTGTGAATGTGGTGGAGAAAGGCAAGAATAATACTGCTTAGCTAATCTGTGCATCTTCAAGTTGCCCCGAGTCAATCCTCTAGGAATACTATGTCTCTCATGCTGCCTCAAACAACCCTCAGTTGCGCCCAGAGAATCGTGTCTCGCGTTGTAACTCACTCCCGCATTATTCAAAACCGTCCTTCTTGTTGCTATCTAAGGACATCGTCAATCCAGAAGGCGAATGCTCTGTCACGACATTCACCATGGTCAGATAATTTTCAGGGTCATCCAAGAACCAAAACATTTTTGCAAGCCGCAGTTTATACTGTCATAGCATGCGGTACCTTTGAGTACTTCTTCAGCAACTTTAAGGTAGCTCTGCATTTGTATTTCTTAAGCGCTTATTGGTAGCTTTTTCAAGTATAAACCTGGGTCATCCTCCGAATTCTCGGACAAGTATGCATCCCCGCAGGAACTACTGTCTGCTATTAATGAACTACGGGCTATTTTCACTGATCCAAAGGCTGTTGTATTGAATCCAAATGCGCTTGAAATATATGGATCTTCAGAAAACTCCTACCACCCAACCTCTGCTCACGCAGTGGCTGCAAGTGTTTACTTTCATGAATCCAGGTCTAGAGATTAAATTCTTTTCGCAGGTCCGTCCAAAGAGCACGGAGGATGTCGTTAAGATCGTCAATATCGCGAAAAAGTATCGCGTACCTATTGTCCCTTACAGCGGCGCAACTAGCCTCGAAGGACACTTTTCAGGGGTAGATGCAATGCCCTCTTGCACACTTAGAAATTCATGATTTCATAGCACCCCGCCGGTAGTATTTGTCTGGATATGTCTGGCATGGACAAGATCCTAAGCATCAATGGCAAGCAGTCATTACCTTTCCAGCATTTGAGGAATGCCTGAAGCAACCCACTCAGTGGACGACTCGGATCTCGTATGCCAGCCTGGTGCTCGCTGGGAAGATATCAATAGTGCTCTTCGTGAAAAGGCGATTCCGCTGTTCTTTCCTGTTTGTCCACTTGTTTCGAAGGTTATTCATAATCTAATTTATCTTCTTGAGCTGGATCCTGGTCCAGGAGCAGTAAGTGGCTGACCGCTCCAAGAATTGACCTCTTGATTTTCAGCTGCACAGACAATTGGTGGCATGGTGGGAACAGGGTGTAGCGGCAGTGAGTAATTTGCAATATTTGATTGTAGTCATTACAACCTTGTTAGCAAATGCTGTGCGTTATGGGACAGCGAAGGCGGAGTGGTTTTTGAACCTTGTAAGTGGAGATTACTAAATCAGAACGTTGACATCGACTACAAGGACAGACAGTTGTCCTTCCGAATGGAGAGGTAATCAAAACGCGCCGAAGAGCAAGGAAATCATCAGCCGGGTTCGATACCACTAAACTCTTCATCGGGGCAGAAGGCACTCTGGGCGTTGTGACTGAAGGTGTGTTTCTCGATTAGCAAGGAGACCCCAAAACACGAATCCCTTGCAGTAACCTTGCGGTTGACTCCTGTTCTTCCTACCAAAGTCGCTATGGCACAATTCCGCAACGTTGAGGACGCTGTAAGTGCTGTGCAAGAAATCTTGCGCACGCCACATGGCATGCACCTTCGTATGTCGAATGAATATATTATCAAAGACAGAATTAACGTCTGTAGAATGCGTTGAACTATTGGATGATCATAGTATGTCCATCTCTCTCGTGTTACCAGTCATTGAGTATACGGCACAGTGATGGCTGCTATTAACTCGGCTGGATTATGCGAGAAACAGTATCCCGCTCAAGATACATTGTTCTTCAAGATACAAGGAGATGATCCAATTGTAAAGGCGACGTCTCATATCATTCGAGGCATCGTAAAAAAGCATGGCAGTCTGCATTTCCAATTCGCTTCCACAGAAGGAGAAGCCAAGGAACTATGGCAAAACCGCAAATATGCATTGATGTCAACTATTGCTGCATATCCTGGCCTACGATGCTGGACTACAGACGTTTGGTGAGAAATCCCGACAGATTATCTCGCGATATTTTATTTTGCTTCAGTGTGCCAGTTTCGCGTTTGCCACAACTGGTATACGAAACCAAGAAAGATCTGAAGGATTCTAATTTACATAGTACCATTGTCGGACACGTTGGGGATGGCAACTTTCACGCTCTGATATTATTTGATCCCGAACACGAGACCGAAGCGACAAGTGCTGCAGTCCATAGATTGGTTCATCGTGCCCTAGCACTTGATGGAACATGTGTGTCTTAATTCAGTGTTCAACCTTAGCCCACATTTATTGAACTTCTTATTACTCAGGTACTGGGGAGCATGGGGTCGGTGTTGGGAAGAAAGAATACTTGATCGAGGAGCTGGGGCCTAACACTGTAGCGCTTATGAAAACAATCAAGAAAGCCATCGATCCGTTGAACATCATGAATCCTGGAAAGGTGAACTCAACTCAACTACTACCTCTTGTCAACTACGACTACTGACGAAAAAATTTTCAGTTATACCCAGAGACCCGTGTCGATGAGTCCCCAAAAGGATCATCGAAATGAGAAGCTACAGGTCATTCCGTAACTACATGTGAAGACGAAATGAGAATATGTGATGCTAATAAGGCTTGAGAATTTGAAATTTCGCCATCGATTCACGAAGTTCGGTTTCCGCGAACACTGCGGCCTCCTGCGCAACAACCAACTTCTTCTCAAGTTCCTCAGCAGTCATAGCTCGTCTAACACCATCTTCCTCGACTGTCCCAATAGCACTATAACGAGTCAGCGAGTTACCATTGCGGGGGAGGAAGTGGTGCCGGTCCCATCCACTGTCATTGAAGCACAAAATTGCCCTGACAGCGGCAGTATTAATATCGCGGTGTAGTTCTTCAAGCTTTGCCAACTGGACCTCCATCCACCGCGCTCTTCGTTCAAGGGCTAATGTCAGTGCTGCGACTTCATCGTCTTTGGCTGTGGTGTCTTCTGCGCGGTCCTCCAAGAAGTCGTCCCCTTTTAGCATGTCTCGCAGCACGCCATCAAAACTAGAACTATCGTCCCAGGTGGTACGTGGAAGAAGTCGCAGAAGATCGGATATTGTCTGCGTCAACGTCTCAAGTAGTTGTTGGAACGATGAAACAGCGTTGTCGATGGAAGCAGACGGTATACTGTTAGCGAACGATCCCCCACCCACTGATAAGGCTGATAGGGCATGAACCAGTGGGCCATATTCCAACGATATTTTTACCGGAGATGTAAATCTTGACGGGTCAAAAAAGGGATGGTTCGCAAGCTCCAGAATAGGATACATGGCATGCAACTGTTCCAACAGCGTCTGAACGGATGTCGGAGGGCGATGCTGATCGCGGGACTGAGAACGCGAATTGTCTGCACTAGACTCCGGGGCAGTTACTTGCGTTTTAGAATTATCTGCAGGTGGATTAGGTTCTTCGTGGGTACCATCTTCCTTGAAAACTTTGAGGGGTTTGACATTAACGATAGGTTTATTCTTCTTCGGCTTCTTGGACAGGAGAGGGACTTGAGGAATGGGATCTTCATTAGTATGTAAAGCTTCCCTAGTGGTTGTGGGTCTTGAAGGTTTACCAGGAATCGACGAGTCATTACGCTTAGATGGGTGGGAACTGTTCCCCTTGGACGCTTTCTTCGAATTTGTAGATTTTTCCCCGGTGCCAGGCTGAGCAGTGTTTTTCGTTTCTGAAGACCTCGTGCCAACGGTTACATTCTTTGCGAATTCCTCGATGATGGTCTGTTTCATAGTCGAGGCTGATTCGGAAATGCGGTTCACCTCCTCAAAAGCAGTGATTTTCTCTGGTGTTGGGTCACGAACAACCTTCAACTCCACAGCCACTTTAGCCTCAACTTTTGATTGGGCCATTTTTTCCTTCTCAACCACCCTCTGCACAGTTTTCTTAACAACCTTGCGTTCAGCCTTCTCGCGGGCCTTGATAACGGGGATTGGAGGTTCGCGAGGGGTATTGGCCGCATTGGGATCTGCAGGCTGTTCGGAAGAGCTCGGCATCAATGCAGGAAAATCTTCAATAGAGAGGAGCGATGGTGGTATGGGCGACGCCAGTGCAGATACTAAACCGAGTCGGAACAGGACAAAGCCAATGTCAGCGTTGAATTAGACGTGAATACCACGCCAAGGAAAAGGGGAGGGAGACGATTGTCGTGTTCTTGCTTATTTGAGAACCGATAGGAATTGGAATCTGTGGTGCCGGGCGTCGAATCATTGGCGATAAAATAAATTCCGCACTGGGAAAGCACGGTACTTGGTACTCTAACCTCCCTCCCCTCAAATGAAAAGGAAATACTCACTTTGTACTCCTGTGTTTCTACTGTCAGTTGCAGTGCCTTGATTGGATTGCAACATTGATTGTGGTACGGGGCGTTGGGGAGCTGACAAACCGGGAGGTGGGCCATAGGCCATAGGTATAAATGATTCTTGATTTGTTGGTATGGAATAGCTTGCAGACATAACAGCAGGATCTTCAAATGGTTGAGACGGTAAGAGTGACCCTACAATACTTGAGCCTAAGAAAAGAATATCAAAGCAGATGGATTACACACCGCCTGCGCGTCTTGGATTACGGGAACCATTTGCTCGTTCCTGACTCGACAATATGAAGTTTCGCAATTGCGCTTCACTTAATTCACTATCATTCAACGGAAATTGACTTTGGGCTTGCATTAATATGGGCTGAACCTGTGTTGCCTGGTTCATAGTGGATTGGTCATGACCTCGTTGCCATGACTGTATTATATGAGCCGGAATGTCGTCGGTGTTCTGGTGGAATGGATGATGATCAACTGTTGAAGTGAGTGGGGAGACAGACTGTAGAGGAGATGATGCGGCAGTAGACGTTCGACGGCCGCGAGCAAAACCGAAACGCGAGACCTTGCGCTCCTCCTCAACAGGTGAATACTGGTGTTGCGGTAGAGATGACACCATGCTTTCAAGCATTGAATCGGAAAATGGATTAAATGACCCAACATAACTAGACCCTCGACTCGTGCTTTTCTCGAGATAATGCCCACCCGGGCGACGTGAGGTTGACGGATCGTAAATGGAATGAGTTGGGCCATGGGCTTGACTCAAGGAGGGTGAGTGTACTTGGGATGAAACCACCCTAAGTGCTGGGAAAGCATCCATGTAGGAACCACGGAAAGGAATGCTCGAAGGGAGATCAAACTCAGGAAGATCCTCGGAATTATTGATCTGGTCGGCGAGTTTAGGGTCAAGATTGAAGCTGAAACCCCCGTCATCGCCACTGAGCGTTTGAAGCGTTCGATCAAAATCGGGGAATGGGCTATTTGATGAAAGCGGGATTGAGGATCCCCTCCTTGCTTTAACATCCTCAACAAGTGCTCGCGCTGCAGTGGACATCTGATAAGAAGTTTGAGAGGCAAGTAGGGGCGTCTGTGGTGATTCCGTTTCAGAACGAAGCGGCCAGTTTTGGGAGGGCATGCCGGGCGGTGCGGATAATCCAGGGGGCACTGGTATCCTAGGAGGCAGTCCAGGAGGGGCGGACAATCCAGAAGGGTTCGGCAGTCCAGGAGGCCCACCAACCCCATTCAAGTCAACGGGTTTGCTGGAAGATAGTGTATGATACGACATATCAGCAGAATCAGTTATATTTATTTCAAGAGCCGTTTCCATCGTAATGGATCCCGGTTCCGATGTGGAGAGGGAGGGAGCAGGCGAATTTGACCTTGGAACTTCCTTCTGCTTCGTTGTGGCAGAATGCACAACGTCTGGTATGACATAATCACCTACTGCAGGAGTCGATGGGCGCGAGGTTACGGTCTTGCGATCCAAATTGGTTTTCAGTCGACTCTCGTTAAAGGAAGTCGACGTGGTTTTCGACTGTCGAGTGGTACCTGACCGTCGACTTTGCCTCGAAGCCGAAGTTATTGATGATGCAATACCAGAAACACTTGAACCTTTCTGTGCCCACGAAGCGGCCCGAGGCAAGCCAGCTGTGGGTATTATTCAATAACTGACTTTCTTCGATCACGGGAGGCTTACCATCTTCGTCCAACTTCCTCGAAGTTCGTGAACGATTTTCCGTAGCCTTGATAGTATGCTTCCTACAACCAATAAAACGATATGTCACCTCGAGCATGGAAGGGGTAGGATACGCACAGAGTAGCCAGGTCTTCCTTTGTAAAGTAGTCCCTCTCATCTCCCCATTCGTGAAGATTCATACAACTATGATCACTACATGGCACGCCGCGAAGAAACGCCAAACAGTACTTCGTTGTGCCATGACTCGCCCTCATAATGTCCCTACCGCCCCCTGGTGACTGCACTCCGTCCACGGCAGCGACGCACCGACCAGCGTCCTCCTTCCTGTGATAAGTTACATATAATCCCACAACCGGACCTCCCCCACTGGGCGAATTGCGCTTGACAAGCAGAATCTTTGAGATTTTGCCATACTGTCCGAAGTACTCCGCAGACCGCAAGGTCGGTATGAGCTACAAACAGCCAATTATACACAGACAAATAGCCAGATAGGGTGATTTACCTCTTCTTTAGCAAATCGAGGTCCGATGCCAACCACGTAAACGACATTTCTCTGTACAACCCGGACGTTGGCAAGGTGTTTTCTGCCCAAGGTGTCAAGTTCCTTTCTTTCACGATCCCGTTGTTTCTTCTGCTGGGTAAGACGCTTATGACTGAGAGATAGGAAAAGTTAGCAGATTGTTCTCTGCGCTGAGAATGTTCACCGACTCTTCTGGGGCGATTGCTTTGCATTCGACCGCTTCTTCCGTGTAAACCCGGCGGCAAGCAGGGCACCGCTTATTCAGATTTTCTTTGATATGATGCCAGCAGAAGAGGCAGATCTATTGGAGTGAAATAAGACCGGGGATGCTGAGTCAAATAAGGGCAAAATCTTACCTGATAACCACAAACACATGGTTTGAAATTCAAATCGGATACATCCATTTCCTCGAGACAGAGAGGACATTCAGCATCCTCCTAGTATTAAAGATATCAATAAATAGAGTGTTAGACCAAACTAAGGTCCCTTATTCCACTTACAGCTTCATCGTCGCTCCAATACGCGTCCTGGACACCTGCAAGAACATACGATTTAGATTGGGGAACGGAAAACCCTGCATGCACGACCGGTGCCGGAAGAGGATGGTGCAAGCGCGTGGTAGACATATATAAGCTCCTAAGAGGCGGTATAAGCGATCTCTAAAATGTAATCCGACGATGTGGACGAATGAAAAGAAACACAGTTGCAGGACGGAAACCACCTAGCGCTTATTCCCACGCTTGCTTACTCTTGCTTGGTCTCTGAACATACTTTATTGCTTAAGGTTATACTCTACTACGATGGATGTCCAATCAACGACAGAAAATCTGCCAGATTCCATGGCTTCCGTGACATTGTGCGTTATTTTATTTTACAACTAATGGGCACTGTTTTCAAACATTTCTGACTGACAGGGATACACCCATAACCAAGGAGGAACTACGGACACAAGATCAGATTGTCACTCCTTGGGATGTGCATGGATCTGTTTCGAGTGATGGCCAACAACAAGGCATAGACTATGATAAACTCATCGACCAGTTTGGAACGCGTAGAATTGATGCGGGACTTTTAAGAAGATTTGAAGCTCTAACTGGTCGAAAACCTCACGTACTGCTCCGTAGGGGAATGTTCTTTTCACACAGGTCTGCATTGAATTTTGCGGGTTTCTGTTCATCTCATCTATTTCCAGAGAATTAGACAAAATTTTGGATCGCTATGAGCAAGGGAAACCTTTCTATCTTTACACTGGCAGGGGCCCAAGTAGTGAAAGTATGCACCTCGGACATATGATTCCTTTCGTATTCTCAAAGTGTGTTCATTGCTATGTAAATTTTGTTTTTCTCATTAACCCTTGTTCCGTGTAGATGGCTGCAGGATGTATTTGGAGTGCCCATTGTTATTCAGCTCACAGGTCTGGAAATCCTTTCACTACTTTCACTTCATCACTTGATACTTACGACACGTAGATGATGAAAAGTTTCTCTTCAAGCACGAACTGAAACCAGAGCAGACAAAAGCTTTTTCAAGGCAAAATGCTAAAGATATCATTGCATGTGGCTTCGATCTAGAGCGCACCTTCATCTTCAGTGATTACGATTACATGGGCGGTGCCTTCTACCAAAACATTTCACGAATATCTCGCCAAATTCCCTATAATCAAGTCAAAGCAACCTTTGGATTTAATGAGTCGTAGGTTCTCCTTTCACTTATCCTTTCCCCACTCAGGTAATCCTCGTCAGAGATAACATTGGAAAGATTCATTTTGCAGCAATTCAGGCTGCGCCAAGTTTCTCGACGAGTTTCCCTCAAATCTTCGGCTCCAATGGCGATATTCCTTGTTTAATTCCCTGCGCTATCGATCAAGATCCATACTTTCGATTGACACGGGATATTGCTCCGAAGCTCAAGTACCCCAAACCTGCCCTCATCCACTCCAAATTCTTCCCCGCTCTCCAAGGTCCTCAAACGAAAATGAGTGCGAGCGACGCAAACACTAGTATCTTTATGACAGATAGACCAAACCAAATCAAGAACAAGATTAATAAACATGGTTTCTCTGGTGGAAAAGAGACCGAAGAAGAACACAGACGACTAGGAGGGGACACAGATGTCGATGTTGCTTATCAGTATTTGACATTCTTCCTGGAGGACGATGAGGAATTAGAAAATTTGGGAAAGGTGCGCAGTTGGACTTTGACAATGGTCTACAGCCCTAGTAAACTTCGCAATGAAGGAATATCGCGCGGGCACTCTGCTGACAGGCCAATTAAAAGCTCGGTGCATTCAAGAACTACAACAATTCGTAGCTGACTTCCAGGAGGTATGTTATCAGTGTTGATTCCTCTTTCTGTATCTTACCGTTTTCCCCTGCAGAGGCGAGCAAAGGTGACGGATGAACAAGTGAATGCATTCATGGATGCAACTCGCAAGATCCCCCAACACCTGGGAAAGCTAAAATAGTGCTCGAAGAACTTGTGATTTATTACATTTCTCGAACAAATCGTACGTTTTGCGGGTTATTTTCTACACGCTTCTAAAGACAGGACTATGTCCCCCCATAAGAATCTTCGCACTGTGTCGAGTCGGATTCCATTGACCAATCGTAGAGGGGAATGTTTTTACCTCCTTCCCAAGAATCTATAGCCTCCAAGGCTGCTTTTCCCCAATCGAATGTTTCATGTTCCCGAAGATCGGTTGGGCCATCGACAAAAGTCACCAACCTTTCGCTCAAGTTTTTGATAAACCCTGCCTCCATGCTCGTTCTGATCAAAGCCCTGAGGGGCTCCCAGAAGGAGAGCACATTGAGAAGGACAACAGCTTGAGACACAGGTTAGGTATATAACCAAGGTCAAGTGTCTCATTTCATCTCTTACGTTTGTCATGTATCCCAAGTTGGGTCCAAGTTGTCACTTCCAAGACCTAACTTACTCGTTATCTCATGAGATTACAAGAAAACTGAAAAATTAGCTCACTTCTTCAAATGTGCCAAAGCCTCCAGGAAGGCCAATGAAGCCTTGTACACGTTGTGCCATTTCTACTTTTCGTTCATGCATCGAAGCCACAATTTTCTGTTGCTTATTGATCATATTCCTCATCAAATTTAGATGTAGACTCACTGTCTCTGTCTAAAATAGAGAAGTCAGCTTCATATACGTATAAATTATCTGCGACTACCCTTGCAGCAGCTTGGATTATGTTCTGCCCTTCACCTCCTTTAGTGATCATCGCTCGGGGTATGACACCGATAGTCTCGCCACCAGCATCAAGAACTGCATTAGAAACGATACCCATCAAACCCATATTACCACCTCCATAGACAAGAGGGCGACCAGCTGCAGCTAATGCACGACCAACAGCTGGAAAATCATCGTCAGATAATTACATCGACCAAAGGTTCAAAAGTCGTACAAACCGCAGCACAAGCGAATGTAGTGCCCTCTCCGGGATTAGACCCGCAGTAAACTGCAATGGCTGGTTTGAAACTTTTTACAGAAGAACTCGGAGTCATTCCTAAAACCAAGAAGCATGTCTTTCAATATATTAAATTTAAAGTGGCCCCGAGTAACACATGATATAACTATAATATTATAGTTTAACTCAGCCTAACGTTAACGTCGTCTGGGAGGACCTTTGGGTTTCGGAAATGCTTTCGGTTCTTGGAAAGCAATAGCTAATACTTCAGCTTCTTGCGAAACCAAGCCAAGTTCTACTTTTAAAAAATCCTCATTCAGCTCCTTCGGGTCAGAGGTCTCGATTCGACGGAAATTTGAACCAATGGAAAAGGGTGATGTTGCCAGGATATTCTTCATCGCGACGTGTGTAGAGCGAGCACCCGATGCATACACCATGCGGAGCTTCACAGGAGAATCAGACGGGCAAGAATAGATGAAAACTACAAGATATGAGAAAGACATAACCGACGGGAGTCATTGAAAGACACACCAATTTCACGACTGATAGTGGACGAAAAGGAAGGAGACCACGACAAGATGGCATAAGACGGTTCTTTCGAAGGAAGATATGATCCCAGGGCAGAAATCTGGACCTGCGATACAGAATGCACGAGAAGTGATTCGGTCTCTTGATCTATCGTCTTAGTTTCCATCAGGACACATTATTTAAAGGAATAAAAAAAAGACCAACCAGGATGAGCAGGGAGTCTTCCTGCCCTCTTGTTAAATCTACAACAGCATCCTCCGCTTCTTGGGCCCAAGAAAAGCCAGGGGATGTTCCAACATGTGTTCGCCTTGCTTGACTGCCTTCGTAAGATGCTGCTGCATTTTCTGCTGCGCGGAGGTCTGCCAGTTCTTGTTCGCGAGAGGACAAAGGGTTAGGAGCGGCAATATGCCGCAAGTGAGCAGCATAAGCATCAGGGGTGAGATCAACTTTGGATGTTGCAAAGACAGAATCTGTGAACAGAGAGGATCCCAAGCTTTTGACCAAAGAGGAGCGTGACGAGGCATACAGCATCTACTGAGGTATTTATTGAGAGAACTGCACCATCGTACAAAAGTCTTTCATGCCTTTTCACGAGTTTTGGCGTTATCGGGAACATAGAAGAAGGATATCCAATCTGGGGAAGGAAGATCGACCTTTGCCAGGATGTAGGCAGGGATGTTAGGCGGCAGAATAGCATCGCTCTGGAGTTGAGGCAAGTCTTCGTCTAAAGATCCCTGAATCGGAATGGAGAGGTCGTGAACAAGAGATTCTGAGAGATGTGTATGAGCAGATCGCTTAGGCAACGACAACGCAATAGCAAACCATTTTGAATAGATACTTTCATAAACCGGGTCTTGTTCGCTCGTATGGCCTCTGCAAATCTAATGGCCAAATCAGCAGAGACGGTGATGCCAGATGAAGTTGACATGGTTGTTTGCGATCAACAGCTCACTTGAGCGCCCATTATGTCGTCTCCTCCGTCAAATTCCACATACCTCCCATACCAGGCTTACAAGGTATATTCTGCCATTCTATAACGTATTTAGCTCAAATCCGCCTTTAGTCCAAACGCCATTCGCGTAATTTATCAAGCTCGAATGGAGTATTGATGCAGAACCAGTCACCGCCCCCAATTTCACGGCCATCGAGCGGCACTACCAGTCCTATTCCTTCATTACCACCACCAAAAATTGCATTCTGTGGAGAACAACTAGACACTTCAGAAGCAACAGCGCCCAGTGTCGACGCCTCGGAGGCAGCATTACCTCATATGTCTAAACATTCCCTCCCACCTCCTGTTCCGACAAAGGACACGGCTGCTACACCCGTCCCCAGTGACGTGCGGTCTAAGAAAACTACATTTCGTCGTCTACCTGCTCACCGCAATGCTCACTCTCGTAACATCTCCATGAATTCGTCTTCACAACCTCCGAGAAGTGGAATGCAGATGGACACTAGACCCCCCTTGTTATCCCCCTCCATGTCGCCGGATTCTCCTGCAAGCCTATCTCTTCCTCTACCCAAGGTCCAAGAAAGCAAGCCGCAGTCAGCAAGTCCTTCACCTCAGACCCTACCCGTAGAGTCCCCATCTATCATGAAAGCATCTTCATCAACGGCGGCAGGCCATGAAATCAATGACAGACCTCTGCCATCGATTCAACCAACAGGTAGTCCAAGAAGGCTTGCCCCGTACCGTCCAGGTTTCCAACCTCTGGGTGTTCGGCGGCATTTGACAGATGATTTCTTGGAAATTCGGCGTATGAAACGTGATGGAGAGGGTCCTGGTGACATGAGGAGGGTGGAGCGTACGAAGCTTGAGCGAAGACTTGAGAAATTGATAATTCTTCATTTTCCCGAACGGGAACATGAGGAAAAAGTAAGACCAGGTCCTCGTCCTCTCGCAAACGGGAACAGAAGGGCGTCAATTTTTGATTTTGGGAGTTTGAAAAGGATGAGTCTCAACGACGCGGGAGGTCTATGGAAGGGTATTGTCACCAGTAATGTTATGGACTCGGCTAAAAACGATTTACGAGGTTCTTGTTATATTTTTTCATGTACTCGAAACGAATCCACTCATAGCGACGTTTCCAGCTGCAGAACAGCGAATAACACCCTGGCAAGACGACGCAGACGTTAGCAAATGTCCCTTGTGTTTGTGCGCATATCAGAAGCACGTCCTTGGTATTATCTGACACCTCCTTCACAGAGTCTCATTTCACCCTCTAACAAATCGTAAACACCACTGTCGACTTTGTGGTAGGATTATATGTTCCCTGCCTGTGAGGCCTCCACAAAGGAATTTTCTATGTTCGACACTTTTTGTAGTCGATAACCACACACGGCAGATTGAAGAAGTTGGGGAAGGGGTGGACTATGGCGTTCGAAAACGTCGGTCATCCGGTGTTGGGAGTCAGCATGCCAAACTTGAAGATGACACCAAGTTTCTAAAAGGCGTACGAATATGTCACGACTGCCGACCAATACTCCTGTGAGTTTCCCTGCTTCTGTTCTTGGTGAGACTTCTAATAAATGTATATATATATAATCAGGAGGCAGCAGTACCTTCAGCAGGCACTAATTACTCCACCTTATGTAGAACTATACCAGGTATAACGCTTCTCTGATTATGGCCCACAGCTTACAATCGCCAATCGCAGAAATTTATCAGTCTAGAATGGGATATCGAGAATGCCCTGCCCAAATTTCAAGAATTGATCGTCTCACTCAAGTATGTTCCCCGACTTACTTCGAAGTTCACAACTCATTAATCCTCAGTCAGCACGATAGTCCAACGAAGGAAGCTGTTGCGGCTCGCAAACATCTGCTTGATTCTTTTGCGCAATACGACAGGTTAGCGAAGAAGATACGGTCACTCCCGTGTCCCACTGGGTTTGGTAATTCGCAGGATCGTGTCCAGTTGGCAATTGTGATGAGGGCCAACATATTTTTGCAGAAGAATATGATCACCTTACAAGTAAGATCTCCCGGTTCACCCCTGCTAATGTCGTGGCCTAATCATTTGCAGTCAATACCCACACTTCGCTCAGATCGTGGGGCAAGTTCAAACTCCAAACCTGCTGGAACAGATGTGTCCAATTCAACGTCTGACGAAGACGCAGTGGCTCACGCCCTTCAGCCGCTCTTAGAACAGGAGAGTTTGCTGGAGGTTTTCATAGAGGAAGCGCAATCACAACGTAAATTCGAAGATGTGAAGACTTTGAAGACGAATCTGAAAGAAATTCGTCAAGAAATTGAGAAACTCTTAGACACATCGGATACATAGTAGTAATATATAACAATATCTAATACATACTGTAGCACATACCTCATTCTTTGAACAAAGGAAATCTCGGCCAGAGGATTACATTCCTGATGATATACTATCATCGTGTCTATGTTGGCGATACATAAATAGTTATAGAAATACATGATAATGCAATTGAGAATAACTAGCGCCCCAATGATCCCATAAAACTAGATAGATCCAGTCCTTCGTATTCATCTTCGGCCGGCAAATCTTCCAGTCCTTGAAGAACGTTCTTCTGGGAAACAGGGCCTGTTGTTTGCTCCTTCGCATTGGCCTTGGCGGTAGCCAGTGCTTCCTCTTCTTCGGATGTCCTTCTGAACAGATCCAGAACCAAATCCGTACCCATGGAATTTAAGCCAGAATTCTGTTGCGTAACAACTGAATTCACAATATTAAGTTTGAAACGTTGCAGACTAAAAGAAAAAATATCAGAGAGGTTTTTCAGAGCCAGCAATCACTAACCCCATTATCTTTTCTTCTAGCGTTCCTTTCGTAATCAAACGGTAAACATTAACCACTTTTTTCTGGCCCAATCTATGGGCCCTGTCCATGGCTTGGAGGTCTTTCATTGGGTTCCAATCGTGCTCAACGAAAATAACAGTATCCGCGCCGGTTAACGTCAGCCCCAAACCACCCACATGAGTTGTAAGGAGGAGGCAATCGATACTAGGATCCGTGTTGAAGGTTTGGACCACGGGGTGGCGTTTGCTTGCATCGGTATTGCCGTCAAGGCGCATATAAGTAATGGAGGGCATGTGCGTTTTGAACAAATCATTTTCGATGATGTCAAGCATTTGCTTCATCTGACAAAAGATGAGGACTCTATGCTGCGAAAAGGACTCGTCACTATCAGTGACGTCGGCCATCTCGCTTTTCTCAACTTCAGCACTCGGCGGTGCTGAACCAATACCACAATCCAGAAGAAGTTGTCTATAGGACTGTTCAGAAAATCGTGGAATAACTAGTTATGATGCTTCAAACCTTAAAGCCTGTAACTTAGGAGCGTGTTGTATGTCGTTAAGCGATGCCTTCGTTCCCCCTGGTATATGGCTAAGAGCCGCGTCAATGGCTTCCTTGTTGTCCTTGAGGACGAGAGCAGGGTGATTGCAAAGTTTACGCAAGTATTGCAACGACTGGAAAATGTGCCTTTGGCCTCCTTCTGAAGAGGTGGTCTTGTCCGTCTTTATCATGTCCGTCGCTGAGAGCCCCCCTTTTGATTTGGCAAAGTCGTCGTAGAGGTATTTCTGCAGGTCCGAAAGTTCACAATAATAGTCCTGGATGATTTTGGGTGGCAAATCATTGAGTACATCTTCCTTCAGTCTGCGCAAAAGGAAGGGTAAAACTTGTTTGTGAAGTGCCTCAAGGGCCAATACTGCTGAATTCATGTCAGTACATGAAAATGCTCCCTTGTAAATTTAAAATGGTTACCAGCTTCGCTGTTTTTGGCTTTCCCATCACGATTGGAAAGGATGGGTTTGCTGAAGCGCTCGTTGAACGATGATTCAGTACCGAGGAATCCTGGCATCAAGAAATCGAACAAACTCCATAACTCCATCACGTTATTTTGAATGGGTGTGCCCGACAAAACAAGCCTGTGTTGGGCTTGAATGCATTTTACAGCTTTGGTCAGTTTTGTCTTTGCATTCTTGATGATGTGCCCTTCATCCAAAATGCAGTAAAGCCACTTCAGGCTCTCCAGATTGGTGACGTCGTTTCTGACAACTTCGTAGGAGGTGATAACGATATCGTACGATTGCAACTTTGTCAAGAGACGTGTTCGCTCCCTCGAGTTGCCAGTGTATAACACGGGACGAAGATTTTCTGAGTACTTTTGAATTTCGTAATACCAGTGACCCGTCAAGGTGGGAGGGCATACGATCAAAGATGGAAGATGCACCGAGTCAGCAGACCCAGTTTCGAGGTGTTTCTGAGCTCGTTCAAAATGTTTGCCAGCGAGGATGCATATTGACTGAAGGGTTTTGCCTAGTCCCATGTCTACAAGCAGATAGATAGAAGATCAAGGCATTCAAACTTAACAACGTACCATCGCAGAGAATGCCATGGAGCTGATACTTAGCCAGAAATGCGAGCCAGTTGACGCCGTCTTGCTGGTATTTCCGTAGCTCGGCATTGATTTTCACAGGTAACGTATACTTCTCCACCTTTGAGCCATCAAGTAGTTGACTCAAAAACTCTCGTTCGGTATCCCGCCTTTTCAAGAGTTCGTCAGAGAAACCAGGTGGGTCAGGTAAGCCGACCTGAAACGGTTTAGTGAAGGAGGCGAAAAGAGAGAAAGGGTGTATTTACTTCGAGAGGGATCATCTTGACCAAGGAAGCGAAAGTGTTTGAAGCCGTTGCGCGGATCTCATCATTTGAATCGCTCATCCTTCCTAGAACGGGCACCACCATGAAAATGATATAGGGAAGTGCTTTGATATCCAGACGATTTACGATGTCTGTGATCAACCAACAGTTCAGATACAAAGAAATACAGGGAATATACTGACGATAGATCAACTCCATCGTGCCCTGCCGATTTGTTGCAAGTGGATCTTGTAAAAACGGGATGACACTTTCAACAACATAGCGCATGGCCTCCAAAGTCATGACATCACATAAAGTCGCAAAACATCGAGCCGCAGCTTGTCGCACAATGGCAAATCGACTGCGAAGAGCGAGGTCCATCATAGGAAAGAGTTCCTGCAATTTATGCAGGAGATCTTTGTGAAAAGTTGGAACCACAGCTTCCAAAACGCTGAGGGAGTCTATGACATCTTGACCATATTGCTTCTCGATAAGTTCATCTGATTTATCCGGGGAATCTGTGGACTGGTGAATATTTCGACCCAACGCTCTGATGCGGTTCACCCACTTGAATGACAAGCGCTCAATAAGCCCCCTGCCACGGATTGCCACATAGTTGGAATTGTATCCAGAAGTTTCTCACCAAATTGCTCAGAAAGTTGGCGAAAGGCATGGCTTGCTCCTCTGCGGGCCAGCTTGGCCTTTTGAACTTCATCACACTTATCCCCTTCACCCCCGATGGCTTCTTTTGTCGATCGCGACGTTGAGGATAAATTTAGCAATGAGAATGATAAAATTCCTTTGACGGATTTACGCATGCACGCGAATGTCGGCGTTTGTTCAACGTCCTGGCAAAGAAAGGTGCAGAGGTTCTTAACAATCTTATCTGGGGGTTGGGTGAGTCTATTTTGGACGCAGAATCGAACGAAAGTAGCCACTGCGAATGCCGATCGTTTTTGCAAATCTTCGTTTTCTTCGCTCTGGAACAGAATCAATGGAGTACAAATCGAGACAGCAACTGACACACCTTAATACCGTTCATAATGCCCTTCACGACAGGACTGACTTTGTCTGGAGTGCTTTTGAATGCGACAAAGGCCGCAGCAAATGCTGCAGAGACACGGATGTCATGCTGCGCTTTAGTCTCGTTATACCGTGCAATGTTTGCCAAAACGGCGGTACGTTTCTCTGCGATGACTCCCAACTCTCTCTTTTTGGTTCGCCCTAAAGAGTCCTTCAACCTGTTGTACTCGCGATCAAGTGCCCAATTGGCTCTATCAATGGTGAACGCCTTTTCCTTGGTACCAGTAATATCTATTTCGTTTCCAAGGAATGGGACAGACGACATAGGGAGCTTGCAGTCCGTAGCGAACATCTGAAGTAACGAGACGGTCTCCACGTGGATGCGGTTCAAGGCAATTGTCATTTCATGGTACGCGGGAGGGGTTTTACCTTGCAACCAATCGAGCGTTTTTGTCGTAATCTCCTGCGCCAACGAAGAGGTATCAACTAGCGAGATAGAAGTCTCTGGAGGAAGGGCTTCATATTGCCTGGCCCATTCTTCTGCGACAACGGCGGTGAGAAAATTCTGAAGCATGCTCGACGAGTCTAAGTAGTGAAGGAGGATAGGTTTGAAGCATGACTCTATGACATTTTTCTGTAGGGAATAAGAAGATTGACTAAGTCCGATCAGGTAAAAACTCACATCTGACATCCAGCAAACCATTAAATAACCCAAGGCGGTAGCGGTCGCCAGCCGAGCGTTTATGATGATATCAACGGAAATTAGTGATAAGTCTTGGCTAATCATTTTTTTGTCTACATTGTGACGTTCGGGCGGCATGTTCCCTTCCAGGTGCACCGATGGAGTGTAGAAAGTGGAAACATCGATGGGAACTCCAAGGGGGGTCATCATAATTGCAAACCAATCAATAATTATTTGTTGCGTTACAGCGTTTTCAAGATGGCCAGGGATCGCGGTCAGAGCAGTCTTCCAAGCAGTCAAACTGGCATCACGGATATCCATCCGCTCTTCGCAGATCATGTTCTGGAATAACAGGGAAAGGAAAGGAGCGGCGATCCAGTCTCTAGGGAGCCACTGCACAACCATAAATGAGTGCAGGGTTCTCACAACTGCCAAGCGGACGTTAGGGATAGTGTGACGGAAGAATGGGAACAGTGTTTGCGCAAGTGTAGACAGAGGAAGGCTGGAGACGACATCAGCTTACTTCGATGACATGAAAAGGGCACATACGTAAGGCTGTCCTTTGCCAGAATCTGAATTACTTTTTCGTAGGCAACCAATTTCGCTATTATTCCTTTAGAATTGCAAAAGAAAATTAAACAAAGCTCACAAAGGAGGTCCATCACGACGCCGACGCTTGAGCTGAGGTCATCCTTCATGTTTGACAAACACTGCCATAAGACGACAAGTATCCGGTCAAGTGATTCTGGGAGCTGTTCAACAATATGTTCTGCGACGGGTAGCAAACACGAAGCCGCCACCGACTTCACATCGTCGTCGTCATCATTCAAGCTATAATACACTGTTAGTCATGCATTTCTTTTTTTTATTAAAAAAATTGGCATTGCTTTACCCCAGGATAGCCGCTTGCACAACGTCTTCTAATACTTCACGACCCCCGATCTCAGTGTCGGATTCTCCTTTCACCAATTCAAACAAATCGCCCCTTACAGCGACTTCGTATTTGATGCCCAGCAAACCAGCGTGTCGAATCTCCCATATAAGACCTTTATCAGTTTCTTTTAGAGATTTTCGAGGGACATTTGCATTTGCGTTAAAATCCTGACGGATCATCTGCAACAACACGAGATGAACATGTAGAAGAGACCTGCGGGGCATGTGGAGTATTAATGACGCCAGAGTTTGTGACACCGTCTCGCGTACTGGTGCAACCACCTGAAAAGTATTTGAGAAGCAGGTGGTATAGGGTATCGCGAACACTGACTTGGTCAGACACGAAGTCACTAAAACGATCTAGAACAAATATGCACAGCAGTTTGGCAGCAAGATCGTTACACCATTTTTCATGCGCAATGGCATTTGGTTTAGGTGAGAAGTCGTCTGACAAAAGAAGTGAGCCAAGGAGAACACCAATTTCCATTCGCATGCTTACCCCGCATTCCGCCAGATTTTCCTTGCAGCTTCAACAATTCTCTTAAAGCCATTGCAGCGCCGTGCCGAACCTCCCAGGCTGGGCTAAAAAGGTCGACCTCCAACACATTAACGACACCATCCCAGATCCAAAGCCCATTTTCAACCTCAAGGGCTTTGGACTGTTTTGCAGATTTTGGAGCGACAGCCCCTCCTTTTGGACATTCGCTCGCGCTATTTGTATTTGGTGCCGGACTAGAAAGCCGAGAGCTTGTTGCCATTTTATCGTCGGGGTTAAGAATTCGTGCTCTAAAGGTAGCCTTAGCAAACAGCAGGTGCGGAAGACGATGAAATGCCTACTTGTTTGAGGAACCAGCTGGAGCTGTAATGTATTTCGAACCAGCCGTCTGAGGAGGAGGGGCTACAAAAGCTGAGTTTCCGGGCTTTCGTTTACGCTTTAATCGGTTCCTCTCTCTTGCAGATAATTGGCCTGCATCGATCTCAACTGGCGTGTCCGTATTGGAAGGTGATGGGATGGCGGATGGTGTTGCAGAACGTGGGGACGGTGAAGGATCCTTGTTCACTGGTGGATCTAACTGACAGACATCCATTGCAGCTTGCGTGGAGGAATCTACTTCGTCAGGGATATCAACGTCCATCTCGGCCGCAAATTCCTTCTCCAGGTCCATATCATCGTCGTCAGTGTCAAGAAAACCCAAACCAAGACGATTCATGGCTTCCTTTCTGGCCTTCTTTACTTCTGGAACTGTCGATAAGATACCGGTAGGTTTAATGAATTCCTTTCCCGACGACGATAACAGTAGGTTGCCCTGAGCGACCAGTTCTTGGACGGAGAATTTTGGAAATTCGGGGGAAGGCAAAGGATTCGAGTCCTCTTCCATGAAAGGAAGGCCGTGCCTTTCGCAAGAAGGAATCCAGACAGGAACAAGGGAGAAAATTTGGGATAACGCTGTTGACGCAGCTGTACGTGATTCGAACGATTTAGAATGCAAAAAGGGAATGATCTGCAGTTGTTTGAATAAAAGACGGTGAGTTATTACAGATCAGGAACGTACCCTCGCCACTACCGACAACAGCTCCCCCCAGGCTGAACTGTCGGTGACGGGTATCTGCTGACGACTTCCAGACTTTACATCGTCCTCGACAATTGTGACGTCGCTGATAACACTTTTGACAGCAAGTTGTGCTACTTGTTTGGCTGCAGTAGATCTAACGGAGGTACTTGATCCTGTGTCTAGTAGTGTAAGGAGCCTGTCCAATCTAATGAATGGTGAGCCGAAAAGCGTGAACGCTGCACCATTTCAAATTACCGAGAGGTCATGCCGCGATTGGGAGGCCGGGCCGAGGACAGAGAACACAATTGTTTGGGTTTATTTACGGGGGGATTTGCGAACAGGAGTGCCGACCTTTAAATCTCCTGTGATGATGTGTGACATGTCGGTGTGACATGTCAGTCACATCTTTTCATCAACGCGCAGCGGCGGTTCAAGATGCAATGGGAACGTAGACTCATTAGCGCTTTTATTGAGGATGAAGATTCAGAAGGTAAGTGTTGCCCGTATTTTTATTTTTATTACATTACCTATATCGTTTTTTAGCCACAATCAATAACCACTTGTTGGACCGACTTCGAAAGGCTTCTCTCGCTCTAGCAGATGGACAAATCGACGAGCCCTGCAGCGAGGAATTCCTACGGATCATGGCTATCTGTCATGAAAACATGAAACACTCCTCCTCACTAGAGCTTAATACGCTGCGAAAAGTCTACACCGACGCTGCGATACTTCGAGGACTTCTGTTGTCTCTGTTATCTTTGCCCATGAATGCTATCGCATCTCTTGACCAAGCCATCATAATTGCGGGCCCTTACGGGACTGGAAGGCTTGAATTGATTATGGATCTCATCCATAACATTCAGCGTCCGTTCTTGAGCAATCGATCGCTCAATGCAAGGGTCATCACGCCTGGGTCGAGTCCTAACTTCGCCAAGTGCACTGTGCCTTGCCTCTCGACCCCTCCTTCATTTCTTGACTTCCAATTGACATATTCTCGTAAACCTTTCATTCTTCGTGATTTCGCTTCAAGCTGGCCTGCATTGTCCTCCCGACCCTGGAAGTCCCACGCCTACCTCTGCTCAGTAGCAGGTCCTGGAAGAGTTGTTCCTGTTGAAATGGGAAGGGACTATCGAACAGATGATTGGCAGCAGAAGATAATGCCTTGGGACGAGTTTTTAACCTCCCTTGAATTTGAAGATCACCCAGCGTTAGAAAATGCTCCCAACGTCTACTACTTGGCGCAACATGATCTAACGAAGCAGTTCCCGAAACTTTTGGATGATGTTATCATCCCAGATTACCTATACGCTGAGCTAGGGTCTTCCGATTTTCCTGGATACACCCCCCCTCGCAATGAAAACAGGATGCTATTAAATACGTGGTTGGGTCCGAAGGGTACATTATCACCGGCTCATATTGTGAGTGAGATCTCCCTTTCCTCCCTTTCATATTCGAAAGTATGTCATAGGACCCATACTTCAACTTTTTCGGTAAGATCAATCACTTCTCGGCAGTTGGTAATTTGACACAATTTAGTGCAAGTGGTCGGATATAAATTCGTGTGGCTAGCCCCACCATCAGTTTCTGATTCGATGCATACGTTTTCTCAGTCGTCATTTGCAAGCGGTGGGGGCGGGACATTTAGTTCAAGCCTGAGCAATACGTCTCGTATCGACGTCTTTAGCAATGCTCAAGATCAGGTCTTCCCTGATTTTGTGGAAAAAGTTGTCCCGCTGTCCTTGGCTGCAACGTTGGGACCAGGTGATGCACTGTTTTTCCCCCCTGGCTGGTGGCATAGTATGCGAAGTGAATCTACAAGCTTTTCATTTTCGATGTGGTTTTAGTTTGTACAGTAGTTGTGTGAAGCCACGTGCCGTCCTGTACATACATTGTGATACTTACTTTTTGTATTTTCAAAACATTTTTGCCCGAACCAGCCGCGGTGGGGGCGTTACATATCCCTCCTCCAGTCTTTGGGAATCGCCTTTCCCAGAATATTTCAAGAGCCGAGGTCACCTTTCTCAATCACAACCACCAGTTAACCCTGGTATATTACAACCACCCTGCGTTGCCTGTGATTAAATGCCAGCCCGTGACGATGAGGAGAAATTACAGTCATTCCCAGTGTCCTTGGGTTCTGCTCAGATAGCAGACGCTGTTAGTCGTTCTCCGGACGGCGGAATCACACTATTTTTTTCCAAGTTGGGCTTGTCAGATATTGGCGCTCATGAAGCAACGGAGCTCGCGATAGCTGGTAGAAAAGGACGCCAGGAAAACGACTCTGCCGTGGAACGGTATTCAACATTCTTACAGTGCTGCACTTCTTGCTGCTGACTTTCACACACAGGCTGGCAGTGTCAAACAACCGTTTGAAGACCTTGCCAACAGAGTTTGCCCTCCTCACTCACCTTCGTTACTTGAATCTCAGACACAACTCCTTCATCTCGTTCCCAGACGTTGTAAGCCTCTTCGCTTGAGCAAGAGGATTTGACAAAATAACGCTTGCAGTTAACGATCTTACCCTCTCTTGATACTCTTGATATCAGCTACAATAGGCTCAAGGGTTTACCGCTTCATCCTGGAAATCTTACACGCTTGAAGGTAGGGTTTGTGACTACTACTACCACACCTATAGTTAACCGTGTCACTTTCGTAAAATCTTTTCGTAGATTCTTTCGTTATCGAGAAACAAATTAACCAAGTTACCATCCTATCTGGTACAATTTCAAAAACTTGAGGCTCTGCAAGTTGATCGCAACCCAATCGATTGGCCTCCTCCCGCTATACTCGACACATTCGGTGATACTCAAGCTTTCCAAAATGGAAAGGAATGGGTACGCAAACTCCAGAATTGGATGGAGGTGGAATTAGAATTGGCCAAGGGCAAGGAATTCGAAGACTCCGGTTATAGTGAAAGGAATGACCTCAAGAACGATCGGTGCGGGCAATCACCCATTCATTCTTAATCTGGTTAATAATCCTGGGCAGGTCGAATTACGAATCGTGGAGGTTTCCCATGCAGAATAAAATACATCATTTAAATCGGACAGCTCACGCGAGGTCGTTTTCCATCGATTCGGATGTGTCAACATCCTCAGTACTCAACAACAGTATTGATATCACCAAGAGGCGGCCGCTGGACCTGACCACCAATACTAAACCACTTACCCAAACACGCGATTTATCAGGGATACTTTCCACGTCTTTGCCAGAACCGGAAGCAATGCATCTCAGAACAGCCTCGCATGCGAGCACCCTTCGGAAGCCGCAACCCTCAGTTGTAGCTGGAAAGAAGAGCTTGCCTGACCTGCGAACGGGCAGCGACATGAAAAAATACCAAGCGGAATGCCGTACAACTCCCCCAGATAACCGATTTGGTGCCAATTTCCATCAGGATCCTGGTTCATCAAATGATTCCCTCCCTTCTTATGACGAAGATACACCACCTCCGAACCTTCCCATCATCCCCACAGTTGCTGTAGAACGCAGCTCATACTTTCGCCGTTCTTCGACTATACCTACCAACAATTCCCTTCCGCAACCTCTGCGAACCCTTTCCCTGTCAGCTCGTGGTATCCTGTTTAGCCTGGGACAACTTTATCAGACATTAGACCAGTACTCCCACCAAGATGGCAATGAACACCTATCAACGATCTTCAGAAGAGTGTTGGAGCCTGCCAATGTCACTATGCTGCATCTGATTCGCTCTCTGGATCGTTTTGACGATGTCAGTCAGAAATCAACACCTTCTCCCGCCCTGTGTAGAGCACTCGTCGAGTCTTGTAGAGACACTGTAACTGTTTTCCGAAAAGCTGCTGGGCTTCTCACGTCGCAGTTGAGATTGCTGATGACCGAGGATGTACGGTATGTCCGATGGTTGGTCCTGGAGTGGAATGCAGTTTCCGTAGAGTTATCTTATACCTGGCAATGTATGGTCGCCCAGCTGGAGTCCCTGAAACCTTTACTCTCAAATAGCTTCTTGAAGCCACCTAGCTTTGGATCGGCCACGGTTATCGATGACCACTTGGCACCATCTGTTCGTCTGCGCCCCTCTGAGGTCACACTGGCTGGACGAACGCGCACCGCGAGACGCCATGCCGGATCCTTCAGCACCAAGGACGTCCAGATCGGTAAGGAACTTCCCTCGTACGATATAGTCCCAAGCATGGCAGGTGGTCTGGCTTCTGATTCTCAGACACCAACTTTGAGAACGCCAAAGCGCCAAATGACTCTGCCTGTCGTCACCTCTACGCCGAATGCTTTTGAGGCCTCGTTTACCCCGTCGTTCACTGCTCCGCCCTATTCTGGTTCCTTCTCTGATTCGTTTTACCATCACCGCGGTCATTCCCAAGGTTCCATCGCCGAAGGGACGAATCCAGCTTCCCCCTTCGTGTATAACTCAAATTCTGTTACGCAACGACATGGTGACGTTCTTCGGGCAATTCAACGAACTGTTGGCCTTGCTCCTGTGGTTTGGGATCAAATTGAAGATGCTCTGAACGACCTCGCTACTTCAAATCAGGATGTTCACGACAGCATAGAGCAAGCGCGCTCAGTCACCAAGAGGTTGTCTGATGATGTTACCATTATGTTGGAAGGCAATTTTGATGCCGACGAGAGGCTACTTAGAGAGAACGCACATCTCTTTGTCAAGGTGTGCACTGTTATACTAAACCATTTTCCTTGATGTCTGAATGTTCCTTAAGGCTTTGGTCCTATTATCCAACATCCTGAAAACATATGTCACTCCTCGCTCTGTTTCTCCCTCTCTTAGAACTAATCTGGTCACTTTAACCCAATCTACTGAAGACTTCGCCGTCCTTCTACCGATCTCCTCTATCCCATCTTATACCACCCATTCCTATTCTCCAACGTTCGCTAATTCCCATTATTCCCCGTATAATAATAAAGGAATCTCGCAAAAACATGAAGACAATCAACTGGCTCCAAGCCTGTCCAGATCAAGGAGTGAACAACCCCCCTTTCGTAGTGCAAAACAATCTCCAGCTCCCGCCCACGGCATCACCTCTTTCAGCGGTAGAATTACTGTTCCAAAACGATTTCGCCATCTTCGCGAAACATCCACTGAAAAAGCAGATCCAGGATGAAGGATAAGTACCTCATAACAGGATTGCTGGATTTCTGTACCATTAGGTCTGCTCGTATCCATTGATTGTAATAACTAGTTGCTTGACATCATATTGTTTTGCTTTATATTACTTACATAGCCTGAGCGCTACTAGTAACAATAATATTAATAATAGACTGTCACAAACTTGTGCTCATCGTTTTCCACAGATGTTCCCTCCGTTAAGCATCTCTTAACGACAATCTTGCCAGGTCAAAATAGCATAGCCACTGAACTATGTCAGGTTCTTATGCCACTATTGCACCGATTTCATCCTCTTCAAACGGGTTTGCGCAACCCATCACTACTTTATCCTTCGATCCAGTATCCGATATTTTATGGGCTGGTCTCAATTCTGGAGTCGTCGTCGCATACTTGGGTAGGCAGGGTGTTCGAGGACCATGTTTCCGCATTGGCAACCTCTCTGTGAAGAAGATGATTGCGGGTGACAACCATGTTCATGCAGCAGATAATGCGAACGAAATACTAGGCTCCTGGACAAAGGGCGGCGTCAATAAATGGCATTTCCGGTATGTTTTCTTTATCATGTCCGTCCCATGCAACGGCCTGAATTAAGACATTAGACCCTCTTCCGAGCTCCTTACATTTTCAAACACACCATCGGCTTCGACAGTACTAGTCGCCTCTCTGATGGGTTTGGAACTTGCGTTTATCAGTACAATGACGGGAGCTGTTATCCGACAAGCCCAGACATCCTCCCTACTAACCCATCTGGAGCTATCTCATTCATTCCTTGTTTCGGGGTCATCCGATGGCTATGTTCGCATTCACGACCCTCGCACGGGGATGGGAAGGTCGGGTGGGGCGGAAAATCTTGTCAAAGCACATGCTCGCTCTGTCCAGGGGCTGCAAACTGCAGGGAGCTACATCTTTACTATCGGAATGGGTGAAAGGTATGATTTGGACTGTATGATGATTTCATGCCTGACCACGTCTAGGCAATCTCGTCCTTTCCCCGATCCGCTAGTCAAAGTGTACGATGTCCGGAACATGAAGGCATTACAACCAATTCCATTTTCGGCAGGTCCTGCCTTCATTCACACAAACCCTATGCTGTCATCAAGTTTGGCTATCATCTCGAATGAAGGCTTGATCAATGTTGTTGATGTATCTGATCCAGCTGCAAATGAATTTTATCAGGTTTGACTACTTTTCGAGATTCATGAACTCAGCCATTGAGGTCATTTTCCCTTTAGCTGGACACCACCTCGTATTTGACGTGTAGCGCAATATCAGCAACAGGTGCATACCTGGCTTTCGGCGATAATGAAGGCACAATACACCTCATGTCTCAAGCAGAGGTGGACACGCCATTTAATGGGTTTGAAGGCCAACCTGTTCCAATGGCTGATATTCCAACTCCGTTACCAGTCATAGAATGGACGGATTCAACGTGAGAGTTCCATTATCGGCTGCTGAGTTCAGAAATATCAGCTCTGCTAAAGGCCTTTGAATATTGTTGGAATGCCTTATTTTGATACGAAGTTACTTTCCGCTTGGCCGTCTTCCCTCAGCTCGAGGCCCCCAGGACACCCCGGACCTCAACGCATTCCATCCCAGGTTCTGACTTCAATGAAATATAATGACAAAGTGGCATACGCAACTTTGCCGAAGGAATTGAGGGGTCATAGAAACATGACCGTCTCTTTGGGACGAAAAGGCGCAGCCCGGTTTCGCAGTGATAAGGCAGTCGAAGTAACGCTCTTTTGGATTTCCCTTCCTTTTCTAAAACACTTCTAGTCGGAACCTGCTAGTGCTACCACTGACCACTTTGACGCTGACATCCCTCGAATGTATCGCCGAGTGGAAATTGAATATTCGAAATTCGGGGTCGAGGACTTCGATTTTGGGTGAGTCAAATTTACCATTTCATTTCTTCCATCTGCCCAATCCCTTGCATCTGCAGCTTCTACAACAAGACCGATTTTAGTGGCTTGGAGACTCATATTCTTAATTCTTACACCAACTCTGTAATACAAACGATGCACTACGTTTCTCCCATTCGACAGCTCGCCAAAGCCCACGTTTCTACTGATTGTTCTCGTGAACATTGTCTACTGTGCGAATTGGGTTTTACTTCGCGTATGCTAGAAGATGCTCGTGGTATCAATTGTCAAGCTAGCAATTTTTGTAAGACTGTTGGCGTCCTGGCACATGGTTTGTTTCTCCGCTTTTCCAAAGTGAAAACTTCCACTTATGCGTATGGTCGTAACAGAGGCTAATGCTATCGAAATTGTCGATTACGGAAGAGAAGAAGTGGACGTTGATTACACTCAAAAGATCCAAGCTTTCCACCGATTCCTGCTCGATTCCCTCAACACCGAAATCAACAATTACCCCAATAACTTTAGGCTTGTCAGATCCCTGACAGCTTCGCAAGCTTCTCCTCCTTCTCCTATAACTCAACTTCTGGGTATTGAGGGATCCAATATCATCAAATGCTCTCAGTGCAAAATTCTCAGAGAAAAACCATACTTAACACATACACTGGATATGCTATATCCCTTGAAAGTAAGTCGAGAACAAAATAAATTTCTATGAACATCATCTCATAACGGATAGTCGGCAGATCAATCCTCTACGACCTTTGCAGAGTTATTGAATCACTCTCTCTTCCGCCCTGACACACACAAAGCTACTTGTCAACACTGTAAACAATTTTCTATGTTTACTTCAACTAGGTCTATTGCGTCACGACAGTTACCCCCAATTCTAGCGGTTAATGCTTCGATATATAATAACGAAACCCTCGGCCTTTGGAGGGAAATGCGTGGGCCTCACTTCATGGCTCCCAAATTTTCCCTCCGCGGTCAAGTTGATGGAATGGATGACCCGGAGGAGGTTTTCTACCAAGTTCGAGTGTGTTACAAGTTTATGCCATGTCTGCATTTATAACTATTCCTAGGCCTTGATCTTGAAAGTTGCTGGAAAGGGGCAAAAGTCACATCTCGTTGCCATCATCAAAGGTTCTACCTTCCATACATCTACCTTGTTGTTTATTGACACATTCTTTAGTACCAGAGGCGGAAAATGACACTTCATCGAGTCCATGGTACTTATTCAATGACTTCGTTGTCAAGAATGTCACGCAGGACGAAGCATTGAGTTTCCAAGAGAGTTGGAAGGTCAGTTCCATAATAGATCAAGCCCTAATTATTAATGACCTCTCTTAGGTACCCGCAATTGTATATCTGGAAAGAACGGATATGTACAACACCTTGGACTTTGAACGCTTTTCTTACATGCTGGATCCTACCATTCTTAACCGCGACACCTCTATTTCTCTGTACGGATTCGAGTCATGGATGTCTTCTAATTTTCACTTACATTTCACAGGAATCGCGATCTCAGTCTTATCAAACATCAATTTCTTGGCACCAATGATATGCCGAAGCCAGGAACACTAGTTGCAATTGACGCCGAATTTGTTTTGATGCAACAGGTATTTTTGCATTCGTTTCGCAAGTCCAATAGCCAATTGATAGGTCAAATAGGAAGAGACTGAGTTTCGCTCTGATGGCACTAAGAAAGTACTGCGACCCGCCAGGCTGAGTCTTGCTCGCGTTTCTGTACTTCGTGGAAGTGGGCCCCAAGAAGGCACACCATTCATCGATGATCACATTCACACCAGTGAAATTATCGTTGATTATCTCACTGAATTCTCTGGCATTAAATGTAAGTGGTGCATTGACAACCCACATTATAATGCTCAAGACCGCATAACAAATGTAGTTGGAGACTTGGACCCTGCTTTGTCTCCTTACACGCTTACTCCACTAAAATTGGTTTACAAAAAACTGCGCTATTTAGTCGACTGTGGCTGCATTTTCATTGGACATGGTTTGTCTAAAGATTTTCGTATCATCAGCGAGTACACCCACTGTTGCATTTTTCATTCATACTGACGGCAAGATAGATATCTATGTTCCACCAGAAAGGGTGATTGATACCGTTGATTTGTATTTCTTAAAGTCTCGCCAACGGCGCTTGTCCCTCCGGTTCCTGTCATGGTATGTCCTGGGGGAACACATTCAAACAGACACACACGATTCGATCGAAGATGCCCGTTCGGCTCTTCGGTTGTACACCGCTTATCAAGAACTCGAGGAGCAAGGGATATTCGACCAAAAGCTGGAAGAAATCTACCGAGAAGGGAAACTCGTCGTTCGTATCTTCTTACGATCCCTCAGGATTTTGGCCGATTAAATTTGTTTCTTTAGAACTTCAAGCCACCTTCAAACCCCAACCTTTCCGTTGACAGAGCCGAGACGGGTTCTCCAGTGCCATCTTGGGCGTATGGCCATGCAAAAGTGTAAAAAGAATGTTCATAGTAGTGTACAGCTGTATTATATATCAAAGTCATCCATTCCTTTTCGACGATGATACTACAAAAAGAGCTGAGAACACCCGCGACCCTTCAAAAAAGAGCACACGCACCACGATATTTGTTTCTCTTGTCTTCCCTTCTGCATCTTCCATCTATGGACTCTGATAAGAAATCCAGCGATAAAGAGTGAAGTAACCCTGACCTTCTCCAAAATATCGATCAACTGTTGCTCAGTAACTCGACCTGGAAGTGTCCTCATGATCCGCATGAGGATGACTTCGATTTGTCTGGAACGTTCAGGGCTAACGAGTGCGATGCGAGACACTGCGGATTGCTGGTTGATAAATGTAATCAGCTTTAAATGACTGGAAACCTACGGCGTTCGCGTGCTGGTATGTCGAGGCGAGCAGCAAGGTCTCCTCTCATTTGCTCCTCTTGTTCTTCCTGCCTTTTCTTGTTTTCATTGGATTCGGGTTGGGAAATGTTTGGATCCATGTTCATGCCCTGTGAAAACCCACTCTGGAGAAATCCGGGCTTATCTGTACTTTTCTGGGGTTCCAGAGATTCAGAAGTCCAGAGCTGATCATGAGCGTTCATGTTCAGAGGAGATCAAGTATTGAAGGTTGTTGAGGTTGAGGTTGAAGATTAAGATGATCTCACGAATGATCGGAAAGATTCTATCATGTATCAAAAGTAGGTAGAAAGAACGAATGTGATCTATTATGAAGCACCAGTACACCAGTACTGTCGAATTATGACGCAGAGTAAACTAAACAAAGATGCAAAGCCAGTGCGAGTAGATAAAAAAAGAACTGCCATCCGTCAATGGTCGTGAATAAGAAACAGAATGCGAGAGTCGTGAACTATAGGAGCCAACCTGCAGCAGAAATACCTAGCACGACAGCTATCAAGGGGGATCCAACAGATGGTCGCCAAGCCGCTCCAGTTCCGTAAGGTGTTGATGAGGAGTCTGCTGGCCGTTTTGCGGCGCCGAGGAAAGCACTATAGTTCTTGGGCGACGTCGGGTCGGCGTTGACGGCGAAGACCATACCCGAGGAGCAGTGATTCCCCTGCCTGCAGTAAGCCCAGATTGGCTTCGTCTAATAAAAGGGGATAAATTCAGCAATTCGGTAGACATTTGTTGGGCACATACGTCGTTAACCGTTACAGTATAAGTTGGGAAACTTGCTGCCCCGTCAGCTACAGGTTTGCTGAAGACATTGATTAGTGACCTTTTGCATGAGATGCCAGAGCCGACACTCACAATCCAGAGTCGAATCCATTGTTAGCTTGACAAGGGAAATCGAATGTGCTGGATGTGACAGTATGATTCTTCTGACGGAACTCAAAGGTGATGGTGTCCCCGGCTTGGGCGGTGATGTTGGTGGGAGAGAAAGCAAGGATACCTGCTCCACCGACAATTACTTTGTGATCTGTACTTGATGGCACGGCTGATGTTGTTGGAACAGGCGTAGTGGCAGACGAAACAGTACTGGGTGAAGAGGAATTAGAGGCAATAGCATTGGCACGGAATAGGGCCAAATCTGCGCCAGGGTTGACGGAAAAAATCATTCCTGATTGACAATGCGTTGACTGGCGACAATATGCCCAGATGGGACCTTGTTGAATCACGGTGAGATTGGCCATCGGAAAACCGCTCGTCTGGTCCGGCGTGACCGGCTTGCTGCGGAAAGGGGTAAATACATGCGACTCAGGGGAAGAAAAAAAGAGATTACAATCCAGAGTCAAAACCATTAGGCGAAAGATGTGAGCATGGGCTTGCCAAGGTTGACTGTGTGATGGTATGGTTCTTTTGCTTGAAGGTAAAAAGTATCACGTCTCCAATACTCGCGTTCTGGGACGGACATGAGAAAGTTAATTGCTCCAGGTCGAGAGGAAGTACATACAACAGTGTCCGGTTCAAATTTCAGGCCAGCTGATCCTCCGACAACTACGTTTATAATCGCAGCAAGGCCAAGCTGGGCGGATGCGAGCAGGAAAACTGAACCGAGAGCAAAATGACGCATTTGGACGATAAAAGATGGGCAGATAATGAAAGGACCTGGTGTCACTGGGACCAACGTTCAACGTTGCAATGCCGAAAAAAAGGAAAGGCAAGGGGAGGGGGGGGAGGGAAGGAAGGAAGATGGGAAAGAAAATTGATCAGCAGTCATTTTATATGTCAACAAATGGGGAACAATGGATTGTCCAACTCTGTTTGCCTCTGTTACTCCGCAACCCAATTGTTCTTGTGGAATGCATATTTGACTCGGAGAATAATTAAAAGTATCATACAATAGCCCAGCTTTGTACTCTGATCAGTGATTTCTGGTATAAAGTACAATGACGGGTACAATACTAAACATACAACTCAACAAACTTACCCCAGCGCTCTATAACGGGCTTGACCAGGCCTTCCCATTCAGCACGTTTCCATCGCTTGAACTCAAAAATTTCTTTATGCACACTTCCACAATCAACACAGGGTTTGCCGGCGTTGGAATCTTTCGATTTCGTCTCGGAATTAGGTGTCGATGCATCGATTTCGATATTCGGCCACCTTGAGTCGAGATACACACAGGATGAAGTAAGGTCTGCGAGTTCCAGATGTATCAATCGTTCTGGACAACTGATTTTAGACAACATAAACCTTCACATGAGCTTTCGAACGTACCCAGTCTATGGCACCACGGACCCTGCTTTCCAGCGACTACTCGGCCTTTCATAAGACTAGCTTCGTCGGGTTCAACGCTTCCAGGATAGAAACCTCTTAAAACTTGTTCCTTTGACCCGCATTGCTTTCCCCACTGATCAATTCGTTTCACAAGATTCACAGCACGGCCGACCTTCAATTTAATAGTGTCGCCCTCCTCAGATTCTGACGCTTTTTTGTAAATAAATTCCGTGGAAAGAGGAACAAGCATACCTCGAATTTCGAACGTGTAAATGTATCCAGGGACGTCAGATTGGGATCGGGACTTTTCCATTTCCACCCTGAGTGAGACCTGGGTGTCAGGGTGCAGATACGAGGGAATCCAATCTAAGTAGCGTAAACGCCTCATTTCTGGACAATGCAAGAAGGATCACCTTCGAATTTTACCCATTCACCATTCTTACGAGAATAATAACCTGAAGGAGACATTAATTCTTTAGAATGCTGGTGACAGAATTTCGGTAAGGAGTCGCTATCGTCCGAGTCAACAGACAATAAGGCAGGGCGAGCCTTGACCGTTCTCGTGCACCGCTTTCCAGCCTTTGTGACTCCGGAGCACTGCTCTTGGCCAGGTTTCTTTGAAGGAGTGGTGGTACCCGAGATGCTCCCAGATTCCGATTTGCTCTCTTTTATTGGCGTGGACGGCAACGATCCTGGTTTTACTTTAGCAGGCGGACGTGGTGGTGTGCTTCCAGGTCTGGGTGGCTTTGGCAAATTGGATTTGACAGGATTTGAGTGCGGACGGGGTGGGGGAGAAGCATCCGGTGGACGAAGAGCCATTTGCATGAATACGGATTGTTGCTGTTGGTCATTAGCGAAAGGCGCCGGCATGGGTACGGGAGGTTTTGGGAGGTTGGGCGCTGAGGAAGAAAGCCCAGGGTGAAAACCTCCAACGAAACCACTACCCCCAGGGGCTGAATCATCAGACATAGTAAGATTCTCAAATGTAGGCAATGGGTTCTGTACAGCAGGATAGCTTGCGGAGGGACTAATAGGATCAAGCTGAGATTTGGGAGGAGGATCGGTCCCATCCTCTTCAAGATCAAGTTTCTAAAAGGGAGTCATTATAGGACATAATCCAAGGTACATTATAGATACTTACATCCTCAACGGAATCCTTGAACTTCGTCCACAAAGTTCCTGCCAGACGCATGACCTTGCCCTTTGTCCCGTCCGGCACCATCGCCACACTGTCACTGGTTCAAGGACAAGTTGCTGTAAATTATAATGAGACTCGGTTTCGACTCGAAGGAGGCCAGCAAACCTGCAGTGGTTCTGATACGAAACTTGAAAGAAGGCGGTTAACCGTTATTTAGACGCCATGCATGACAATGTGCATGTGATCTTTTGTTTGCTTCTTTCCATTCAAAAGGTGAGCATACCTTTCTACAACACAGATAGGGATGAAACGCACTGGGCTCTGAGTATCATTGATGCCACGCATTATGCCCCATGGGCAGCGGCCTAGAAAACCGTTGACTGATTCAATTTTACCATGTTCTTCCGATTGTTCGGCTAACAAAGTTTTACTCTCAGTGTCATGGAAAATCAATGTGAAGAATTTCGAGATCTTTTACAGACCATGTCTAATAGTCTGGAAACGGCACGGACATCGCTTGAAGCCATCAAGGAGAAACAGCAGAATCTCGACATGACGAATGGCATCTCTCTTCTTTCCTTGAAGCACCAGGTCTTCGTCTCATATCTGCATTCGCTTGTACTTGTGTCAGGTCGCCGTTTACTAGGCCATTCTCTCAGTGAACGTTCCCCTCCGTCTCTCCCTTTTAGTAGCCGAGACCGTGGGCGACGAGGGAGCAATGCGGGCGACTTGGTCGATTCTATGATTGAAGGTCGTCTCGTCCTCGAAAAAATTGACACCCTTGAAAGCAAGATGCGTTACCAGATTGAAAAATTAGTTAGAATTGCGGATGCATCAGCCCGAAGCTCGGACACTATGGAAGGCATGTATTCTGATAGCCTGCCTCTCTACTGTACTCACATACGTCACAGATCCCCTTGCATTCAAGCCGAATCCCCAAGCTCTCATAAATAATGATGCAGGCAGTAGAGAAGAGATGTCGGGTGGCAAAAAATTAGATGAGTCTTATGAAGGGGACGAGATTTATCGTCCTCCACGACTCGCACCTATGCCCTACGTGGAAAAATCGAAGAAACAAACACGACGCGATAGACCAGCAGTACCATCCGCGTTGGCTACACTATCGGCAGATCCTCATCGTCCGTACGAGGAAGCCACCTCTGGTCTGGGAGGGACACCTTCCTTCGCATCGGCCAGGGCCAAACACTTGCAGCGTATACAAGATTACGAAGAAGAAAACTTTACGCGATTGGTCATGAAGAAGAGCGAGGCAAAACGACGAATAAGAGATGAAGAAGATCTTGCACTCGGTGGTGATCTCGGTGGAGGTTCTGGAAGGCGGAGCAGAGCTGGCGGTCTGGAGGATGAATTTGGGGATATCCTTCGGAGCGTCAGCAGAACCAGCGGTGTTCGCAGCCAGGGAGATGGGTACGATGAATTAAGGAAAAGGGGCAAGAAGTTGGCAGTCCTTGATCGGAGCCGACAGAAGCGAGACAATGCTCAAGTCGATGTCGGCGAGGAGACTCCCCGGTTAAAGAAACGCAGTAGGTTTGAGCTGGAGATGAAATCCGTGAAAAGAAAACCTAGGCAAAGGCAATAATTATGTACGTAGCCAGAAATGGTACAATGTATGTATGGTATTTAGACACAAAACCATCTTTTGTTTACAATTGGCGGTGCTCCTGTAAACGGCATGATGTTCAGCTCTTGGTTGGGCACCACTACCACCTTTCCTTTCTCATTTCTTCTTGGTCTCTGGCAGACTTCTTTTTTTCTGCCTGGCGCTCGCTGTGATGCTCCATGTTGAGACAACCCCCCAGACTTCATCTCCACATGAAGTTCCTGTTCAATCCAACCCTCCCACTCCAATTTTGCTTATCAGAACCATCATGCTAGGTCAGTGGGTACCGTTAACTCGAGGAATAATTACTCAACTTCGTAGGCTCTATCTTTTTCATTAGTTTTATGTGGTTGATTTTGCTTTGTGTCGCTATTTTTGTTCAATGGGTCAATATGAATGTTGTTGAACGTGAGTTCATTTCTGTATGCGTGAAGTCAATTTGAACCTCATTGTTTCTAGGCAATATGATTTCCATAATGTTGTTTATCGAATGCCTTACTATCATCCTTATTCCCCTACTGTGCGTCTTTAATCAACCCCAAGTTCAGCAGCGGTGGTAACTTTTACGCAGTTTAGCAAAGGACTTTCGGCTGTGGCTTGACGCTGCCCGATCCCTGTTTATATTTGCATCCCACTTCGGCATTGCTGTGTGGTTTGCATGCAAGGTTCCGTCTATGAAATGTGCTGCTACTGGTGAGTCTCTGAGCCATTCTCTCTATGGAACTGTTGCTGATTTACTCGACTGCAGGTGGGCGAAATGTCTGTACATCCCTGATTCTCTCCATCCTGATCTTTAGTTGGGTCATCCCCATACTCGGTAATCCCTACCATTTGAATTTTAGATTTCACTTTACTCACAAATCGATTTTGCAGCGATGTTGTATTCTTGCAGCCTTGGCTACTACTCTTACCGCCTTTCGAAAATCAACCGCCCGACAATAATCACGCCGACGACGCCAACGGCGACACCATCCACGATGCCAACTGCTAATAATTCTGATGTGGAGAAGCATCAGACGATAGCCAGCCATGGCAGCTTCTACACGAGTTGGAACGTTTCGAGGGCGAGCTCGAGTTATGTAGTCTAAAGTCAGCTTCAGCGAAGCGAGCTACGTCTTCATCATTATTTTATTTCCTCGTCAACACGAGCAGGGTTGTACTTATTATCATTAGACAATTCATTTTTGACTGAGCACCACATGCTGTTTTCGCCGACCTCGACCTGCAGTCACAAGTAGAGGAGCAACTAAATCATCATGGCGCAAAATCCAGATTGTGTTTGAGTACTATTGTTCCAAGTTGTTTAAAGGTATTATTTCTAGTAGTCGCAACTTCCTCTGTGCCGTCCTCATACGCTTTTCAGTGACTCTGGGGAGATACGTATATATCAAGCAGACGAAGAGGCTGCAAAGATTAGGTTTACTCGTCACTTGACACCAATCCCCGTTCCACATCCCGGCATGGACTTTTTGGTGGCGGCGGAAATGGTGCAGCCATTGGATCGGTACTTGGCGGGGCCGACTTGCCCAGACGCAATATCATGTTTCGAGAACGGATGTCATAGCGTTAATCTATTGAGAAGCTGCAGGCTGGTTTCCGGTCAGCCATGAAGGCAAAGACTTTGGAGTGACTCCATTTGAGCTGGAGCGAAAGGCGGATCTGGATCTCCTAGACCAGCTGTCGAAGACTAACTGAGTCGCCCTTGCTATCAGCATATTCTCGTTCCTTGTAACTATAGTACGTGTAGCATACGTCGGTTGTACTTGTAGGGGTATTTACTACCTCGATGTTACAGTTGGTCATTATTTAAACGTTCGACGGAAACGAATTCATCCATACCACCAGTTCTTCTCCCCATGCTTCTCCAGTTAGGTGATCGACGAGGAATAACGGTAGGTAGGTTGTGAAGGTGGAGACGACCGAGCTCCATGCGTAAGTCCACCACCGTAGAAAAAAACAAGAATACATGAGTATAACTTGAAAGAACCAAGCCGGCACACACCTGGTGGATCTCCGTTGGACCGTACTGAAAGATTGAATTTCATGTCATCTGTGATACAAATCGGAAGACCCACGTGTAGCGTTGGCCGGACGTCCACGGCAGGATTTGCACGATGTAAAACTACCTTTCATATATCAAAGTTTAAATCGAAAATGTAATCATAGAAAATGAAGATTA